>Ga0138256_10008711_pt1 | contig 10652 bp, 9 predicted proteins | sample KNB2016incub_MG_FD_105486 | JGI IMG/M metagenome (GOLD analysis project Ga0138256, IMG submission 105486) | Active sludge microbial communities from wastewater in Klosterneuburg, Austria - KNB2014incub_MG | ecosystem: Engineered > WWTP > Activated sludge > Unclassified | place: Austria... | reverse complement strand
GCACCGCCGTCTTTGACCGAATCCTTGCGCTTGAAGCCATTGTCCAAATCCAGATAAGTCTTGCCGTATCCCATAGAGCCGCGCACATTGGGCAGCAGCACGGCTACGCCCATTTCGTTGAGGAAGTAGTTATAACGACCCATGAAACGCACGGTCGACTGCCCCTCTGGACCACCGTGAAAGCTCACCAACAGCGGGCGCTTACCGGGAAATTTGGCCGCATCTGGCAGAAAAAGCCAGCCGCTGATGGTTAAACCATCAAAGCTCTTGATTTGCACCAACTCCGGACTGACGAACGTGTCGGGCTGCACCCCAGGCGCGGAGGCCGCCGTCGTCCAGCGCTCGGTCTTGCCACTGGTTGCATCCAGCGCGTAAACATCGCCCGGGCTTTGCGGTGAGTTGATTGAGAACGCCAGCGCATTGCGCTGGGTTTCGTGCCACTTTCCACCACCCAATGAGCCACCTGGGATGTCGGGGCGTGCCATTTCCTTGCCGGTGATGCCGTCAAACAGGTGCAACTCATCGCGCCCGTTGACATTGGCCACGGCCATCAGGCGCTGGCCGTCCGCCGACAGGGCGATATTCTCAATATCCCAGGGGATGTGATGCGACAGCATGGTGAGGGACTGATCACGCCGATCAAACACCGCCAGCTCGGAAAATTCGCCGCCCTGGTTGGTGGTAAGAAACAGGCGCTGCTGGTCACTGCTCCAGGCAAAGCCGCTGTAGCCAGCGGCTGGCATACCGACCTTGGGCAGAATTTTTTCGCGGGTACCCGTCTTGGCATTGATCAGGAACACATCCGAATCATTGGGCGTACGGTACTGCTGCGCAGCAATTGTGCTGTCATCTGGGCTGAATTCAAAGTTACCCCAGCCGCCACCGGGCAGCTCGGTTAAGCGCGTGTGGCCCTCGGGTTTCAAAGGGTCCACCAGTAAAAGGGTGGTGGCCACCTGGGCACGGCTGCCACTTTGGGCTGTTTTGTCCAGCGGGACGGATTCAACCAACAACCGGTCGCCTGCACGGGTCCAGGTGTAGCCGCTGCGCTCGTCCGGGTTGGAAAGCAGGGTGGACGCACGCGTGTCAAGGTCCATACGAAACACCTGGGTGGCTTCGTTGCCGCCCACATCGCGGCTGTAAACAATGTACTTGCCATGCTTTGGCGCAAAGGAAGCCGATGACACGTAATCCGGGAAATCCGTGATCTTCTCCAGTTTGCCACCGGGGGTTTTGAGCCAGTAAATCTGGGCAATGCTGGCACCTTGTTCGCGGTGGCGCACCAGCATGGAGCGCTCGGCAGGGTGCCAACCCACAAAACCATAGCCGCGGAACTCGGTGTACAGCGACACTTTGTCGGCGATAGCCTTGGAGATGGGCGGAATCCCGTCCGCCAGCAAATGGGTATTGGGCTGCACCACGTCCTGCGCACCCGCGCAGGCCACGGCAAGGGCAAATACGACACCAACAAACGTTTGTCTCATTCCTTCATCCTTATTGATTTTTGCAAACCTATTGTGATCGAGTCGCATCCCACCCCTGCAAATCAGCAGATCGTCACATGGGATGGGATGTTGGTCGCAAACCTAGTGCGCCACGCGCCGCCCTTGCCTACATTACGGACCAACAACCAAACGGAGCCCACCATGACAACCCGCCGCACTCACCAAATCCTTGCCTTGATCGTGGGTAGTACCCTATCGGCTATCTGTCTGAGCACTGTGGTGGTCGGTATGCAACGCCCTGAGGCACCCCGCCTGTACTCGATAGAATTGCCGACCGTCACCGTCGTCGCCCACCGGGCTGCGGCTCCGCAGGCTACCGCACAGGCCAACCCGGTTTTCGACAAAAACAGCTAAGCTTGCGGTTGTACATGGCCGCGATGCTAACTGGCCGGTGCCGCAAACTGGCGCCATAATCGCGACCTTGGCACTGTCACATTGACTCTGGTCAAACACTTCTTGCCCCCCAAAATCATTGATGTTCCCCACGGAAAGCTCTCTATGTTGCGACCTTTAATCCTAGTCATTGTCCTGCTTGCGAGCCTTTCAGCCTGTGACAAATTTCCGGGGAAAGGGGATAAAAAAGATGCTGCCGTCGCTCCTGCCAAGTTGGTCATCGGTGCAGAAGACATCATCACCGTGACCGCCAACGCACTGGCGTCGGGTCCGGTGGTAACCGGCTCTATCCAGCCCGAACGCAAGGCCGACCTGCGCGCCGAAGTGTCAGCAGTCGTGCTACAGGTACTAAAGGAAAACGGGGATGCTGTCCGCCAGGGTGATGTGCTGGTGCGTCTGGACCAAACCGCCATCCGCGACAGCCTGCACTCCGCAGAGGACAACGCCCGCAATGCCGCGCAATCGCTGGACCAGGCCGAGCGCAACCTGCAGCGTCTCAAAACTCTGCGGGCGTCGGGCATGACCTCGCTACAGGCTCTGGACGATGCTGAAGTGCGCCGCAACGGCGCCCAGAGCGAACTGTCTGCCTCCAACACCCGCTTGGTGCAGGCGCGCCAGCAACTGGAACGCACCATCGTGCGCGCACCATTCAACGGCGTGGTGGGTGACCGCAAAGTTTCCGCCGGCGATACGGCCTCTATCGGCAAGGAACTGCTCAAGGTCATCGACCCCACCAGCATGCGCTTTGCCGGGCGCATTTCGGCCGACAAGGTGAGCCTAGTAAAGATCGGACAGACGGTTAGTTTCCGCATCAACGGCTATCCTAACCAGGAGTTTCACGGCAAGCTCACGCGCATGGACCCCAGCGCCAACGACGTGACACGCCAGGTGGAGGTGTTGGTCAGTTTCACCGACGCCAACCAGCCCCGCGTGGCCGGCTTGTTTGCCGAAGGCAACATTGCCACCGAGAAGGTCATGGCCATCACCCTGCCCGAGTCTGTGATGGTGAGGGCCGGGGACAACGTCTCGGTCTGGCGCGTCAAGGACAAGAAACTCAATAGGGTCGAACTGGCCTTGGGCGTTCGCGACGCCCGCACCGGTTTCTATGAAGTCCGCACCGGGCTGGCCGATGGCGACGTCATTCTGCGCAATCCCAGCTCCAACTTCAAAGAGGGGCAGGAAGCCGAAATGGCGACCAGGAAGCCCGCAGTCGCCGGTTCTGCTGCCGCTGCCGCACAAGGAACCTGAGCATGTTTCTCTCCGACTTCAGTATCAAGCGCCCGGTCGCCACCATTGTCCTGATCATCGCGCTCATGGCCATGGGCCTGCTGGCACTCAACAAGTTGCGGGTCAACCAAAACCCGGATGTGGAAATTCCCGGCATCCAGGTTTTCATCAATTACCCCGGAGCCTCGCCGGACTCAGTCGAACGCGAAATAGTCAACAGGCTTGAGCGCTCCTTCCAAAGCGTCTCGGGCGTCAAAAATGTGTACTCCACCAGCAAGGAAGGCAATGCCAGCTTCTGGATCGAGTTCGCCTTCAACAAGAATATGATCGAGGCGGCCGACGACGTCCGCACTGTCATTTCCAGTGTGCGCTACAAGTTGCCCACGGAAATGCGCGAACCCATCGTGCGCCATTTCGACCCGGCCGCCCAGCCCATCATGAATCTGGCCCTGTCCAGCAGCAAGCAAAGCCACGCCGAAATTTCCCGCGTCGCTGAAGACGTGCTGGCCGACAAGCTACGCGCGGTACCCGGCGTAGCCACCGTCAATGTCAATGGCTCACTCAAACGCGAACTTTCGGTGCTGTTGCGATCGGACAAATTACGGGAGTTCAACGTCTCGGTGGGTGACGTGACAGCCGCCCTGCGCGCGCAAAACGCGAACGCTCCGGTGGGTAAGGTGCTCAGCTCCCTGGACGAGGAAAGCATCCGTCTGGTCGGACGCATTGAGTCGCCCGAAGAATTCCAGGGCATTGTAGTCAAGCGTGTGAATGGCCAGGTGGTGCGCTTGTCACAAGTAGCCACTATTCAGGACGGCTATGCCGATCTGGACGGTTTTAGCATCCGCAGTGGAAAGCCTAACGTGGGAATCTTTGTGGTGCGTGCGCGAGATGCCAGCACGGTCAGCGTGGCTGAGGATATTCGAAAAGTAGTGGAAGACGTCAATAAGGATTTCGACAAGGACGGCAATGGCACCAAGCTGGAAATCACGCGTGACGGTGGTACAGACGCCCAACGCAGCCTCAACAACGTGGTCGAATCTTTGGTGCTGGGCGCCTGTCTGACCATTTTCGTGGTGTACGCCTTTCTTAACTCCTGGCGCTCCACGCTCATTACTGCGTTAAGTCTTCCTACCTCAGTCATCGCCGCCTTCATTGCTGTCTGGCTATGCGGTTTTACGCTCAACTTCATGACGTTGCTGGGGCTCTCGCTGGCGATTGGCGTGCTGATTGACGACGCCATTGTGGTGCGGGAAAACATCGTGCGCCACATGCAACGTGGTTCTGACCGGCGCAAGGCCTCGCTGGATGGCACGGCCGAAATTGGCCTGGCGGTGGCAGCCACCACCTTCTCCATCATCGCGGTGTTTATTCCGGTGGCCTTCATGCCTGGCGTGTCCGGCGAATGGTTTCGGCCCTTTGCATTGACAGTAACCTGTTCGGTGCTGGTCAGCCTGGGCATCTCTTTTACGCTGGACCCCATGCTATCGGCCTACTGGGGCGACCCACCGGACCACCATACCGCGCCAAAGAAAGGCTTTGAGGCGGTCCTGGCACGCTTTAACACCTGGTTTGACCACCAGGCAGACCGGTACGGCAACGTGATTGCCTGGGCCCTGCACCACCGCCGCTGGATGGCCATCATTGCAGTGTCCAGCCTGCTGGTGGCCATAGTGTTGCAAGTCAAAGTCGGTGGCACCGCCTTTTTACCAACGTCGGACTCCGGCAACCTGATGATTGAGGTCCGCACCCCTCCTTCTTCTTCGCTGGAATACGCACGGCTAAAAATGGAACGCGCTGCTGAACTGGCGCGCACCATACCCGAGACCAAGGACACCAACAGCAACATTACATCGGGTGGTGGGCGCATCTATATCGACATCGGCAAGCGCAACACCCGCGCCCGTACCGCCAAGGCGATCGCCACCGATCTGCGTGAAAAAGTTCGTGGCCTGGTCGGCGCCGAATACACTGTGCTTGACGATCTGAATAATGGTGCACGCAAGCCGATCCAAATTGACTTCACCGGGCCAGACTCCCGCAAGTTGTTGGAAATTACCAGTGCCTACATGGATAAGTTGCGTCTGATTCCGGGTGCCGTCGATGTGGGCCTGTCGCAGCAAGATCCCAAGAAGGAGCTGACCATTGAACTCAACCGCAGCTTGGCTAACTCCATGGGCATCTCGGCCAACGACGCAGCACAGGCCTTGCGGGTGGCCTTTGCTGGCATCGAAGTTGGCGACTGGGTAGACCCCACCGGCGAGACCCGTGACGTTGCTGTGCGCCTGCATCCCGACGACCGGGTTAGCAAGGAAAACATCGAACGCCTGCCCATTGCCGTGAGTGGAACCAACCTGATGGTGCCACTGGACCAGATTGCCACCATCAGCATGGGCAAGGGCCCATCGGGCATTGAGCATGCCAATGGCAAACGCACCATCACCGTGTCTGCCAATGCGCAGGGCCGTTCCAACGGCGAGGTGACGGACGATGCCATGAAGCTGGCCAAGAGCTTTGACTACCCACCGGGCTATGGCCTGTCCCTGGGCGGTGCCGGCCAGGACCAAAAGGAATTGTTCACCGAAATGCTGATAGCCCTGCTGTCGGGCATTGGCCTGATGTACCTGATATTGGTGATGCAGTTCGGCTCATTCACCGCACCGCTGGGCGTGATGCTTTCCCTGCCGCTGTCGTTGATCGGCGTGGTGCTGGCGCTCTTGATCACCCGTGGCACGCTCAACCTGATGAGCTTCATTGGCATCATCATGCTCATGGGCCTGGTGGCCAAGAACGCCATTTTGCTGCTCGATGCTGCCCGCAAGAAGGAGGCCGAGGGCGTGGACCGCGAAGATGCCCTGATGCATGCCGGACGGGTGCGCCTGCGACCCATCCTGATGACCACCTTTGCCTTGATTGCCGGCATGATGCCGGTTGCCATTGGTTTGGGTGAGGGCGGCGAGTTTTACCAGCCCCTGGCAGTGGCCATCATTGGCGGCACTATCACCTCCACCCTGCTGACCCTGCTGGTGGTGCCCACCTTCTATGACAGCATCGAAATAAGTCGCGACCGCATGGTGGCCAAGTACCAGCGACGTGCCACGCGCATGAACGGTCTATTGGCCTTTGCCCTGACCTTTGCCGAAGCGATTCTGACACTGTTGTTGCTGCGCCTCGTGTACCGGCTGCTGATGCGCCTGGTTGCCCGAATCACCGGGACTCGGCGCCTGGCGCCTTCCGGTTCGCACTAAACCATGCCAGGATTCAGTCGGCCACAGCCACCCGCACCACTAATTCCCGGGTATCGCGAAAGCCCATGCGTGCGACGTCCCCCCGGATTTGAGCAGCATCTGACTCTGGAGTCCAATCCGATAGACAGGAGAGTGCGACGGATGGGCGCAATAATGAGCTACCCAAGCGCCTATAAAGGGAATAAATACTGGAGCACCAACATCCAAACCAGATTACTTTGCAGCGAGGTAATGCCCCATCTCGTGTACAAATATGAGAGCAACCAAACCAACGGCATAGGTCCATCCGTATGTGACGGAATAAGCAAACACTGAAACCAGCATTGACCCGCCGGTTATGAACACCTTTCCTAGCTTGCCCGCAAGGAGAAGTGCGAGAAGAATTTTCACGGATTTTCTCCGCGAATTTGCATTCCAGTTTTGTAAGCCTCGCCAATTTCCTTGGACTTTCGTTCTGCAACTTCCTTGAGTTCGGTACCAAGCGCAGCAACTTTGTCGGGATGATATTTACTGATTTGCCCTCTATAGGCCGTTCGAATTTCCGAAGCCAACGCGTTAGGGGGTATCTCCAAGACGTCGTACCAAGCAGGTGGGTATGAAGCACGAGGTGTTTCAGGTTGTTGTTCGCGCGCAGGAGGAGGTTCGTGCGGAGGTGCGGTATTGTTTTGGGCACCGGATTTGGATGGTGGTTCTTGACCTACACCTGCAGGTCGCTTAGTCGCTTTAGCCTTTTGACCAGAAAAATATGATACGACCCAATATCCAAGCAGAAGGCCGCCGATAACGACGATTAGTTCATGAAAACTCATTTGATGTCATCGGGTTGCATATTGATGCGGAGCGCCTTAAGTTCTTCCATAGTGGCGCTGTCTTCTGGAGCAAAGTCTATCTGTTCGTCCACTCTTAATAGGCAATCTGAGTTAACGCGAGTTAACTGTTCATCCTGTAGCAGTCGTTTTGATGCCGACATAAAGTCTTCACCACACACAATTCGGCGACTAAGCTTTCGAATGAGATTGACGGCAAATGGAGGACACGCTACACATTCAAACGCCACAGAATAAAACTCCGCGCTCGGCAAGCTAACCGCTGTTCGTATTCGCCATAGCACTACGAGTGCGGCAAGGTTATTGAGATACATCAGCGCAATTGCTGACGGCAAAAAATAGGCCCCAACATTTATGAACAACCCGATAGGAACTAGCATGAACATGCAGATGCCGCTCAGGTAGACAAAAGGTACTAGCCTAACCAGCTCGGGTGGAGGATGTAAGGGCTCCGATGTGAGCTGTTCGCCATCGCTGACTGACATGCGCCATTTGAGTCGGTACGTTTGAAGGTGAGGTAGGAATGGATTAGGAACATAAGGCTCTTTTCCGCCAATTTTCCAGCGATTGCTTCCAAAGGCTGGATTCCAAAAGCCATCCAGTCCCAACTCCAGAACCGCTTCATTGACGGCAAGCAGCATGAGCGAGTCGTACAAGTAAAAAACCAATGCCACAAGAATGACGAGGGCTTCTGCACTTATTCTCACTGAGGTTCTTTTCGTTTTAAGAGCTTACCGATACCAGCAAAAAGAGCAACTACACCTGCTGCTACTAGCTTCCAAGACGCAGCCAAAAATACGGCAATTGTCTTCCAGAAGCCAGTCTTCGTGGCCACAGCGGCGGCGCCACCAGCAACCAATGCGGCCAAACCGTATTCAGCTGTTCGGTCACCTTGTTTGAATTCGGTATATCGTTGTCCAGAGTTAAAGTCATAACCGGAAACTGCTGATTTGAACGCTGGTAGTGCGGCATCCAGCCCTTCTGGCGAAACAACCAACGTGGCTGCAGTAACGCCTTCGCGGGCAAGTTATCGAGTCTCGTAATTTACAGCCACTTGATTTGTGTCGGAACTTATGAACGACACCGCCCACTCAAGTCGTCTTGTCCCTGGGTCATAAAACGGTGGGTACTTCCAGTTCATGTTCAAAAGCTGTGGCCAGCCCTTGCTCTTCCGATTATTATTATCTGCTGCCTGATTTTCCTGCATTGATTTCAACAGGGCGGGCGCATCAATTTTTTCGTCGTCAGAAACATGTCCAGTTGCGTCATATCGAAAAGTGGCCCACCAACGACCGTCAGCGGGTCCAAAAAAGTATTCTGAACCATTCGACGAATTGTGAGTAACCTCCTCCAAGAATCTCCGGGTGTCTGGAGCATCCAAAAAGGTGTAACCATCGGGAATCTGGAATTTAGCGTTGGTCCCAACATTCACTAAGCCCGGTCCATTTACCCAGTGCAAGGAGCGGATGACTTGTTGGGCTGCGTCATTTTGTGAATACGCAGCGGTGGAAAGCATTGCTGCTGTTAGCAAAGCTAAAGCACGTTGAATCCAATTCATATTTCCTCCCAGAAACGTGTTGTAAGATTTCTTTATAGGTTATCACACGACCCATGCGAAAGTGTGTCCACACGATATTGAACGCTACTTTAAATTCGACAAGCAACTTTCCATTTCACTCTCAGACAGAATTTCAAGGCACCGTTGCATGCGTGTTTTTTTCGGCGGCATCTTTTTGACAGGCGTCGTAACCACTTCGACAGGTCGAATTTGCGATTGAGTTGCTGGCGGAGGGCTGTAGTGTGGTGGACGCGCAGTTGCTTGATTTGGAATGTTTGCGGGAGGAACTGGCTTTTTGTTCTCACTAACAAACCAAACACCAATAGCCCCAGCGATTAGTAACCACAACAATACAGGGCTACCTTCATTACTATTGCTTTTGTCGAGTACAGGTTTTGGCTCAACCTTTACGTTGGTATCTACTGCTTGTCTCCTAAAGGGGACGGTTGTCCAAGCTATCGAAACGGCAATCATCACCGAACCCACATCCAGTAGGATATATGCTGGATTGCCACTAAAAATCCCGACCGCCCCTGCAACGACTGCAGCAACAATCGCTTTTCCCTTGCTCTGAGTGCCAACCGCAACTAAAAATACGATTGCCGCAGGAACCAATGCTATGAGCCAAATCACTCTTTCTCCCCCTTCATTCCCTAACTTTTTTTAATGTCTTAAGTGAGATTGTGACTTACCGTTTACAAAGGTGAAAGGATTTACTCCTACATAAAAAGTGGCGTGAGCATTCCTCCCGATAGCAGGTCCAACCCCACTTGCTACCATGAACTCGTAGCGGACTTTCCACCGCGGCCTTCGCAGCAGGCTCACCCCCCACTACTAACACCTGCTACTGCGCTCTGGTGATGTGCGTGTAAATAAACGTACGGTCCAGCAGCCGGTATCGAGTAAGCGGCACGATGACACGGGGCCACTGTGACCCTTGGGCACCTTGTTAACAGTGATGGCAACCCAGGGCTAAGTCGTCCAGCATCGCCTCAGCGACGGGCCTACCTACCCCGTCATCCCAACGAACCCATATCAGTGCGAGTTCCGTCTCCGCACCGTCTTCATCCATCAGCATTCGAGGCGCGTCCTAGATTTCCACGATGGTTCCCAGCGAACCGCTCTGCAGGCCATAGTCCCACATGTTGCGAGTGCAAAGTACTGGGTCACCAAGGTGATATCCCGTGAGGACCATTGTGAACGGCCGACAATATATTGGTGTTGGCAAGGTCCATCAAGTACAGGGTCAGCTCAATCTCCGCTATCGGCGGCTGCGTGTCTTTTGGTTCGCACATCAGCACAACCGATGAACGCTATCGGATTGGTTTCAACGTTGGATAGTACCCGCCAAATGCCTTTGCAGATGGAAGCAACAACCGCAACAAGGTTCCCGCCATACGGTTCAATAACCTTCAGCGCCACCAGCGGAACCCATATAAACATTGAGGCTACCGCCCTTTATTTACGAATAAATAAAAGTCAGGTTCAAAACGGAATGTCGTCATCCATGTCTTCAAAGCCACTGGCCGGACGTGGGGGCGGTGCCTGGCGTGCGGCAGGTGCTGCGGCAGCCGGGCGCGGGGCGGGTGCTGGCGCGGGACGGCGCGGTGCGCTGTCGTAACTGCCTTCGTCACCCGACGGTTCGCCCATGCCTTCACGGCCACCCAGCATCTGCATCTCGTTGGCGATGATGTCGGTGGCGTATTTTTCAATACCGTCCTTATCGGTGTACTTGCGCGTCTTGAGGCGACCTTCGACGTAGACCGGACGGCCTTTTTTCAGGTACTGGCTCACGATCTCGGCGAGCTTACCGAAGAAAGTTACGCGGTGCCATTCGGTCTCTTCCACCATTTCGCCGCTCTTGTTTTTGTACTTGCTGCTGGTGGCAATGGTGATGTTG
>Ga0138256_10008710_pt1 | contig 10653 bp, 5 predicted proteins | sample KNB2016incub_MG_FD_105486 | JGI IMG/M metagenome (GOLD analysis project Ga0138256, IMG submission 105486) | Active sludge microbial communities from wastewater in Klosterneuburg, Austria - KNB2014incub_MG | ecosystem: Engineered > WWTP > Activated sludge > Unclassified | place: Austria... | reverse complement strand
GTCGCCATTACAGACAGGCCGACTGCCCACCACGGGAGCCCGCGGTCGGCTAGAAAATAGCCTTCTTTCGTGCCGGTGTGCTTCGTCATCCGAATGCCGTCCCAAACGACATAGATCAGATACGCAACCACAATTGCCCAATCAAGTGATCTCATTTCTTATCGGAAATAGCGTCCAAACGCCCAGAGCGCGGTAATAACAACAATCGTCGTTATCACGACTGCGACGTAAATCTTTCTCCAAAATTGATCCGGCATTTCCGGACTCGGCCCTTTCCCTTCGCTCATCTATTTATGTTCGGTGAAATCCGCGTTCGATGTCTTTCATCGACAATCTCAAAATAACCGGCCGCCCGTGCGGGCACGTCGTCGGCGAACTGGTGACCAGGAGACGGTCGATCAGCCAATGCATTTTTTCTGGTGTTAATTTCATATTGATCTTGACGGCTGCTTTGCAGGCAAGGCTCGCGGCGATGTCATCTCGCAACGTTGATTTGGGCGAGCCTTTTTTCTCGTTCTCGATGGTGTCGAGAATTTCAGCTAATAGATTTCGTGCTTCAGACGCCGGCAGGTCTGTCGGAATACTTTTGATAGCGATCGTTCTGCCCGATAGTTTCATTACGCCAAAACCGAGAGTTTCGAGATCGTTCTCGATCAGCTGAAAAGCCTCTGACTGTGCCGGACTAAGATCGATCGTTTCCGGTAGCAACAGATTTTGCGACTCGATCGGCCGGTCAGTCTCACTTTTGCGATATTTGTCAAAGAGGATACGCTCGTGCGCGACGTGCTGATCGATCAGCAATAAACCTTCGTCATCAACGGCGATTATAAAACTCTCGTGTAGCTGCCCCAAAGGCTGTATCTTCGCCGAAGAAATCTGCTCGACCTCGATAGACTTGGTCAACTTGTCGGCAGAATTTACGGGCGGCAATTCAACATAACCAGCGATACCGTCACTTGGCGGTTCAGATGCAAGCGTTTCAAAACTGAAAGGAATTTCCTGCGGAGTATTTTCTATTGGAGCTGCCGGTTCCCTTTCAAATGAGAACGACGGAGCAGTTTCGCTCAAGGCCGTTGCGGAAAATGAACGTTCCTCGAAACGCTCGGGCTCAGATGTCGTAGCGGTGGGTTCGAACGCAATATTAGCCTGTTCCGGCTGCGGTTCCTCAACTCTTGCAGGTTCGCTCGGACGAGTCTCTGGCTCGTACCTATCGAACTGCGGCCTGGCGTCACCGGTAATTCCTGCTTTTGCCAATGCATTACGAATGGCCTCAGCGATCACATCCTTGACAGCCTCGCCGCGTCGAAAGCGGATCTCGGTCTTGGCCGGATGGACATTGACATCGATCTCTTCGAGCGGCAGCTCGAGAAACAGGAATGCGACTGGGTAAACGCCGTGCGGCAACACGCTTCGATAACCCTCGAGCAAGCCCCCGGCAATCGTTTTGTCGCGGACAAAGCGATTATTTACAAAGAAATACTGGCCATCGCGCGTCGTCCGCCGTTCTCGTGGGGCAGAAACAAATCCAGATACACGGGCGACATATTCACGCCCGCCCTCGACCGGCAACAAGCTCTCAAGCAATCCGCCGCCAAATATCTGAAATGCACGCTCTCTGAGATTATTCGCAGGAGAAACCCGCAACACCTCGCGTCCGTTATTCGTCATCGTGAACGCGATCTCAGGATGCGCAAGTGCGTAATGCGTAGCGATGCTGGTCAGATGATAATTTTCAGTCGCCTCAGAACGCATGAATTTTCGCCTTGCAGGTGTGTTAAAAAACAGGTCACTCACGGTGATCGTCGTCCCTGTATCACGAGCAGCGTCTTTGACATCGACCAACTTGCCGCCCTCGACGTTGACGCGTGTTGCTATCTCATCGTCAGCCGTCTTTGTAACTAGCTCAACCTTTGCAACAGATGCGATCGAGGCGAGAGCCTCGCCGCGAAATCCCAGCGTAGCGATCGCAGCGAGGTCTTCGAGCGTTCGGATCTTTGATGTCGCGTGCCGTTCAAATGCTAGGATCGCATCATCGCGGGTCATACCCTCGCCATCATCGCTGATACGCATTAGGCGGCGGCCACCAAGCTCAATGTCGATCTGGACACGCATCCCGCCCGCGTCGATGGCATTTTCGACAAGCTCTTTGATGACGGACGCCGGCCTCTCAACCACCTCGCCGGCAGCGATCTGATTTGCCAAGTTATCCGGTAAAACCTTGATCTTGTTCATCTTATAGATCTACTATCCTATGATCTTTGTCCTCAAGGTCTATGGCCTCATAGAGCCAATCGATAAAATTTGGGCCAAAATTGTTGAGTAACGTAAATACATTAAGGCTCCGTTCCTGCAATCCGCCGTTAGGCAACAGTGATGCAAAAAGTCCCGCAAGTTGTCGGCTTGCAACCTCGTCATTACGCATCTGGGCAAGAAGCGTTTTCTTTCGCGTTGCTCCGATATGATAGATCATTTTGCGCCGGCGTTTGGCAAAATTTGCAGCGACCGTCGAATCGACCGCTTCAAGTCGCAATGCGATACGATCAAGTTCGGCGTTAATTTTCTCTTCAACCTCAGCGAACAATTGTCCGGTATCTGACGAGGCGTCTCGCTCTGCAGCATCAAGAGTTATCTGCTCCATCCCTACAAACAGATCTTTCAACTCAAGATCAAACTTATCCAAAATCCTACGATGTTTATGCTCAACGATGGTAAAACTCTGTCGATGCAATATCGGTGTTACGTGCCTTTCTAACACGCGATAAGCCGCACTGTTTTGCGCGAAATAAGCGATCTCTGCAGCCCCGCCAAAATAAGAAACTGTCGGCAGCAGATAATCCTGCACAACGGGCCGAAGCATCACGCCGGGGCTCAAACGCTGCGGAGTACTAGTAGCAAATTCGATCAGATCATTGCGGGTCAATTCGAGCCGGGTTTCTTTTGTTCGAAACACGCTCTCGCCAGTCCGCCTCAACGAACGTCTATTACCTTCGTCGTCGTGCCAAAAGAGTGGGAAATAGTCTGCCTCCACCAGCACCTGAGAGTGAAAGCCTTCCGCCTCAAGCACGCCGCTCTGTTGGCGGATCGCGACGACCATCTCATCTGCTCTTTCAATAGCACGGACATAAACCGGCGATGCGAGGTGTTTGATCTCGGGATGCATCGGGTCAATAAATATCAGTCCGAGATCGCCAAACACAGATGTTAGCGAACCGATAAATGCTTCCCCAAATCCCGCGCCTTCTTTCCACGCGTCACTTAATCGAGCTTTTAGACCTGCCGAAAATGCCGTGTGGCTCATCCCTGAGAACACTGCATCGATCAAGTCCGAAACGGAGGCATCAAGTTTCACGTCGCCGACCGGCAGGCCGCTAAACGTTTCATCCGCAGTGTAAACGGATTCGATCAGTCCGCCGACATCGTCCAATGAGTAGGTTTTTGAGACTTCCTCAAGGTCATGGTCCTCAGTCGCGACCCAAAAGACTGGCACCGCCGGCGATCCCTGTTGCCGCAATTCCGCCGCCAATTTGATTGCCGACAGCCCTTTATAAATGGTGTAAAGCGGTCCCGTAAATAGCCCTGCTTGTTGACCGGTCAGAACCGCCACGGTCGAACTCTGCCGCAAGAGTTCTATATTTGCCAACGTTTTCACGCTCGCCCCTGCCCTGATATTTATCTCGGCGAGTGCATCGCAAAGAGACGCACGATCGGTCTCATAATTGGCTAAAACATCAGGAACGAATTTGGAGATGTCCGACGGCGATACAACTGCATTGGGATAAAATCTCTTGAGCGAAAGAGGGTCGCGCTGAAATTCGAGAAACAGCCGTGACTGATTAGGAACTTGCTCAAATGGCAGTTCTGAAACTCGGAAATGGGTTTTTCCGTGTAAGGACTCTCGGGCTGATTCCTGCTTCAATATGTTGGCTCCTCGTATCTAAAATTATAGGTTTCAGATATACAACTTCCAAACCCGGAATCAAAAAGAGGCGGCTATGTTTAGCCGCCTCAAAAATTGATCTGTATGGAAGCAGAAATTATTCCGCCGCCCTTTGGATCCGATAGATGCCTGACGAATGTGTCGCCGCATAAATGCGATTATGATCCTGAGGATCAAAAGCGATCGACCACAGGCGACGGCTCGCGAGTTTCATATCCTTACCGTCCACACGTTTCCATTTATTGCCCGCATCATTTGAGATATACATACCGCCATCCGTATCCAGCGCGCTCGAAACGATGACCTCGTCCGTATTACTCGGATTGATAAGAATGCTCGTGAAATTGCCAAGCGGAAGCCCGCCGCCGCGTCTATTCCAACTCTTGCCGCCGTCACGTGATGTATAAAACGTCTGTATTGTACCGACATATACATATTCGGGACGTTCCGGGTCAGTGCGGATCGAACTTACGGGCACATTATCCACCGCTCCGCCGGCCTTTGCCCACGTTTTTCCGTTGTCGTGCGACACGATCACACCTGATGTTGCCGTTCCAGCCCAGATAGTGTCGGGGCGAGTTGGCGAAACGTGTACGGCAAATACGCTATCGCTAATACCGACGCCAAGATAGATCTTTTCCCATCCCTTTGTGACATCGTGTGTCCGGTATAGCCCTTTGTCGGTGCCAACCAAAAGGCCTTTGCCGTCGGCGGTATTTTCTATGACCCTTACCTTGTCGTTAATGGCCGCCACTAGTTTTACTGCCCCCGCAACGGGAGCGGCTACTGGGACAACTGACGCCGTTTTCTTGACCGGCTTTTTCGCGACCGGCTTTTTGACCGGTTTTGCCGGGATCTTGGCGGCAGTCAATTGAGACCACGACGCCCCTCTGTCGATCGACCTATAGATGCCCACATTGGTCCCGAGATACATCAGGCTCGGGTTTGTTGCATCCTGACGCATCACGAAAGGTCGGACACGAGCTACGTCAAACCCGCGCGACTGTTGCCATGTGCGGCCGCCATCGGCACTGACAAAAAAGAATCCACCGCCGGTGGCCGTATTATGCGTTGCTGCATAAAACCGATTTGGCTGACTGGCATCCGGCGTAACAAAATATGTGAACCGGCTAGAGAAATTGACATTTGTCTGAGCAAAGCTCCGTCCGCCATCATTCGAAACCATCACGCCGTAATTGTTCGTGCCGATAAAGACACGGTTTGGCGCGTCCGGGTGAACCGCTATCGAGTTGATCTCGAGATCACGTTGAGTGGTGAGCGACCAAGTCTTACCTCCGGTACTACTCATCCAAAAACCCTCCGTCGTCGCCGCGTAGATAGTTCCTGAGACTGACGGATGCTGTACGATGTCACGGGTTCGTCGTGATTGCGACGGGATACCTTGTATCTTCGACCATTTCTCACCAGCATTTTGTGATTCGTAAATTCCGCTGCAGGCAGAGGCAACGATATACTCCGGATTTTTAGGGTTGATCGTTATGGCAAAAACGTCCGAATCATCAATCATACCGTTTTTGATCAGACGCCAATTCTTTCCCGAGTCGGTAGTTTTATACGCACGCCACCACGTACCCGCGTACATCGTATCGGCACTACGAGGATCAACCGCCAAAGAATCGATATTTACCGGCATCGATGCAGACGAGATCTTTTCCCAATCGCCGCCCGAATTCTTAGACCTCCAAACTCCGTTAATGGTTCCGGCTAACAAAATATTCGGATCCACCGTTGACTGTGTCAGCGCGTGGATCGACTCTTTATGCAGCTCTTTTGACTCCTTCCACGTCAGTCCGCCGTCCGTCGAGCGGAAAAATCCGCCCGGCCCTTTATGCCTGTGGCCCGACGCATAGATCTTCAGAGAGTCGCGCGAATCGACAAACATATTGTCGAGCACAAGTTCCGGTTGATTAAGATTTACCAGGAGCTGCCATGTTTTACCTCCGTCTGCAGATGTATGGATCTGGCCGTCAAGCGTGCTCGCATACAACCGATCCTTGTCTTTCGGGTCGATAGCAACAACCCGTACGTCACCGCCACTCGGCCCGACTACCTGCCAATTATCAAACTTTGGAGCCTCTACCTCAGGACCACCTTTGATAATATCGCCCGTGGCAAAGCCGGCATTAACGATTGCTAGCAACGCTAGGACAGTGAACGCAGAGCGGTTTTTAAATTTCTTAAGCATAACGGGTAAATCCTCGGAATAAAAATATTAGCGGAATGTAAACTGGAAGTGAGCCCTCACTGAAACTTTGATGCTTTGTGATGCCCGCAGGTTCGCAAATATCGCAATAGAAAGCCACAATGTGGACAAACTGTTCAAAACATCTTATATTTTACCGCAACCACCGTCCAAATCAAACAAAAAAAGCAGTTGAGGCTTGGTGATGACCGCCTCAACTGCTTTTCTAAATGTCTGCATCTCTAAAGAGATGCAAAGCTATTTACCAATTGCTAGCCTCAGCTCCCGCAGGAACGAGGTAGAACTTGGTGCTGACACCGGCTGCACCCGGGCTGTCGACGAATGTCACACGGCCTGCGTCATACTTACGGAAGTTGATAGCCTTCATGATCTGAGCTCTACGCTTCTTGATCTCAGCGGCTGTTCCGTAGTTGATGATGTAGCCTTGTGCGTTCGGGTTGTTGTTGAGCGTGATATAGAACGCATCAACACGTGCCTTAACGTCATCGTCCACTGCCTTGTCGAATGTATCGACCAGTGTCTTTTCAGGTTTAGCTGAAACGCTGCCGCTACCTGATGCCGTGGTCGTGCAATTACAACTTGCATCAAGTCCCGCGATCTCAACCGTAGCTGTTACGTTCTGACCAGCCAATCCAGTCGTGTCAACCGAAATGCTCGATGTACCCTGTCCACTTGAGATGGTACCTGCCGAGACGCTCCAGTTGTAAGTGACACTTGCACCACCTGTAAGGTTAGCGGTGAAATTCATCGCCGAACCAGGTGCTACAACACCACCATCACTGACCGAAAGGGTTGGACATTCACAAACCTGTACGCAGTCGGTACATTCTTCGACCTTGACGGTACGTGTATCGGTCTTGCCGCAAACTCCGCAGCCGTCATCGACACCTGTCGTGATCGTATATGTTCCAGGCTGAGCACTGCTCAGATCCCATTGAACATTAGCACCCGTTCCTACAATACGTCCGCCGGAGACGGTGTAGTTGTATACAAGCGGGTCATTTTCAGGATCGGTGGCCGAGGTCTGGACGCTGATCGTCTTGCTGTCGTTGCAAGCACCCGAGCGTGATCGGAAACCAGGCTTACAAGGCAATGAGATAACCGAATCACTCAAGGTGACTGAGTTGACATTTGCAACACCATTAGGAATATCACCGTCACGCTTATCGCGACGACCGATGAAGAACTGAACGATCGCACCATGCGGATCAGTCGAAGGGGTAAATCCACGCGGCATATCTGTCGAAGTCGCGGTAAACGTTCCGCAATTCTGCCCTTGTCCTGGTACCGTACATGGAATCAATACCGTAGTTGAATTTGATGTTCCACTAAACGAACCAAAATCTTGTTGGTTAAAGTTGTAGCGATAGCCAAGGCTGACGCCAAACCAACGACGCGGGAAGATCCTTACGCCTGCAATACCGTCGATCGGATCCTGCTCAAGTGCGTTAGGTGTTCTGGTGCGAACATACTTTTTCGAAGTGAATTCGAGCATCGGCTGGAAATATTTATTAGCCGGGAAATCAAGTCCAACTGCCCATGTGAATTCATCAGGACGGTCAAGAAGGGTAAATCCGCCAAATTTCGGGTTAGATACGAATAAGTAACCCACATTACCAGAAATATTCACCCAGCTGGCGAGGCGAGCATCTACAAAAAACGTTGCTCCGATGTCACCGCGGCGAGCACCGGGTCCGGCTCCACGCTGGAGCATGTTGAATCCACCGCCATTTTGGGCTGAATCAGGATACCAGCGATAAAAAGCCTGCACGCCGTATCCGACTGCCTTGAGAGAGTCGTTCATACGCCACTTAAAGCCGATGTCCATCGAGTTAAACGATGAAACGGCCCAAGGACGGCTAATAAACGGTGCGTCCGGAAGGTACGAAGGTGCTGTTGAGAATGAAACCGGTCGCTCACTGAGACCGACCACTGCCGACTGGAGCACAATACCCGGAAGGATACTGCCAAAAACCGATCCCACTCCGGGGAACAGTGAAGCAGAACCTACACCGCCTGCTCTCGGTGGCCCTAATGTTGCATTGGTTAATGCAGGAAATCCGAATGTCGGACCCGAGAAGCCAAGCTGATAGTTACCCGCGGATCCCGTGAAAGGAAACGCCGATGACGGCATGCCTGTCGGACGGTAAACCGCCTGTCCTGCATATAGTCCCGTTGTTCCAGGTGCAAGGACGATTGCTCCCCATTGGGCACCGCCGGTGTTAGGCAGATAAAAGCCTGACAGGTGGCGCGGCGAATTGACCTTGATCTGGCGATAAGCTTCCGTGTTAAAGAACAACTCAAGGTTGTTCGTCAAACCGATCTGGAAGTTCGCCGGATACGAAGTAATATCTGTATTACCCGGATCGCGGTCATAGTTATTCAAAGCAACGCTAAAGGTATATTCACCCTTTCTTAGCGTCTTGCCGTCATAAACGGTAAATAGGCCTGTAGGGCCAGCAATGGTTGGGGCCGTGTTACGGTCATCTTTCTCCGACAAACCTGTCTGTGCCGGTACCGCAAACACGAGCATTAATAATACGAGCGTAACAGCGTACGCCTTAATAGCGAGTTTCATCACATTCCTCCGCCAAAATTGAAAATTTCAGTCAAAAAGTTGCAGTTTTTCAAAATATAACTTCTTAGTATTCCTAAGATAAACTGCTCAAAATTCGCACACACGAAAAATTTGCCATATGCCTAAGCCGTGCAAAATTCCGCGTGGCCAAAAAAATAAATCTATACCAACGTAACGTTTATAATGGAGTAAAACGATAAAGTCAATGATTACTGCAAAAAACTTTAACTCTCCTTGGCTACGACCTTAACCCACATTTATTTCAAAATCAAGCCTTGTCAACACTTTATGCAATCTTTTTCCTATGCATAAATACCACGCATCCGGGTGTCATACGCGACTCGGTCGATGGCTAACATGTATGCTGCGGTCCGCGAATCGACACTGTGCTTGTCCGCATAGTGTACTAGTTCGTTAAAGCTCGCGACCATCTTGTCCTCAAGCCGGGCGTTCACCTCGGCCTCTGACCAGAAATATCCCATTCGATCCTGCACCCATTCGAAATACGAAACCGTCACGCCGCCTGCGTTTGCAAGGATGTCAGGGATCACAAAAACGCCATTGTCGTGGAGGATCTGATCAGCCTTTGGAGTCGTCGGGCCGTTGGCTCCCTCCGCAAGGATCTTGCATCGGATGCGGTTAGCATTCTCCGAGGTGATCTGGTTTTCGGTCGCACACGGTGCGAGCACATCACACTCGATCTCGAGCAGGTCCTTATTAGATACCTGTTCCGCTCCAGGGTAGCCTTCGAGCGTGCGGTTCTTTTGCAGAAAGTCGAGAACGTTTGGGATGTCGAGGCCATCGGGATTGTGGATTCCGCCACCCACATCTGAGATCGCTATAACCTTGTAACCTTGGGCATGCATGAGCTCTGCACCAATACCGCCAACGTTACCTGAACCCTGGACGACAACTGAGGTGGTCTCCGGCGTCAAGTCAAAACGCTTGATCGCTTCGTTAACGCAAAACAATACTCCGCGTCCCGTCGCCTCACGTCTGCCGAGACTGCCGCCGAGAGCGACCGGTTTCCCGGTAACTACTGCGGTGACCGTGTGACGGGCGTGCATAGAATAGGTATCCATGATCCAGGCCATCGTCTGCTCGTTGGTGTTCATGTCCGGAGCCGGCACGTCCTTGTCAGGGCCGATAAAATCGATCAGCTCAGCGGTGTACCGACGGGTCATACGCTCAAGCTCGCCCAAAGACATCTGCTGCGGGTTGCAAATGATGCCGCCCTTGCCGCCGCCAAACGGGACATTAACGACCGCGCATTTCCAAGTCATCCATGCCGAAAGCGCCTTGACCTCATCGAGGCTAACATCGGGTGCATATCGAATGCCCCCCTTTGCTGGGCCGCGTGCAAAGTTGTGCTGCACTCGAAAGCCCTCAAATATTTGTATGTGTCCCGTATCCATGCGAACGGGAATGTAGACCTTGATCTCGCGGCTCGGCACGCGCATGACAGCGTAAAGGTCTTCGTCCAGGCCGAGCAGTCTCGCCGCTCGGTCAAAGCGTTCGCTCATTGCCTCGAACGGGTTCTTTTCATCGCTGCCGTGAAACCGCCGGTTTTCATCGGCCATCGGATTTGCCATTGTTAAAAAATCTCCAGATCTAAATTAAAATATCTTTCGATGATGTCTCTTATAAGTAGTTTCCGCCAAAACCCGACAACAGCTCGTCGTCGAAACGCATCTTACAAAATTCGTCCATAAAATCGCCGGCATTAGGTGGCGGTTGGTGACGTTAAGAGCGTTATTGATCTGAATGGAATATAAGAACATTGAGTCGCTTTCGAATAGAAAATCTTATCTCACCATTAATAGTGCGCGCAAATGATGCTGTCCAAAATGTCCGCAATTGAAGAGGCAGTCTGAGATAGACGCTCATTCGGGCAAATGCTAGTATTTCTTTATC
>Ga0138256_10008707_pt1 | contig 10655 bp, 8 predicted proteins | sample KNB2016incub_MG_FD_105486 | JGI IMG/M metagenome (GOLD analysis project Ga0138256, IMG submission 105486) | Active sludge microbial communities from wastewater in Klosterneuburg, Austria - KNB2014incub_MG | ecosystem: Engineered > WWTP > Activated sludge > Unclassified | place: Austria... | reverse complement strand
GGGCGTGCCTGCGTCAACCTGGCCATGGTGCGCGGCGGGCGCCACCTGGGCGATCGTGCCTACTTTCCCAGCCAGGTGGACGAGGCGCACGCCATCGCCCTGGACGAGCGCGACGCCGAGCTGCCCACCATCGAGGCGCGGGTGCTGGACGCTTTCATCGCCCAGCACTACCTGGCCATGCCGGCGCCGCCCCAGCTGATCACCAGCGAGCCGGTATCGGGCGCGCTGCTGCAGGCGCTGTCGGACAAGCAGGAGCGCCGCATCGGCGCCACCCATGCGCCGCGTGGCCAGCGTCGCACGTGGCTGGAGATGGCGCGGCAGAACGCCGCGCTGCAACTGGCGCGCCTGCTGGCCGAGGAGGGTTCGCAGCAGGCGCGCACCCGCGCGCTGGCCGAGGCGCTGGACCTGCCGGTGGACCAGCTCGACGAGCTGCGCATCGAATGCTTCGACATCAGCCACACCGCCGGCGAGGCCACCCAGGCCAGCTGCGTGGTGTTCCAGGGCCATCGCATGCAGAGCAGCCAGTACCGGCGCTATCACATCGAAGGCATCATCCCGGGCGACGACTACGCCGCCATGCGCCAGGTGCTGACGCGCCGCTACGCCAAGATCGCCGAGGCCCGGCGCGAGCAGGGCAGCGAGGCGCTGACGGTGGCTGCCCGCATGCCCGACCTGGTGCTGGTCGACGGCGGCCTGGGCCAGGTGGCGATGGCGCGCGAGGTGTTCGAGGCGCTGGGCCTGGATGTGTCGCTGATCGTCGGCGTCGAAAAGGGCGAGGGCCGCAAGGTCGGCCTGGAGGAGCTGGTGTTCGCCGACGGGCGCGAGAAGCTGACGCTGGGCCGCGATTCGGCCGCGCTGATGCTGGTGGCGCAGATCCGCGACGAGGCGCACCGCTTCGCCATCACCGGCATGCGCGCCCAGCGCGCCCGCGTGCGCGTGGGCGGCAGCCGGCTGGAAGACATCCCCGGCGTCGGGCCCCGCAAGCGCGCGCGCCTGTTGCAGCGCTTTGGCGGCGTGCGCGGGGTGGAGGCGGCCAGCGTGGACGACCTGGCCACGGTCGAGGGCATCTCGCGCCCGCTGGCCGAGGACATCTACCGTGCCCTGCATTGATGGCATATTGGGCAAATCGGCCTCTGGCGCTTATGGAACGAGCGCCAGCAGCTATCAATATGATAGTTTTCAAGAGCCTGGCCAGCGCTTCGGCGCGCCCCGGTGCCGCGTGACACAATCGCCGCCATGTTCTTCACCCTGCCCACGCTGCTGACCTGGACGCGCATTGTCGCGATTCCGCTCATCGTGGGCGTGTTCTACCTGCCGCTGGCGCCGCACACCGCCAACCTGGTGGCCACCGTGATGTTCATGGTGTTCGCCTGGACCGACTGGCTGGACGGCTTTCTGGCCCGCAAGCTTAACCAGACCTCGGCCTTCGGCGCCTTCCTGGACCCGGTGGCCGACAAGTTCCTGGTCTGCGCCAGCCTGCTGGTGCTGGTGCATCTGCAGCGCACCGACGTGTTCGTGGCGCTGATCATCATCGGGCGCGAGATCGCCATCTCGGCCCTGCGCGAATGGATGGCCAACATCGGCGCCAGCAAGAGCGTGGCCGTGCACATGGTCGGCAAGCTCAAGACCGCGGTGCAGATGGTGGCCATCCCCTTCCTGCTGTACGACGGCGTGCTGCTGGAACGCATCGATGCGCGCTGGTGGGGCAACCTGCTGATCTGGGTGGCGGCGGTGCTCACCGTGTGGTCGATGGTGTATTACCTGCGCAAGGCGCTGCCCGAAATCCGCGCCCGCGTGCAGTGACGCCCGTATGAGCCACCCCTCCCAGGACACGGGCGCCACGCTGATCCGCCTGATGCCGGCGGTGTTCGTCCTCATCTGGGCCACCGGCTTCATCGTGGCGCGCTACGGCATGCCGTATGCGCCGCCGTTCAGCTTCCTGATGCTGCGCTACGCGGCCTCGGTGGCCTGCTTTCTGCTGTGGATCGCCATCGCCCGCGTGGCCTGGCCGCGCATCGGCCTTGAATGGCTGCACCTGGGCGTCACCGGCGTGCTGATGCACGGCGGCTACCTGGGCGGCGTGTGGGCGGCGGTCAAGGGCGGCATGGGTTCGGGCCTGTCGGCGCTGATCGTCGGCATCCAGCCGGTGCTGACGGCCATCTGGCTGGCCGGCATGGGCGGGGCCGGCGCCCGCGTCAGCGCGCGCCAGTGGAGCGGGCTGCTGCTGGGTTTCGCCGGGCTGGTGCTGGTGGTGTGGCGCAAGCTGACCCAGGGCGCGCCGGGCGACCACGTGACGGCCGCCAACCTGAGCTGGGCCGTGCTGGCGCTGCTCAGCATCACCGCCGGCACGCTCTACCAGAAGCGCTTCGTGCGGCCTTGCGACGTGCGCACCGCCAACACCGTGCAGTTGCTGGCCGCCGCCCTGGTGACGGCGCCGCTGGCCTGGCTGGAGCCCGAATCGGTGCAATGGAACGGCCAGGTCGTCGGCGCCCTGGCCTGGTCGGTGCTGGGCCTGACGCTGGGCGGCAGCTCGCTGCTGTACCTGCTGATCCAGCGCGGCGCCGCCGCCAGCGTCGCCAGCCTGATGTATCTGGTGCCGCCCACCACGGCGGTGATGGCCTGGCTGCTGTTCGGCGAGCCGATCACCGCCACCACGCTGGCCGGCATTGCCATGACGGCCTTCGGCGTCAGCCTGGTGGTGCGGCCGCCGCCGCCCGCGCGCGCCTGACAAGCGCCCCCGTGGGCGGGCGCTGTGTCCGATGCGGCACAAGCACAGGCGAAAAATCACGCCGTGGCCGTTGTAGCGGCGCACCGACCGGGTTGATACCCCCCTGAAGCCTGGGTAATTGGGTCTAGAATGCGGCCCTCGCCGCCTGGGCTTTGCACAAGCCAAAACCCAGTAGCACGCGGGCCACCGCGTGATCAAGCAGCCCTGCCGCGGCGGGGGCCAAGCAGAAGAACCGGGCTTGACCGGCTTGCCGAACACGGCTGCGCCGCTGGTCAGGTTCTTGATTTTTTTGAGAGGGACACATTCGTGAACAAGACCGAGCTGATTGAGCACATCGCCAAAAACGCGGACATTTCCAAGGCCGCCGCCACGCGCGCCCTGGAGGCAGCCATCGGTGCCGTCAAGACCACGCTGCGCAAGGGCGGCACGGTGTCGCTGGTGGGTTTTGGCACCTTTGCCGTGGGCAAGCGCGCGGCACGCTCGGGTCGCAACCCGCGCACCGGCGCAACGATTAAAATCAAGGCAGCCAAGGTACCCAAGTTCCGTCCAGGCAAGGCCTTGAAGGACGCGCTGAACTGATGCCATGTCGGTTTCGCTGGGGTGCTTAGCTCAGTTGGTAGAGCGGCGCCCTTACAAGGCGTAGGTCGGGGGTTCGAACCCCTCAGCACCCACCAGCATCCTCCACCGATTGCAGCAAAGGCGAACCCCGGTTCGCCTTTTTCATTGTTACGCCACCGCGTACACCAAGAGTCCCGCGCATGTTCGATTTCGTCCGTCAGCACACCAAGCTCATCATGGGCGTGCTGTTTCTGCTGATCATCCCGTCTTTCGTGCTGTTCGGCATCGAGGGCTACACCCGCTTCAATGACGGCGCCACCCAGGTCGCGACCGTCAACGGCACGCCGATCACCCAGACCGAGTGGGACAACGCGCACCGCCTGGAGATCGACCGCCTGCGCCAGGGCAACCCGAGCCTGGACCTGAGCCTGCTGGATTCGCCGGCGCTCAAGTACGCCACGCTGGAGCGCGTGGTGCATGACCGCGTGCTGGCCGCGGCGGCCGCCGAAGAGCACCTGATCGCCACCGACGCCCGCCTGGCGGCCGAGTTGCAGCGCGATCCGACCATCGCCAGCCTGCGCCGTGCCGATGGCACGCTGGACATGGAGCGCTACCAGCAACTGCTGGCCGCGCAAGGCTTGACGCCGGCCGGTTTCGAGGCCAATGCGCGCTTCGAGCTGTCCTCGCGCCAGGTGCTGGGCGGGGTGACGGACACGGGGTTCTCCAGCGCGGCCCAGGCGCAAGTGACCATGGGCGCCTTCCAGGAGCGCCGCGAGGCGCGCGTGCAGCGCTTTGCGCCGGCCGATTTCACCGACAAGGTCCAGCCGACCGATGCCGACCTGCAAGCCTACTACCAGGCCAACGCGTCGCGCTACCAGGCGCCGGAGACTGCCAGCGTCGAGTACGTCGTGCTGGATCTGGACACCCTGAAGAAAAGCGTCAACGTGAGCGAGCAGGACCTGCGCACTTACTACGAACAGAACGCCGCCAGCTTCGGTGCCCCCGAGACGCGCCGCGCCAGCCACATACTGCTCAGCGTGTCCCGCGACGCACCGGCCGCCGAGCGCGAAAAGGCGAAGGCCGCCGCCACCGCTCTGCTGGCGCAGCTGCGGCAGGCGCCCGACACGTTTGCCGCGGTGGCGCGCAAGTCCTCGCAGGACGAGACCAGCGCCGCCAGCGGCGGCGATCTGGGCAGCTTCGAGCGCAACAAGGGCATGGATCCGGCCATCGCCCAGGCCGCTTTCGGGCTGGCCAAGGTCGGCGACATCAGCGATCTGGTGGAAAGCGACTTCGGTTTTCACATCGTACGGTTGACCGAAGTCAAGCCAGCCGCCGTGCCGCCGTTCGAAAAAATGCGCGCCCAGCTGGAAGACCAGCTGCGCACCCGTCAGGCGCAGCAGCAGTTCGGTGAAATGGCCGACGAGTTCCGCAACCTGGTGTACGAGCAGTCGGACAGCCTCAAGCCCGCGGCCGACAAACTGCATCTGAGCATCCAGACGGCCGACAAGGTGTCGCCCGCGCCGGCGCCCGGTGCCAGTGGCCCGCTGGCCAACCCGAAGTTCCTCGGCGCCCTGTTCGCCGCCGACGCCATCGACAAGAAGCGCAACACCGAAGCCGTCGACCTCGGCGGCAACCAGATTGCGTCTGGCCGCGTGGTGTCGCACACGCCGGCGCACGCGCGGCCGTTCGACGAGGTCAAGGCCGAGGTGCGCAGCGCCTTCCTGCGCGAGCGCGGTGCAGAGCTGGCGCGCCAGGAGGGGCAGGCCCGCCAGAAGGCCTGGACGGCGCAGCCGGCATCGGCCACGTCGCTGCCCGCGCCGGTGGTGCTGTCGCGCGACGAGCCGCAAGGCCAACCGATGACCCTGGTGGAGGCGGTGCTGCGCGCCGACCCGGCCAAGCTGCCGACCTTCGTCGGCGTGGACCTGGGCGTGGACGGCTACGCCGTGGCGCGCGTGGACAAGGTGCTCCCGGCACAGACGCCCAGCGCAGAGCAGGCCGCGCAAAGCCAGGCGCGCTACGGGCAGCTCTGGGGACTGGCCGAAGCGCGCAGCTATTACGAACTGCTCAAGGCCCGCTACAAGGCCCAGATCCTGACCCCGGCGCCGGCCGCTGCGGCGGCCGACAAGGCGTCGCGCTGAACGAGCACCAGCACTCTTCAGAAAAAGCGCCAAACGGCGCTTTTTTTGTGTCCGAGGCACGCGCTTCCGGAATCAGGCAACGCGTCGTGCGGCGGCCAAGCTTGGGGCCAGAAAAAAGCCCATGGTCCGTGCATTCGTGACCATGGGCTTCGATTCGGTGGGGTGGCTGATGGGACTCGAACCCACGACGACAGGAATCACAATCCTGGACTCTACCAACTGAGCTACAGCCACCACTGAGAACCGCAAATTATAGGGCATTCCGCGTGGTTTGCGGATGCTCGCTGCTCGGGGGTCAGTGCCCGTTGCCGAGCCTGCCCAGCAAAAGGGGCCCCGTGGGGCCCTGGTGTGCGGCACGCGGCTGGCGCGCGCTTGCTCGCGCAATGCGCCGGCCGTCTGGCGGTGGTGTCAGTCGCTGCTGCCGCCCAGGCCCAGCAGGGCCAGTAGGCCCTGGAACACGTTGAACAGGTCCAGGTACAGCGCCAGCGTGGCGCTGATGTAGTTGGTTTCGCCGCCGTCGATGATGCGCTTGAGGTCATACAGCATGTACAGGCTGAACACGCCGATCACCAGCGTGCTGATCACCAGCATGCCGACGGTGGAGCCGACGAAGACGTTGACGATGGCCCCCACCATCACCACCAGTGCGCCCACGAACAGCCACTTGCCCAGGCCGGAAAGGTCGCGCTTGATGACGCTGGCCAGGCTGGCCATCACGAAGAACACCCCGGCCGTGCCGCCCATGGCGGTCATCACCAGTTCGCTGCCGTTCTTGAAGCCCAGCACCAGGGCGATCATGCGCGACAGCATGAGGCCCATGAAGAAGGTGAAGGCCAGCAGCACGGGCACGCCGGCGGCCGAGTTCTTGGTTTTCTCGATGGCGAACATGAAGCCGAAGGCGCCGCCGAGGAACACCACCAGCCCCAGGCCGCCGGACAGCCCGCGCGTCACGCCCGTGGCCACGCCCAGCCAGGCGCCCAGCACGGTGGGCAGCAGGCTCAGCGCCAGCAGCCAGTAGGTGTTGCGCAACACGCGGTTGCGTTGCTCCTGGGACGCGACGCCGCCGCGCGCGGCGTCCACGTAGGCCAGGGTCTGAGTGCGATCGTTCATGTCTCGGTTTCTCCTTTGAAAGCCCGCATCCGCCACCACTGCGGCGGCGATCGGGGTCATTCTACGTAGAGTCGGCGCTGGCGCATCGGTTCCCCGGCCGGCGGTTATGCTTGCGGGGCATCCCGCCACCTACTGGAGCCGACACCCATGAAGACTAAGCCTGTTCTCGAAGCCGCCGAAGTGCGAGCCATCGTGGCCGCCGCCGAAGCCGAGGCGTTGAAGCAGCAATGGGCCATGACGATTGCCGTGGTCGACGATGGCGGACATCTGCTGCACCTGCACCGCATGGACGGCGCGGCGCCGGTGAGCGCCCACATCGCACCGGGCAAGGCGCGCAGCGCGGCGCTGGGGCGGCGCGAGAGCAAGGGCTACGAGGACATGATCAATGGCGGGCGCCATGCCTTCCTGTCGGTACCGCTGGAGGGCATGCTGGAAGGCGGCGTGCCGATCGTCAAGGACGGGCAGTGCATCGCCGCCATCGGGGTCAGCGGCGCCAAGCCGGCCGAGGACACGCAGGTGGCCCGCGCCGGCATCGCGGTGCTGGGACTTTGAACGCCTGATCTGAATAAAAACGGCTGCTGGCGCTTTCGTGGCAAACGTCAACAGCTATTAATTAAATAGCATTCGGGTGCGCGACAAACGTCGCTGCCAGGGCGGGCGGCGAGGGCGTCAGTAGCTCAGCCGCTCCGGCCGCACCTCCTGCAGGATGGTGGTGGCGATTTCCTCGATCGACTTGGTGGTCGACGACAGCCAGCGGATGCCCGAGCGGCGCATCATGGCTTCGGCTTCGCCCACTTCCATGCGGCAGTTCTCCAGGCTGGCGTAGCGCGAGTTGGGCCGGCGCTCGGCGCGGATCTCGGCCAGGCGCTCGGGCGCGATGGTCAGGCCGAAGATCTTCTTCTTGTGCGGCACCAGTGCCGGCGGCAGCTGGCGGCGCTCGAAATCCTCGGGGATCAGCGGGTAATTGGCCGCCTTCACCCCATGCTGCATCGCCAGGTACAGGCTGGTGGGGGTCTTGCCGCTGCGGCTGACGCCGATCAGGATGACGTCGGCCGTCTCCAGGTCGCGGTTGCTCTGGCCGTCGTCATGGGCCAGGCTGTAATTGATGGCCTCGATGCGGTCCTGATAGGCCTGGTTCTTGCTGATGTCGGAAAAACGCCCCACCCGGTGGTGGCTGGTGATGCCCAGTTCCTGCTCGATCGGCGCCACGAAGGTGCCGAACATGTCCAGCAGCATGCCCTTGCAGCCCTCGCGCACGATGCCCATCACCTCGCGGTCGACCAGGGTGGTGAAGACGATCGGCTTGCGGCCTTCGACCTCGCACGTGTGGTTGATCTGGCGCACCGCCTGGTGAGCCTTGTCCGGCGTGTCGATGAAGGGCAGGCGCACGTGGCGTGGCTGAAAGTCGAACTGCGCCAGGATGGCGTTGCCGAAGGTTTCGGCCGTGATGCCGGTGCCATCGGAGACGAAAAACACGGTGCGTTGGGGCATGGGCGGGTGCGGCGTGGCGGTCAATACAATCGTGCCCATTATGCGAACCCGCGCCGCCGGCCGCCCCGACCCGAGAAAAATCAGTACATGGGTCGCGTTGCCGCCACGGTTTCAGGGCGTTCGCAGCCACCGGTTTTCAAACTCTGGAGCTTTCCCATGTCTGCACTGTTTTCGCCGACCGCCCTGGTCGTGCCGTTCGAAAACCTGAGGATGACCGATGTCGAGGTGGTTGGCGGCAAGAACGCCAGCCTCGGCGAAATGATCTCGCAACTGCCACAGGGCGTGCGCGTGCCCACCGGCTTTGCCACCACGGCGCATGCGTTTCGCGAGTTTCTGAAGCACCAGGGCCTGCATGAGCGCATCAGCGCCCGCCTGGCGGCGCTGGACGTCGACGACGTGCGCGCGCTGGCCGAGGCCGGCGCCGAAATCCGCGGCTGGGTCGAGGCACAGCCCTTTCCGGCCGACCTGGAAAAGGCCGTGCGCGACGCCTTTGCCACGCTGAGCGGCGGCAACGCCGAGGCGAGCTTTGCCGTGCGCTCCTCGGCCACGGCCGAGGACCTGCCCGACGCCTCGTTTGCCGGCCAGCAGGAGACCTTTCTCAACGTGGTCGGCGTCGAGGCCGTGCTGCACAAGATGAAGGAGGTGTTCGCCAGCCTCTACAACGACCGCGCCATCAGCTACCGCGTGCACAAGGGCTTCGCGCACGACGTGGTGGCGCTGTCGGCCGGCGTGCAGCGCATGGTGCGCAGCGACCTGGGCGCGGCCGGCGTGATGTTCACCATCGATACCGAAAGCGGCTTCGACCAGGTGGTCTTCATCACCAGCAGCTACGGCCTGGGCGAGACGGTGGTGCAGGGCGCCGTCAACCCGGACGAGTTCTACGTCCACAAGCCCATGCTCAAGGCCGGCAAGCGCGCGCTGATCCGCCGCAACCTGGGCAGCAAGCTGATCCAGATGGTGTTTGCCACGCCCGAGGAGAAAGCGGCCAGCGGCAAGCTGGTGCAGACCACCGATGTGCCGGCCGAGCTGCGCAACCGCTATTCGCTCACCGACGCCGAGGTCGAGCAGCTGGCGCGCTACGCCCTGGTCATCGAGCAGCACTACGGCCGACCGATGGACATCGAGTGGGGCAGGGACGGCCAGGACGGCCAACTCTACATCCTGCAGGCGCGGCCCGAGACGGTGAAGAGCCAGCAGGGCAGCACCGAGCTGCGCTACAAGCTCAAGGGCAGCAGCGCCGTGCTGGCCGAGGGCCGCGCCATCGGTCAGAAGATCGGCACCGGCCCGGTGCGGTTGGTGAGCGACATCAGCCAGATGGATCAGGTGCAGGCCGGCGACGTGCTGGTCACCGACATGACCGACCCCAACTGGGAGCCGGTGATGAAGAAGGCCAGCGCCATCGTCACCAACCGCGGCGGGCGCACCTGCCACGCCGCCATCATCGCGCGCGAACTGGGCATCCCGGCCGTGGTCGGCTGCGGCGACGCCACCGCCCGCCTGAAGAGCGGCACCCTGGTGACGGTGAGCTGCGCCGAGGGCGACACCGGCCGCATCTACGACGGCCTGCTGGAAACCGAGGTGACCGAGATCCAGCGCGGCGCCATGCCGCCCATCGCCACCAAGATCATGATGAACGTCGGCAACCCGCAGCTGGCGTTTGACTTCGCCCAGCTGCCCAACGAAGGTGTGGGTTTGGCGCGGCTGGAATTCATCATCAACAACAACATCGGCGTGCACCCCAAGGCCATCCTGGACTACCCGCAGGTCGACGCCGATCTGAAGAAGGCGGTGGAGAGCGTGGCGCGCGGCCACGCCAGCCCGCGCGCCTTCTACGTCGACAAGGTGGCCGAGGGCGTGGCCACCATCGCCGCCGCCTTCTGGCCCAGGCCGGTGATCGTGCGCCTGTCGGACTTCAAGAGCAACGAATACCGCAAGCTGATCGGTGGCAGCCGCTACGAGCCGGAGGAAGAAAACCCCATGCTGGGCTTTCGCGGCGCGGCGCGCTATATCAGCCAGGAGTTCGCCGAAGCCTTCGCCATGGAGTGCGAGGCCATCAAGCGCGTGCGCGACGAGATGGGCCTGACCAACGTGCAGGTGATGGTGCCCTTCGTGCGCACGCTGGCGCAGGCCGAGCGCGTGGTGGCGCTGCTGGCGCAAAAGGGCCTGAAGCGCGGCGACAACGAGCTGAAGGTGGTGATGATGTGCGAGGTGCCCAGCAACGCCATCCTGGCCGAGCGCTTCCTGGCGCATTTCGACGGTTTTTCCATCGGCTCCAACGACCTGACCCAGCTCACCCTGGGGCTGGACCGCGATTCCGGTCTGGAGCTGCTGGCGGCCGACTTCGACGAGCGCGACCCGGCGGTCGAGGCGCTGATCCACCAGGTCATCACGGCCTGCCGCGCGCAGGGCAAGTACATCGGCATCTGCGGGCAGGGCCCCAGCGATCACCCGGACTTCGCGCGCTGGCTGGCGGACGAGGGCATCAGCTCGATCTCGCTCAACCCCGACAGCGTGATCGACACCTGGACGCTGCTCGCGCAATAAGCAAAACGCCATCCAGCGCCCACCATGAAAGCGCCAGCAGCTAAAAAAAAAGAAGTGTCTGGCGCCGCGTGGCTGCGTGCCGCGCT
>Ga0138256_10008705_pt1 | contig 10657 bp, 6 predicted proteins | sample KNB2016incub_MG_FD_105486 | JGI IMG/M metagenome (GOLD analysis project Ga0138256, IMG submission 105486) | Active sludge microbial communities from wastewater in Klosterneuburg, Austria - KNB2014incub_MG | ecosystem: Engineered > WWTP > Activated sludge > Unclassified | place: Austria... | reverse complement strand
TAGCATTTAATACGGAAAAATCGATCTGATCATTTCCACAATTTGGCGTATCTATTTCACTAAAATTTCTTACTAAATCTGGAGGTTCATTGACTGTATGTGTTGCAATATCTGTACATCCATTGACATCAGTAACAATGACAGTGTAAGTTTTTTTTGGTAAGTTAGATGCCAAGGAATCATTACTTACATTAGGAATCCAAGTAAATCTAGCAGGTCCTCGGTTACCTCCCCCCCAAGCAGTTACGATTTTGCCATCATCTTTGCCAAAACAACTTATATCTGTTGTAGAACCAGCAATAATGCTTACTCTAACAGAATCAGGTTGTCTTAATCTAAAGGAATCTATATGAGTACAATTATTAGCATCTGTAATAGTCACCCTATACTCTCCATCTACCAATCCGCTTAACACATTTGAGCTTGTTCCATTCTCCCACTTGTAGGTATGGTTAAGTTTTCCACCTTGTGATGTAAGGTTTATTGAGCCGTCACTAGAGAGATAGCAACTTGGATTTTTAATAACTCCAAAAGAAGTGATAGGAGTTGGAAAAGGCAAATCAAATTTAACAGTATCAGTGCAAGTTCCATTTGATATTATAGCAAATTGTGGTCCACCACATAATTTAACGGCAGTGTCTCTGCTTGTAAATTCTTGTTCTCGCGATGACCACAAAATAGAAAAATCTGGATGAATCCCTGTTAATTCTATAGATGCGGAACCATCGCAATTGATATCAGAAGTACAGGAAGGGCCTTTTAAAATCGTTAATTTTCGGCCAATTTCTGGAGGGTCAGTTAATGTTATTTGTCTCGTAATAGGCGGACAATTGGATTGATCTTTTACAAGCAAATTATAAGTTCCTGCAGGGATATTAGTTAATATATTATTTCCTACGACACCATTCCATTCAAAAACATATGGAGCTGTTCCTCCCTTGATAAAAGCAAGAATCAGCCCATCTGAAGCCCTTGGACACGTTGGATTTCTCACCGTAACAGAGTCAAAAAATATTGAATTAGATGATGAACTTAATGTGACAGAATCAATAGCTGTACATCCTGCAGTGTTCGTAATGGTAACGATATAAGTTCCTACTGCAAGACTACAAATTCTTGCGGTAGTGTCGCCAGTATTCCATAGAATACTGGAAAGTGTTCCAGAACCTAGTTGAAATAGAACTTCTGCACATCCATTATTATTTCCTCCACATGAAATATCTTGTTTTGTAAATCCAGTGATAGTCGGGGAGCTCGGTTTGGATACATTATAGGATTTTGATACTTGACAACCTTTATTATCAGTTATTGTAACGGTGTATGTTCCTGCTGAAAGTCCAGTCAATACTGAACTAGTAGAATTTTGAAAATCCCAAAGATATTTATATGGTGAATTTCCACCTGATCCACGGATGTCTAATCTAGCGTCCATTCCGGGAAAGCATGATTCTGTGGTATCGATGCTATTTTCTATTAATTCTAGAATAAAAGGTTGTTCAATTCGGATTGTGTCAATGAACTCACAACCTGTATTATCTTTTATTATAACCTTATAAGAACCAGTAGCTAATCCAGGACTAGTGAATTTATCTCCATTCGTTACGCCACCTGCAATTGGAGTATTATTAGGGATTGTAAATAACTGAAAATTGATTGGGAGATTTAAGCTTAAATTGGATTTAGCAAAAACGGTAATAATGCCATTTGATTCACCAAAGCATTTGACACTGTCCACTATTACAGAATCAGTTAAATTTCCCGATGAAAATACATCAAACCAAACTGTGTCTTGACATGATCTACTATCTGTGATCAATACAAAATGTCTGCCTACTGGTAGGCTATCATGCCTACATGTAGAGTCAATAGTAGTGGCACATTTGAATCTATTATTGAAACTCCAGTCAAATGAGTATCCGTTCACAGGGGAAGGATTTCCTCCTGTTGCTTTTGATAATACCACGCCATTTGCAGTAGTACATGTTGCATCTTTTATGTTTTCAACTGTTCCTACAATTTCGCTTTGGAAGAATTCAAAGTCTTTTATTAATGTACATCCAAATGAATCTGTCACACAAAGTGTGTATTTACCTATCCCTAAACCAGATAAATTGCTGATTCCATATAAATTTAAAGGTTTCCAGGCCAGTAGAAGTGGCGCAGTTCCACCGCTTACATTGACACTGATCCTGCCGTCTCTTGTATTCCAACATCTAGGTGGAGTTACTGATCCGGGAGGGGTTGATACTGTAATATCAGATGAAAATGGAACATCAATCAACAGGGTGGTATCTTTTCCATTTCCATCTGTTAGTTTTACTGAGTATGATCCCGATGCGAGATTACTGAACGTATGTGAGCCACCTGAGTTACTTATTGTTCCTGTTCTAGCTGGGCTCAATAGGTCAACAGTATAAGGCTCTTTTCCACCCCAAGCTTTGATGGTAATATTTCCCATACCAGTTGGGGAGCCACATACAGTTTTTAATACACATAGATCAGTCGGAACTTGTATTTTTATTTGATCTTGATCATTCAAATCTTTGACACAAAGCACATTATCCTTGCAGTCGACAAATTCAATTGCTGTAGGTTTATTGCTAAGATATAAACTGGAACATGAACCTGGTGGCCCTATCAGCTTAAAACAAACTTCAAATAATACAAATTCTCCATTGATAGTGATACCTGCTGCATTAGGATCTGACCATAACACCCGCAAAGATTTTTTGCTGTTGTCTATATTTATACTATTGATATCAAAACTTACTAAATTATTATAAATGTTTTGAATTTTTACTGGTTCTACAACGGTGGGGTCGTAGGCAATGCTAAATTGAAAACTACCTATGCACTTAAAATTCCCAATTTTAACTTGGATGCAAATTTCTTCACCTTTTTGACCTGCTCTAGTCGTCATATCTACAGTCACACAGGTATCCATCTGTGCAGACAATCCAATACTGAATATTAATAAAACAAATCCTAAACAAAACTTTCCCAACCCTTTCACAAAACAATATTCTCTCATACTAGCAATTCAAAAACGGACAAAGATATATATAAAATAATTAATATGACTTGAGTGACAGAGCTAATTAAGAACGACTTAACAGAAATTTTATTGTTCTAGCGTTTTATTTCTAATCCTTTTATAATAATTTTTGCAATACAGTCATCGTTTACCGCATATGGGATATAATCTAGGGAACTTATTTGTTTAGTTATTATTAAATTGGCCAAAGCATTGGGGAAAATACTACCTTGCTGATCTTCAATTCCTAAGGCATAAGCCCCATTTACTGTAAGTCCTGCCAAAGCTTGTTGCGTGTTCAATCTCATTTTGATAACAGAAAGTTGAAAAATGGTATTCATATTCCAAATTGGGCAGGTTCCTGGGTTGAAATCAGATGCTATAGAAAATCCTAAATTTTTGTCCAGCATTTTTAAAGCAGGAGGAAAGCTACAATTCATAAAAAATGCGGCTCCAGGCAGTAAACATGGTATTATTTTAGAGTTTTGCAGTTGATCAATTTCTGAATCATTAAGCTCTTCAAGGTGATCGACACTAATTGTATTTATTTCTGTAGCTAATGCTATTCCTCCTGAATGGGTGAATTGATTGGTGTGAATTCTGGATTGCATTCCCAATTTTTGTGCTGCTAGAAGTATGGTTTTAGATTGTTCAATACTGAAGAAATTTCTCTCACAGAAAACATCACAATAGTCAGCCAAATTTTGTTTTGCAATTTCTGGCAACATTTCATTTACTATGAGATTGACATAACCGTCTTGATTGTTGCGATATTCCAAAGGGAATGAATGTGCTCCTAGAAAAGTACTTTTGATTGTAATCGGGCTTACTTTTTTTAACCGCTGAATTACTTTAAGCATTTTAATTTCACTTTCAGTACTAAGCCCATATCCCGATTTGATTTCTATCGCTCCAGTACCGTGACTAATGACTTTGTTTAATTTTTTTAAGGAAATATCAAACAATTCATCTTCATCTATTTCAGCAATTTTTTTTGCAGAATTGAGAATTCCGCCGCCTCTTTGGCTTATCTGTTCATAGCTCAAACCATTAATGCGATCCATAAATTCAGTTTCTCTCCATGCTGCAAAAACCAAATGTGTGTGTGAATCTACAAAACTTGGAAAAACATATCCATGATCTGCATCTATAATTTTATCATAATGGAGATCAGGGATATTATTATTTGGGCCGAAGGAATGAATGCAATCATCTTTTATAATGATGTATGCATCTTTTAATTCAGGTAGAATAGACATAGCCTGTCCCTTTAGAAAAGGAACAGGCTTGTCATTGCAAAGTAATATTTGTTTTATATTTTTGACTAAGCTTAAATTTGAGATCATTTAGTTTAGTTTTTTTACGATACCTTCTATGCTTTCTGATTTAAGAAACTCATTGAAAAGACTGGCCTCTTCATAGGTTTCAAAAGCGCCTAAAGCGATTTGAAAACTAGGGATGTGATCTTTTTCAATAGAGAGTATACTTGTATTTTGATTCAACTTATCGTCAAGCATTTTTGCATATCTTGTTGCATTTTCAAAGTTTCTAAAGAGTCCTGTTTGAATAAAGTAATTCATTGGAATTACCATTTTATCTTCAATGGATTTGTCCTGATTTTCTTGAAGTATTTTTTCTATTTCTTTTAGTTCTTCTTCGTCATTTGTATTGGTGTCCTGAATTGATTCTTCTGGCTTTTGTTCATTTGGAACTTCTATTTGAATATTGTCGATAGCTTCATTCATTTCTTTTTCAATATCCGATGGCTCAGACTCATCGCCGGATGGTACTGAAGTTGTTTCGACAATTGGATCAATTTGTTTCGGTGCTTCAATTTGTGGTATTTTAATTGGATGGATATTATGTGTTGACATTGCATTTGAAATCCATGAGATAAAAAAATCAGAATTCATTGACTCTTCTTTTCGATCAAGGATCTTACCATTTGAATCCATCAACAAAGTCGTAGGTAACAAATTGACTTTGTAGAATTCTTTCATATTGATTCCATCAAAATCATCGACATCTACTTTAAAAATAATTACATTTTCTTTAGCAAAATCAATTACTTTTTGATCGTTAAATACAGTCTTTTCCATCCATCTACATGGTAAACACCACTTCGCAGTAAAGTCCAGTAGAATCGTTTTATTTTCACTTTTTGCGACTTCTTGGGCTGTGCTAAAGCTGCCATTGAAGAATATGGTTTCAGCAGCAAAAATACAATTTTGGAGGCAGACAAAAAGTATGATAAAATTTATTAATATGAATCTTTTTTTCATGATAGATTATTTTTTTATGAAAAATTTTCAACTACACACTACTTTATCCAAATTGCATACCAATTTTAAATATAGATATCAAATATGCATTATGTTGATATGTAATATGCTGAAAAACAATAGTTAATAATTTAAATATATTTTTAATATTTAATAAATGAAAGATCAGTTGGTCTCCGTTTTTCCATTTTTTAAGATTGAATGATAAGTTTGTAGGAATCTTTATGATAATACTTTAGATTTTTGTACGTTTGACGCCTTAATTGAATTTAAAATGAATCGACAATTAGCTGCAATTACAGGAATCGAAGCTTATGTTCCTGAATATCGCTTAACGAATATCGAATTAGAGAAACTTGTAGACACCAATGATGAATGGATTATTAGTCGAACTGGGATAAAAGAGAGACGCATTCAAAAGGAGCCAGGAAAAGCTGTTTCTGATATGGCAGCAATAGTGGTAAAGAAATTATTACAAAAAACAAATACATCTCCTGATGAAATTGAATTACTTATTTGTTGCACAGTTACTGGAGATATGGTTTTTCCGGATACAGGAAATATTATTTGTGATAAAGTTGGAATTAAAAATGCATTTGCATTCGACATTAATGCAGCCTGTTCTGGTTTTCTATTTGGATTGACTACTGGTTCGAAATTCATTGAAGCAGGAACACATAAGAAAGTTATAGTTATCGGAGCTGATAAGATGTCCTCAATTATAGATTATACAGATCGCGCTACTTGTATCATATTTGGTGATGGTTGTGGCGCTGTATTACTCGAACCGTCGACCAATGGCTATGGCATCGTAGATAGTGTATTGAGAGGTGACGGATCAGGCAGAGAATATTTACATATGAAGGCAGGTGGATCATTAAAACCAGCTAGCTTAGAGACAGTCATGAACAAAGAACATTTTGTATATCAAGAGGGGAAAGCTGTGTTTAAGTCTGCTGTAAACGGAATGGTGGATACAGTCTCAAAAGTAATAGAACGCAACCACCTTACCAAGAATGATATTGACTGGTTAGTCCCTCATCAAGCTAATATTCGAATCATCAATAGTGTTGCAGATGGTCTGGATTTTGATAAGTCAAAAGTGATGATTAATATTGAAAAATATGGCAATACTACGGCAGGAACATTGCCACTTTGTTTAGCTGAGTGGGAACCAAAATTAAAGAAAGGTGATAAAATTATATTAACTACTTTTGGAGGAGGATTTACTTGGGGTGCTACATATCTTACTTGGGCATATTAATTGCATGTATCAATATTTTAAAAAATGGAAAAAGCTTCTTTGACGCAAATATTAAACATAGATCATCCAATTATTATGGCTCCTATGTTTTTAATTTCAAATGTTGCAATGGTTAAAGAAGCCGCATCAGCTGGAATCACTGGTTGTATTCCGGCATTAAATTATAGAAGTATAGAGGAATTTAGAAATGCTTTGAAAGAGTTGGACGCATTAAAAATAAGTTATGGAATCAACTTAATCGTAAATCAATCAAATTTTAAACTAGAAGATCAACTCAAAGCTTGTATAGACTTTAGAGTTCCTTTTATCATTACTTCACTAGGTAATCCCAAGCAGGTTATAGAACAAGCACAAAAAGTAGGGACGAAAGTATTTTGTGATGTTTCTGAAATGGGTTTTGCAGAAAAAGCAGCTAGTTATCATCCTGATGCATTGATCGCCGTGACAAGTGAAGCTGGAGGTCATTGTGGAAATATATCGCCTGAAGTTTTTATTCCTCAACTCGTGAAGGCATTTCCCAATATCCCAATTATCTCCGCAGGAGGGGTAACTAAAAAAGTGCATGTAGACAAAATGATTTCTCTAGGTGCATGTGGAGTTTCAGTTGGTACCGTTTTTATTGCTTCCAATGAATCACCAGTTTCACAAGAATATAAGAATGCTTGTGTAACCTACGGTGCAAAGGATATCGTTCTCACTACAAAACTGAGTGGTACTCCATGTACGGTGATTAATACTGATTATGTTAAAAGCATTGGCACAAAGGAGAATTTTCTAGAGCGAGTTTTGAATAGAAATAAGAAGTTGAAAAAATGGGTGAAGATGATCATCTATGCTCGAGGAATTAAAAAACTTCAGAAAGCTGCCTTTAGTGCAACTTATCAAAACGTTTGGTGCGCTGGAAAAACAATTGAGGATGTCAAAGAAATTCTTCCAGTTCGGAAAATTGTGGAGAAATTAATTTCATAATCTGCATTAATTTCGTTTTAAATTTTACAATAAGTAATTGTTTTTTACGCTTAAAGTATATGTGTAACAATTTTTTTGATTACAATGTAAAACCAATTATAATATGCAATTTCCATCTTTAAAAAATAATATTTTCTTTAAAATTATTGGTATTGGACTGATAAGTTTATTGCTGCTCATTCCAAGCGAGATGATTGAAGGATTGATTCATGAGAGAGAATCAACTCAAAGAACAGCTGTAAATGAGGTGAGTTCAAAATGGGGTGAAGAACAAACGATAGTGGGGCCAATAATTTCCTTGCCTTACAATCGATTTGTTAAAGAAACATCAAGTAATAATTCAAAGGATGAAATCATTGCAGTGAAATCCTATATTCATATCTTGCCATCAAAACTAAAAATTACAGGTTCTTTGAATCCAGAAAAGAGAACACGGGGGATTTATGAAATCGTAGTTTATAATTCTGAATTAAATTTCTCTGGAACATTTAGCCAAGCTGATTTAAAGACATTAGACATTGATCCAAAAAATATTATATTTAATAAAGCAGAATTTGTAGTTGGGATAAATGATTTGCGTGGTATAGAAGAGCAAGTTACATTGAAGTGGAATGATAGATTAATTTCATTTAATTCTGGTGTGACATCTGGTGATGTTATAAAAAGTGGCATTAATGCAATATTGAATTTAGGGGAACAAGATAGTGAAACTTATAGTTTTGAATTCAAGCTTAAATTGAAAGGAAGTAGAATGCTATATTTTACGCCTGTAGGTAAAGAAACAGATGTATCCATCACATCAAACTGGCCTAATCCAAAATTCAATGGCAGTTTTTTACCTGATAAAAGAGAAATTTCTGAAAAAGGCTTCTCAGCTATTTGGAATGTACAGCATCTGAATAGAAATTATCCACAGATATGGAGTGGTGGCGACCAATCATTAAGCAGTTCTGCTTTTGGTATTGACTTATTATTGCCCGTAGATAGTTATCATAAAACTACAAGATGTGTAAAGTATGCATTCCTATTTATTGCATTCACTTTTATAGTTTTTTTCTTTATTGAAGTTTTGAATAAAGTTTTTATTCATCCAATTCAGTATGTACTTGTAGGGATTTCACTTGTTATCTTTTTTAGTTTATTATTGTCAATTTCAGAACATTTGGAATTTAACAAAGCTTATAGCATATCTGCAGGTGCTACACTTTTCTTGATTGCAGCTTATGTTTTTGCCATTTTGAAATCTAGAAATTTGACTATACTGATTGTTGGCATTTTATGTATATTATACACGTTGATTTTTGTCATCATTCAGTTACAAGATTATGCTTTGCTTATTGGAAGTATAGCTATGTTTTTGATTCTTGCATTAGTGATGTATTTTTCTAGAAAAATCGATTGGTATAAGCTTAATATTATATATAAGGATCCAGCTGAAAATTAAATCTAGATTACACATTTGACTTTATTCGAATGAATATATGACATAATAGTTGGCATTGCATGTTTGTTTTATGCCGCAGGTGTAACTATCGCAAATTTGAGGATGTAAAAATTGAGAATGATGACAAATATGATTCAGACGTTCATGTAGTTTATTTCTAATATGGATTTTGGGTTAAATGATATGATTTAGGTTTTAGATTTATTTGTCTTGTGATTTTACCAAGACATAATTCTTAATTTGGAATTGCATTTTAATGCTTAAAATAAATTGATGGAATGAATCAAATTATTTTAAAACTAAGTTAATGCCAAATCCAGCATACTCAGGTGTAAAACTTGGACCTAATCGTAGACTTAGATCAGGACTTACATTAAATTCTTGTAGATGTCTGTCGACAAAAGCTTCTATTCCATTCAAAAGATAGGAAAGACCAAGCATTACACTCCAGAATTGATAATAATAATCATAATAATTTCGGTAAGCATATATTCCTTCTAATTTGAGTATCCCTTTGAACTCATCCATAGAATTTTCTTTAAGTGTGAGTCTCATATTGTAAGCTGTGTTGAATCGATTATATTCTTTTTTACAAAAATAAATTCCATAGGCAGTTCCACCCATTGCGCCATAGACCAATGGAAGTTTCCATGCTTTTTTATTATAAATTTGTCCAGCACCTGGAAGTAATAAGGAGTATTTTAAAGCTCTTCCTGGCTTACCTTGAAATAAAATCTTTATTGCAGATGGTGATTTTTGCTTGTCAATTTTTGTAACAATTTTAGAGCTATCTTTTTCTTGAATATCCTGCGAAAATAAATTTATGGCGTTATTTGATACAAGAAGAATAAGTACAAAGTATTTGAGGAATCTATAATTAAAATTCACAAAACGCGGTTTAGAATTATTTAACGTAAGAATCATTTTACTTGTTTGTTATTAAATATTGATTCTATCTAAGATTTCGTTAAAAGATTCGTCTGATTTAAATTTAATCATAATATTGCCTTCACCTTTACTGTTTCTCGTGATTATTGCTTTTGCGCCAAAGAATTCTGATATTTTATTTTCTATTGCTTTGAGTTCACTTGTTGGTGATTTCGTTTCTCCAACTGGTTTTCTAGCATTTTTTCTCTGTAGTTGAGCAGCAAATTCTTCTGTAGCCCTTACTGATAATGATTTTGATTGTATCTCTTTAAATACGATCAACTGTTGCATGATATCTTCAATTCCTGCTAGGATCCGCGCATGGCCCATACTTATGGTATTAGCCTTTACTGCTGATTGTACTTCTGGCGGTAATCTAAGTAATCTTGTATAATTAGTGACAGTACTTCTCTTTTTTCCTACTCTATCTGCAAGAACTTCATGAGTCAATTTGAATTCTTCGATGAGCATTTGATATGATATTGCAATTTCCATTGGGTTAAGATCTTCCCTTTGAATATTTTCTATCAAGGCCATCTCAAGTAACTCTTGATCATTTGCAGACCGAATATAGCTTGGGATTTCATTTAGTCCAGCAATCTGAGCAGCTCGAAATCTTCGTTCTCCAGAAATAATTTGATATTCATCTGCATTAATTTTTCGAACAGTTATTGGTTGAATTATTCCAAAATTTTTAATTGATTCTGCAAGCTCATTTATTTTGTCATCGTCAAAAT
>Ga0138256_10008704_pt1 | contig 10658 bp, 23 predicted proteins | sample KNB2016incub_MG_FD_105486 | JGI IMG/M metagenome (GOLD analysis project Ga0138256, IMG submission 105486) | Active sludge microbial communities from wastewater in Klosterneuburg, Austria - KNB2014incub_MG | ecosystem: Engineered > WWTP > Activated sludge > Unclassified | place: Austria... | reverse complement strand
GGGCCCGGGGCCGAGGAAACCCCCCAGCCCCCGGCCGCCGGGCTAGAGACGCCAATCGGTGTGGCTGGGGGGGCACGGGAGGCCGGTCCCGTCTCACTGGGGGTTCCCCCCCCCCCCCCAGCAGGTAATCCGCAGACACGCGCAGGACCTTCGCGATCAACGCGAGGTTGGTCGACAACGGCGCGCGGCGCCCGCACTCCCAGTCGGAGACGTTCTCGCGTTGGCGGGTCTCGCCCAGGGCGATGCCGAGCTGCAGCTGCGACATGCCGCGGCGCCGGCGAGCGTCCGCGATGCGCCGGCCGATCAGGCGGCGCAGGTCGTCGTGCTCGCGGCGCTGGTGCGGCTTCATGCTACTGAGTCCACCGTACTGGCACCGTGTCCGCGTGCAGGTAAAGTGGATGCCTCGGCTGGCCGCCCTTCGTGAGCCCAAGGTGGTGAATCGGCGAATGCTCTGCCAGTAGGGCGCACACATCACCAGCGCGCCATTGCATCCGCGTGGCGTGCGATCCCCAGGCGCACACGATCAGGTCTGACCTCCCCGCCATTTCGTCGAGGTGGGCGTCGCACTGCGGCCCCCACGGCATCTGGTGAACCTCGGCCGGGTCCGTGCTTCGCCACGCCGACAGGTTGCCGACCAGCAGGCGGCTGTAGCACCACGCGCGCGCGAAGCCGATGCAGCGGCGGATGGTGGGATCGTCCTTGCTCGCGTCCGCCGTGCTCGGGTTGAGCATCACGAAAAGGACGGCCTGGCCGTTGCCGCCCGGGATCCCGCGCTCGAGCGTGTAGCGGTACTGGCCGCAGGCGGAAAGGATCGCGGTCATGGCGTCGTCGCCACGGAAAGCTTCGGCATGCGCGGCAACGGTGCCAAGGTGCCGCACCTCAACTTCCAGCCCCGCCGCATTCCAACAGCGAGCCGGCCGACGCCGACGCCGTACCCCTCGTTGAAGTGATCTTCAATGTCGTCGGCCACCGCGTGGTGCAGGAACCCACCGCACTCCCGGCTAAGCCACTCCTGGGCGACGCGGCAATGCGCGCAGGTCTTGCCGGCTTCCCACTTACCGTCATAGAGGCCGCGGAATACCTCGTAGGCTTCCCCTGGCGTGATGGCGCGCCCGCACTCGGCGCACCTGTGCGCTTTGCGCGCTCGGCGTGCCTCCTTGATGTAGACGTCGAACCGTTCTCCGTCGTCGATCATGCACACGGCGCCAGCTGCTCCCGTAGTTGCACCTCGAGCTCTGGGCCGAAGGCGAAGACGGGCTGACAGCGACCCAGGCTCAAGACGGATACCTCACCGGGTCACCGACGTAGGTCCACTCGGTGCGGAACCGGCCAGTGCGCCTGGCCTTGATGCGGATCTGCGACGGCAGGTTGATCGACTTGCCGAGGTAGACCAGGCCGGTGCGGGCGCGGCGCACGGCGCCGATCTGGGTTGGGTCGGAGGCGATCACGCGGCCGTTCCACTGGATGGCCCAGGCGTAGTTCCGCCACCAGTAGATCAGCACGACGATTCTGTGCGGCTGGCGGCGCTTGCGCTTGCGGGTGGCGCTCATGGCGTGACGGGTTCCTCGGGCTGAACGGTGGGTAGTGCGGCGATCGCCGCGGCGCGGACGAGAGCCCACTCGCGCGGGGTCAGCCGCACGCATTGGGCTTCGCCGTTGTTCTTGGCGCTGATGCGATCGTGTTCGAAGTCGATGCGCTCAATGGCGGCGCGCAGCTCGGTGCTCATGCCGCGGCACTCCCCTGCCCTGCCCGCTCGTACCTGGGCACGTTGGGCAATCGACCCAGCGCCTTGAGCAGCTCGTTGAACTGCTCGCGCGTGAGCTCCGTGGTGTGCTGGGCACCGACGCGCGAGAGGTAGAGCCGGTAGGTGTCGTTGTCCAGGCCCTTGTGACCGTGGGCGATCGCGCGCACGGCCTTGATGCGCTCGGGCGTCATGCGCCAGCCGCGGCCGGCGGCGAGGTCGATGCCGCAGCACGCGGGTGCCGTAGTGCGGAAGCCGCAACGGGGGCAGGCGCGGGTCACAGGATGCGTCCGAGCCGCTGATAGATGAGGTCGCGCGTGGCTTCGCCGATCTGGCCGTGGCGCAGCTCGTTGTAGGAGCGCTCCAGCAGCGGGCCGTCGTCGATCTGCTCCTCGCCATCGAGATGCGAACCGGTAAGTCCCCGGTTCTTGCACTCGTCGAGCAGGTCTTGATCCGAGAGATCAGCCAGCACCTCGTCAATGTCCACATCGACGGTGACTTCCACGGTCCTGGACATTAGGTAGCCTCCTCGACGCCCACCTGGCGCACTCCCAACCGAAGCCCGTGATGCCGCACGCCCGTGATGTCGAGTTGGCCGCCGCTTAGGCGCTTGATGGCGCGATCGAAGTGCTCGTAGGTGTCGCGGTATAGGACGAGCGTCCTGGGGGGGGGGCTTTCCTGCTGCATGCATGTAGCTCACGAGCTGGTCCAGTCGACTGACGGCTTCCTTGAGCGGCTGCGGAAACCGGTGCCTGTAGTCGTCCAGGCGCTCGCTGACGATGAGCGACGCGCTCATGGCTCACACCCCCGCCCCACCGTCGACCCACCGGTCGCGGGGTCCGTGAACTCGCGCCAGTGCACCCAGCCGCGCTCGGGGCAGTGGAAGCCCCAGCTGCGAAACCGCGGGCCGGTGATCACCAGCGTCCAGCACCACCGTGTGACCGGCACCTCGAGGCGATGGGCGGTCGCCGCCAGGCGCAGGCGCAGTGAGCCTGGCCCGTACTCGCGGCGCACGTGGATGCCGCCAGCGCGGATGGTGTGCTCGATGTAGGAGCCCGCCAGCATCAGCGACAGGAAAGACCAGGGGTGGTCGTGCAGCGCGCGGTCCTCGTCGCTGCGCAGGATCTGGTGCAGGTAGACGTTGACCAGTGGGTTGCGCGGGATCAACCACCAGCGCTTGAGGTACGGGTCGTGGTCGTCGCCGATGATGAAGTCGGGCTCGCGCCGGCGGGCCACGTTGAGCCGCAGCCACCACATGAGGCGCGCGGCAAGCCAGCTCATGCCGCAGCCGCCAGGTCGGTGGCGAACCAGCGCGACCAGGTGGCCTGGCACTGGAGGGTCGCGGGATCGATCAGGCTGACGGGTTGCCGTTGCACGGCGCGCGGGCGCGGCGCAGGGCCGTACTCCAGTGGCTTCCCCAGCTCGGCGTAGCGCCGCACCATGCTGCGCAGTGCCAGCTTGTTGAGCAGCGAGCCGACGGTGCTGCATTGTTTCCGGCTCGGCTCGGTGCCTTGGTGCACGATGCGGGCGCACTCGACCGCGGTGAGCCGGCCGTTGAGGGCGAGCGCGGCGAGGATCGCCTGGGTGATGTTCCCTCGCTCCATCACGCCCTCCCCTTCGCGCGCTGGCGCTTGGTGGGCGCGCGTCGGCGCGCGGCGCCGGGCTTCAGCGTGCGCTGCGATGGGATCACTGCGGCCTGGCGCGCAGCACGCTGTGCGTCGCGCAGCTTGCGGATGCTGGCGTGGCCGCCGCGGCGGCGGTTGAGCAGGACGTAGCGTGCCACCTCGCACTTGTCGCCGAAGCGGTTGAGCACGGTGACGTTCTCGCTGCGGATGCGGAAGCCGTCCTGGCGCAGCGTGTACACAATGGCAGCCAGGCGCGTGATGCCGAACCGCTGGATCATCTCCAGGCTGGTGATCGGTCCGCCGCGCAGTTGCTGCAGAACCTTGTCGAGCTGGTTCATGCCGGTTGCACCTCGGGTTGGGGGCGCGCGGCGAACGCGCGCCGGTCGTGATCGAGCACCGCGGCCACGGCCATGCTCGCCGCGGCCAACATGCACTCCCGGAAGTCGCTGGCCACGCCCTCGTGCTCGGTAGTGAGCCGCGCCGCGACGGCGTTGCTGCTGACGCCATCCACCCACGGCCGCAGGGTGGCGTGCTGCACGCTGTCCAGGCCGTTGATCCGCACGCGATCGCGCACGTCGGCCAGGACGTTGTCGAGGGTGGAGGCGCGCTTGCGGGGGCCGCTCATGCTGGCGCCCCCCACGGCACCGCCCCGCCCTCGCGGATCCGCTGATGCAGGACCTGCGAGGTGTGGGCGCCGTAGACGTTCTCGGTGGTGGACGGGTGGGCGTGGCCGGCATGCACCTGGGCGACCGGCGTGCCGAACCGCTCCTTGAGGTCACCGATGCGGCGATGCCTCAGCAGATGGAAGTGGACGCCGTCGAGGCCGGCATCGACCGCGCGCCGGTTGATCAGCGCGTTGAGCGACTGCCGTGTGAAGCGCGTACCGCGCTGGGTCAGGAAGAGCGCCGTGCTCTGGATCCGCGGCAGACGGCTACGCGCGTCGATCCATGCCTCGATGCGGCGCGCCGTGGTGGTGTCGATGCACACGGTGTGGGTGCCGCCGCCCTTCGCCGGCACGTGCACCATCTCGCGCGCCAGGTCCACGGTGAACTGCGGCGTCGGCTCGGTGCCAGGCACGTCGAGCGTGGCCACGGCACCAACGCGCAGGCCGGCGTCGAGCGCCAGCGAGAGCATGGCGCGGTCGCGCTTCGCGACGGGGCCGATCGGTGCGATGCGGTTGATCATCGCGACCAGCGCGTCCATCTCCGGTGCGATCACTCGCTTGGTGCGGAAGCTGACGCGCGCCTCGGCGCCTGGCGAATGCGTGATCCAGCCCTCGGTGCGGGCGTGGCGTACGAGTTTGCGGAATGCGCACAGCTTGCGGGCGATGCTGCGCGACGACAGGCCGCGCGCGGCGTTGTCGTCGAGCCAGCCCTCGACGTGCCGGTCGGCGATGAGGCCCAGCAGCGTGATGCCGTGCTGGGCGAGGTAGCCCTGCAGGTCGGCCAGGTCGGCGCCGTAGGCCTTGAGCGTGTTGATGGCACAGCCGCGTGCGCGGCAGCGCTGGAGCATGTGCTCGATGCCGAAGTCGAGGTCGATGGCACGCATGGTGCGGCCGCCGGCCCCGATGAATCCGCGGATGCGGTCAAGCATGGGTGGGTGCCGTGCACAGGCCGACGCGCGGACGCCGCGCTATCGGAGCGCGCACCCGGCGCAGCGCCCCGGCGATCTGGCCGAGCGTGAGCGACGGGCATAGGATGGCGAGCGCGCGCGCGACACTCGCGCGGCCCTCGGTTTGGCGGTTGGGATGTCGAACGATCAGCACGGGTCGGGCCTCCGGTGGTTGAACGCGTCAGTCGATGGCGGTCAGTTCGTCTTCGTGGAACCAACCCTGGCGAATATCGCCATCGGTCTTGGCGTACTGCACGTCGTTGATCGGCGGGCCGGCCTTGCGAAAGAGCACGCCGAGAACGACGCCATCCAGGTTGTTGATGCCGATGCGGACCTTCTGTCCGACGACAAACTTCGAAGTGAAGCTACCCATTGCGTTGATTCCTCTCGGGCTGGAGTCAGAAAACCTGCACGTACGCCACGCCGGCGGCTTGCGCCGGGGTCTCGTTCTGCAGGGTGAACACGACAACCTGCGCCGGCTTCGAGAACAGGAAGGCCAGCGAGATGTCGACGCGGGGGTCGCCGCTGCGCGCGGTGATGCGCACGGGCTCAAGCGGAAGTTGTGTGCCACGCGGCACTGCGCAGTACACCTCGGCGCGCTGGAACGCGGCCAGGGCGTAGTCGAGGCGGCACGCAATGGTGGGCGTGGTGGTGGCCGTGATCGTGAAGCGCGCCGGCACGTAGCCATCGGCCTTCGCGCTACGGGGCCAGAACGCGACGGCAACCACAACAACCGCAAGGATCAACAGCCACACCAGCATCTGTTGCCCGCGGTCACCGCGCCACGAGCGGCGCTGCTCGGGGCTGGACTGGTCGCGCGTCGCGGCGAGGCGGCGGTTGAGTTCGGCGAGCTGGAGCATGTCCGACGGGCGCATGGTGTCTCCGTGGTACGGGGTGGGTGCGTAGGGCTTGTGCTTCACTGCCGGCCCCTGAAGGTGGTGGCCTGTTGCGCGGCCTCGAGCTGCGCGCGCTGTGCGGCGCATGCGGCCTCGAGGTCGGCGAGCTGCTGCAACGCCTGGGTGATCTGCAGGTGGCCGTCGAAGCTGTCGAGCAGGCCGTCGGCCACGAGTGGCGCCACGGCCTCGACCACCTCGGCGGTTTCGCGCATCAGGTCGGCGAGCGAGAGCGCGGCGCTACCGCGCTCGGTGCCCGGCAAGCGCGCAGCCAGCAAGCCGTATCGGCTCGCCAGCTCGCGCAGGCACTCGCCGCGGTAGGGTTCGGGCAGTGCCAGCACCATCGCCTCTTCCAGGTCGGCCAGCAGGCGGATCGGTTGCTCGTTCATGCCGAGGTAGCGCCGTACTGTCTGCGCGTTGTGGCGCAGGGCGCGGTACGGGTCGTCGGCCTCTTCCGGGTTCTGGAACTGCACGACGCGCGCCCCCTCGGGCGTGCGCTCCTGGTACAGGCGGCGCACCTCGTCGGCGTAGGTCTCGGAACTCAGCCGCGCATGGCGCAGGGCGTGCTCCACATGGGTCGTGAGGGCCGCTGTGCGGTTGCTACGCATGGCCCACCTGCCCCAGCGCCATCGCCTGTACCTGCACCTCGACATCGCCGATGAGCTGGTCGATGCGTTGGCGTGCCTCGTCTCCGGTGCGGCAGTCGGCGATCAGGCGCTTGGCCATCCGCAGCGCCATGCACTCGTGGGCCTTGGCGTGCGCGGCACTGGCAATAACAGCGCGCAACCGTCGCTTATCTGGTTTCGTGTGGAACACGTCGGGCACGTGAGTTCCCCGCGTCAATCAGTGGAGGGCACGGCCACCGCAGGCTTGGCCCATGCGAGATGGGACAGGCCGTCGTGGTCGCGAATGAGGTTGGCCAGCGTGTCGAGCGGCCAGCGGCGGCCGCCACGAGGCGGCGCGATGCGCCGCGCGACAAGTTCGGCGGAGAGGGTGCGGAAGCTGTATGCCCTGCCCTCTTCCGTACTCCCGGCGCGATAAAGCTGCACGATGGCCTCGCGCACCGCCCAGGCTTCCGGGCAGCGCAGCAAGTCGTTGCCGCGGCGCACGCAGCCGTAGGGCGTGGGGCCGTACACCCTGCCCTGCTGGCGCAGGTGGTCGCTCACGGCCTTGGTGCGCACGCGCGACACGCGCCGCTCGTACTCGCCGGCGACCAGCAGCATGGCCAGCTGCATCCAGCCCGCCGGCGAGCTGGTGTCGATGCTCTCGCGGATGCTGTGCACGGCCACGTCGTGGTCGTCCGCCCAGCGGTAGAACGCGAGGCCGTCGAGCACGTCGCGGAACAGCCGGTCGATGGCGGGGGCGATGACGGCCACCGCATCACCGGCGGCCAGGCGCAAACCAAGCTCCGCCCCACCCTTCCGCTTGGCCAGCGGCACGCCGGCGCTGACGCCCTCGTCGAGGACGATGCCGACCAGGTCGAGGCCGTGCAGCGCCGCGTACTGCTCCACCGCGCGGCGTTGCGCGTCGATGGAGTGGCCGCGATCGCGCTGCTCGTCGGTGCTGACGCGGAGGTAGGCGAGCGCGCGCATCTAGGCGGCCCGCCGATAGATGTGGTCGAGCTTCAGGCCGCGAAGCACGTTGACCAAGGCGATAGCTCGGTCGGGGTCGGGGCGCGAGCGGCCGGTTTCCCAGTGGGAGATGCAGCCCTTGGTGACGCCAACTTTCTCAGCGAGCGCGAGCTGACTCAGGCCGGAGCGCTCTCGGGCGGCACGAATCGGATTACTGCGGGTATCCATATGGAGCCGCAGTATACGAGGGGTACTCCTAAAGTCAAGCCCACGTATACCTGCCGGCTTCCCGTGTCGCCCGCGGTATAGCGGGCGTAAACTTCCGCTATGCGAATCGGGGATCGATTGCGCGAAGCGCGTGAGTCAGCAGGCCTGACCCAGGAGGCGGCCGGCCAAGCGCTTGGCGTCTCCAAAGGGGCCGTCAGCGCTTGGGAAACCGAGCGCAACACCCCGTTCCTCGAGCAGTTCGTGGGGCTGTGCAAGCTCTACAAGGCGGACGCCGGGGTCCTGCTCGGCCTCGACCCGCTACCGAATGGCGGGACTGCGGCGGGAATTCCGTTAGCGCCTGATGAGGCTCGGATCCTCCAGCACTACCGCGAACTAACACCAACGAGGCGCCGAGCCCTGCAGCAGTTCATCATTCAGGACTGACCTACAGGGGGTTGGGGTATGGGGTTCAACGACTTTCGTCGTGCGGCTGTGTGCTGCGCGACGATTCTGCTCGCTATCGGCGCCACTGGTTTCCTGCTTTCCCTACTTGCCGCCGGCGTCTTGCCACCAGGCGAGCGGCTTTTTGCAGTTGCCATAGCGGCGGTCCCGCTGCTCATCGCGTTGTACTTGGTCCGCCGATTGCCGCGGCGCGCGTTGCTCGTGCAAGTTCTGAGGCTCTCGAACCGCCGCGCTGCGGCTCTCAGTGAACTGATCTAAGGGGACACGGAAATGGCTCTAGTTGCGTGCAGCGAATGCGGCCGCGAGATATCAGACAAAGCTGCTGCTTGCCCGCAGTGCGGCGCACCGCTCGCTGCGGAGCCGGCGGCAGCGCAAGAGCCAATACCGGTGGTGCCGCACCCTCCGCACCCCGAGAGGATGCGATCGTTCCGCCTTCACCGGCCACCACCGGCGTCGAGCGTGGTCGTCGTGCCGGGTGCGAAGAATCGCGCAATCGCAGTCGTCTTGGCGTTGGTCCTCGGCAGCTTTGGTGCCCACAAGTTCTATCTCGGCTCAGTGGGGCTGGGCGTGGTCTACCTGTTGCTGTGCTGGACCTTCATCCCAGGGATCATTGGGTTCATCGAGGGCCTGTACTACGTGATGATGGGCGAGGCGGAGTTTCAGGCCCGCTACAGCAACGTTTCGGTGGCGTAGCAGTGAGCGCCAAATATCGCGTTCGCTATGCAGTACTCGATCAGCACTATCGGCACCTGCAGTCCATGAAGGAGGACAAGATTGGCCGCAGTAGCCACGCCGCTGCCGCTGTCGCAATTTCTGATCGAGCAGCCGAAGCATGGCGCCTTGAGTACCCAGGTGAACAGCTACCTTGGCATCCAGGCTTCACACGTGTCGCTATCGATGCCGAGAAGCGAGGGGACTTCGCATTGGCGATCTCAGTCTGCAGGCGAGCGTTGAACCAGGGCTGGCGCGGTGACGACTGGCAAAAACGCATCGATCGCTGCACGGCGAAGGTCGCCCGTTTGATTGGCGCACCAAAACTGCGACAGGTTTCGCCGCCTTGACCATCAGCACGCTACCTGCCGGCATGCGCGGCCAGGTCCGGGCCATCAACCCCGCCCGCGGCATGGTCGCGATCCAAACGCCCGATGGCTTCACGATCATCGAGCTGACCGGCGACGACGTGGAGTTGGGCGACGTGATCGCCTGGGAGGACGCCACCGCAATGGGCGGCGAGACCTACTACAACGTCACGCAGGGCCGACCCATCGAAGTGTACGTGCAGAACCACCATGTGTCGGAGGCGCGGCTGCGGCAGCAGCTGTTGCTCGATGACGGCTGACAAATCAACGAGAGGGAGGCGCTATGGCGACGAAAAAAGGCGGTGCGGGAAAATCCAGCTCGAACAAGGTGGCTCTTACGCACAAGTTCCCGGGGCAGCCCGCGCAGTCGGTCGGCGTGCCGGCCAGGCGGACGAACCAGCCCATGGTTACGAACACGGCGCCCCCGCCGCCGCCAAAGCGGACCACCAACAAGAAGTGAACTTAGGAGCGACTATCGTGTCAAACCACGAACACCCGACACCAACTACACCCCCGCCCACGTATCCTCCGAGCACGCCGCCAGAGCGGAAGCATGACTGGCCGGCACCAACACCCAGCCCACGGAACGATCCGCCTGGTGTCGGTGATACGGCCCCTCCACCACCACCGCCACCGACACGAAGGTAACCACGATGGTCACCGAAGCGCTTCAGAAATCCTGGCACGACCTTGGGTTCGGGGTTGAGCGATCGGTTCGCTACCACATGCGCCGCGAAGGATTCTTCGACTTCGCCTCGCGCGTCGTGCTGTTCATCGGCACAATTTTTGGATCGGCAACCTTCGTTGCTTTGGCAAATGGTAGCCCTGCGGTCGCGCAGGCTGCAGCGATCGTCATCACCTTGGCGTCGGCGCTCGATCTTGTGTTCGGTTTCACCGCGAAGGCCCGTGTGCATTTCGACCTGCGCCGGCGCTTTCTCGCGCTCCAGCAGCGAATGCTTTGCGCGCCCGACGAGACGCTGCTTCACGATCTGTGTCGCGAGCGATTGGCCATCGAGGCCGACGAGCCGCCGATCTTCCGAGCACTTGACCTGATGACCCACAACGAGGTGATGCGGGCGCACGGAATGGACGAGCGTGACCCCGTCTACGCACCGCACTACCATCGTTTGCCATGGTGGCGGCGAGTACTAGCGAACCTCTTGCGCCAGGAGCATGTCGCCGATGCGTTGCGCCTGAATGCGCCAGCGGCTTAAACTAGCGAGGCCTAGCTAGGGCGGTACGTTACGGTTGTGCATTCGCGTGAGCGAGGGCGCCTTCGGGCGCCCTCGCTTCATTCAGCCTTTCGCATCAACCCCGCCGCCTGCAGCGTCCGCAGGCACCGCACTGCGCCGTGGTGCCGCTGTATGCACACCCGCTGCCGCTCACGATTCTCGGCGTCCTCCGGCTCGGTACAGCCCAGGCGGTTGTCGTCGCGGCAGGCGTTGAGCACGGGCTCGCACCACTCCAGC
>Ga0138256_10008703_pt1 | contig 10658 bp, 5 predicted proteins | sample KNB2016incub_MG_FD_105486 | JGI IMG/M metagenome (GOLD analysis project Ga0138256, IMG submission 105486) | Active sludge microbial communities from wastewater in Klosterneuburg, Austria - KNB2014incub_MG | ecosystem: Engineered > WWTP > Activated sludge > Unclassified | place: Austria... | reverse complement strand
GGCGTGGATCGACGAATCGCTGCCGCGCACGGGTGGTGGCAGCACACAGCTGACGATCAAGAACGATCCGAAAAATCTGAGCGTCATCGAGTATCAGCTGCGCAACATGGATGCGCGTGCCATGCGGTCGCATCTGACGGGCCGCATGACCTTCGGTGTGGGCGCCGAAGTCCTGCGCGTGACCGACGTCGCGCTCGATCTCAAGCCGGCGCACACCGATCTGCTGCGTCAGTTCAACGGCGAGCCGTTTCCGTACGACTGGCAGGGCAATTTGAACGGACGGGTCGTGGCGAGCGGCGGGCCGGTGACCCGGTTCAAGCTCGACGAGGCCACCTTCGCGTTTGACGACGCGCACGTGCCCGGCGCACGTTCATCCGGCGTCGCCACGGGGATGCTCGACATCTTCATTCCGGCGGAGGCGATCCTGAGCGGGGTGGATCTGCGCATCGATCAGCTGGATCTGCGCACACCGCGCTTTGTGAATCCGCTGTTCCCCGAACTCAATGGCATCGTACGCGGCACGATGCGCCTGGATTCGCTGTGGTACGACGCACGCTTTTCGAATGCCGACCTCGAGCACGTCGACGGACCGGGCATGCCCTCGCATCTGACCGGCAGCGGCAAGTACACGTTGCTGCCCGAGGGAGTGTTCTTCGACGTGGACATGCAGGCGTCACCGCTCTCGTATACCACGCTCTCCCGCTCGTATCCCAACATGCCGCTGCGCGGCAGCGCGGTTGGCGTCATCAAGGCCAGTGGCATGGCGGAGGATTTTGCGCTCGCCACGACCCTCGCGGGTGAGGGTGGTGAGATTGCGTACAATGGCCGCGCCGACGCACTCGAGCCGACGTTCGGCGCGCAGGGGCAATTCCGCGTCAGCAAGGCCAACGCGCAATCGATCTTCGGCGACTCGCGCTTCCCGCTGTCCTCGCTGTCGTTCGTCGGCGATCTCAACGTGCAGGGTGCCGATCTCGCCTCACTGCGCGGACCCATGCGTGCCAGCATCGATCAGTTTTCGCGCGTGGCCGATGTGCGCGTGTTTGGCGGATCCGCGCAGGTGCGATTCGACTCCGGCCATGTGGCGGTCGATACGCTCACCATCGAGAGCTCTGCCCTGCGGATGACGGGTCGCGGCGGGCTCGGGCTGCTCGCGTCACGAGCGGACTCGCTGCAATTCACCATCGCCGTGGATTCACTGGGCGGCCTGCGTCCCTGGTTGCAGTCGGGCGACTCACTCACCCGCTGGGTCACGCCCGCCGATACGCTGCGCGGTACGATTGAAATCCGCGGTCGACTGGCCGGGTCGATCGACTCGCTGGATACGCAGGGACTGTCGCTCGACGCGCGTTTGGATGCTGCCGATCTGGTCTTCGGCACATCGCGCGCTGCACGGACCAACGTCTCGTTGTCCGTGCGCGACATTCTGCATGGCGGCGACGGTCTGCTTCGTCTGACGATCGATTCGGCGCGGGCGGCGGGCATCGACATTGCCTCTGCAGCGGGACGTTCCACGCTCGCCCGCGGGTTGGCCGAGCGGTTTGCGGTCGAATTGCGAACGCCGGCGGAATCGCGGATTGCCGTCACGGGCGGAGTCAGTCGCCACGGCGACACGTCGACGGTCGCGGTCGACACGCTGGGCATTCGCGTGGATAGCGCTGGCGCGCCGGCGCGCGGGTTTTCGCTGGCGGCGCCAGCGGTCTTTCAGATCACCGGCCGTCGCACGGGCTCGCTCGATTCGCTGGTGCTCATGCATACCGACACCGGGCGGTTTTCACTGCGGGGTGTCATCGGGGACTCGGGCGCCGTGCGCGGCCGGCTGGACGCGGATCGCGTGCCGCTGGGCGATCTCGGCCGTCTGCTGCAATCCACCGGATTACGCGGCGGTGTCGCCTCGGCGACCGTGTCCGTGTCCGGCACACGTGAGCGTCCGCGGATGGACGGTGAGCTGGCGGTGCGTGACGCCGTGGCGGGCCGCGTACGCCTGAGCGCGCTCGATGCGACCGCACACTACGATTCACTACGCCTCACTGTGCAGGCATCGCTTGGTGTGGGAGGACGCGATGCGCTGGCGGCCTCCGCCTCGCTGCCGTTGGACCTCGCGCTGGTCACGGGACGCACGCGACAACGTGACGAAGCACTGTCGGGTCGCATTCTGAGCAACCGTGCCGATCTGGCACTGCTTGAATCGCTGTTTCCGGACGTCACAAGTGCGCGCGGCGGTTTCTCCACCGACGTGGCGTTGACGGGCACATGGGAACGACCGCGGCTGCGCGGTCAGGTGTTGCTCGACAGCTCCTCACTCACGCTTGCCAATCTGGGCATCAGTCTCAATCACGCCACGGCCGACATCGGCCTGGCGGATGACACGGTCTTCGTGCGTCGCTTCGGCGCGATCAGCGGTGCCGCGTCTGATTCGCTCGGAGTCAGCGGTACCATCAGTCTGGTCGATCCCAAACGGCCGGCGTTTGACCTGCGCTTGGCCGCCAACAACTTTGTCGCCATCGACAAGGCCCGCACCGCGACGCTGGTGTTGACGACCACCACGCCCATCACGCTCACCGGCAACAGCGATGCGCCGCGTGTGCGCGGTGCGGTCCGCATCGATCGCGGACGGGTGTACATCAACGCGTTGGCGCCGCGGCGTGGGCTCGACCTCGCCGACAATCTCGACCTCATCGATACGACATCGCTGGGGATGAACACGCTGCTGCCGTCGGCGCCCAGTGCACTGGTGCAGAACCTCGTGCTGGACAACGTCCGCGTGAACATCGGCGATGACGTCTGGCTGCGCTCGCCGGATGCCAGTCTCAAGATGGGCGGATCGTTGCGCGTGACGCGAGCGGCCGGCCGCGACGGCCAACGCGCGCGTCTGGCCCTCTCCGATTCGCTCGTGGTGGAACGTGGGACGTATCAGCTCAATCTCGGCATCGCGCGCCCCAGCTTTGAGGTGGATCGCGGAGTGGTGCGGTTTTACGGTGATCCCGATCTCGAACCGGCGCTCGACATCACGGCGCTGCATACCGTGCGCGAACTGCGGGCCAATTCCAACCGGCAGAACGTCAATATTCGCGTGAGCATCGGTGGGACGCTCAACCGGCCAACATTGGCACTGTCGAGCGCCGACAATCCGCCGCTCCCCGAAAGTGATATGCTCAGCTATCTCGTGACGGGCGAGCCCGCGTACGCACTCTTTGGCGCCGATTACGCCGAGCAGGGGGCGACGCTGGCGCTGCGTCTGGCGGGCAGCTATCTGTCAAGTCGACTGGCCGGTGGCCGCTTCGATGTGGTGCAAGTCGAACCGACCTCGCTCGCGACGGGCGATGTCGCGAACCTGCGTCAGAGCGGACTTGGGATTCTCGCGTCCACGCGTGTTGGCGTTGGCGGTCAGGTGGCGCGCAACACGTACTTTGCCTTCACGACCGGGCTCTGCGGCCTGGCACCACAGAACTCGGGCGGCGGCGATGCATTGTCGCTGTTCGCCCAGGGACTGGGCATCAAACTGGAGCGACGCTTTGAGCGCGGGCTTTCGATCGCGATCGGGCTCGAGCCGGGCTCGAGCGCCCAATCGTGCGGGCGGTTGGGCTTTTCGCGCACGTTTCAGCAGACCCCGCCGCAAATCGGCATCGATTTCTTCCGTGTCTGGACGTTCTAGCGTCCTCGGGCGCAGCAGACACGGGAACCCCTGGCCGCGTTCCGGGCGTTTCCGGGTGTTTCCCGCCGCCGCCGCTATTCGTCCTTATTGATCGTATGTCGTCCTCGCTCGATACCCCCGCCACGCCCGTTGCGCCCTCGCTGTCGGACGCGCTCGATGCCATCGATCGCGCCGAGCCGACGGCTGGCCGTGTGCGTGCGGCCGCCGACACCTTGTACGCGATGGGTTTTGACCGCGTCGACATCACACTGCGAGATGCGTCGCTGAACGTGACGTTGTCGGTGTCCGCCGGTGTCGCCGACACGACGGGGTTGACCAATCACGCCTTGCAGAAGCTTCCCGGCGCCGTGTGGCGCCGCCGACTCCTGCAACTCGAGCGTTTTCGCCTCGATGACGTGTACCTGCTGGACGGCAGCGATCCGTGGGTTGCCCGTGAGTTCTTCGCTGCCGACCCGACGCCGCGCGGTGATGGTATTGCCTGGTTGCCAACGGACTTGGCGCTGGGCCTGCTCACGGGCGCCGATCGCGAATTGCTGGGCATCGTGAAACTCGTAATGCCGCGCAGTGGACGCCGTCCGACGGCGGCGGAGCGTCGAGAGCTTTCGAGTCTTTTCCGACACCTGTCGTCACGTCTCGCGTTTGATGCACTGCGCAACCTCGCGCAGCGGCGCGCCGAGCGGCTGCAGCGTTTGCAGGAGGCTGGCGCCGCGATGGCGCGGTCACTCGACGAACACGAGATCATGCGCGAGCTCGCGCGGCAGGCGATGCGCGCGACCAGTGCGGAAGGGGTGACCATCGGCATCCCCGATCTGGACGAGGATATTCTCGTGACGGCGCTGCGCACCGTTCGCGGCGTGGAACGTCCGCGCGGGACCGTACGACTCGGCGATGGGATCATCGCCGAAGTGGCGCGAACCGGACGACCGGTGCGCGTCGGTGATCGCGAGGGGGATCGCGCGCGTGAGAAGGCGGGACTCGCGCCGCCGCTCTCGACCTACGATGTGGTCGGTGACTCGGGACCGGCGGCGTCGCTGCTGGCGGTGCCGATGTTGACCGGCATACAGCTGGCGGGTGTCCTGGCCGTGCACGCCACGTCCACCGAAGTGTTCAGCGCCGAAGACGAAGAAGTGCTGGCGACCATGGCATCACAGGCCGCGACGGCGCTCGCCAATGCACGACGGTACGCCGAGAGCGAACGTGAACGTCGGCAGACCGAAGCCTTGGCCGATGTGGCCCGTGCGGTCGGCGAATCCCTGCGTCTGGGTGAAGTGCTGCGCCTGATCCTGCGCCACGCGGTGTCGCTGCTGGGTGTCGAAGGCGCATGCATCGCGCTCCGCAATGAAGACTACATGCACATCGTGGCGGCCGTGGGCGCGGCCGATGTGCTGGCCGGGGTGCACCTGCCGGTCGGGTCGAGTCTGCTTGGCACGGCGGTGACCGCGAATGAGCTCATCGTGTGCAACGATTTTCCGCACGATCCGCGCTCGTCCCGCACCGTGCAGCGGCTGGCGCAGATTCAGCGCACGTCCATCGCGCCACTGATCACGGCACGCGGTACCATCGGCGCGCTCGCGGTGATCAATCGCGACACGCCGTTCACCGGCGAAGACGCGCGCGTATTGCAGCGTCTGGCCGATCACGTGGCGGTCGCGATCGTCAATGCCCGGCTGTTCGAAGAAGTCGAACGTGCCACGCGTGAGTGGAAAGTGGCGTTTGACGCCATCGCCAACGGCATGGTGGTGCTGGATGACGCGATGATCGTCAAGCGCTGCAACGCACGCGCGGCAGACCTCTGCCAGGTGCCGATTCAGTCGCTGCTGGGCAAGTCGTTCGGCGTCACGTTGCTGGGCAGCGCGACAACCGCCGCGAGTGTGTTCACGGCCTTGGTGCAGCGCTCGCTCACTGACGGCACGCCGGTGCGGGAGATCGTGCGCGACGAACCGAACGCGCGCCTGTTTGAATTCGTGGTGGCGCCGCACCCTGACGGCGGTTGCGTGGTCACCTTCGACGATGTCACCTCGGCGCATCGGCTGGCCGAGCGTCACCGGCGCGTCCTCGAGACGGTCACGGATGCCATCGTGATTACGGGGCTGGACGGCCGCATTGCGTTTGCGAATGCCGCGGCGCAGGCGCTCTTCCGGACCGAGGACGTGATTGGACTGGCGACCGCCTCGCTGACGGCCGCAGAATCCCGTGCGGAGCTGTCGCGCCGGGAGCGTGCCGCGCGCGACGGATCGCCGCAGCACTACGAATGCACGATCCAGTGCGCGGACGGCACGCGCCGGCTGGTGGCCGTCAGCAGCGCGCCACTGTTCGAGGTGGGCCGGGTGACCGGTACGGTGGCCTGTCTGCGTGATGTCACGGATCAGCACGCCGACGCAGCCGCGTTGGCGCGCTCGGAAGCCAACTACGAACGGCTGCTGGATTCGGCGAGTGATGCCATCTTCACCGTCGACATCAACGGCCGATTCACGTCGGTCAACCGCGGCCTGTTGATGGCGGCGGGACGGCCGCGCCACGACCTGATCGGCGCGCCGTGCACCACGTTGGTGGATGTGCGCGATCACGCGGCGACGCAGCAACTGCTCGAACGCACCCTGGCGGGAAGCCGGCAGCGCGCGCAGCTGCGTTGCGTCGGCGCACAGGGCGCGTCGCGCGTTGGCACGATCACCACCGCCCCGATCCTCGAAGGCAGTACGGTCGTTGGCGCGCTCGGCATCATGCGCGATATCACCGATGAAGAGCTGCTGCGCGAGATCAACGCGCAGCAATCGCGGCTGGCCAGCGCCGGCGAACTGCTGCAAGGTGTCGCCAACGAATTGAACAATCCGCTCACGACGCTGCTGGCGCTGACGGAGCTGGAAGTGGCATCACCCACCAGCGGCGCGACGCAACGGGACGTGTTTGTGCAGATCGCGACCGAAGCACGCCGCATGTCTCACATCTTCACGCAGCTGCTCGACGCCGCCGGTGATGCGCAAGGCGTGGAGCGTCCCATCGATGTCAATCGCACGGTGCAACGCGCCGTGGAGCTGCACGGCTACGGACGACGGCGCGCGGGTGTCACCATCGGCATGTCGCTGCAGTCCAATCTGCCGCTCGTGTACGGCGACGCGCAGCGCCTCCAGCAGGTGCTGCTCAACCTGCTGCTCAATGCCGACGAAGCCCTGATGGACGCGCGCGGGACGCGCGCCATTCATGTCGCGACGCACAAGGCCTCCGGCAACCGTGTCACGATTGAGATTTCGGATACCGGGCAGGGCATCGCGCCGGCGGATCTGACGCGCATTTTCGAGCCGATGTACACCACGCGCACGCAGCAGGGGCGCAAAGGCTTCGGCTTGTCCATCGCGCGGCAGATCGTCCAGGAGCATCACGGGACGCTCGACGTCCGTTCGTCGCTTGGCCGCGGAACCACGGTCACGGTGAGCCTGCCCGCCATGACGCTGGCGGCAGCGCCGGATGCACCAGCTGCTCCGTCGGCCGCCGTTGCGACAGACGTGCCCACGCGCGGCTCGTTGCTGGTCGTTGAGGACGAGCTGACGCTGCGCACGGCCATCAGCCGCTATCTGCGGCGTCAGGGATACGAGGTCGATGCGGTGGCCACCGGCGCGGCGGCGCTCGAGTTGCTGAATAACCGGGAGTTCGACCTGATCCTGCTCGATCTCCGCCTGCAGGACATGCCCGGCAGCGATGTGTATCGGTCGCTCATTGAGGGGAACGCCGCCATGGCCGCCCGCGTCGTGTTCATGACCGGTGATCTGAGTCGCCCCGCCGCCGCGGAATTTGTGTATGCTACCAAGCGTCCGGTTATCGCCAAACCGTTCCAGTTGGCCGAACTCGACGCCCTCATCCGCGAGTCACTCGTTCGCCCGTAAGCTCCCGATGTCCGATACACAAACGAAGACGGTGCGCAGTGCAATCGCGCCATTGCTTGGTGACGCGCGCATTTCCGCGTCACTGACCTCACAGCTGCTTGCCGGCGAGGTCGTATCGGTGATGGATGGCCGCGGCGACTGGCTGCAGGTGCGCGGCATCGACGGCTACGAAGGCTGGACACACGCTGGCTACCTCATGCCCTCCTCGGGAGGCGAGTCGACGTGGCGCCTGTCGCTGGGCTGCGTGATCCGCGATGTGCTCGGCACGGTGCGCCAGCTCCCGCTGGGGGCCCGCATCGCGCCCGGTGCAGAGGTGAGCAGCGGAGCCGCGCTCGATGCGGCGCTGCGTGATTCGCAGTTTCCCACCAACGCGGACGCGCTGGCGCGCAGCGCGGAATCGCGGTTCACTGGTGCAAGCTATCAGTGGGGCGGCGTGACGCCCTGGGGCTGCGACTGCTCGGGGTTTGTACAGCGCATCTTCGCACTGCACGGCGTGCAGTTACCGCGCGATGCGTGGCAGCAGGCACAGGTTGGCACCGCGGTTTCGGACGATGCGTCCGACGAACATGCCCCGGGGGATTTGCTATTCTTCTCGGACCGCGAGGATCTGCGAGTCACGCATGTCGCCATCGCACTGCCCGGTCATCGCATGGTGCACAGTGCGCTCATGCGCGGCGGGATCGCGGTGGAGCAATTGCACTCGGGCGATCCGTACGTCGCGCGGCTGCGGGCGCAGTGCGTCGGGGTACGTCGAATTATTTGAGGCGGGGGTGACCAGCGAACTACGCTATCGGTTACTCGCGATCGGCGATCGCTGCACCGCCATAGCCGATCGCTCATCGCGAGTCACTGATGGCGCCGTTCGCCGTTCCGCCACATCACGACAACATCATCGACCCCGGCGCCGGCATCGCCATCGGCGCGCCGGCGCGCACATGCAGAATCGCCTCGCCGTGCCGCTCGCCGTCCAGGTCGACCACCATCGCATAATCGCCGATGACATCGAGTGGCAGGTCGATCTGCACGATAACGGGCATGTCCATTTCCGCGGCGGTATTCGGCGGCGACTGGATGGCCAGTTCGGCGTCCGATGTCCAGAGGACCGTTCCGCGCGGGTTCACCCACTGCAGCGTCATCACGTGTGTCCCGACATCGCTGCTGGCCCCCTTGAGGCGCAGCACGAAGGTGGCCCGGGGATGCAGGGCGGGAAACTGTCCGACGTGAACCGCGTCGAACACGCCGAGGATATTGAGCTTCCCTTCCTGGGAGAGGTTCGCCGCATCGGCGAAGAGCGCAAAAGAGACGTGCATGCCGGGAAGGTACACCGGATGTGTTCGGGTGCCTACTATTCGGGATGACCACCCGACCGTCCTTTGGCGCGACCGATGCCGGGCTGTTGCTGATGGCCCTCATCTGGGGCATCAACTACAGCGTCGTCAAAGCCGGGATCCGGACACTCGAGCCGTTCGCGTTCAACGGACTGCGCGTGGCGCTTGCGGCGGTTGTGCTGGCACTGCTTTCCTTTGCGCTGCGCAAACACCGCTGGCCACCGCGCCGCGATGTCCTGCATCTGCTGCTGCTGGGCGTCATCGGCAATGGCCTCTACCAGCTGCTCTTCATTCTTGGCATGGCTCGCACGCGTGCCGGCATTGCGGCGCTGGTCGTCGCCGCCGGGCCTGCCTATATCGCGATCATTTCCCATCTGCTTGGCCGCGAACGGCTTCCGCTGCGTGGATGGGCCGGCATCGGCCTGCAGTTGGTCGGTGTCGTGTGCGTCGTGGGCAGTACGCACGGTTTGGAAGCCAGTGGGTCGGCGCTGATCGGCGCGGCCTTCATCGCCTGTGGTAGTCTGATGTGGGCGCTGTTCAGCGTGCTGCTCAAACCGTACACGGAACGCGCGCATCCGATTCACCTGTCGTCCATCACCATGGCGAGCGGTGCGGCCCTCCTGCTGGTGGTGGCCACGCCGGCGCTGCGCGCGCTGCCCTTTGCATCGGTGACGCCGCTCGAGTGGGGGGCGGTGATGTACGCCGGCATCGGCGCGCTGGTCGTCGCGTATCTGCTCTTCTATCACGGCGTGCGCGTGCTGGGACCGACCCGCACCGCCATGTACGGCAACCTGCAACCGATCATCGCACTGTCGGTCGCGTGGGTGGTCCTCGCCGAGCGGCCGACGGGCTGGCAATTGCTGGGCGCGGCGTTGATAACGGGTGGGCTGTTGCTGTCCCGATCAACTGGCGCGCGTAAGTCACCGGTTGCTGTGCCCGCCCAATCCGCCGCCCACTCGTGAACCCGGTCCTGTGAAACTCGTTCTTTTTGATATCGACGGCACGCTGCTCTGGACCGATGGCGCCGGTCGGCGCGCCATGGAAGGCGCGCTGCTCGAGGTGTTCGGCCACACCGGCGATCGTCAGTACCGCTACGACGGCAAAACGGATCGTCAGATCGCGCGCGAACAGATGCGCGCCGCCGGCGTTGACGATGCGATCATCACCGCGCGCATGGACGACGTTCTGCAACTCTATGTGACCCGACTCGACGCAGAACTCGCGCGCGACGCCGCCGCGTCCCGATTGTGCGGTGGCGTGCCGCCACTGTTGGAGGCGCTGCATGCACACGAACGGGCGACGCTCGGCTTGCTGACCGGCAATATCGAACACGGTGCGCGCCGGAAACTGCGTGCCGTTGGTGTGTCGTTCGAGCAGTTTCGCGTGAACGCGTTTGGCAGCGATCACGAGCAACGCGGACAACTGCCTGGCATCGCACAACAACGCGCCGAGTCCTTCTTCGGTGCACCGATGGCGGGAGATCGCATCGTGATCATCGGTGACACGCCGGCCGATATCGAGTGCGGTCGTTCCATCGGCGTCCGCGCGATCGGCGTCGCCACCGGCCGGTACTCCGTCGACGATCTGGCCGCGCACCAGCCGGCCGCAGTGTTTGCCACGCTGGAAGACACGGACGCCGTCCTGGCGGCGATCCTTGCCTGAGTCGCTCAACATCGGGCACGAGGGATCGCTCGCATCGCCGCGGGTGTCCGCGCGCGTGCTGGGCATCGTTCGCGGCCGCGAGATCGACGCGATGGCGCAGCTGTCGCTAGAGCCGCACGCCGTGGTGTTGGCGTGGGC
>Ga0138256_10008702_pt1 | contig 10658 bp, 8 predicted proteins | sample KNB2016incub_MG_FD_105486 | JGI IMG/M metagenome (GOLD analysis project Ga0138256, IMG submission 105486) | Active sludge microbial communities from wastewater in Klosterneuburg, Austria - KNB2014incub_MG | ecosystem: Engineered > WWTP > Activated sludge > Unclassified | place: Austria... | reverse complement strand
CGGAAGCTGGATTGCCGTGGTGCGAATGGGCTCCAAAAAAAGGTCGTCCGCTGCACTCCAGACTTTCTGGGTGAGGTCGCCCGCAAAGACCGTCGGCACAGCATTGCCGAGGTACGCGTCATAATCGCGCCGCGAGTCGGAGTTCCAGGCCAGCACGCAATTGGCTCGTGTCTGCACGAGAGCGTTCAATTCTGTATCGATTGGTGCCGCCTGTAAGCTGATGCCCTGCAACAGATGCGTGCCGGGATCCCAACTAACGATTCGGCCGCCCTGCATCAAACTGAGGAAGGCGCCGCCCTCACCACGAGCCACTGGCCGGCGCAGTGTGTTGACGAACAGCGCGTCGGACGCATCTTCCCACTGACGTGCACTGGCGTTCCAGACATCGACGATATCGTTCAGATAAGTTGTCCCTTGCTCGCCGGCCGGCGGCAAGCTCTCGTCTTGCGGAGCACGCAGAGCAGCTGAAGTCCAACCGGAACGTGCCTCCCAGAGCATGGCGCGCTGCTTGCCGTAGACGAGCAGTGCCTGATTCTCGCCATGACGGCGCAGCAGGACGCTGCGGGAGCTCTCGCCAGGATCGAGACTGAACTGCTCGCAGTCCCGCCAGCGATGGTCGGCGTCACGCAGATAGCATTGCAAGGTGCGTTGGTCGCGATCTGTGAACCCGACTAACATGACGCGGCCATCGGCGAGGAGGGTGCTTTGCGGTGCGAAAAGCGGCGCGGGCAGATACGTGTCGTGGCGCCATTGGTTGTGTGCGGCATCATATAACTGCACCACACCATTGCCGCCGCCGGCCACTAACACCTGTCCCGCTGGTAACAGCGTCATGGACGGGTATTCCCGCGGGACATAGCCAGCCAGCCGCGGCTCCCAGCGAGCCATCTGGCGATTGAGCACGCTCACAGCCAATACCGAGGATGAACCACCGTCAACGGATGCGCCGCGGAACGCGAGCGGGTTGTGCATAGCGTCGAATCCGATCGACTGCAACGATGACCAAGGTCCGTCATGCGCGATGCGTACCCAGTCCGGCGTGCGCGAGCTCCATACCCAGCTATCGCGGCCCGCGATCACTAACAAGATATCGCCGTCCGAAAGTGCCGCGAACTCCACCGATTCGTTGTCCCGCAAGGCCGTGGGCGCAGGCAGGGTCGTCCAGCCGCGCTCGTCTCGCCAGACTTGTATCTCGCCGGCAGCGTCGTCGCCGCCGGTCGACGGCTGCCACGCGATCAGCCGGTCGTCGCTCAGGACGCGAAACCTGAGACCAGGCAACGGCACTGGTGCGTCGTCGACGCGGTGCCACGTTGCGGTCCCCGGGCTCCACTGTTCGAGTCGTCTGCTGCCACCTGCCGCAGCTCGATCGACAACGCCCCCGGCGTACAGGACGCGGCCGTCGTGCAGCCGCATCGCGACGCCGGCCGGGGTCGGACGCACGATCTCGCGCACAGCGCTCACGGCGTCGGTCACCGGGTCCCAGATCCGGTAGCGACCAATGACATCACCATAGAAACTCGTGCTGTCGATTCCCCCGACCCAGACGTGGCCATCGGCGAGCAGGGCGAGATCGGCAAAGCTGTTGGCAGCGAAGGTGAGCGCCGCGGACTCCGACCATCGACCGGTCTTGGGATCCCACACTTCCGCCGGGTAGGTAGGCGTATTCCGTGAATCCGGCCGATCACGATCCCTGCTTGTGTCATCGACCGCGCCAACCGCCAAGACTCGCCGATCCGCAAGACGCAGCGCACGGACGCTGTTGCGCGGCCAATGCATAGACCGCGCGGCAAACCAGCGATCGTCGGCAGGATCGTAGAGGCTCGCTTCGGCGGACGACACGCCGCGTCGCGCGCCGCCAATCAACAGGAATCGACCATCGTCAAGGCTGACGATCGTGCCGTTGGCAGGCAGGTCCTGTCGTTGCCGCTCGGGCCGATCCGGTATCCATGCCAGAATAGTATTCTGTGCGGTCGAGTCGTAAGTGAACAGCAGTACACGGCCAATCGGTAGCACGATGGCCTGGTGCGAACGCAATGGCCGAAACGAGCGGCCTGCCGGCTGCCACGCACCCGCCGTGGTGCGCACCTCAAGTTCGAGCGCGGGTATTTCGCGGTCCCCGACTCCGCCCGTGATCAGTACCTGGCCGTTCGGCAACTGACTGGCAACATGCTGATAGCGGGCTTGATCCAGATTCCCCGCCGCGTGCCAACGGGTTGCATCCCGGTTCAACAGCTCTGTCGATCGCAGAGCGTGACCTTCGATGTCGCGACCACCGACGATCAAGACAGAACCATCTCCCAAGACCGTTGCCGTGTGATCACTACGCGCGGTCAGCAACGCCGGACCCTGTTGCCAGCGTCCGCTCGCGGGGTCGTAGATCTCGACCGCAGCCAGAGCACGGCCGTCGCTGCCGGTCCCGCCGGCAATCAAGACGCGGCCGTCGGCGAGCAAGCTCGCAGTATGATTGGCCCGCGCCACACTGAGCGGTGCGGTGCGGCGTGAGGACTTGTCGCTGAGCAGTTCGACGGAAGCCAGCATCGGGACCGTGGGTTTGCCGCGATCGATGCTGACCGACCCACCCACGACTAACAATTCGTCCGACGGCAAAACGGTGGCCGTATGTCCAATGCGCGGCTCGAGCAGACTCGGTCCCGCCAGCCACAGATTCCGGCCGCTCTGCCAGGTGAGATTCGATGACAAGGCCGTTTGCAGTCCATAGGCACGGCTGTCGGCCGCGGCGCCGCCGAGCAACACGACATCGCCATTCCCTAACAGGCTTGCAGTGTGTTGGTAGCGTTGCTGGTTGCCGGCTGGCTGCGGCACCGGTTGCCAGCGGCGCTCGGCCGGGCTCCAGATTGTCGCGGTGTCGCCGCTATAGACGAGGATGCGGCCATCTGGCACCAGCGTGACGCTGGCCGCGTTGAGGCCATAGGGTACCGGCCGCACAATTCGCAAGTCAGCCGCCGGCGCATCCGCGCCGCCCGCGAGCAACAGTTGGCAGAGAATTGCCAAAGGCACAACAATGACGCCGCTCCGGCGGCGCGCACACGATTTGGTCATGGATAAGGCTGCGCGTAGGAAAGCGGTATGCTACAGACTCCGGCAGCAGCGAAACCGTCGACTGCATCACCCTACCGACAATCGCGACTGGTAGGAAGGCACGTCTCCAGAGGTGTTAGATAGGCTGTGCAAAATGTCGCCTGACGGCGATCTTAGGATAGCGAGTACTCGCCACCGCGTTCCAGCGCCCTGCGGTAGGCGGGTCGGGCATGAATCTGCTGCAGGAACTGCGACAATTTGGGGTAGCGTGCATCGAGTCCGCCGCGGCCGCGCGCAACTTCCAGCGGAAAGCTCATCTGGATATCCGCCGCAGAAAATGCGTCACCGGCAAACCAGGCTCGTGTCGTGAGCTCCTGCTCCATGTAGGCAAGCTGACGAGCGATGTTGGGCTCGATGAACGAGCCCTTGATCTTGGCTGCTATGCCGCGCGCGATCGGCTTGGCGAAAAAGGGCATCGGACTCGACTCGATGCGATCGAATATCAGCTTGAGCAGCAGCGGAGTCATCGCTGAGCCTTCGGCGAAGTGCAGCCAGTAGGTATAGCGAAGGCGTTCGGGTGAGCCGGAGCGGGGTAACAACTGGCCGTGGTCGTAGCGCTCCAGCAGGTACTCGACAATCGCGCCGGATTCGGCGACGGTAGTCGTCGCATCGGTGACCACCGGCGATTTCCCCAGTGGATGAACCGCCCGCAGCTCGGCTGGTGCCAGCATGGTCGTTGCGTCGCGCTGGTAGCGCTGCACTTCGTACGGGACCGCCAGTTCTTCGAGCAGCCACAATACGCGCTGCGAGCGGGAGTTATTGAGGTGATGGACGGTAATCATGATGAACAGATGTTAGCAATCGCTTACATCGCGCAAGCCGACCGATGAGATTTGCACGTCAGGCCCGCAATGTACCGACAAATAGGGGCCGCCACCCCAGGGTCGGCATATGCCGTAGTGGCAGGCACTCACTATCGGGTTATGGGGGGGCGTCACCATGACGGTGCCGCAGAGACATTTACCTGCATATTTCCAGCCCCGCACCTCAGTCACGATGCCGCCCGATCGTTCGTTCGATCCGCCGATCTGGGATCAGCCAGATCAGCGCCACGAGCGCGTACAAGCCAATGGCGATTCGGTGTTGCCAGAAAGTCGCGGCGATCGCGATCACATAGAACAGCACGGAGAGTTTACCCTTCCGATCGCTGCCAACGGCCGTACGCAATATCGAGCCATCACCCTGGGACGCGATGAGGCGCTGCTGCAGAATCGTATAGGCCATGGCTGCCATCAGCAGCACTGCGCCGTAGAGTGCGGTTGGGGCGGCGGCGAAGTGATTCTCTCCCATCCACCCGGTGACGAACGGCACCAGCGACAGCCAAAAGAGCAGGTGCAGATTGGCCCACAAAATTCCCCCGTTCACGGTCTTGACCGCATGCAGCATGTGATGGTGGTTATTCCAGTAGATCCCGATATAGATGAAACTCAGTACGTAGCTCAGAAACACTGGAATCAGTGGCTGCAGCCCCGGCCATTGCTCGCTATGCGGCACTTTCATTTCCAGCACCATGATCGTGATGATGATCGCGATCACACCATCGCTGAAGGCTTCCATGCGATTCTTGTTCACTCTATTGTTTTCCTAACATCATCGTCAACGATCACGCCCGTACGAATTCTATCAGTTTCGTGTATTGTGGCCAGAATGGCGGCGTGCGGGAGCAGTCGATGAAGAAATTCCGGCATGAAGCGGAATTGTTCAAAGCGGCGCTGGTTGCCGGCGTCGAATACGCTGAGAGTCGCAAGGCGGCCGAGTTCGAGCCTACCGACTCGGCCAGCGAGAAGGCGCTGTTTGTCTATCGCCTGCTCGTGCATGACAAGCTTATCGCGCCGATGCCGGAAAATCAGGTCGCCGAAAAGACCATTCGGCATCGACTCGCGGCCTGGTACGCACACCAGTTACCTGCGGGGCATCCGCTATTGGAATAGGTCCGCCCGGCGCGCTCGACGCGCGGACGGCAACGGCCTGGGTCTGACGATCGTCAAGAAGTTCGGCGCAGTACACGGCGGCTGCGTCACATTCGAGTGCGAACAAGGTCACGGCTATCGCTCTTGCTGCATCTGCCCCGCTGCCTAACTGTTAGGCTCCTGCGGAAAACTGTACTCGACTTCCATGACATCGAACGCGGTATCATCGAATTCGTAGCGCAGCACAGTGGTGCGGATTGCGCCACGCAATTGCTCACTGGAGACTGGAAGCTGCACTATCTCGATTACCATTGGCATCTGACCGCGTGACCAGCCGGGCCGCAGTTCTCGGCTACTTGCTCGCGATATTGCTGTCGAGCGCCTCGAGTGCCGAAGCATGGCGGCTCTCGGCCGAGGACCGCGCGGCACTCGCGCGGCGCGAAGTCGTCGTGCACTCCGAGGCGTTGTCTGACCAACCCGCTACTGCGCGTGGCCGCGAGATACGGGCGGCAATTCGCATCCGCGCACCCGCCAAACGCGTCTTTGCGGCGATGACCCATTGCGAGACGGCGATCGAATTCGTGCCGCATTTGCAGCAGTGCGTGTTGTTGGACCACGATGAGGTGACCGGCGCGGAAATCATCGAACATGTTGTGGACTATGGCTGGTATGCACCGTCGTTGCGGTACACGTTCCGCGTCGAATACGTTCCCGATCGGTCCGTGATCTTCAGAGCTGTTAGTGGTGACCTGGCGCGCAACGAGGGGCGTTGGGAGCTGACGCCACTCAATGAGGATCCGGCGACTGGCGTGGCGGAGACGCTTTTGACGTACCGCGTGTTGGTCGTCCCGAAGTTCCGGATTCCGCAGAGCTGGGTGCGCGTGAGTCTCACGCGCGAGTTGCCGCGCATGCTGCAAGCGCTGCGTGACTTCTCGGAGCGAGGTCAATGATCGTGGCAGTGCAACATTCGCAACGAGCATAGTTGTCGAGAAGTTTTACAGTCGGTTTTGGACGAATTCATAAGCTACTGATTTTCGGCAGGTAGCGCGTCACCGGTATAAAAGTTGCAGGCATCTCATACACCGGCATCGCCTGCGTAGCCGCACAAGGGGAAGGTCATGAATCGAATCCAAACTCTGGCGACATCGTTCCTCCTGCTCGCCGCCACTACGGCAATTGCCGCGCCGATCCCGATCGATCTCAATACCTGGCAACGACGCGGCCCCGCCAGTAACGGCAACTGGGTCGTTGCAGCGGACGGTTCGTCGGTGCTCCAGACTATCAATGGTGATCCCACGTTCTTCGTAGGTCCTGATAATCAGATCGATACGACCATTCGCGGGTCGATCCGCGTCGAAACAACGGGCGACGATGACTACATCGGCTTCGTGTTCGGTTTCAATGGTCCGGTCAGCACAGGCAACGACATGGATTACGTCCTGTTCGACTGGAAGCAGAACGATCAGAGTTCCGGCGGGGCACTCGCTCGCGAGGGTTTTGCACTCAGTCGCGTGAACGGTACGATCACTAACTACATTCCGGGGTTCTGGGGGCATACGAGCGGCGCTGGTTTCGACGTGCTGGCGACCGATTTCGGCTCTGATCGTGGTTGGGCCGACAATACGACCTACGACTTCACGATTCTCTATCAGACCAATCGCATTCGGTTCGACATAGCGGGTGGTGCATTCGGCACAGGTCAGACAGTGTTCGATGTGAGCGGCGTATTTCCAGACGGCCAGTTTGGCTTCTACAATTACTCGCAGTCGACCGTGCGTTACGCGGGGTTGACCGAAGAAGTAACGCCACCGACCGAGCCGCCGACCGGTGTACCGGAGCCTGGCACCCTCGGGTTACTGGCCATCGGCCTCGGTGCTGTGGCTGCCGGATTGCGGCGCAGACGATCGACCCGATAGGGCGCTTCGGGCGGAGCGTGCGATAGGCGTCGCCCCAAGGGCGCTTTGTCAGAGGCCTCCGATACGCCCGAGAGGCGTGTGCTGGCGTGCGAAACACGCTACGCTGAGGCGATAATGGACGATCGCTGCCGAGGAACGGAGACCAAGCACCTGCCGTGATGGGGAGTTGTTCGAGGTTCGCACTGCTCGTTGCGACGAGCGTACTCTTGTTAGGCCGACCGGCCAGTGCGCAGAATTTGGGGGACGGCTCAGGGGCGGGACTGCCGAGTTCGGCTGCGCTGCGCGCCACGGTCTATGGCCCGGCGCCGACTGATCTAGCGCCGTTGCCGGCGAGCGTGCCGCTGGAAGAAATCAACGTTCGGATGCCCTGGGCTCGTCCGGTCCCGTCGGTGCTGTGGTTCGATCGCCGACTTCGAGCCTGGCTGTCGGCGCAGCCTGGACCGGCACCGTTGGTGATCGTGATTTCCGGAATCGGTAGTGGCGGTAATTCCGCGAAGCAATCGATACTGCGGGGCGCGTTGTACGGCGCCGGATATCACGTACTGACGCTACCATCGCCGACCGCGCCGGGATTTATCGTTTCCAGCTCGAGCACCGGTGTTGCCGGCGACCTGACGCAGGATGGCGAGGATCTCTACGCCGCGATCAGACACATTTTGCCCTTGCTCCCTGCGCGCGTGCAGATCACAACGGTCGATCTCGTCGGCTACAGCTTGGGGGGCGCGAACGCGGCGATGGTCAAGGCGCTGGACACGACCGCTGGTCGCGATCTCATTCGGCGCGTCGTAATGATCAATCCGCCGGTCAGTCTGTTAGCGTCGATCCGGCGCCTCGATCAATTGTTCGTGGCGAGTATCGGTCCGCGCGACGCCGATATCGAGAATCTGTATCGCCGCCTGTACGCAAGACTTGCGAACGCCTACTACGAATCGGGTGCGGTGCAGCTTGACGAGGGCTTTTTGCTGCGTGCAGCTGGTGACATCCTGCGGACTGACGCGGATCTCGCGGCGGCGATCGCGCTCGATTTCCGGCTGTCGCTGATCGATCTGTTCTTTGTGGGGGATCTGTACGCAAAAACCGGGGTCGTGGTCGATCCACAGCACCTGCAGGACGTCGAGAATTCGTTGGACGGCATTTACGCAATCTTGCGTACCCGCTCGTATTCCGAATACTTTGCTCGTGTGCTGGCGCCGTACTATCTGCAGCACCGTCCGGGCTCCAATCTCGAGCAACTCGCAGCCGCCAACGATCTGGCGGTCATTGGCGAGCAACTGCGCACGGATTCCGACTACTACGCTCAGACCAGCGTCGACGATCTGATCCTGAACGACGCGGAACGTGCATGGTTGCAGAACACACTGGGCTCGCGACTGGCGGTTTACTCTCACGGCGGGCATCTCGGCAACATTGGCGAGCGGCGTCAGATCTCTGATCTGCTCGCGATGCTCGCGGGGCGCTGGCCGGATCACACACCATGAAAAATTGGTTGTTAGCGTCGATCGTGCCCGTCCTTCTGCTGGGGTGTGCAAGCGCCGATTTCTCGATTCGCACGTTGCCACCGGAAACTCATCAGCCGGAACCCGCGCCATTGCAGGACGCTGACGTTGTTCCCGAACCGGACCGCGCTCCCGTGACTCCAGCGGATGCGCCGCCGCTGACAGTAGCTGATCCATGGTTGCGGATTAATCGATCAACGTATCGATTCAACGCAAAGTTTGACGAGGCGATTTCCTTTCCGATCGCCAATACGTATAGACGGCTGCCGTCGCCTGTTCGCAGCGGCACGCGGCACTTTTTGAGCAATCTGTCGGAAGTAAACAGCGCACTGAACTATGCGGCGCAACTGCGATTTGGCCCCAGCCTGCGTAGCGCCGGGCGTTTCGTCATCAACAGCACACTCGGCGTAGCTGGGCTGTTCGACGTTGCTGCCAGGATGAATCTGCAACAATCGCCGACGGGGTTCAGTACGACGCTTGCGACTTGGGGCGTACCGCAGGGACCGTATCTCGTGCTGCCATTGCTCGGCCCTTCGACCTTACGCGATGGCGTCGGGCTGATCGGGGACTTCGGTACGCTATACACGATCAACGTGCCGGCGCTCTATCGTGGCACTGAATCCTGGGCACTGAACGGCCTTACTGCATTGGACCGGCGCGCCAATACGGACTTTCGCTACTACGCTACCGGTTCGCCCTTCGAGTACGAGAACGTACGGTTTCTGTACGTCAACAGAGGCCTGATCGAGGACGAGCGCTCCGACCGGATGCACTGACCTGGGTCAGGTCAGTCGGCCGCTCGCTCGTGCTCCGCGATGATGCGGTCCGCAAATGCGCGATAAACGGGAGCGTGACAGACCAGCGACGAGATGCCTCGCGCTAACAGGCTCACTGCCAGCAATGGGATGATCATGCTGTGATTGGCCGTGAGTTCGAGCGAGATCACGGCTGCCGTGATCGGCGTCTGCGTGACGCCGGCGAGAAATGCGGCCATGCCCAACAATGCCACTGCCGAACTATCAGCTGCCGACAACAATCCTGCCAGGGAGTGCCCCATGCCGGCACCGACCGCCAGCGCCGGCGAGAAGATGCCACCCGGAACACCCGCCCAGTATGACAGCACGTTCGCCGTGAGCTTCAGGACCCAGAACGTCGTCGCTTCACCGTGTGTGGCTTGTATCAGGCCGCGTGCTTCTTCGTAGCCAGTGCCAAAAATCGCACTACCGGTAAATACCCCGAGAGCGGCGAGCGCGAGGCCGCAGATCGCAGCGAAGAGCACCGGAGCGCGCCTGCGACAACGAACGAGCCACGCGAACGCCCCATGGTCGGAGAGCGAAATGGCCCGCACGAACAAGCCACCGCCAATGCCACCGCAGATCCCGCACGCCAGCACGGCGAGCGCTGCCTGACTGAGTTGCATCTGCGCATCCACCCGGCCGAAGTAAGCATAGTTGCCGAGCACACCTAACGATACGGCGCCCGCGAAGATGACAGCCGTCAGAATGATGCCGCTTACGCGGTTCTCGAAGCTGCCGGCCAGTTCCTCGATCGCGAATACGACGCCTGCCAGTGGCGCATTGAAAGCAGCGGCGATGCCCGCGCCGCCGCCCGCGAGAATGAAACGCGACAGCGCTTTTGGTTCGGTGAAGCCGAAGCGCTTTCCCACCCAATACATGAGCCCGGCGCCGACGTGGACCGTCGGCCCCTCGCGACCGATCGAGCCACCACCGGCGAGACCGATAAGTGTGAGCGCCATCTTCCCGACCGTAATGGGCAGCGATAGCAGCCGCTGTCTGAAACCTTGATCCTCGACTTCGATCGCCGCAATGACCTGGGGAATGCCGCTGCCCCGGGTTTGCCGAAATCGCCCGTTGGTGAGCGCCGCGATCAGCGCAAAAACGGCTGGCGTCAGCAGCAGCGGCAGCCAGGGAATCTGACTAACAAGTGTCCGAAACAGTGCGAAGGCGAGATCGCTGCCGCGCGCGAACAGAATGGCCGCTACACCGACGATGATGCCGCCCGCCCACAACGCCGCGCGCCGCCGCCATTGTACTGGCGCAAAGTATTCGTGGCCCGTGATCTGGCGGTGCCAGCGTTCACCGTTGGGAGGCTTGTTCACGGTCATTGGCCGCAGTATGGCAGACGCCTGCGCGTCTCCAAAGTTCCTGCGGCGAATTGTCGATCCATGCCGTACGCGGTTGGTCTGAACCGCCCGATACCGTCGAAGCGTATGATCG
>Ga0138256_10008700_pt1 | contig 10659 bp, 8 predicted proteins | sample KNB2016incub_MG_FD_105486 | JGI IMG/M metagenome (GOLD analysis project Ga0138256, IMG submission 105486) | Active sludge microbial communities from wastewater in Klosterneuburg, Austria - KNB2014incub_MG | ecosystem: Engineered > WWTP > Activated sludge > Unclassified | place: Austria... | reverse complement strand
TCACTACTCACTACTCACTACTCACTACTCACTACTCACTACTCACTACTCACTACTCACTACTCACTACTCACTACTCACTACTCACTACTCACTACTCACTACTCACTACTCACTTTAATATCGTGAATAGTAATCGCCCTTCCCTTCCATCCAATTTGCATATTGCAATGACCCAAGCCTGAAGCGCGGAGCGAGTTTACTCTTAGTCTCCAATTTATATTCGAGTTTGCAAAAAAGACTGGGTAGTGAATTAAATGATGGTACAGGCTTGACAATGAAATAATTTGTGTTTTGAAGCTGCGATGAAAACTGAAATACAAAAGGATCATCTTGTACTGGTTTTAAAAGCGGATACAAATCCACTGGCTGGCACACTTCATTTGAAAATAAATGCAGCGCTGTCTGACAGAAAGTTGATTGCCTTACACACAATAAAATAACTAAAAACAAATATTTCATATACTTATGGTATGAAGCAACATCTTCTTTATTGTTTTTTACCTTTATTTTTCATATTACACCGATCACCGATCACCGATCACCGATCACCGATCACTCCTTGCCCCTTGCTCCTTGCTCCTTGCCCCTAAGTCTGCAACACCCCCGTATTAAACACCTCAATCGGCGCATGCTCTGCCGCCTTCAATGCATTCGAAATAAATGACCTCGTATCCCTGGGATCAATAATCGAATCCACCCACAATCTAGCAGCTGCATAGTACGGTGATGTCTGCTCATCATACCTGGCCTTGATCTCATCAAACAATTTCTTTTCGCCCTCCGGATCAGGTTTATGTCCTTTCGCTTCAAGCGAAGAAACTTGTATTTGCGTAAGTACTTTAGCTGCTTGCGTTCCACCCATCACTGCAATCTTAGCGGTTGGCCAAGCTGCAATAAATCTCGGATCATACGCTTTTCCACACATTGCGTAATTACCGGCACCATAACTATTGCCTGCAATGATCGTAATCTTAGGCACTGTACTATTGGCCACTGCATTAACCATTTTTGCTCCATCCTTAATGATACCCCCATGCTCAGAACGCTTGCCGACCATAAAGCCCGTAACATCATGTATAAAAACCAAAGGGATTTTTTTCTGATTGCAATTGAGTATAAATCGTGTTGCCTTATCTGCTGAATCAGAATAGATCACACCACCAAACTGCATCTCACCGGTTTTTGTTTTGACAACTTCCCTTTCATTTGCCACAATACCCACGGACCAACCATCAATACGTGCATAAGCACATACGATCGTTTTTCCATACTCTTCTTTGTAGATCGTCATCTCCCCGCCATCAACAAGATGACGCAATAATTCTTTCATCGAATAAGGCTTTGATCCCTCAACAGGCATAAGGCTCATCACATCATCACGCTCACCCAAAGGTGCAATCGCTTTTTCCCTATTGAGACCAGCTGTTGTGAAAGGACCAAACCTGGACACTAGATCTCTGATTGTTTTAAGACACGTCTGATCATCCGGCATCTTATAATCCGTCACACCAGATATCTCACTATGTGTGGATGCACCCCCAAGTACTTCCTGATCAACATCTTCGCCGATAGCTGCTTTTACCAAATACGGACCTGCAAGAAAAATAGATCCCGTGCCTTCAACAATAAGTGCTTCGTCAGACATGATCGGCAGGTAAGCGCCTCCAGCAACGCATGAACCCATGATCGCTGCAATCTGCGGCACACCCATGGAAGACAACTTTGCATTGTTGCGGAATATCCTTCCAAAGTGTTCTTTGTCAGGAAATATCTCATCCTGCATTGGAAGGAATACACCTGCACTATCTACGAGATAAATAATCGGCAAACGATTTTCCATTGCAATCTCTTGTGCACGCAGATTCTTCTTTCCTGTGATTGGAAACCACGCACCCGCCTTGACAGTAGCATCGTTTGCAACGATCACGCAAGTCCGCCCTGAAACCTGGCCCACCACTACCACTACTCCACCTGCAGGACAACCCCCATGCTCAGCATACATCCCATCACCCACAAAAGCACCTATCTCCGTGAAAGAACTCTCCGGATCAAGTAATAGGTTGATCCGCTCCCGGGCTGATAGTTTGCCCATCTCATGCTGCTTGTCAATCTTCTTTTGTCCACCACCAAGGGCTATGACCTCCAGCTTTCGCTGCATCTGTGCCACCAAAAGCTTCATGGCATCCTCGTTTTTGTTCTTGTCTATATTGTATGATGACATGGCTGAAAGATAAGATTTTGGGGTGAACAATCGGTTGATGACTATATCTGGCTAATGCCTCACCAGCGAATAGGGCTAAACCCCTATTCTACTCAAACGCCCCTTCAGGGCTTAATATGTCAACTGGTTTTAACATAATTTTGAAGCCCTGAAAGGGCGCATTATTAGAAATGGGGTTCAGCCCATTTCGGCTGATAACCGGTAACTTTAGGCAATTATAAGACACAGATGAATAATCAAATAATCAACCTCATCAGCGACACCCTCACCAAACCAACACCAGGCATGCTCGACGCCATGATGCATGCCGAGGTCGGTGATGATGTTTTTGGACAGGATCCCACCACCATCGCTCTTGAAAAAAAGATGGCTACCATGTTCGGACATGAAGCGGCATTGTTCTGCCCATCAGGTACGATGTCAAACCAGATCGCTATCAAAGCACAAACCCAGCCACTGGATGAAATCATCTGCGATGAACTATCACACATCTATCGCTATGAGTTAGGTGGTTATGGTTTTCATTCCGGTGTGTCAATGCATGTGACCAGGGGCAACAAAGGAATCATGACACCTATTATGGTTAAGGAAGCTGTAAAAACAAAAGCAGATTGGAACCCAACTTCTAAACTGCTCATCATTGAAAATTCTGTCAACATGGGTGGTGGAAATTATTATACGCTGGATGAAGTCAAAGCATTGGTACATACTGCACGTGCACACGATTTGAAAACGCATCTCGATGGTGCTCGTCTTTTCAATGTACTTGTAGAAACGGGAGACACACCAAAAGAATATGGTGCTGAATTCAACAGCATCTCTATTTGCTTATCAAAAGGACTTGGTGCTCCTGTAGGGTCGGTACTCATCAGTGACCGTGACACAATAGCATATGCAAGACGCGTCCGAAAAGTCATGGGAGGAGGTATGCGCCAGTGCGGATATCTCGCAGCGGCAGGGATATATGCATTGGATCATCATATAGACCGGTTAAAAGAAGATCATCGCAAAGCCCGGATTTCCGGGGAAAAGCTCAGCGCTATGCCCTGGGTCAGGGAGGTTTATCCTGTTGCAACAAACATCGTCATTTTCAGGGTAGCTGACCACCTTCATGCACCCCATGTGGCGACGGCCCTTTCAGCCAGAAATTATAGTTGCCTGGCCATCTCTGATCATCTGATCAGATGGGTCTTTCACCTGGATATCACCGATGACATGATGGAGACAATAATGCATTTACCTGAGAAAATTGTCTGAAGTTGTCTTAAAAAGGGTGATCTTTATCTATCCCTGCACCCCGGTATTGGCTTATTCAAGAACACCATTATGAAAAAAATATTTTTTTGCCTGCTCTTCATTCCATTGCTGGCCTCAGGTCAGGAATCGTTCAACATGAACGTCTTCAGCAACTACGATGACCCGGCCTTACCTACAAGATCAGGCCTGGAATACAATGATTGTTGGGCCTTCAGACATGATAATGGTACGGAAGTAGCCATCATCGGAGGTACTGAAGACATCCTCTTTTTCGATATCACTTCACCTGCAAATCCTGTTCTTATCTATACCTATCACGTATTGAACATGCCCTCCGGCACTGTCAATCAATCGGTATGGCGTGATTTCAAGACCTATGGAAATTACCTTTATGCCTCAGCAGATGAAGGCACTTCGGGGCTATTGATTTTTAACATGAGCCAGGTACCGGCCAGCATCACGATGGTCAAACAAACTGTCGCTTTCTGGAACAGAACGCACAACATTTTCATTGACGAAACTAATGGAATGCTTTACGCCGCCGGATCAAATTCCGTCAGCAATGGATTGGTCATACTTGACCTTACGGGCAGCCCAGCAAATCCATCTCTTGAAAGCAATGTACCGCTCACATCCCTTGGTGGAGGATACGTACATGATGTGTATGTAAGAGATGGCATCGCCTATTGCAGTCATGGCGGTTTGGCTAAAATTCATATTTATGATTTTAGTGATTTGCCAGCCTTCTCACTTATTGGCAGTATTGACAATTACCCTGGTACGGGATATAATCATAGCAGTTGGCTAAACGAACAAGGAACAGCTCTCGTCATGTGTGATGAGACGCACGGAAGCCCGGTCAAGCTCGTAAACGTGACAGATCCTACCGATATTTCTTCAGATGATTTCAAAACTTTCTCTTCAGAATTATTAGGACCGGATGCACCCGGCTCCAGCATAGCCCATAATCCATTCGTCCTTTCCAATCTGGCGTATATAGCTTACTATCATGAGGGTGTCCAGGTCTTTGATATTACAGACCCTGACAATATTGAATTATTTGCCTATTACGATACCAATCCGGACAATGTGGATTACTTTGGTTACAAAGGTTGTTGGGGTGTATATCCGTTTTTACCTTCAGGCGTGATCGTTGCTTCAGATGTCAACAATGGGTTGTTCCTGATGGAACTCATCAATCCGCCATTAGCCGTTACATTTCTAACTTTCGATGCATTTCGTGAAAACAAAACGGTCAAACTTGAGTGGACGATTGCGAATGCATCTTTCGGAAATCTTTTTGAGGTAAAAAGATCAACAGACGGTGGTGTTAATTTCCAAACCATTGGAAGCGTAGATTTATCGGAAGGTATTTCTGAGTATGAATTTATAGATCAGAACCCGGCAAGTTCTACGAACTATGTTTACCGTGTCGATTTTATTCAGACAGATGGAAGCAAAATAACATCTCCTATCCGCTACGTCAGAACAGCTCCATCAGAGAAATTCTTCAACGTAGTAAATCCAATAAGCTCATCACTTCAGATTCAGCTTCTAAAGCCGGTTGAATCAGTAGATCTTTCTGTTTTCAACATGGAGGGTAAAATAGTGTGGCAACAACAAGTTGCACAACCTTCATCCAATATGGAATTTAGCATGATTGATTTACCTGTAGGTCAATATGCACTGGTTATAAAATGGGAAGGAGGATCAGAAAACCTGATCATCGGGAAGATCAATTAATAAGGAATTTGAAAAGGTGATCGAACGCAGTTACCAGGCGATGTTATCCTCACCATCACCGGATTCATGATGCTCCTTGCTGCCCGGTGTGGCAGGTCCATTCGGGTTGTTGAGGTTGTTCAATTCCCACTCTGCCTGTTTGCGATCAAACTCTTCGTAATCATAAGAAGGCATCAGATCCACTTTTACATGATCGATGACTTCCTGCAAGGAGGATAGAAAGCGGTTGAAATCCTCCTTGTAGAGGAAAATCTTGTGCCGTTCATAGGAATCGGAATCGTGCTTCTTTGTGCTCTCGGTCAACGTAATGTAATAATCCTCACCACGCGTCTTGCGAACGTCAAAAAAATAAGTCCTTCTGCTACCTGCCTTTACCTTCTTGGAGTAGACATTTTCAAATCTGGAATCGTTACTGTTCGACATGTCTCACATTTTTGTGTTACAAATCTAAGTTTATAATTGGAATATCCTATACCCCTGCCTTTCGACCTCAGGGCTGCAAATCCTCCTCTTCGAGATATGAATTTATCTGCTGTTGTTGCCACAGCTCATAATAGAGTCCCTGCCTGGCAATCAACTGGTCATGGGTGCCTTGCTCCACCAGCCGGCCATGGTCAAGCACGAGGATCAGATCATAATCGAGCATACCGAGGATCCTATGTGTAATGATTAAAGCCGTTTTTTGGGCCAGCTCCCTGTTGAGAAAATCAATAATGGCATGCTCCGTGTGCGTATCCACCGCTGAAAGACTATCATCCAGGATGACGCAATCCGGATTCTTAATCAATGCCCTGGCAATAGATATACGCTGTTTTTGTCCACCGGAAAGGGTAATTCCCCGCTCCCCGATTCGTGTCTTAAAGCCTTCTGGCAAACCCATGATATCTTCATAAACTGCAGCATGGCGGGCATATTGCTCCACTTGCGGAAGCGTGGCTTCCGGGCTGCCAAACCTGATATTTTCCTCAATGGTATCTGAAAAGAGAAAGACATCCTGCGGTACATAGGCAAGATTGCTTCGAAGGGAGGCCAGATCATAATCCTTCAACGGAACACCATCAAGAAGGATTTGCCCCGAAGTCGGATCATACATTCTCAACATCAGATCTGCAATCGTGCTTTTTCCTGAGGCAGTCCTGCCTATGATGGCTACTTTCTGCCCGGCCTGAATCGTAAAACTGACATCTATAATGGCCTTGATACCGGAATCCGGATACGTAAAACTCACATGATCAAAAGTTACCTGGCCCTTGATGGGGTCTTTTACAGTGCCTGTATTTTGAATTGAAGGTTTTGAATCCAAAAATTCATTGATCCTGCCTTGCGATACATTGGCTTGTTGCACAATAGATGCGATCCATCCTATCGAGGTCACCGGCCATGTCAGCATGTTGACATATATGACAAATTCAGCAATGTTACCTGTAGTGATCGTATCATCAAACACCTGCAGACCACCAACAAAAATGACAAGTATGGTACTGATGCCGATGAGTACCATCATCAATGGAATAAACATTGCCTCAACAAGTGCCAGCGACATGTTCTTCAACTTATAGTCTTCGCTCTCTTTAGCAAAATGTTTTTCAAACGCTTTCTCCTGCGTATACGATTTGACAACACGAATTCCTGAAAATACTTCCTGTACGATTCCTGTCAACTGGCTCAGTTTGGCCTGAATGGATTGGCTTCGCCTCTCGATCATTCGACTCACATAGTATATAGAGAGGGATAATATCGGTAATGGAAGCAAAGAATATAATGTCAGTCGCACATCTACTTTCAGCATAGCGTATATCACCATGATGAAAAGTGTGACGAGATTGATACCGTAAAGAAGGGCCGGCCCAAGATACATGCGCACCTTATTGACGTCCTCCGTGATACGGGACATCATATCCCCGGTACTGTTTCGTTTGTAAAATCCTTTATCTAAATGTTGATAATGATCATAAATTTCTTTCCGCTGATCATACTCGATCAGGCGAGACATAACAATAATCGTCTGGCGCATGAAATACATGAAAATGCCCATCACCAGGGCCAGGATGACCACAAGTCCACCAAAACGGAACAGGGCGCCATTCAGTGCGGAAAGGATCACCTCTTTCTCTGCACCATCTGCCGACTGGTAAGCTTTGAGCTGCTCAAGGACGTAGTCTAGTGCCTCGCGAATAACCTGAGGCTGCCATGCACGGAAGTAATTACTGGCTGCTACGAATAATATCCCCAGCAGGAGCATGTACTTATACTTGAAAAAGAATTTGTTGAGGACTTTGAGATGTTGCAAACAGAAATAGATTAGTGTCTGCAAGATAGGACAACAGGAATATATCTATTGTTCAGACTGGATCAACATTTTCCAAAAAAGAAGGTTTCCTAATCGCTTTTCCGTAAGGTTTCCTGGAATACCCTCAGTTTTCGCCATTCTCCCTGCGCCGCCATCGACGCTTGCTTCGGCCAATGCGTCGGATCGAGTGACTTATACACCCCCCCCGCTTCCAGCAACAATACTTTTAAAACTTTGGCAGAGGCAGCTGCTAATTTGTCCCAATCGTCTATGCCATTTGCTTGAAGCAGCGTGGATGTTTTAGGCCCGATGCCGACGATCAACGTGAGATCATTCTCCGTAACCTGTCTTCCCAGCAATTTGCTGACATGCTCATAGTTAGCACGAATAGCCGGTATAGTAGGCTTCTTTGTTTTTGGCTCAGGCGCTCTAGCCTTTTCAAGTTCCTCTTCAATTACCCTTATGCGCTGCTGATAGGTATCAATAGTTGAATTCAACCCGTCAATGACCGCTTTTTGGTTTTTATGTTCTGTTTCATGACTGAAAATATACTGCTGCTGATCATAGATCGTCTTGATCTGGCTATTGGATTTGAGTGTCAGTTCATGGATATCTGTTTGCGCTTGTGATCTGAGCTCACTGATCTCGCGAACCTGATCCCTGAGATCTTCTGCATTCTTCTTTTCCTGATCAAGTGCTGAGGTAAGATCAGCAGCTATAGTTTTATTTCCGCCCCAGTAATAATACGCAAGGAGAATCCCCAATAGCATTGATCCTGTGACAATAAACAACATCTCCGCGGCTATCAGAAATGTTTCATTATCCAAAATATTTAAAAACAACATACCTTTTCGTTTTACACCTTACTCAAAATAAATAACCACACAACGATTCCGGAGTGTAAGGGGATGGTTCCGTTGACCGGTAGATATCTGGATGTGTTCATCCGTCCATCCGATGACCATTAATTTATGCTTTATCGCTATTGCTCTTTCAAATCCTTGTTCGGATGACTCTGCAATGCCCGTCGCATCCGCAGTTCCGACGACATGCATGAGTCTTTCATTTTTCTTTGCATGTTTGTCAATCCATGAATTCAACCGGTGATAACATTCAGATGGTAAATCCAATGAATCTTTAAGAGGGAAGCAAAGTTCAAAAGTATCATCCACCATCACCACGATTTCCTTCAATGGAATACGCTCAAACCGAACAGCTTCAAAAGGTCTCGACCTAACATCTCCATTCACCTCCTGCGATAAAACCTCTGTAACCAATCGCTTGTGGTCAATGGAAATATAATCCAAAGCACTTTCTATCCTTTTTGTACCCAACTGCTGAAGTTGGGCAATGGAATCAGCTTCATCCCTAAAGTAATAACCTCGTGCTATCACCATAGCATCTGTTGAGTCCAGGTCTGCAAACCTTGATTTTAACTCCCCAAATCCTAATCCTGCCAATGGAATATCGGAGGTCCAGGTAAAGGCCAATGGAAATGGGATATCTGCTGAATAGGTTGGCCAGGACTTTTCCTGCCCATGAAGTCGTGGATATATCCCTTTTGCATACAACCAGTAGCAAAAACATAGCCATCCGGCCAGCAAGGTTATATATGCCAGATACCTCTTAGTCAAGGACGTAACGATCTCGTTTCCACGGAATACAGTTAAAAAATCATGCCAAAAAAACAAACCATGTAGAATTTTGCTCTCTGGAGGTAACAATTTACCTCTTTCAGGACACTTATCAGGAGACAGCTGAAAACAATGATCAACCTTAGAAATAGTCCTTTTTTGTGGTTTGCCCTCCTATTATTGCTTGCCTTCGGGATAGCCCAGGCAATGGAGATTACATTGGATCATCTTAGTGGGATAATCCTGGTTACCCTCTGCCTGGTAAGTGGAGTTTTCTGTATTCGAAAATATAATCCCGGTTTTCAGTTTATGTCCACCATTGCCATCACTATACTGATTGTTGCAGCCGGAATGTTCAGGAGTACTCATTTCAAATCGGAAATATTCCCTGCTCAACCTCTTGATACTTCAATCAAGATGAAAGGTATGCTCATCGTAACAGAGGTTCTTAAAGCAAAAGAATATGGCATCACCTTACGTTGCACACCTTCAAATTTTTCAGAAACAGAAAGTGATAATCCACGATTATACACGGATAAATATATCCTTGTTCAACTCAGAGATTTCAAAGGTGACCCTGTCTTCCCGGGTGATATAGTCACTACTTCCGGTTGGGTATCTGCATTAGCGGCTCCATTAAATCCGTATGCATTTGACATTCGGAAATATTACATGACACTTGGTATACGTCATCAGCTTATTTGCAAGGGCCCGGAAACCACTATAACAGCAGCAACATCGAATTCCTTATTTCGCATTACAGCCAAATGGCAAGCCGGGCTTTCGAAACTTGTACGTGAACATACATCTGGTGACGTTGCACAATTGACAAACGCACTCGTGTGGGGTGACAGGTCAGATATGAATGAAGAGATCCGCGACGCATTTGCTGATTCAGGAGCTATGCATGTGTTATCTGTATCAGGTATGCACATGGCTATGATCTATAGCATGCTCTATCTCCTACTTGGCGCACCTGGAGCAGGAACCTATTCTCGTCGCCTTATCCGCCTGGGGTGTTATTCAGTAGCCATTATTCTTTACATGGGTTTGACAGGTGCATGCCCTGCTGTCGTACGATCCGGATTGATGATCATTCTTTTTATAAGTGGCAAAGCAATGGGATGGAATACACAGATATGGAACCTGCTGGGCTTTGCGGCATTTCTGATGCTGTGGTCAAATCCATTCATCTATGAAAACATAGGATTTCAACTATCCTTTCTCGCTATGGCTGGTATCCTGATGTATGCCAAACCTATGATCAGGAGTCTTTCCTTCAGGCAAATCCTCTTCCAGCGCATATGGGAGATTACAGCGGTCTCCATTGCGGCACAAGTCTTTATTGTGCCGATCCTACTCAAACAATTCCACCAGTTTCCACTCACTTTCATTGCCAGCAGTCTTGTAGCAATGCCTGCTAGTTATGTCATCATCTTTGGTGCAATATTCAATGTCATACTTTCATGGTTCGGAATCTATTGGTTATGGCCGTGGTTTGACAAGGCAGG
>Ga0138256_10008699_pt1 | contig 10661 bp, 12 predicted proteins | sample KNB2016incub_MG_FD_105486 | JGI IMG/M metagenome (GOLD analysis project Ga0138256, IMG submission 105486) | Active sludge microbial communities from wastewater in Klosterneuburg, Austria - KNB2014incub_MG | ecosystem: Engineered > WWTP > Activated sludge > Unclassified | place: Austria... | reverse complement strand
CTTTGTCCGATACTGTTTCCACTGCAATGCTGCTCGTTGTAGAGAAAATAGTTGCACGGATTTTTTTTTGGTTAATGCCATGCCCTAACATTATTAATGATCTGTTATCAAGACGTCTGCAAGGAATATCCTTTTTTTGAGCTTCCTTTATAATTGCAGAAGTGCTTGGACCCAGACTTTCCCGAAAGGCGATTTTGTTTAATTCAATAAGATCAGATTCAAGATCATACGGCAGATCATCTCTCAGACTTTCAATGATCCGCACTGCAGCTTTAGCGGCATATATTCCCGCTTTCTCAATTTCATAATCAAAAACAACATGGTAGCAGCCTTTTCCATTTGCAGATCTGGTTCGCCCGAAACCGCATTCCATACCGGCAAGTGACTGAAGTTCCAGAGCAACATGCTCTATGACATGTCCAAGCAAGGTTCCGGTGCGAACACGGTGAAAAAATCCACCTTCATCTTGTTCGCTGCACCGGTGACTGTTGAGACTAGGCATGAACTTTTCAAGACGTTCCGGAAAACCGGGGATTTCATTAGATGATGTTTCTGCTGAATTGCCAAGATCCAGCCTCATATGAATGAGCTTTTTTCTATAATTGGACCAGTAATTTGGTCCCCGCAAAATCCTTATATCAATTATGTCCATAGAGTATTTTTAATTTAAACTGCCGTGAGTGTTAAATTGAATTTTCTTTTTATATTTAACTCAGTGCTAATGGAACTTCATTTGACCAAACTTATCTGTTTTGAATTAATACCGGTTTTTATTAAATAATATTTAATTCGTCCTGATACATATATTCTCATTTCAAATAAATTATTTAAGGTTTCAAAACAACTTTAACGCAGTTATCTTCCTTCTTTAAGAAAATATCATAAGCATGTTTGGCATCTGATAAAGGAAGAGTATGGGAGATTATATCTTCAAGTATTATTTTTCTGTCTTCAACAAGTCTGATTAACTCATCAATATAATTCTGAACAGGCGCTTGTCCTGCGCGTATTGTCAGACCTTTATCAAATATCTGACCAAAGGGAAAATTATCGTAAGTAGTCCCGTAAACTCCAACTACGCTCACAAATCCCCCTCTGCGGACTGCACTTATAGCCATTCCCAAAGCGTTTATGTTTCCTATCTGAGCATGGTGAAGAATGTTACCTGCTTTTTGTAAGAGATTGCTTTTTGCTTCCATACCGACAGCGTCAACCACGACATCAGCGCCTCTTCCCTCTGTCATATCTCTGATAATTTCAATTACATCTTTATCTTCGATATCGTTAAGAAGTATGGTTTCACTATTGGCTGTTCTTTCAGCGGTTTCAAGTCTGTATTTATTTGGATCGATCGCAATAACCCGTCCTGCGCCCTTCAGCCATGCAACTTTTTGTGCCATTAAACCGACAGGACCGCTTCCGAACACGGCAACTGTTTCACCTCCTTTTAATCCCGCCCAGTCAATGGCTGAATATCCGGTAGGAAAAATATCCGTCAGGAAAAGCACCTGTTCATCGGAAAATTCATCAGAGACTTTTCTCGGACCTACATCGGCGTATGGAATACGCAAGTATTCTGCCTGTCCACCGTCATAACCGCCATAAAGGTCTGTATATCCTAATATTCCGCCGCCCTTTTCTTTTACAATTCCGCCTTCAGGACCATAATTGTCAGGATTAGAATTTTCGCATGCAGGAGGAACTCCGTGAGTACAGAACCAGCAGTATCCGCATGAAACCGGGAACGGTACAACTACACGATCACCTTTGGATATGTTCTTTACATCTTTACCTACTTCTTCGACTATGCCCATACATTCATGTCCCATGATCATGTCTTTTACCTGCGGAAAACATCCGTTAAGTATATGAAGGTCTGAACCGCAAATTGCAGTTGAGGTAACTTTGATAATTGCATCACTGGAATTCTTTATATATGGATCGTCAACTGAATCAACAGAAACATCCTTTGGCTTGTGAAATACTACTGCTTTCATAATTTCATTTTAAATTAATTAATTAATACTTTTACTTATTTTTAAACATCTTTATTAGATTAAATTTTGATTCCTATATTTTTTTCATTTAAAATCTCTTTAATATTTATTATCACACTGGCTAAAATGCATATCTTTTTCTTATCGTATAAGCTTTTACCCCCGGTGAAGATAAGATCGGATTTTGAAATAAGTGACTCTTCCAGCTGCATATATCCCTCAGGAGCAAACTCAAAATTTACAGTTTCATCCATGCAGTCATAAATAATCAGATCCGCACTCATATCATCAGATAACGGTAAGGCCATAGGTGTATAAAACCATAATATGTATCTGTGGATATTCATTATTACAAATAAAGTCTTGAGTAATTTTCTTTGACGGATGTTATCATCGGAATCATTTTTGTCACCTTTTAGAAATAACTTCACCACCCAGATTCCTTCACCGGCAGGGGTTAATGAAAACTTTTCTTCAGACGAGTTGAACAGTGGTTCTTCAACATAAAATATTCGGTAGACGGATGAGAACTTAGCCAGAAGATGTTGAGGCTTTTGAAAATCAAAATCCCATTTCAAGTGAGAAAAACAAACCAGATCCATGATATGCTAATAATGTTAAGTAAATTTGTTTGATCCTTTCAAAATCTAATTGAAAGACATTCCGGATAAATCCTGTTTCGAAAAGAGAAAGATTATTTAATATATACTCAAATTTATGAAATCGCCAATGCGGTTTGAGCAATAAATACATTCATTTCATCTGATATTTTACTCCCATTTATAAATTAACTGAAGTTAAACACTCCTGTCTTTATACAAGTATTATGCCACGTTGTAAACATTGATATTATTCAATAACTGGATGAATTAAAATCGTTGTATTTTTAATCTGAGTCTATGCGACAGGTTTGTCATAGGGTTTGCCATTTTTGTCAAAATTATTTTTTTAAATATGAAATTTTATATAGACGGTGAGGAATAATTTATTAAAGTATTCTCATAGAAAGGATTTTAGACATTTGTTAAAAGTTTATGAGGTAGGATCGCTTGGCATACAAATTGTCATTCTATAATCAGAAATCAAAATTCATAGAGCTTTTTTGAAATGAATTATAGGAAAACATTCAGTTTTTTTGCGCCAATTTACAGAATGTTACTTCCTTGATATTTAATCCACTAATTTATTAATATAAAATATAATAAAACAAAAATGGCAAACTCAAATTCAAAGAAAAACGGCAGCACAAACGGCAGCGCTGCAGGCAAAAAAAGTAGTTCTGAAACAATGACAGAAGAAAAAACAGGTATGGAGTCTTCACAGCTTATGAAATTATTTGAAGATTCACTCAAAGACATTTACTGGGCAGAGAAAGCATTAACAAAAGCCATTCCTAAAATGATAAAAAACGCAACCTCCGGGGAGCTGATTGAAGCCCTGGAAAATCACCTTGCAGAAACAGAAGAGCAGGTAACCCGATGCGAAGATGTATTTAAATCTATCGACAAAAAAGCAAGCGCAAAAAAATGCGAAGCAATGGCCGGACTTATTAAAGAAGGTGAAGAAATTATGGAAGAATGCGAAGAAGGACCAATGTGCGACGCAGGTATAATTGCTGCCGGACAAAAGATCGAACATTATGAGATCGCTTCTTACGGTACGTTAAGACAGTTTGCTGAGACACTGGGTCTGGATGAAGCAGTTGAACTTCTTGAAACTACTTTGGAAGAAGAAAAAGCGGCTGATGAAAAATTAACTGAAGTAGCGGTTACAGTTGTTAACATTCAAGCCAGTCAGGAAGAGGAAGCATAAGCAGAAGTTCAGATATGCTGTTGATCTTAAAAGGCCTATGTAAAAATACACAGGCCTTTTAATATTTAAAACCTGATAATTAAAGGGAAATTAAATTTATATTCATCATGTCGGCAACACGAAAAAAATCTTTCATTCACAATAACGGTCTTATTATTGCTTTTCTGCTGCTGGCAATACTTGCTATCGGCGGGCAGGCTGTAACCGGATGGGACCAGTATAATGAATTTCTGACTGATCATAAAAATGCGCCTGTTTCATTATTTACTTATCTAAGCACCGGACATTTTATACAGGCGACTTTTGAGAACTGGGAAAGTGAGTTTTTCCAAATGGCTTTGTTTGTATGGTTTACAGTTTTTCTCCGGCAGAAAGGATCATCCGAATCCAAGAAACCCACCGGAAAAGAAAAAGTAGACAGGCAGCCTAAGAACCATCCGGGTGCACCCTGGCCGGTAAGAAAAGGGGGATGGATCCTGAAAATATACAAACATTCTTTATCACTTTCTTTATTTATACTATTTCTTATCTCTTTTATTTTACACTGGTATGGAAGCAATAAAGATTTTAATGAGATACAGTTTTCAGAAGGTAAAGCTGCTGAAAATATGTTCAGTTATTTAAGTAACAGCAGGCTATGGTTTGAATCTTTTCAAAACTGGCAGAGCGAATTTTTGTCAGTGTTTGCAATAATTTTTCTGTCAATATATTTAAGGGAAATTGGATCACCTCAGTCAAAGCCTGTTGATGCTCCGCATTTTGAAACAGGAGAATGATAATTCATCAGATATTTCTAAAAATACAGCCTGGATTGAGATCAGCCGTAAATACGTATTTAAGCGGAGATTATGGATCATCAATGATTGACTAAATAATTGCAATAATTAATTTTAATCAATTGTATCATTCAATGATATATTTCAGAAAATCAATTAGGATATAGATTTTAAAATAATTTTAAGATAAAACTCTTATAACTACATGGATAAGCTAACGGACATTGAAATAAAGATAATGGATTATCACAATAAAAATTGTAAAGATAAAGGATTGATATTTATCAAATCGGAAAAAAGAATAGATGCTGAATCTAAAATAAATTTTTATGATTTCACTTTTCAATTTAAGGAGATAGAAATGGAAGTGACATTTTCAGATGATGATGCTGATGATGATATTAGATGGAGAATCAAACTACTCCTGAGAGAAAATAATATATATTTATAAGCCTGGAGAAGACTTTAAACAAATGAAATGATAAATTTTAAAAAAAACACTGACACGTATAAATCAGACACTGACATTAAAACTGAGTTTGAGAATTTTGTAAAATCTAAAAACTTTCCATGCGTAGCGGCAATTACCGCTTTGAAAAGAGATCAGATCAGGACATACGTGGCCGGCAATATGGCATGCCCGCAAGATGATCAAGGAATACTGAAATTCATCTATGAGTTTATTGATATTTACCGGGAATCTGATGCAGATTTTTTTAGCGCAGCAGTAATTTTCCGGAGTCCGGATATTAATGAAGAAAGAGTTTTTGAACAATTGTTATGGCAGCGCCTTCAGGCGCTTGCGATCCTGGATGCCCGGAATTTTGATTATGACAACAGAGTAAATGCTAACCCCTCTTCTCCGGAATTCTCTTTCAGTCTGAAAAAAGAAGCTTTTTTCATAGTAGGAATGAATCCTGCCAGCAGCAGGCCTTCGAGGAAATTTAAATATCCGGTATTAATATTTAATCCGCATGAACAGTTTACAAAGCTGCGGAAATTAAACCGTTATGATAAAATGAAAAATATTATCAGACAGCGGGATATGGTTTATTCAGGATCCGTTAATCCTATGCTTGATGATTTCGCTGAAGTTTCGGAAGCAACTCAGTACAGCGGTGCTCAACATGACAGTATGTGGAAGTGTCCGTTAAATAAAAGATAATAATTATGAATATTATTCAGCCGCGTTCAGGTGTTTCATTTGTTTTGAAGAAAAATGATCTTTTAAAGATCACGGATATTTTAGGTGAGCAGGTTTCAGACCTTGTATGTTACAACTATCATGATAAAGCGGAATATCTCTCTTCCGGAAGAACCATTGACTACGCAGAAACTATAAGGCTCACAGCAGGTCATTCATTTTATTCAAACCGCAGTAATGTGATGTTTGAATTAACGGAGGACACAGTCGGCAAACATGATTTTTTACTGACACCGTGCAGCGCAGAAACTTTCCGGATTATTTACGGACACACTCAGCCCCATGCCGGATGCCTGGGAAATTTAGTTTCAGCGTTAGCGGAATACGGCATTGATGAGGATCATATCCCGGTTTGCTTTAATGTTTTTATGAATGTGGACGTTAACGGTGAAACGGGAAAGATATCCGTGCTGCCTCCTGAAAGTAAAGCGGGTGACTTTGTGATCTTAAAAGCTCACATGGATTTAATAGTTGGACTGACAGCATGCTCTGCTGAAATGTCGAACAATTATTCCTTTAAACCTATTGGATATACTATTGAGAAAGAATAAAATATTTATCCGTTCTTATTAAAATTTAAAATGGCCGGACTAAAACCAAAAGGCGCGATTTATTCAGGATTAAGCGGACTGCAGCTTCCTGTTCCAAAATACAAATTCCCTCCGCAATACCGGGACTCAAGCAGGCTTACATATTATTCCACTTTTTTTAACAGTATAGAATTTAACAGCACATTTTATAAAATCCCACTGGCAACTACTATTGCAGGATGGTCAGCTTCAGTGAATGAAAATTTTAGATTTACATTTAAAATGTGGAAACAAATAACACATGTTAAAAACCTTAATTTTAAAAGATCTGACGTAGAACTATTCCTTAAAACAGCAGATCATGCAGGCGAAAAGAAAGGCTGTCTGTTAATTCAATTTCCTCCGGGATTTGATGCTGAAAATTCTGAAAACTTAAATGAGCTGTTAAGATGTGTTAAAGACTATGATCCTCAGAATTCATGGAATATCGCAGTAGAGTTTCGTAATACTTCATGGTATAATAAAGAAACATACCGTCTGATGGATACTTACAATGCGGCAATTGTAATACATGATTTTCGCTTTTCAGCAACTCCACTGACCGATTCAATGACTGACTTTATTTATTTGCGTTTTCATGGTCCCGAAGACAGATATCGCGGAAGTTATCCGGACGATTTTTTATCTGAATATTCTGATAAAATTAATGAGTGGATTATGAAGGGTAAAAAAGTATTTGTTTATTTTAATAATACCATGGGAGATGCATACAATAATCTTACAAGATTAAATGAAATGGTACTTTTTAACACGGGAAATTTCAAAGCCGAAAAAGCAAATCGATAATCTCAAACCATTGAATAAAGTCAAACACAGAGCTAATACAACTATAATAAGACGACTGATCAATTTCATAGTTATTATTTTAGTAAGTGTATTTGTAAGCTGGTGGGCATCATCTTCATTAGAAACACCGGCAGCATATATGTTAGCCATATTAATTGCCGCAGCTTTACTGTGGGTAACAGAAACTATTCCGTTATTCGCTACTTCATTACTGATAATCGGAGCTCAGATTATTTTTCTTGGTAATCCCGGCAATTGGGAAATTTTGAGATCAGCCGGAAGAGAAACTTTTCCTTACAGAGATTTTTTAGATCCTTTATCGGATCCTATTATTATACTTTTTTTAGGAGGTTTTATCCTGGCAAAGGTGGGAGTAATTGTTGGTGTTGACAGGTACATTTCAAGCGCGGTCCTGAAAATTTTCGGTCATTCTGCAAAAAAAGCTCTGATGGGGGTAATCATTTGCACAGCAGTGTTTGGCATGTGGATAAGCAACACGGCTACCACAGCCATGATGATTACTTTGACCGGATCTTTTCTCGCATCTGTTCCTGCAGGTAATCCTTTCAGAAAAGCTGTAACACTGGCTATTCCGTTTTCAGCAGGTATAGGCGGTCTTATGACGCCTATAAGCTCACCGCCTAATGCAATAGCAGTAGGACTGCTCGCTAACAAAGGGATTCATATTGGTTTTTTAAAATGGATGATCATTATAGCTCCGCTTGCTTTGCTGTTGCTGTTCATTCTGTATCTAATGCTCTGGCATTTTTATAAACCGGATAAACAACTTTCTCTAACACCGGTAAAAGCAAAACCTTTTACTGCGAAAGGCAAATTTGTTATAGTCATTTTCTTTATTACAGTGCTGCTATGGTTAACAGATACCGTTCACGGAATCCCGGCAGCCGTAGTGGCATTATTCCCTGTTATTATATTTACTGCATCGGGATTACTGAATGCAAAAGAATTCAATCATCTTGACTGGAACATCTTATTTGTAATAGCAGGAGGTCTGGCGCTCGGACAGGGCATGAGCCTTACAGGTCTTGATCAGCATATAGCAGAATTGATACCAGTTAGTGCAGAAGGGATCATATTCATAATGTTTTTACTTGCAATAGCCATGAGTACTTTTATATCGAATACAACTACAGCTGTTCTGCTGATCCCAATGGCTATATCCATGGCAACTATCTCAGAAAATATTAACATTAAATTTATGGTTATCGGTCTTGCCGTTATGTGCGGCAGCAGTATGATCCTGCCCATAAGTACACCGCCTAATACTATTGCATATTCCACTGGAGAACTGTCTAAAAGAGATTTTGCTGTAAGCGGCGCTATAATTGGTTTTTGCAGTCTGGCTTTAACCTATTGTTATTTTTGGTTGCTGACTTATCTGAAAGTCTGGTGATTAAATAAACTAAATGAATTTTTTGTGAATAGCGATTTAAAAAACGGCTTATGTTTTTTCGTCTCATACACATAAAGGCACTATCAGGTTTTGAATGAGCTGAAATTATTTGAAGTTTGTGTTCTGTAATATGAAATTAAGTGTACTGACAAACGTATGACATATACGACAGATATGACAAGTGATATTCTTTACTGAATTAAAATTTAACTAGTATAATAGATTTTAATCCTGGCACGATTCGTGCTTAAAGCGATGTATAATCTTTATTGAAGATTTGAAAATTTAAAATTATTCATTTGAAAAACAAAAATATTAATATTTACGGTTTAGTAATTTTCTTATTTCTGGGAAATTTAATATATGGCTATAATGATGCAAAAAGTCAGATCAGCACTGATGCAGATATTATTGCAATTGTTACTGCAATAAATCAAAATGAGATCATAGTGAGCGAATTTGCTCAGACAAAAATGATGACAAGTTCACTGGTGACAGACTATGCAAATATGATGGTCACCTCTCATAAAGAAAATATCAATATTGCTAATAATCTGATAGTATCTCTGGAATCCGGTAAATCGGAAACACCTGAACTCGATGCACTGAATCAAAAAGGCGAGGATAAACTCGCAAAATTAATCGCATTTGAAGGTGACGAATTTGAAACAGCATATCTGGATGCTATGATCAATGCGCACAAGGAATTTCTGAATATGATAGATTTAGATTTATTACCAATGGCTAAAAGCGATGCAGTCATAGCTTATTTAAATAATACACGGGAAACTGTCGGAAAACACCTTATTGAGGCTAATAAATTTATTAAATAGTAAATTGATTTGACAAAATATTCCTGAATTTATTCAGCAGGGAGATTCAAATTAACTTAATGGAATTATGAAAATTATAGATACACAAATATTACGGGGACCAAATTATTATTTAAGTCACAGTAAGAAGCTGATAGAAATGAAGGTTGATCTTGGGATAACGGAATATTGCCCTATTAATAAAATAGAAGGGTTGGCGGAAAATCTTGAAAGATTTATACCAACTCTTAAAAATCATTTTTGCAGCGCCGGAGAGTCCGGTGGGTTTCTGAAGCGTGTCCGGGAGGGGACATGGATGGGACACGTAATTGAGCACATTGCAATGGAGCTGCAAACACTTGCTGACATGAGCTGCGGTCATGGCAGAACAAGATCTGCAGGTGAAAATGGAATATATATAGTAGTTTTTTCCTATGAACGGGAAGACGCCGGTCTATATGCAGGTAAAGCCGCATTAAAAATAGTTGAAACACTTTTAAGCGAAAGACCTTATGACATTGAAAAAGATCTGATACAGTTAGAAATGTTTCAAAGATGCGAAGGTCCATCTACACTTGCTGTTGCAAGAAGAAATTTCCGGGATGCAGTGTAAAAGGGATGGCACAGATATATTGAACCCGTGAATATATGATATAAGTTTGATTTTAATTAAGATTAAACAGACAGGATGAAGTGTAAAAATTCAGTTTGCACACTTATATTATAACTTATTTTACAATCAAAATTAAAAGGAAATATTATGAGATTCATTTATCCTAACACTCATGCTTTTAAAGATTATGCTATGAGTATAATTCTGATTTTAAGTCCATGGATGCTAGGCTTTAACAATGGCGGAGCTGAAACATGGGTACCTGTAACATTAGGAATTGCGACAATTGGAATAAGCTTACTCACAAAATATAAATACAGTCTTATAAAACTTATCCCGATGAAAGATCATCTTCTGTTTGGTCTTCTCAGCGGTATTTTTTTAGCTGCTTCACCATGGTTATTTGGATTTAGTGATTATGTTTATTTACCGCACCTTTTATTTGGAATTATAGAAATCGGTGCATCCTTAACCACACAGACAATATATCATCCCGATAGAGAAAGATCAAAAGCAGCTGCTCAACAAGTAAAAATCTGGAGAGCATAGATGATCAGTTAATAGTTAATAGTTAATACTTAGTAATCTATTAAATATTAAACATTTAAAATTTAAAATTTAAAATTAATCATTGTTCGATAGTGTCTCATATCATTT
>Ga0138256_10008698_pt1 | contig 10661 bp, 6 predicted proteins | sample KNB2016incub_MG_FD_105486 | JGI IMG/M metagenome (GOLD analysis project Ga0138256, IMG submission 105486) | Active sludge microbial communities from wastewater in Klosterneuburg, Austria - KNB2014incub_MG | ecosystem: Engineered > WWTP > Activated sludge > Unclassified | place: Austria... | reverse complement strand
GGCGAACGCGGATCGCGAGCGCTGCGGGCGCCTACACGAATATACCGCATTCGGTTTCTGCAACTGCACCAGAAGTTTGTCGCTTCCGCGCGCGAGAATCATGAGCACGTCGTCGATCGCATGAACTCGATCGGCCATCGATGAAACCGCGTACCATGAACGCCGCGTGAAAGGGCTCATCAAGGTCGGCTACGCGTGCAACGAAAAGTGCACATTTTGCCACACAGCCGACGTTCGCCACACGGGTGACACCGCCGAACGAATCGATGGGAAGATCGACCGCGCCAAACGCCTCGGTTACTCCATGGTCGTGCTCAGCGGCGGTGAACCCACGCTGCGATCCGAGCTGCTTCGTTGGGCCCGCCGCATCGCTTCGCGCGGCCTGGACTTCGGTCTCGTCACCAACGGCCTCTTGCTCGCCTACCCCAACGTCACAGACGAACTCATCCGTGAATGCAGACTGAAGTACGTCTACATGTCGCTCCACGGCGGCAACGCAAAAGTGCATAAATCCGTCGTCCGATCCGACACGTTCGACAACGCCATGCAGGCCATCGGCAACCTGCATGGGCGCATCGATGACTTGACCATCAACTGTGTCGTTACGACGGCGAACGTTCGTCACTTACGCGGCGTCGTGGACAAACTTCTCGCCTTTCCCAAGCTGCGAATCAAGTTCTCGATGACAGAGCCCAAGGGGGGCGCGAGCCGAGCCTTCGACATCATCGTCCCCGACGTCGAGGAATGCGCCAAGCACGTAAAGGACGCCATCCAGTACGGTCAGTCCAAACGCCTCGACGACGGGCCACAGTTTGCCCACGACGGCATCCCCTTTTGTCTTCTTCCAGGGCTCGAGCACATCTACGACGATCTCCAAACCCATGACTACGCAGCGATGATCGAGGCAGACGAAGACGACTTCGTTCCGATCGACGACGTCGCGAAGATTCATCCACAAGATACGTGCGGCGAATGTGCGCTCGTGGGCGCGTGTCCCGGCCTGTACCGCGGCTACTTCGAAAGCCGCGGCGCGTCGTCGTTGCGCCCGGTCTTGGGCAAACCCCGCGCCAACTCGTACAACTTCGTTCCCGAACGCGACATCGCACGTGCCGCAGGCGCCCCCTGCCCCATTCGCAGCGATGGTACGATCCCGTATGATCGGGGACGAACCTTGTTCGTGCGCATGAAGGATCGCATGCGCCTCTTTCGCACACGCACGCGCGACTTTTCCACCCACGAATTGTTGGAGATCAAAGAAACGTTCGGCCAACTCTACGTTGACATCTCGACCAAACTCGCCCCCGATGATTTCTCCAAAGACCTGCGCAAGCTGAAACTGACCGCCGAGTGCAGCCGATGCCCCGAACGCCCCGTGTGCACCGGATGCTACGAGGCGACGAACCGCGACGTTTTCTCGCACGGTGACCACGTGGTGCTCGACTTGTTGGCGGGTTTGTCAGGTCGAGTGCTCGACCTCGGATGCGGTCAGGGGCCGTACTTGCGTATGCTTGCCAAACATGCAGATGCCGGAACAATCGAGTATGTCGGAGTCGACCCAGATGCATCGAGTTTGTCTACCCTCGGGTCACGTTACCCGTTTGCCCGATTCGTCGTCGCGAGCGCTGAAGAGCTTCCCGCAGGCCTTGGCACGTTCGATCACGTGTTGGCTCTACGCAGCGTCAACCACTTCAAAGACCCTGCCCGCGTCTTCGACGCTGCCATCGCACGCTTGCGTCCAGGAGGAACACTCCTCCTCGTGGACAATGTTGCTTTTGGTCTCGTGCGAAACCGCGAGCACGCTGCGCGCGCCGAATCATCAAGCGCAAACCGCCTCGAACACTATCGAAACGACGATGCAGAGAAGTGCGCAAGAAGGATCGAAGGCAAACCTATGAAGCTCATTCTTCGCCACGATATCAGTCCTTTGACCAGCAACCAATGGGTTTTGCGCTACGAACGTTTGGAACAGGTGTCACCGTGACTGCTACCGCTCCTCGACGGCTTCCCATTGCGCCCCCCGCCCAAACGAACTTTGCCGACTTTCAAAATGAAGCAGTCCTGAGCGAAAGGAAAACGCTCCAACACGAAGCGGCTGCGCACGAAAAACGCAACTGGGTCCGTTTGTCGTACGATTGCAACAACCACTGCACGTTTTGCCTCGATTCGAACGCCCACGATGGGACGATGCGCGCGACGCGGGACATCAAGGTGCAGATCGTCGAAGGCCGAAAGCGCGGAGCGAATCGGCTGATCCTCTCCGGCGGCGAACCGACGATGCACCCCAACTTCCTCGACTTCGTCAAACTCGGGAAAATGGCCGGCTACCCGAAAATCCAAACCGTGACGAACGGTCGAATGTTTCGGTATCCGGAATTCTTGAACAAGGCCGCCGACAACGGCCTGCACGAGATCACCTTCTCGCTGCATGGTCACACGGCCAAACTGCACGACGCGCTGGTCGGCACACCAGGCGCGTTCGTCGAAGAAGTTGCGGGGCTTCGCGCAGCGCTCGACTCAGGCCGCTTCATCGTCAACATCGACATCGTCATCAACAAGCAGAACGTCAAACACCTCCCCGACATGCTCGAAACGTTCATTGGTTGGGGTGTGAAGGAGTTTGACTTGCTCCACGTGATCCCCTTCGGCAATGCGTGGACCGACGCGCGAGATCACCTCTTCTACGACCTTGACGGCAACCTCGAATATCTACAAAAAGCCTTCGCTCATGCGCGTCGTCCCGACGTGCACATCTGGCTCAACCGCTTCCCTCCGCCTTACGCTGAGGGATTCGAAGATCTCATTCAGGACCCGTACAAGCTCGAGGACGAGGTGCGAGGACGCCGCGAGGAGTTCGATCGATACCTGTCGTTGGGGCAGAAACTGTCGTGTCGCGAGCCGGAGCGGTGCAAGTACTGCTACTTGCAGAGCATGTGCGACACGCTCGACGAAGTGCTGGATGTTCGTCGTGCCGAACGTGTGGACGTGATTCGATACGCGAGTGATCCGCCGCGCACCGGCAAACTTCCGGAAGCAAAAGTGGCGCGGATTGTCGCTACAAACCTGATGGATGCGTTGGACATCATGACCCATGTCGAACAAGACCAGGTCGAGCTCGAGCTGGATTCGTATGAGCCATTGTGGCTCGTGATCGATGCCATGGGACGACTGGGCGACAAGCGATTGGTGGCTTGTTACACGGGTGATCCGGAAGCAATCGGCGACCTATTGGGGATGGGACCATGGTTCGAGGTGCGCGTGTTCTTGACGAAGAAGACGGAGGCCACGATCCGCGCCATGGGTGAACCGCCGACAAACCTTGTGCTTGTCCAACAGAACCATGATCTTGTGTCGGATGCACAGACAAGCGACATCGACACCCGAGCGTTTTTCCAAACATACCCCCATTTGTTGCCTGTGGAAAACGTTCCGACGTGCATCGCGGGCCGTCCGGTTCGGCCGAAGCCAAACATGTTGGACGCGGCGATGCTCGGCCCGGACGCACGCGTCGACATGGTCGCCTACACGAAGCGGTACATTGCAGACGGTTTCTACACAAAAGCTTTGAGGTGCAAAGATTGTCGTGAAACGGCATCGTGCCGCGGCGTGCACGTGAACTGGGTGCGAGCGCATGGGTTTGGCGCGTTGGAACCATCACCGCCAGACGAGCATCGCGCGTAGAGATTCCGTTGCCACTTCAGCCGCGGCCGTCCTGATCGTATGCTCGAGAGTTGCCATGCCCCATGCGGACCACTTTCTCACGCGCCTCGATCGCCTCTCTGTCCCGAACGTCGAGCTCGCCCTGTCGCTCTATCGCGACCACGAGCTACTTCGGCACATCCTGACCGGCGTGACATTGCCCGACGCCGCCGAACGCGTTGCCATTGCGCTTGCGGAAAGCAACGACGGTCCCTTTATCGTCGTCACACGTGACGGCAAATTCGTCACCTGCCTCGGCGAAGGAATGTCGCCGGGCGAGTTGCCCATCGTCACGCGGGGCCAGCTCGATGGAATCACCAATCGCATCGAAGTGTATCGTCAACGTGTAGCCGCCCGAGAGAAGCTCCTCGGACCCGGCGGCGAAACCGCCGAGCTTGCGCGTGGGCTCTATCATCGCGGCAATGATTTCTCGCGCGAAGAATTCGTGGCCATCGCTTCGTGGCAACCCATGCTCGCCCGCATTTTTTTCGATCTCGCGCTCGATTGTGGCGAACTGGCAGTAAAAGCGCGCCAAACCTTGGCACCGATCCTCAAACGCACGGACAAACTTCGCCCCGAATGGAACGAAAAACTTCACGAATATTGGAAAATGTTGTTTGCGATGGGCCATTTCGCGGTGCTCGCCGCAATGGGCGGAAAGACCCCATTCGACGGGGTCATTGTTCCGAAGAGCAACCGTCCGGCGGACTCCATCCTTTCGGGTTTCACCATGCACGACGGAATCATCTCCGTCTGTTTGAAAGGTGTCTATGCCATTGCAAGGCTGGGAAAGCCGTTGTTGTCGTTCTACAAGCAGCAGTATGCGTCGGCGACGAACAAGTATCATTTGCGAGAATCGATCTGTTGCCTGGTTGGCATTGCCGCACGGCACGCCAAACTCAGGGCAGAAGTAAAAAAAGCGCTCTTGCCGGGCCCGCAGCGGCCGTCGACATCATTGACGAAATACGGTCACGCGCTTGCAGGTACCGCTTTTTCGTTCATCGACGATCTCGACCAATCGACGTGCGGCACCGCCCTCATGGGCGCGCTGCTCGCATGCGCCATGACGAAATCACTACCGGAAAATCATCGATATCGATTTGCCGATCCAGCGCTCGTGCCAAACGACCTTGCAAACTCAATCGCATTGACTCTCCCCATGGACACGTCGAACAACACATCGCTTCTGACGGAAATGCTCATGTTCGTACCCGTCGCGGCACGAGCAGCGCCCGAGGACCTCTATTTGCCCAAAGACTTCATCGATCTTTACCGGAAACCGTGGCAGCCCAAAGACACCCTCGATCTGCTCGCCAGCTACGTCGAGGAAATTCGAAGCCCCCTGCCCAAACCCGAGGGACCCACCCGAAGCGGCCCCTGTCCGTGCGGCAGCGGCAAGAAGTACAAGCGATGTTGCGCGGAATGACAAACGGATCCGAAATCCCTTGATGTCGACGTGCCTTCTCCCACGCACCTCCCCACGCTGACGAACACGTCGTGTCGAGATTCGTTTGGCCACAAACGAATGCCGACCGATGCCCGCGCATTGGCAACGAACTTTTGATGTCAAACCTTCGAAATGACATGCGCCAGGCTCGCAAAAACCCGGCGCATCGAATGTCGTTCTCGTTTCTCGTCAGCGAACGACGCTGCAACCACTGAGCAGCCCCGCGAACATCTCGCCACGAGGTTGTCCTTCCCAACCGCTCTCCCAGTGGAACGTCGGGCTCTTGAGTTTTCCCTCGACCGTATACTTGCACTTCACCGTGAAGCGCGATGGCGGCAGGTTGCCCGAAAGCGCTGGCTCGCTCCACAGACCCGCAGCGACAAACTGCACGTTGTCGGTGCTCGTGTACGGCCGGAACGTCTTCTTGTCGTCCGGGGTCGGCTCCTTCGACCAAGGCTTGCTCGGTGCCTCGAACGCGCAGTGACGGCCCGCGATCTCTTCGCTCGACGCGCAGCTCAACTCGCGTTTGTCACCTGCAACGAGCGTGACCTCGATGTCGACAGTCTGGCCAACTTTCCATGACGGCCCGCGCGGCCCAGCACTGCCTCGCTCTTGACCGAGCAGCGCGAAAATCACGGCAAGCACGCCGACAACCACGACAAACAGCGTGATGCTCTTGCCAAGCGACGCTGTCGTTGGCGGTGGCGCGCGTCGAGCTGCGAGTTTGTCGGTCTTCGGTTGCTGTTTGCCCTCGTCGACCGGCTTCTTCGCGCTCGCTTTTGCGGGCGAAGCGGCCTTGGCTTCAGCCGAACCCTTTGCGGTGGGTTTGTCTTTCTTGGCAGGCGCTGTCGCCACAGCGCCGTCTGCGTCTTTCTCGTCATCCTTGTCAGCCATGGCGGCGGGACTGTACCCGCATGCGTCGCTTCATGGAAGGTTCGAGTGCTCTTTCCTATCGCTGCCGCCGAAAAATCCGCTCACGAGCGCTCGATCCGCCGCCGCGCCCCGAACACCAAGCAGCCAACCGCAACGGCCGCAAGCGCCCGAGCACACCCACCATCGTCGTGCGGCGCTGCCGCACAACTCGACGATTCCTTCGTCGGATTGATCGCGGGCGGCGGCTCGTCCTCTCCAGGCACCGGGCGCGTCGAATACAGTGCATCGAGCTTTGGACATGCCGATGCCGGCGGAGGGCCAGAACTTTCTGGACAATCCTCACCTGGCGATGCGGGCGTGCACGTCGTGAAAGAAATAGCAAATGGTTTCGTCGGAGAAACACCTTGCGCCGTCCGAATTCCGTTGTTCAGCACCACCGTGTACTTCATCGACGGCTTCCAAGCTTCATGAGCCGCGACTTGAATGACGTTCGGCCAATTGTCCCCCCGAAAAAAGTTCCACGCCGTAGGAACGACGTTTCCCGCTTCGTCCTGAACCACGATCGTCGTGTCGTCGACAGACGTTCGTTCGAGCCCCTCGCCGAAAAAGAAATGAATTTTCCCGTCGGGACGCGTGTTGTCGAGCGTCACGAGCGGGTACGCAACATCCGGATACGTGCCAATCACGACTTGATCTGCCGAAGGATCACCATCGAGCCGCCGGAGGATCTCACGATAATATCCTGCGACCACTTTGGCTCCAAATGGATACGCTCCAGGAACTCGCGGATCGAGCAAATGCTTGCGCGCCCAGGGATATTTCCCGCCCCATTCGTCGGCACCAACGTACAGAAGATTTGCAACGACTGCAATGCCACTCCGCGCGGTACTCATCGCATCGGTAATAGCGTCTGCTGTCACGGCATGTTTTACGTGGTTCGTGAACACGTCCGAGTGCGCGTTCGCATCGACGACGATATCGGGAATGTAGTACCTCGGCAGATCGTGCACGAGAAAGATTTCGTTGGCCATATCGAGGCTACCGATGTCCGTAGGCTCGACCTGCGCCGCGCGATCGCCGAAAATGGCGTCGTACGTCGAATCAGTAATTCCGTGCGCTGCCATTCCCATCAAAAAGGCGATGTGTTCACCAGCCTCTTTCGTGTCGTATTTCGGCCCGTAGGCCTGCCGGATCATTTCGACATACGCTTGAACGTAACCTTCCCAATGCGGAATTTCACCCTGGTCGTGATCTTTTGCCGTGTACCCCGAATCCGGGAAAAACCCTCCATTGGCGAGATGCGTCGGATGTGCGTCAAAAATGGCCCGAAGTCGTGAATCCTCCACCTGCTCCGCCGCGCATTGCGCCATGTACACGTGCCCCTGCATGCCCGTAGCATGCGCTTCGGCCGCGCCCGCCACGCACACAATGCAACCCGCGGACACCCCTCCAAATACCTTGAAAATCGCCGAACGATTAAGAAAAACCCGGGCTCGCTGCTGCTTCATCGTCACACCTCGCGCTCACCTCCGGCAGTGTCGCCCATTCGGATCCGCATGTCCATCTGCTTCAGCACGCCCGAAGAAAATTTTTGCAAAAGAACCTTGACGCTCAGACACCGCCGTGATGTTTGATGACAGGTGAGCCTCAACAGCGCAACCGATCGTCGTTTCGACGTCATCGTCATTGGCAGTGGCATCGGCGGACTCACCGCCGCCCTCACCGTCGCAACCCGCGGCCGACGCGTCCTGCTTCTCGAAGCAGGCAAGCAATTCGGCGGATACCTGAACCCGTTTCAACGTCGGGCCTACAGCTTCGATCCCGGCCTGCATTACATCGGCGAATGTGGACCCACCGGCGCCTTCACCCGAATTCTGGAATCGCTCGGCATTGCGGACGATGTTCGTTTTCGCGAACTCAGCCCAGACGGATTCGATCGAATCGTTTTTCCGGGCTATGAGATTCTCATGCCCAAAGGCGCTGATCTGTATCACCAGCGGCTGCTTGCGGACTTTCCTCATGAACGTCGAGGGCTCGAAACATTTTTCGATTTGCTGCGCCGCATGCGCGAGGCACAGCCCGCCATCAATGCCATTCGGAACGTGCGCTCGGCCATCGCGGCGAGTCGTCACGTGCCCTTTTTGCTGCGATACCTCCGTGCGACATTTGGCGAACTGCTCGATTCTGTCATTTCCGATCCGCTGCTAAAAGGCGTCCTTTCCGCGCAAGGTGGCGACATTGGACTTCCACCGGGCAAAGCATCGGCGCTGCTCGGACTCGGCCTGCTCAATCATTACCTCGACGGTGCATATTTTCCCATCGGCGGCTCGCGCGCGCTTCGGGACGCATTCATCAAGGGAATCGAGAAAAAGGGCGGAACGGCGCTTCGTAATTCGTCGGTGACTCGCATTCTTCTCGACGGAGGTCGAGTATCCGGCGTCCGATGCAAAAGCGGCGAGGAATACTCCGCACCTATGGTCATTTCCAATGCGGACGCGGTCGTCACGTACCGTGACTTGATTGGCACGGCAAACTTGCCTTCGAGCCTCCGGAAGAAAATCCGGACCACACGCCATTCCATCGCATCGATGTGTTTGTTTGTCGGAACAGATCTCGACCTTGCAAAAGTCGGCATGACCGATGCAAACGTGTGGAATTACCCGAGCGTCGACATCGATCGCGCCTATGCCACGATATTGCGCGGCGAAATGCCTTCAAGCGATTTCTTCTTCCTCTCGTCGCCATCGCTGAAGGATCCCATTTCCGGCGTCAAGGCACCCCCTGGGCACAACACGCTCGAATTCGTCACCCTCGCGCCCTTCGAGCCGTTTGCTCGCTGGGAGGGAACGAAAACGCAAAAGCGCGGCGAAGATTATGACAAACTGAAGCGCGAATTCGAGACGCGGTATATCACATCGATCGAGAAATTCGTGCCCGGTTTGCGCGATCGAATCACGATACTCGAATTGGGTACACCTTTGACGAACATCACGTATGCAGCCGCGCCTTACGGCAGCATCTACGGCCCCGAACAAACCCCGAATCAATTGGGACCATTCCGCTATGGAACCCGCGGAGCCATCGACGGGCTCTATCTGTGCGGTTCGTCGGTGCTTGGAGCAGGAATCGTTCCGTGCGCCGTTTCGGGAAATATGGCGGGGAAAATGGCGGTTCGCGACGCCACGTCGAAGCACTGAGCCGGCTACTTCCCGTCTTTCATACACCCTACTAATTCACTCAACAGTTTGTCCGCTGCTTCGAGCCCACTTGCAAAGGGTTCCGCGTCTCTTGTTCTTCTCGACAGACGCATGTCTGGCGAAAGCTTGTACGGCGAGCCCTTTTGTTGCACGAGTTTCAGCACTTTCGTCGAATCGAGCGGCGTGTCATCCGCCAGGTGTAGCGTGACGCCTCGATGACTCGCCTCACACGCGAGAACCCGCAGCTTTCGCAGCTCGGTTTTCAAGCTCATCAGATGGACCAGACGCCGCGCCTCCACGGGCGGCGAACCGAAGCGGTCTTCCATTTCGTTGGCCAGATCGGTCACTTCGTCGGGACTGTGCGCACTCGCCAAACGCTTATACAGCGACAAACGCACGCCAACGTCGGACACGTAGTCCTCGGGCAAGAGCGCATCCGCGTCGAATGCAAGCTCCGGGTCGACATCGTGCACAACAACCTCACCGCGCAATTCGTGCACGGCTTCGTCGAGCATCTGACAGAACAGTTCGAAACCCACGAGCGCGACGTTGCCGCTTTGTTCTGCGCCGAGCATATCGCCCGAGCCGCGCAGTTCGAGATCGAGCGATGCAATTTGAAAACCCGATCCTAGCTCGGTGTGCCGCTCCAACGCTTCGATACGGGCCCGCGCCTCATCGGACATGGCGTTTGCCGGCGGCACGACCAAATAACAATACGCCCGTTCCTTGGACCGCCCCACGCGACCCCGAAGTTGATAAAGCTGTGACAAACCAAAGATGTCTGCTCGGTCCACGATCATCGTGTTTGCCCGGGGAATGTCGAGCCCGCTTTCAATGATCGCGGTCGAACAAAGAATGTCGTATTTGCCGGACACGAAATCAATCATCGCTTGCTCTAGCGCGCTTTCGCTCATTTGCCCGTGCGCCACCGCAATCCGCGCACTTGGAACGATTTCTTGAAGCCGCGCCGCCCTCTCGTACAGCCCTTCGACGCGATTGTACACGAAAAACACTTGTCCGCCTCGGCCGATTTCGCGTTCGATCGCTTCGCGCACCACGTTCTCGTCATACCGCGTCACGATCGTACGAATGGCCCTTCGATCGGCTGGTGGCGTGTTGATGATCGACATGTCGCGCAATCCCGAAATGGCCATCTGCAGCGTCCGTGGGATGGGCGTCGCGGACAACGTGAGCACGTCGACGTTCATCTTCAATGACTTGATGCGTTCTTTGTGCGTCACACCAAACCGTTGCTCTTCGTCGACGACGAGCAGGCCGAGCTTCTTGAAGTGAATGTCTTTCGAAAGCAATCGGTGCGTGCCGACCACGACATCCACCGTGCCTGCCCGAAGACCGCGCATGCAATCGTCTTGTTCGGCATTCGACTGAAAACGCGACATCGCCCGAACCTCGATGGCGTGCGGGCTCATGCGCGCCTTGAAGTTGAG
>Ga0138256_10008695_pt1 | contig 10663 bp, 5 predicted proteins | sample KNB2016incub_MG_FD_105486 | JGI IMG/M metagenome (GOLD analysis project Ga0138256, IMG submission 105486) | Active sludge microbial communities from wastewater in Klosterneuburg, Austria - KNB2014incub_MG | ecosystem: Engineered > WWTP > Activated sludge > Unclassified | place: Austria... | reverse complement strand
TCGCGGCCGGACTTTGCGGTGCCGCCTGCCGACTCACCCTCCACCAGGAACAGTTCGCAACGTTCGGGATCGCGCTCCTGGCAATCCGCCAGCTTGCCGGGCAGGCCGCCCGAATCAAGCGCACCCTTCCGGCGCGTCAGGTCACGAGCTTTGCGGGCGGCTTCTCGCGCCCGCGAAGCATCAATCGCCTTCGAGACGATCTTCCGCATCACGGCAGGGTTCTTGTCGAAAAATTCCCCAAGCTTATCATTGACAAGTTGGACGACATAGCCCTGGATGTCGCTATTCAGTTTCCCTTTCGTCTGGCCTTCAAACTGTGGTTGGGGAATTTTGACGCTGACTACCGCGGTGAGGCCCTCGCGGACGTCGTCGCCGGTGAGGTTTTCCTTGACGTCTTTGAACAGGCCGGCCTGCTGGCCGTATGCGTTGATCGTGCGCGTGAGCGCGGAACGGAATCCCGAAAGATGGGTGCCGCCATCTACGGTGTTGATGTTATTGGCAAACGAGAACACCGTGTCGCTGTAAGCGTCGTTGTACTGGAGCGCGATCTCCATGCACAGCTTGCCGTTGTTCGGCATGTCGCGCTCCCCCTCGAAATAGATCGGCTTTTCGTGGAGGACTTGTTTGCCGCGATTGATGTGCTGGATAAACTCGGAGATGCCGCCCTTGTAGTGAAACTCGTGAACCTTCGGGGGATCGGTTCGCTCATCAGTGAGGGTGATGACCAATCCCTTGTTGAGGAATGCCAGTTCGCGAAGACGCTGGGCCAGAGTGTCGAAATTGAACTCAGTGGCCTCCATAATCGTCGGGTCGGGCTTGAAAGTGATTTTGGTGCCGGATTTTCCCCTGGCTTTGCCGGTCCGTTCCAGCGCTGCTTTCGGGGCGCCGCGTTCGTATTCCTGCTCCCACGTATAGCCTTCCCGCCAAATCTCGAGTTTCAACCACTCAGACAGAGCGTTGACACACGAGACACCGACCCCGTGCAGACCACCGGAGACTTTGTAGGAATTCGAATCGAACTTGCCGCCGGCGTGGAGTTTGGTCAGTACGACCTGAGCGGCGGAGACACCCTCGTCATGCATGTCCACAGGGATGCCGCGGCCATTGTCGACAACGGTGACGGAATTGTCGATGTGAATCGTGACTTGAATACTGTCGCAATGGCCAGCCAGCGCTTCGTCGACCGAATTGTCGACGACCTCGTAAACAAGGTGGTGCAGACCCTGCTCGCGCGTGGAGCCAATATACATTGCGGGTCGGAGCCGGACAGCTTCCAGCCCTTCGAGAACCTTGATACTGGAGGAGTCGTAAACCTGAGTTGCCATATACCTCTCAAAGAACGTCTAGGTAAGAGTCCAAAAAAGCGAGATCCGGTCAGATCCGCATGGGCATGATGATGTACCGGTAGTTGTAAGCAAGATTCTCGGCAAATGGCCGCAGCTCACCGGCGCTGGCGGCGTCCTTGAACAGAAAGGCTAGCTGGGATTCCGGCACTGCCCGAATGAATTCAAGAATGTACTGGGCGTTGAAGCCGATTTCGACTGCGGGGCCGTCGTAGTCAACCGAGAGGCTCTCTTCACTCTCACCGGTCTCGGATAGTGAAGAATGAACCTTGAGTTCAGCAGGTTCTACGTGAACCTTAACGGCATGCGAGCGCTCGTCGGAAAACTGAGCGACGCGTTCAATGGTTCCTCGGAACTCGTCGCGGGCGAGTTTGATCTGGTGAGGGTGCTCCCGCGGAAGAACTCGTTCGTAGTCCGGGAAGGTGCCGGTCAGCTTACGGCTAATCAACAGGCGTTCGCCGATCCGGAAGAACAGATGGTTTTCGGTTGCGGCGAAGTCAACCTTGGCATCCGCTCCGGCTTCTGAGCAAAGTTTCGCCACCTCGGCCATGGCTTTGCGAGGAAGCAAAGCTTTGTGGCTGGCTCCTGCGCCCAACTGAACAGGATGTTGAGCGAGGGCGAGGCGATGGCCGTCGGTGGCCACCATTGTAAGAGAGTCGGGTTTGAGAAGGAGGAGAGCGCCGTTGAGCGTAAAACGGGACTCTTCCATGGAGATCGAAAAAATGGTTTGGCTGATTGCGGAGGACAAGGCTCCGGCCGGAATTTCAGCAATGCGCTCTGCTGCCTCTGGCAGTTCGGGATAGGAATCCCGGGACATACCCGCAATTCGGGTCCGGGAGCGGCCACAGACGATTGAAACCCATTGGTTTTCACCAAACTTGACCTGAACATCGGCATCGGGGAGAAGACGCACGTAGTCGAGGAATCGTTTGGCCGGAACGGTACCGGCACCCTGCTTCTTCACGGTGGCGGGACAAGAGCAACGGATCCCCAGTTCAAGGTCGGTAGCGGTCAGGATAATGCGATCCTGCGTCGCCTCAACCAGGATGTTGGACAGGATGGGAATTGTTGTGCGTTTCTCAACCACCCCTTGCGAGAGGGAGAGTTCGCGGACGAGGTCAGTTTTGGCGATCGTGAATTCCATTTGCGGTTCCTCTCAATGTAAATACCTCTCAGAGAACAAGATTAGTAGAGGGTGTGGAAATGTGGATAACTACTTAAATTATACAAAACTAAGCGTCTTGGCGTCGAGCCGAGGTGAGGAAAATGAGGTACTGTGTGGTGTAAAGCAGAAGGGGTACGATTGTCTTTCACAGGTTTCCACTCGTTCCTCTAAGCCATTCTGTGGAAAACAGAGCTAACTCTTTTCAAATGAGTCGATCAGGCTGTTGACCAACCTGTTCAATTCCGGGTCAGTCTGGCGTTCCTGTTCGATCTTCTGAATGGAATGCAAAACGGTAGTGTGATGTTTGCCGCCGAAGGCGCGACCGATTTCCGGAAGCGATGAGGTCGTCAGTTCTTTCGCCAGGAACATCGCGACTTGGCGGGGGCGGGTAATCTGGCGGGCGTTGGATTTCTGCTTCAGTTGAGCCGGGGACATGCCCGCGCGCTCAGCAACGGCTTTAATGATCGATTCTATGGTGATGCGGCGGTCGGCACCGGCGGCTAGCTGTTTGAGGGTGTGACGGGCCATCTCCAGATTAATGGGAGTGCCTGTAACCGAAGAAGACGCGATGAGGCGGGTCAGCGCGCCCTCGAGTTCGCGGACGGAGGACTTGGTCCGGGTTGCGATGAACACTCGGACATCATCAGGGACGCGGACACCGACCGCTTCAGCTTTCTTGTCCAGGATGGCGAGCTTGGTTTCCAGGTCGGGGGCCTGAACGTCCACGAGTAGTCCCCACTCGAAACGGGAACGGAGGCGGTCCACCAGGCCAGGAGTCAATTTAGGGGAGGAGTCCGAGGAGAGGACAATTTGTTTCTGGTGGTCGTAGAGTTCGTTAAATGTATGAAAAAACTCTTCTTGAGTCCGTTCCTTGCCGGCCAGGATATGGACATCGTCAACCAGGAGGATGTCCGCCGTCCGGTAGTACTGGTGAAAAAGCGACATCCGGTCGAGACGGATGCAACTGACCAACTGATTCATGAAGCGCTCGGAAGTCGTGTAGATAACCCGCGCGGACGGATAGTGGTCCATTAACGCACGCCCAACCGCCTGCATGAGGTGGGTTTTGCCCATCCCTGAGCCCCCGTATATAAACAGCGGATTGTATGTCCGGGCGGGCCGTTCAGAGACCGCCATGGCGGCTGCGTGAGCGAATTGGTTGCAACTGCCTACTACGAAAGTGTCGAAGCTATACCGAGGGTTGAACTGGTGAGAAGCAGGTCCAAAGATAGATTCCGAAGCGGATGTCGGATCCGAAGCGGCCTGCGGATGATGTCCGTTTGAGTCAAAAGGCTGAACGATGTAGAGAATCTCGGTGTACGGGAACTTCAAGTCGCGAACAACGGCGAGGACTTGGTCGGAGAATTCCTGTTCAATCCAATCCTTGGTATCGGTATTGGGAACGGTGACCAGAAGCCTGGAACCGGATTCACTATGAAAGCCGGTGCGCGCAAACCAACTTTGAAAACTCTCCCACGCTAACCGCGTACTCAGCTTATCTTTGATTTGCTCCCACGCATCAATCTGACTGGGACTCAACGTCGTAACCCTCCGAACAAAGTCAGGGTAGGGGAATTCCACAAGTTTTCAACAGGTTGTGGAAAACGCTTAATATTTTGAACTTAATGTGTCAGCGGTAAATCCCCGCAACCGTCGGAACCTGCCAGCCTCCGAAGCCGTACAGGTGTCTGCGCACTTGAGGATAACACAGCGGGGGCGCGATGCTGCAACAAGTTTTTCACATTATAAGTGCATTGTTTTCAACTAGATAATTTCATGTTTGACAATGTTCCCGATCGTGAGGCATATTGGGGGTTACGTTGAGTTGCGGGAGTAACTCAGCTGGTAGAGTGCAACCTTGCCAAGGTTGATGTCGCGGGTTCGAATCCCGTCTCCCGCTCCATTCCCTCCTCGCTTTTTCCCCTACCGACCTTCGATTTTTGTGCACCGCCGCTCATGGTTATTCCACGTAAAGAGGCGTGTTGCGCAGACCCTCAAAGTCGTGGGGATACCAATAGGAGCGAAACACGTTGACGGGTCGACCACCAGTTTGACCGGCGAAGTACAGCCAAACAATCTCTCCGTCGGGAGTGACCTCAAAAATGTTGGCCTGGGCTCCCGAGCAGATGAGCGTGTTGCCATTGGGAAGTCGTTGAGCTCCGGAAATAAACGCAGAGTAGAAGGCTCGTGGCTCAGTAGAGAGATACGACCAGGTAGGGGCTGCAGGTTGAAACTTGTCTGTGAGGTCGTAGAAGCCCGTTGAGTCCGCCGGGAGGGTGAGTTCAAAAACAGAGGATGAGAAGTCGAAGCCTGGCGTGATGTTGTTGAACAGAAGGACGTTCCCAGCGCCGGGGAGGCCCGGAGGAATCCAATGAGCGTTATGTTGCCCGGAGATCTTCTGGTCCGAAGGCTGGCCACCGGCCCAAGCTTGCGGATTGCCCCAACGGTAGAGTAGACGTCCACCCTTGGCACTGCGGCCGCCGTTAGATGTTGAGGCCTCTTCGGTAGTAGTGCTGTGGTCAATGATCCAGACTTCGGAGAAATTGCGGTTGCTGATCAAGATCTGGTCGAACTCAGGGGAATAGTCAACACTGTTGAAGTGAAAAGGGTCGTCGTTAGTGGGATCCGCAGTGAAGTTGATGTCGACCCGATCCCAGTTTTCGGCGATGTCACCATAGTTTTGTTTTTCAGGGTCGACGTTCTGGACAAGATGGTCCCAGAGATTCCACTGCCAGACAATGTCGCCACCGTCGGGATAGTTGGGTCGGACTTCGATGATTCGCTCGTTGAGGTAGCCAGCCGGGGAGATCCGCTCGGGAATTCCGCCCGCATCAATGGTTTCCAGGCGTGATTTGCGTTCCCACAAGAGCATGAGGTAGTTGCCGTTTGGCAGCTTTCGGACATCGTGGTGGAGCACGTAGTTGGAGTCGCTGATTTGAAACGACCATACGACGGTACCGTCCCAGGCGAGCTCTTCAACCCTGCCACCAGCACCTCCTGTCCGAATGGAGCGATCGTCAACTGCCGCGGTGCGAAGAAGATTACCGTTGGGCAGGAGGTAAGCGACCGAGGACAGAGGGTACGAACTAGTCCATCGGTGTACCGTTTCGCCATTGCCGTCGACAAGCCAGGCCTCCTGGGAGTTGAGAGGAGCGACCAAACGGTAGCCTGCGGTGGCTTTGCCATCAGCGAAGACAAACTGCTGCGCGTAAAGGGCAGACGAAGCCGTGACCAAGGCGAAGAAGAGAACAGAAGTACGACTCACTATCTATAGAAGAGAGTTCCACTCGTTGTTTCGTTACCAGATTCCGAGGGAAAGCCTCAAAGATAAGTATCTGTTCATTAAGAGTCAGGTTCCACAGACCTGCAGGATCTTGTTCTGGAGGACCTCCTGAAGAGCCGCGCTGAGCTTGAGGCCGCCTGCGGTTACATAGAAGACATCGAGGGCTTTATGGGCTTCCGTGTCGACTAAAACCACGTCAATGCTGCAGCCGGCTTCGGAGAAGGCGGCCGCCAGGTCGTAGAGAAGACCGGGGCGGTCTTGGGCGACGACTTCCACGAGGGTGGCGGTAGCGGAGGATTCACTGTCGAAGGATACGCGGCCGGGAATTCGGCTGTTCTTGCTGGGAGCGGGAATGCGGGGACGATGCTTAAGAAGGGACTTGGCGTCGGCACGCCCGAGCAGAACACGTTCGAGGGTATGGTGGAGGCGATCCATTTCGGTCGGATTGAGTTCAAGGGAGCGATGCGGATCGGTAAAGACGAATGTGTCGAGGATCGTGCCTTGTTGATTAGCGAATGCTTCGGCCTTCAGGATATTCATCCCGAAGCTGGCCAGGGCGCCGGCGACGGAAGCAAACAGAAACAAGCGATCTTTCGCGAGGACGGTTAAGTGGTAGGCCGCAGCTTCGCGCCGGATCTCCAGAGTGACGCCAGCCTCGCGCCGCTGAAGTTCCAGCTGCAAGTGACGCTGGATTTGCTCTTCGGTGTGAATGCGAAGATAACGCGTCGGAAACCCTTTGAGGAACGCTTCGCGCTCGGGTATGCGCACGGTGGATTGTGTATCCGTAATGCGCTCGGAGTCTAATTCTCGGGTGAGTTCGCGATGGGTAGTGAGGTAGACGCGCCAGAGTTGCTGAAGGCGCCAGGGGGAGAGAGCGGTCGGATGGACCGCGGCGGTGTCCGCGTACGTCAGCAAGGTCAGGTACTTGAGAACCTCGACGGTGCCGCAGCAGTGGGCGAGCCAGAAGGCAGTTGCCGGATCGTCCAGGTCGCGTCCTGTGGTTGCTGCGGACAGAACCAGGTGATTCTCAACCAGTGTGATGAGCAGGAGTCGCTGCGATTCGGGCATTCCGAAGCGTTCGGCGGTGTTGGCGGCGAGACCGGCTGAGGCTTGGGAGTGGCTAGCGATGTCGGTGCTTTTGCCGATGTCGTGAAAGAGTAGCGCCAGGCGGAGAATGGCGAGGTTCTCGATTTCCGAGAGGATGCCGGCAAAGTGGCCGTGTCCGGGGTCGCTAGCGGAAGGCAGACGCTCGAGGGTCTCAATCGCAATTAGTGTGTGTTCGTCGACCGTGTAGCGGTGGTGGAAGTCGCGTACGACGTAGCATTCGATCTGTTCCCAGTCCGGAAAAATCAGTTTGAGGACGCCAGTGTCGTGCATCGCGCGTAGCGCGACAGAGGCGTGCGGCAGGTTGAGAAGGGACTCAATAGCGGGCCAGCGAAGTGCTCCGCTGCGAAGGTAGGCAGCGACGGCAGGCAGTGAATCTTGAAGACGGCGCTCGGTTTCGGAATGAAGGGATAGGTTATGGCGGCCGATCAACTCGAATAGGCGGAGGACGATTGGGGGGTCGTTCGCAATAGCGTGAGGCGACTTTAAAAGGATACGGTCGCGGGAGACGGTGAACTCGGAGTTAGACAGGCGAGAACGCCAGTCACGAAACCCGGCCAGGAGTGAATTTCGCTTGGATTCGTAGGCTTCCATGGTGCGGAGGGCAGCGCGGTGAATGAGCCGGGCGTGGCGGAAGTATTCACGCATGACGACCGATGGGTCGGCCAGACCGAGGGAGCCATGATGCGGAAGCTCCTCCTGGGCATCGAAGCTGAGGAGGTTGTTGTCCCGGTTGGAGTCAAAGTGAAGGAAGCAGCGGAGGGAGAAGAGGAATTCGGAAGCCGCGGCGAGTTGGGTAGGATCGGTGCCCGGAGATCCGCAGATTGCGTGGAGCCAGCCGAAGAGATTCAGGTCGCGAATGCCCCCCGGCGTTTCCTTGATGTTGGGTTCGAGATGGTAGATCGTGTTGTGGAACTTTGCGTGGCGATGATGAGTGAGGCGGCAGAGGCGGCGGGCGAGAGTCTCGCGCTGGCTATGGAGAAAGCGCGGTAGTAGACGCTGCAATTGCTGATACAAGGATGGATCGCCGGCAAGAAAGCGCTGATCCAGGAGACTGATGTTGAATTCAACATTGTTCTCGTGCAGTTCGCAGCATTCGTTGACAGTCCGGACAGACTGGCTGACGCGTAGCCCGGCATCCCAGAGGTGCTGAAGAAAAAGAGACAGAGCTTCTTTGGAAGTTGGCGATAGTTCCTGCGCGGCAGTGAGGATCAGAAGATCGACATCGGAGTGAGGGAATAGTTGCTGGCGGCCAAATCCGCCGGTAGCGACCAAGGCAAGCCCGTCGGGGAAAGCTGGGCCGAGAGTCGTGGAATAGGCGGAGAGGACGACAGCTTCGACCAGGTGGCCGCGGCGTTCAAAGACGGTTTGGGCGGAGCCGGTGGCAAGGAAAGCCTGGCGAATGGATTCGCCCTCCTGCTTGACGGATTGTAGGGACGGTGCGGGGGACATCTGGGCAGTGGTCATGAATCAGTGCTCGCACGCGTGGGGACACGACGGCCATTCAGCAAAACGAGGCTTTCTTTCATCATGCACTCGCCTGGGTGGGCAAGCCAGACGACAGTTTCTATCGAGGCAATTGATTTTTTCTATTAACGGAGTTCGCGGTCAAGGAATTCGTACGCTTGTTTACGAATTTCCGGTGGGAAATCATGTTCCGCATCTGGGTGGGCCGCGACCAATTTCTGAGGCTTCCGGAAGATCCTTTCGTAGACGGGTCGGGCGGCGCGAACGCAATCGTAGACACCGGAAACCTCGAAATTAGCGTCGCGGAGGGGCGCATTGATGAAAACAGCGCGGGGAGCGATAGCGCCGAGAATTTCAGGGAAATCAAAGGGTATTCGTGTCGGTGATGTGTTGAACTTGTCAGCGATGCGTGGCATGTATCCTCTATGGCTCCATCCCTTGAGGTTTCCACCGTAGTATTTTGGGAAGGCGTTGAAGCCGCAACTGGTGACGACGGCGCGGAGACGATCGTCAAATGCAGCGACAAACAAGGAATTGTGGCCGCCGAGGGAGTGTCCTATGACGCCGATAGCCTTCGGGTTGACTTCCGGCAGGGAAGCGAGCAGGTCGACAGCGCGGCGATGGTTGACAATGCCTTTCATCGTGGCACTGGCGTAGCCGTGCGTGTACGGATCGAATTGGTAGTCTCCGAAATTCGGATAGTCGGGTGCCAGTGTGACGTATCCGCGTTCGGCCAGTTCCCGGGCGTAGGCAAGGTTCGGTTTGCCGCCGAGTCCGGCGGGCTCAGCCTTTCCGATTTTCGTCGTTTGGTGGAGGCACAGCATGGCCGGGTGTCTGCCTTTGGTGTTGAGGGGAATGAAGAGATACGCCGGGACTTGGTCGCCCGCCTCAGGAACGTAAGTGATTCGCCGGCGGACGTAGTGGGCGGTTTTTTCTTCTTCGAGCACGCGGATGTTGAGAGGAGCGGAAGACTTGGGAGGAAGAGCGCCCATCACCTGCTGCATGTTGCTGAGGATATCGGTGCGGCGGCGCTGCCAGGCGGTTTGATTGGTGATCGGCACACGTTGACCGTCGTCGAGGTAATAAAGGAGGTCGGTCTTGTCTGGGTAGAAGGGCTGGTAGAACAGGAGGAAGAGCAGAAGTTGGGGAAGCATCGGGAGCCATGGTAGGGACGGGCAGATTCGAACTGCCGGCCTGCCGCTTAGGAGGCGGCCGCTCTATCCAACTGAGCTACGTCCCCAATTCTGCCCTTATTCTACCAGCGCTTCAGACCCTTGCGGCCGATATCCGTCCGGAAGTGCATTCCGGAGAAAGAGATGTGGTTAACGGCTGAGTAGGTGTTGCCGATGGCAGTCTTGAGATCCGGGCCGGAGTCGGTAACGCCGAGGACCCGCCCGCCTGCCGTAGTGAGAGCATTGGCGGACAAGCGAGTTCCGCTGTGAAATACCGTTGCCGGGCAGGTTTCGAGCCCTGTGATGATGTCGCCGGTCCGAACTTGACCTGGGTAGCCGTGGGCCGCGAGGATGACGCAGACCGAGGGGTCAGGTCTCCAGCGCAGGGGTTCGTTTTCGAGAAAGACGGCGCCGAGGTCGGAATCGAGGCGGTGTATGAGGCTCTGGGCCTCGGGGTCTCCGAGGCGGACATTGAACTCGAGCACCTTTGGTCCGTCAGCCGTCATCATCAGTCCGGCGTAGAGGAATCCGGTAAAGGGGGTTCCGTCCGCTGCCATTTGGGCGAGCGTGGGGTGGATGACGGAATTCATGATGTCCGTTGATTGGGCTTCGATGAGGATTCGGCCGTCGCAGTAGGCACCCATTCCGCCGGTGTTGGGTCCGGTATCGTTGTCTCCGACGGCCTTATGGTCCTGTGTGGCAGCGAGGGGCCGGGCGGCGAGACCGTCAGCCAGGACGATGAAGCTGACTTCCTCGCCTTGCAGGTACTGTTCAATGACGACTGGTCCCGGGGGAAGTTTGGGGAGCGCATCGAGTGCTTGCGCCCGGTCAGCCGCGATGATTACGCCTTTGCCGGCAGCGAGACCGTCTGCCTTGAGGACCACGGGAAAGCCAAAGGAATCGATGAGGGGGATGGCGTCGTGGGGCGTCGGTACGGTGATGGCTTGTGCGGTGGGTACACCGGCGCGCACCATGAAATCCTTGGAGAATGCTTTGCTGCCCTCGAGGCGCGCTGCCGCGGCGGTCGGTCCGATGATGCGACGGCCGCTGGCTCGGGGTGTGTCGACGATTCCATCGACGAGCGGTGCCTCGGGGCCGACAACCGTGAGTGCGACGTTCGATTTCTCGG
>Ga0138256_10008694_pt1 | contig 10663 bp, 8 predicted proteins | sample KNB2016incub_MG_FD_105486 | JGI IMG/M metagenome (GOLD analysis project Ga0138256, IMG submission 105486) | Active sludge microbial communities from wastewater in Klosterneuburg, Austria - KNB2014incub_MG | ecosystem: Engineered > WWTP > Activated sludge > Unclassified | place: Austria... | reverse complement strand
ATCGCATTGCGTTGGACCGAGCGGCTGGTGAACGAATTGGGTGTGCGGATCATCTCGCTTGCCGATACCGTTGGTGTTGCGAAGTCCGAGGATATTTCCGCCATGTTCAACGCACTCATCCCCGCAATGCCTGATGTTGAGTTCGGTGCACATCTGCATGCCCGCCTTGACAACTGGAAGGTGAAGACCGACGCTGCATGGATGGCGGGTTGCCGCCGTTTCGACGGCGCCCTGAAGGGCTACGGTGGCTGCCCGATGGCCGAGGATGACCTGGTCGGAAACCTCTCGACCGAATTGTTCGTGGCGGATCTGGAAAGTCGCGGGACCGTGACCGGTCTGGACCACGTGCAACTGGAACGCTGCCTGCAACAGGCGCTGACGGTGTTTCCGCAGTGATCCGCTCACAAGGTGCGATCAGTGCGCACCTTAGCGCAATGAGAACCGCGCTTCTTCCCATAGGCTTGTTCGTATTGCTGCTGGCTTCTTGCAACGTCACCAAGCAGCTCGACAAGGCGAACACAAAGGCCTACGATTCCAATGCGTTGGAGCCAAAGATCTTCACCGATCCCGCTGGCCCGCATTTCACCTGGGTGAGCCGTTCGCTTGGCCAAGGAACCAAGCCGAAGCTCTTGTTGGTTCATGGTATCATGAGCAGCAGCGCCATGTGGTCCGGGAACCTTGCCACGCTTGGAAAGCACTTTGATCTCGTGGTTCCCGATCTGATCGGACATGGCCGCAGTACCGGACAATGGACCGGAAACAGTGTTGACGCGCAGGTCGCGCACCTAGCCTTGATCTTGGATAGTCTGGATGTCAGCGAGCCTATCTACGTGGTAGGCAACTCCTACGGAGGAGCCATCGCCGCCAACTTCGCCGAGGCGCATCCGGAACGCGTGCGCAAATTGGTGATCTACGACGGACCAGCGAGCGACTATACAAGTGCCATTGCCGACAGCGTGGCCCGTTCAGTTGGGGCGAAGGACATCACCGACCTGTTCACACCTGAGAATGCTGACGAGCAGCATCGACTCATGTCGATGGCGATGTTCGAGACACCTAAGGTGCCGCGCTTTGCGTTGAAACAGATGAACGAGCACTTCGCTGCACAACGAGAAGGGTACTTGGCCTTGTTGCAGGATCTGCTGAAACGCGAGGATCAATACGCAAGCAAACGATATATGTGGTCCATGCCGGTGTACGTGATCTGGGGCGAAGGAGACAAGCTTATACCGCCTTCCACCGGCAGGGGGATCGCCTATCGGAACGAGCTACCTGCCGATCACCTGATCATGATCGCCAAAGCAGGGCATGTGGCCAACGTGGAACAGAAAGACGTTTTCGAAGGGCACTTGGTGAGGATACTGACCGATGGTCCGTGCCCTGACCCTGCGCTGAAGCGCGACGGCCCGTGCACCATGGAGTTCGACCCATACTGCGGTTGCGACGGGAAAACCTACTCGAACCGCTGCTCAGCTTGGCGTGCTGGCGTGCGACTTGTCTCAAGAGGAGATTGCAAGTGAATGCTGTTCGGACCGAGGTGAATGCATAGGGCTGTGAGTAAAGATGTGCGGAACTGTTGAGCGGCATCTTGCCCATTCCCTACCAACAGCCGTACTTTTCCTGCAAAGCCACCCACACATGCTTCGTACTTCCACTGTTGTACTGTCACTGCTGTTCGCGCCACTTCTAGCCTCCGCCCAGATAACGGTCGGCCAGAACGATATGCCACATGCGAACGATGAACTGATCCGAACGCGCGCGTTCACCAATCCGTTCATCGACTACGCCACCACCGGCGCGGCGCACATTTGGGACTTCTCGAACCTCACGGTGAACACGGGCGATACGGCCGAGTACCTCACGGTCGCATCCACTAACTTCATCTACGCCATCACCTACGCGGACATCTTCTTCAATGACAACCGTGCGAATCATGCAAAGCGCGGAGCTGACATCACCTTCAACCAGATCCTGCCCATTGAAGATCCGTACACGTTCTACTACCGCAATTCATCTTCCTACAGGAAAGTTGGTTACGGGGTTGAGCTTTCGGGCATACCCGTGCCGATCATTTTCGAAGACCACGACGAGATCTATGAACTGCCCGTGCAATTCGGGGATGCCACTTCTGACTTCGCCTCCTACAACATCGATCTACCGGGGATCGGCTACTATGGCTACCGGCAGATCCGTGACAATGACGTTGATGGCTGGGGCGCCATCACCACCCCGGCAGGTTCGTTCGATGTGCTGCGCGTGAAGACCACCCTTGCGATCAACGACACCATCGGTATTGATTCGCTCGGTTTTGGTTTCGCGATCGATCGGCCGATCATCCGCGAATACAAGTGGCTGACCCAAGGATTGCGTGTGCCGGTCCTACAGATCAACACCACCGAGATCTTCGGTTTCGAAGTGGTGAATGCGATCTACTACTACGATGTGCCACGCAGCATTGAAGTGGTGCAACCGCTGGCCACGACGATCTGTCCGGGTGCAACAGTGAGCGTGCCGTACGAGGCGACTGGGGTTTACAATGCCGGAGGTTTCTTGATCGCAGCGAACCACTTCACTGCACAACTATCGGATGCGAACGGTGATTTCTCTACGCCCGTTGACATTGGCGATACCATCTCCACGACAAGTGGCTCGATCACGGCCACTATCCCCGCGAACACACCGCTCGGTAGCGGTTATCGTATCCGGGTGATCTCAACGAGCCCCGACTTCATCGGCACTGACAATGGATTTAATATCACGATCGGAGGAATTACGACGGCGGCCATCAGTGCTGGAGGTTCCACATTGATCTGCACCGGCGACACTGTGCTGCTCACCGCTGTTGGTGGTCCTGGATACCAATGGCAGTTGGACGGCAATGATCTCGTTGGGGAGACGAACGCGGGTCTCGCGGCGATCACAGCCGGATCATACACTGTTGTTGTCGACAATGCCTGTGGAACGGCGACTTCCAACGCCATCGTGGTGGAAGTGAACGCACCGCCGGTACATGTGCTTGATACGCTTGCCTACACCATTTGTGCAGGTGCATCGGCGCAGTTCTCCGCGCATGATGCGTCCGGGCAATCGTCGCTCACCTATCAGTGGTACTTGAACAATGCACCTGTGCCGGGCGCCATGGATACGTTGATGGACGCCTCGCTTGCCGGAGCGTACACCTTCGAAGCAACGAACACCATCACGGGCTGCACCTTCACTACGGGCGCTGTCATGCTGACCGTGGAAACGGTTGATGCCCCGCTTGTGACCGCCGTCGGCGATACCAGCTTCTGTGCAGGAGGTAGCGTGCTCTTCGAAGCCAGCATAGTGCCGGGTGCTACCTACCAGTGGTTCGTTGATCAGAGCGTGATCCCCGGAGCCAACGGCACATCGCTCTTGGTGGATGATGCGGGCAGCTATACGGTGGTGGCGTACAACGGCAACAGTTGTGCTTCGGAAGCCTCGGTGGCGATAGGGGTCGTTGTGGACAGCGTTCCAGCTACGCCTGTTATCAACGCTGGTGGACCGGTCTCATTCTGCGATGGTGGCACAGTGGCGCTCTCGATCGATACGGTAGCGGGTGCGACCTACCAATGGTCGTTGGATGGCAATGCGATCAACGGAGCGACCACCCCAAGTATCACCGCCGATTCCACCGGTACGTACACGGTGGTGGTGACGAACGCGAACGGTTGTGCAGGCGATGCCGCGGCCACGGTGGATGTGACAGAGAATACGCTGCCAACGATACCTGTGATCACCTCCTCGGCTGATTCGTTGCTCTCCACCGGAAGCGGAACATTCCAATGGTATCTGGACGGACTGCCTGTGCTTGGTGCAACGGATGCGTTCCACATTGCGCTTGCGAACGGTACCTACACAGTTACGGTGACCGACGCGAACGGCTGCACGAGCATATCCGCCGACTTCCTCTGGTTGAGCACGGGCGTTGCAGCTCATGGCGCAATGGAGTTGTCCGTGTATCCGAACCCGACCTCGGGTTCGGTAACGCTCACGATGGGCGCCTACAGCGCGACTACGTCAACCTATGAAGTGGTTGACGTGAACGGAAAAGTGGTTCAGCGCGGTGCGATGAATGGCACGGTGACGACCATCGACCTGCAAGGGGATGCCGGGGTGTACACGATGCGGGTCAACGTTGGTGGTGCCATCGTGATGCGCCGGGTAGTGGTGCAATAGACACTGGCCTTTTCAGATGACCTTGGTGAACGAGGGGCCTGGTGCCCCTCGTTCATTTTTTCACCAACAAGAGCGCAAGGACCCTCGGTGGGGTGGACCGATCTCCGTTATCAAAATGTTCGCTGAGTTGCGCAAGCACGAGGCCGCTCGCCTTCCCTGCATCGAGAAAGTCCGACACGTGGTGATCGAAGCAACGTACCACTTGAGTGCCCTGTTCCGTGGTGAAGCGGGCTTTCGTGCCAGCAAACTGCTTGAAGGGATGCAGTTCGCCGATGTACACGTGCCCACCTGAGGAGAGACTTGTCGAGGCTTGCTTCAATACCGGAACAAGGTGTTCGATGTGTTCCAGTACCAAGCTGAAGGTGACGAGATCGAACAGCCCTGTCCTGAAGTTCCACGGCTGAAGAATATCGGCTCGCACGAACTGCACGCTATCCGCCGCGATCTTCTCCCGGGCCTTTGCCAGCATGCCTTCCGACAGGTCGACCGCCGTGACATGTTCAGCGCGGGTCATCAGCCATTGCGTGTTCTTGCCTGTACCACAGCCTATCTCCAAGCACCGTTTGAAGGGCACATCGGCCAGCATTGCGCGTAGCGCGACGCCTTCCAGATCACGGGTGCGGTTGTCGTTGGTGTCGTATTGCTGCGACCACTGGTCGTACGCTTCTCCCACTTGCATGGCCCGAAACTATCCGTTGCTACGACCGGATCGGCCATCTTGCGGCGCATCCGCCAGACGTTCATGATGAACCTTATTCGCACTGCAACGGTCTTTGCCATCGCTCTTTCGGTCAACGAAAAGCTCGCAGCGCAATGCTGCGACCATATTCTCCAGATGAACGACAGTTACGGCGACGGCTGGAACGGCGGTTCGTTGGAGGTGCTGATCAACGGAGCGTCCATCGGCGCCTTCGCTGCTGCGGGAGCTGGTAGCTCGGAAACGTTTACCGTGTGCACGGGGGATGATCTCGAACTCATTTACACTCCGCAGGACTGGGAAAACGAGAACACTTACGTACTCTATGATCAGTGGGGCAATGTGGTCTTTGCCGATGGACCCGATCCCGCCACGGGGTCGGTCTTCAACGGCCTTGTGGATTGCACCCAGATCCCTGCATCCGGCACGGTGCCCTGCACGGCGTTGCCCATCGATACGACCGATTGCGTGATCGCTGACAACAGCGCTGCACCCGGAACCGGCATCAACCCAGGATGTGCAGAGTACCAAGGCGGTGATGTTTGGTACAACATGCCCGTGCCCGCATCGGGCAACGTGGTGGTGTCGACCTTCAACATCGGTGGGTTGAACGACACCGGAGTTGGGCTCTGGACCGGTCCGGATTGTTTCAACTTGATCCTTGTTGGCTGTGACGACGACAGTGGACCGGATTACTTCTCGCAGGCGATGGCCAACGAACTACCGGTGGGAGACACGCTGTGGATCCAAGCCTATGGTTACGGCGGCGCCACGGGGGCTTTCGAACTCTGCGTCACCGATCCCGGCACTGTGGTGTTGGACAGCTCCGAACTGCCTATCGTATTGATCAACACACTCGGGCAGGAGATCGTCGACGAACCGAAGATCCATGCGTTCATGGAGATCAAGTACAACGGGCCGGGCAACATCACGTATGTGACCGACCCGTCGAACGTGTACAACGGGCACATCGGCATCGAGATCCGAGGTGCCTCTTCAAGCGGCTACCCTCAACGACCATACGGTCTTGAAACCCGCGACTCTCTCGGAGCCAACCTGAACGTGCCGCTGCTGGGCATGCCTACAGAGAACGATTGGGTGCTGCTGTCGAACTACAATGACCGCTCGCTGGTGAAGAACCAGTTGGCCTTCGCGATCTCGGAGGGTATGGGCCAATACGCACCACGTACGCACCTGTGCGAGGTGCTGGTGGACAGCATGTACAGGGGCATCTATGTGTTCGGTGAGCGGATCAAGCGCGATAACGGACGCGTGGATATCGCCAACCTCACCGGCTCGGACAACAGCGGCGATGAACTCACCGGAGGCTACATTCTGACGCAGAACTACTGGGACAACAACAACAGTTTCGAGTCGAATTATTCGCCCATCGACCATCCGGGCTTCGACATCCATTTCGTGTACCACCAGCCCGATCCGGATACCATCACACAGCCTCAGCGGAACTACATCGCCGACTACGTGGACAGTTTGGAAACGGCGCTCTATGGCCTGGACTTCGCCGATGCCGACATCGGATACCGCAATTACATGGACGTGAAGTCCTTCATCGACTACTTCTTGGTGAATGAAGTGTCCCGGAACAACGATGGCTTCAAGAAGAGCGTGTTCTTCCACAAGGACAAGTACAGCAACGGCGGCAAGCTGAAGGCCGGACCTGTGTGGGACTTCGATTGGGCATGGAAGAACATTGCGAGCTGCCCCATCTTCGAAGCAACTGATGGATCCGGCTGGGCGCACCTGATCAACGATTGCTTCACCGATAACTACTCCTGCGGTTGGTATGTGCGCCTGTTGCAGGACAGCACCTTCAACAACGAATTGCGCTGTGCCTATGATGAATACCGCACAACGGTGCTGGACACGGCTTTCATCTTCCACTTCATCGACAGCATTGGCGACCGTGTGCAGAACGCGCAAGCACGGCACTTTCAGAAGTGGCCGATCCTTGGCATGGGGGGACCGGCGCCTGATGTTGGACCCGTGGCCACCACCTATGCGGGCGAACTCGATTCACTCAAGGCGTGGATCGGTTTGCGGTTGCAGTGGCTCGATGAGAACATCCCGGGCGTGTGCAGCCCTGATGGTGTTCAAGGGAACGGCTCCAATGAATTACTGACGTGTTTCCCGAATCCAAGTACAGGCATGTTCCACTTCCGGGGATCGCTGGCTGGCGATGGTCCATTCGAACTCGCCATCCACGATGTGGCGTGGCGCGAAGTAGACCGCATTGTTATGATGCCTGGAGAAGTCGCAGTGGATCATTCCATTGAACGCAGCGGCACCTACTTCTTCACCATACGCGATGGCGGGCGCTTGTTGCAGACCGGAAAGCTGGTCGTGCTTTAGACCTATCGCTCAAGTACGAACCGGTGCCAACTGGATCCGTTCGCTGTTTCAACAGTGAGCCAGTACAGGCCTGCGGGCAACCCATCCAACGAGAGGGTGGTGGAGGGCGCACCTACTGTGAGCATATGCACCAAGCGCCGGTCCGACGCGTGAACAGCAATGCTTCGGATCAGCTCTTGGCCAAGATCCACAGCAACGGTACCGGAACTAGGGTTGGGGTAGATGCGAGGCACTAAGGTCTGTTCAGCTTCCGGAATGCCCAGGTGAAGGGAGGTATTCAAACAACGCACGCACATCCCGTAGCTGCGATAGGCATCGTCGTCCGGGTTCACCCACGTATCCCCGATCGTGAGGTCCTTGGCGTAGACACCACTGGCTGTGCTGGTCCAGTATTGGCCATAAGTACCGGCGTTGATGATGATGCCGCTTTGGCCATCGCGCGCTCCGGCTGCGGGAAGTTTCAGGTTCGAATCGAAGGCCGTTGCGCGGTTGCTGATGTTCTCGGCGGCGATCACGGTCGTCCACTGTGTTTGTGTGGGCAACTGCCAGCCCAAGCCAAGCGCCATGCAGGGGTCGACCCCGCTTGTAGCCGACGCCACTGTGCCCCACACATCGGTGCCGTTGCCGGAACCCCACCAGTCTGCGGGGCTGGGGCCGATGTAGAACTTATCGCTACCAATGCCCAGCCCGAGCGGGTTGTTCTGCGCAAGTGTGGATGCCAGCGACGTTGCGCTAGTCGGTGCGCTATGCTGATCGCTCCATCGGCCCCACTGGAAGAGGTCGCCGAAAGCACCCGCATCGTTGAACGCGTTAGCAACGTGTGCCGCGCCGAAGTTCTGTTGCAGCCAAACGTTGCCGTCGGCAGCGCGCACCATCACCATTGTATCCGCATCGAACAGGGCCCATCCGACGTCGCCGATCGTGTCGCTGGGTATGTCCTGTGAACTGAGGTGGGCGCTTGCGAGCAATACTGCGCTGCATGCGAAGAGGATGGGTGTTTTCAAGATGACAGGTCTTGAGAACAAGTTTAGGCACCATTCGCACCTATCGGCGACGCGATACTGAACCGCTTCAGCACAATGACGAACTTCGACCATCTCTTATGTGCTCCGCATGAAGAAAGGTTGGCTCCTCTTGGCAGGACTTCTCGCATCACAGTTCTGCAACGCCCAAGGTTTTCCATGGGAACGGCCGCTGAAGATGACTTGGAGCGGTGATGGTATCACCTTCAATGTGCCGACGATCTTTCAGGATTCAGCCGGTGTACCATCGGTAGTGCGCTGGCGGGGCGACACGTTGATCGCGGCCTTCCAATGGTTCCGTCAGCCCGATCCGTCGCCCACGTGGGACCGCGTGGCCGTGAAGTTCTCGTATGACAATGGCCAGAACTGGACAGTGCCGGCACCCATCGTGATCAACGGACTTCCACCGAACTACCAGCGACCCTTCGATCCCACATTGGTGCAACTTGGCGGAGACAGCCTGCGCATCTACTTCTCCAGTAGCGCTGGTATGCCACCACCGCTACTGGACTCCACGGTGAATACATACTCGGCCGTGAGCACGGATGGCATCAACTACCAGTTCGAGCCCGGCGCTCGCGTTGATGTCGTGGACAACCGTGTCATCGATCCAGCGGTGATCGAGTTTGGTCCGGGTTGGCACTATCTGTCGCCAGCAGGAGCGCCCCAGGATGGCGCCTACCACTACGTTACCCCCGATGGACTAAATTTTTTTCCTGTTGCCATGATCACGAGCGACGCCCAGCATAATTGGACCGGCAACTACATGGTGAACAGCTTCACCGAGCTGCGGTTCTACGGCGCTGGACAGAACGGCATATGGTACAATGCTTCACCGAACGGAGGTGTGTGGACCGGCTATGTGAACACGAACATTCTCGGTGGCGACCCAAGCGTTGTGAAGGTGGCAACCAATAGCTACTTGATGGTCTACGTTGGCCAGCCGTACAATGTGGGTCTCGCTGAGCATCAGCATGCTTCTTCCGGAATGTCCATCGTTCCAGTGCCCGCGCACGATCTGATCCGGATACACGGGAACAAGAACGTTGATCGGTATCGCGTGTTGAGCGTAACGGGTGCGCTCATTCAGGAAGGTCGACCGAACAATGGTGCGATCCACGTGGATCGACTTCCGGCCGGAACCTACCTGCTCGAATTGACCGACGGGACAGAGGAACGAACCCTGTTACGGTTCGTGAAAGAATGAACCACGACTTATTGCAACGTTGACCGAGCCGTCGCGCAGCTACAACTTCTTGCCGTTTACGAGCAGCACGATACCGGCAACGGCCAACAACCCGCCGATCAAAAAATAACCGTTGAAGGCGCTATCGGGTTTGCCGATATCGATCTCGGTCTTTCCAAGATCGATGGTGGCCTGTGCATCATCTTTTTTCATGAGGCCGTAGCCGACGACGGCGAGTCCGAGGATCAACAGAACAATGGGAAGGGTCTTGCGCATGATCGATGTCGGAGTATGTGGCTCAAGGTAGGCGTTGAGGGCGCCGGGCGGTTAGCGGCGGTCACTCCGCGGCACGCTCCTGCTTCACCACGCGCATGCGCAACAGAATGTCAGTGTAGGTGTATGCGCTGCCTGTTATGGTGGATTCGCGCATAGGCGTGGGTTGGGTCCACTGCAGGTCCTTGGCCGTGGGACTCGCGAAGAGTGGCAGTGGGTCCAGCGTTACGGAAATGGTGTTCTCGGCTTGGAAGGAGAACATGCGGAAGTCAGCGCGGCTGTTGAGGTCCACTTTAGCCGGTACGACGATATAGCCGTTCTCCGTGCGGATATGCGCCGTGTCGATCTCGGCGTACTGATTGTCCTTCGGGCCGGCGTACAAACTCGTGCGCAGGTATTGCGGGTCGAACTTTCCGCTTGGAATGCGAGCCACGGGTACGAACACCTCGGCTTCCAACGCAAGTGGATGACCATCCATCAGTGGAGGTCGCGGCAGGCCCATCATGCTCAGGCCTGAAATGCCGAACAGCACCGCGTGGCTCATGAGCAACGACACGCCGCTGGCCTTCCAGAAGTGGATCCACTCCGTGGCGTTTACCAGCTTGGCACCGAGCAGCCCGAAGAGGATCCCACCGATCAAACCGGCGGGAACGAACAGGAACACGATGGCCATGCCGCGGCCGCCTTCCCTGTCGCTCACCCCGTGCAGCTTGGTCATTTTATCGGCCACAGGTGCCGTTACAACCGCAGTGATCACGCCGGTGAGCAGTGCTACGAGGATGGCGATCTTCCAACTCATGCGTTCGAGGTTCTGCGGCGAAGGTCGCGATCAGTCAACCACCTTGATGTCGCTGACGATGTGTGCATGGCCGTATGCGGACGCGTAAGGATGAAGAAAAAGCGTTCGGCATCCGT
>Ga0138256_10008692_pt1 | contig 10663 bp, 7 predicted proteins | sample KNB2016incub_MG_FD_105486 | JGI IMG/M metagenome (GOLD analysis project Ga0138256, IMG submission 105486) | Active sludge microbial communities from wastewater in Klosterneuburg, Austria - KNB2014incub_MG | ecosystem: Engineered > WWTP > Activated sludge > Unclassified | place: Austria... | reverse complement strand
TGTAAGGTTATCCCGGAATTGAATGGTCGCAACCGTATAAAGATCGACCTTCTTCGTCAGAGGCACGGAGACCTGAAGATCGTTCCATGAACGGATATCAGTGTCGTCGGCTGTGTTCTGGGCGGCCGCGATCTCGATCGATCCGATCGTTACAAAAATCAACATGAAAGTTCGGCGAATGTTATGCACCTTAGGTTTTGTATTGTGAGCAATTAAGGAGAATCTCGGCCTAGTTGAGATCCATGGCCTGCACAATTTATGTTAACAAAGTGTAACGGAAATATGTGGAGAGTGGCAAAACACTGTTTGGGGAATTGGTGACGATCAGAATGATCCGGAGCCGGCCCTGATGCGCAATGCTTTCGGAACTATCTCATATACAGCGGGCAGCCGGCCGGGAAGTTCGCCGTCAGTCTCAAGGTGAATGTCCGAATCAGGCAAGGCCGGGACGATCTCAATGCGTTTTGCAAGCGTGCTTTTAACCTCACGCAGATCTAGGTGTGACCCGTTGTAGAGCGAGTAAGCATTCAAGAGTATTTTTGCGGTCTTGATGTCGCCGATGTTTATGAGGTCAAGACAGCCGTCAGCCAGTTTTGCATTTGGCGCGATCATCATTCCGCCGCCGAAATATCGGGCATTGGCGACACAGAAATTTACCGTTTGCAGGGTTCGCTCTTCGCCGCCGTCGATTCGGGCCCGGACCGTAACCGGATCGAGACCGACGACCTCCTGAAGAGTTGAGAGAGCAAAATTTGCCCGGCCGCGAACGCCGCCAAGCGGCAGCCACTCAATTGCCTTGTTGGCCTTTACACGTTCGATGATCGACGCCGCCAGGCCGAACGACGAGACGTTCAAGAAATAGCGCGAAACCGTTTCGCCAAAATGGTCTTGAAAAGTAACGCGGCCGACATCGATGTGTCTTGTCGTTCCGGTCCGTAGCGATCTTGCGGCCTCGCGTGATGATTGCGGAATCCCGATGCTGCGGCGAAAATCACCGCCCGTGCCGGAGGGCAATACGCCAAATTCAACATCGATCCCGCTTTCGAGAATGCCGTTGGCAACTTCATTTATTGTCCCGTCGCCGCCGCAGGCAATGATGAATTGTCGGCCTGCTTCGGCGGCATTTCTTGCGAGCGTCAGCCCGTCGCCCGGTGCCTTTGTAAACGCAACATTGTATGGCCCGAAATGAGCACGCAGGTCGCTCGCGATTCCCGACCAGTTTGTACGCGTCGAACCACCGGCGGATCTTGGATTTACTATTACTAAAGGAAGCATTCCGATCTGTCTGCCAATTATGGGTGGCTGTCGCAAGTCATGTCAATATCCCGCGGCCTTTCCAAACTAATCAAATTCATTAGCCGATTTCCCATATCCCTGCGTCTTTGCAGCGGAAACCGCGACTCGACAAAAACATTCGCGCGTGTATATGCATCGCCGTCGTGCGGTCCGGGTTGAGAAAGGCCGATTGCCGTTCAGAAATTATAGGTCGCCGGGAATTCAGTGGTTGGCGAATGAGACGAGCGATTCAAATCGTAATGCGGCAGTAATCCCGGCGGCGGAAAGTTTAGATGTGTCGAGGTTCACCTTGACGCGGAAAAGTCGGAAAAAACGGACTTTTGAGGATGAGGCACTTCGACGTCCGCTCGATTCGCGTTCGGAACACTTCTATTGTTGTGCCGATTCAAGGTTTCAGACATCTGCATCTCGTTTGCGCGGCTGAACATACCTCGATCTGCGTGAGAGTGTTGGACGATACTTTGATATTCGACCGCCGTCTGTTCAACTTGGGGCATGTACGTTGAGGTCGGCGATTTGGACCGGGCGGCGAAAAATGTTTTCGGGTGAATATTTGTTTGACGACGTCCATACTAGATCTTTCGACGCCTTTTCCATAAAGGCTTCAATATCGCTGATCTTGCGCGGCAGTTTGGCCGTCATCCATTCGACGCCGGATTCGGTGACGAGCATATCGTCCTCGATGCGTACGCCGATATTTTTGTATTTCTCGAACACCGGTCGGACCTTTTCTTTATAGGCCCGCATTTCCGGCGTATCAGGCAAATTGTCCAGGGCATCTTCACGAATGTAAATTCCTGGCTCATTGGTAAACACCATGCCGGCCTTTAACGGAACCTGATAACTGCCGACGTCGTGAACATTCATTCCCAGCCAGTGGCCGAGGCCGTGAATGAACCAAAATGAAACCTGTCGCGATTTTTTGTCGGTAACCAGTCCGAGTTTGAAAAGGCCGTCGTTGATCGTGTCGCGAGCGATCTGGCTGAGCTGTCCGAATGTGACGCCGGGTTTGGTTGCCTTGGCGACCGCCTCTTGCGCGTCATAAACGATCTGGTAGATCTCGGCCTGCTCCTTAGTAAATTTGCCGTTGACCGGATAGGTGCGTGTAACGTCGGCGGTGTAATGTTCATATTCGGCCCCGACATCCATTAACAGGAGTTCGCCTTTTTTTATCGGGCTTTGCGACTCAACATAATGGAGCGTCGTCGCATTTGCTCCACAGCCGACGATCGACGGATAACCCCAGAAATCGGCATTTCGGCGGCGAAAAGTGTATTCTACCTCGGCATGCACTTCATACTCCCATTGAGCGCGGCCAACCATTGCCATCGAACGCAGCTGGGCTTCGGTGGTGATGTCGATAGCGTGCTGGAGCAGCTTTAATTCGTAAGGCGATTTTATGTGGCGAAGTTCTGCAAAGATCGGCTGGGCATTCTCGACCTTATATTCGGTAAGCTCTTTCGACAGGTCATTTTCCTGCCGAAATTCGCGTTTTCCGTTATCGTCGTCGGGCGAACCGGGCAGCAGCAGGTAAAGCGTCGGGGCTCCGCCTATCGTCACTGAACCATCTTTCGAAGTGAAAGATCCGCGGTTCTTAACGGCTTGAAGCATTGCGGCTTTCTCCGAGGCGTCAACTATCCGGGTCAGGCCTGAAACTTTTCCCGCCTGCTCACGCGAATACATTTTGCCTTCCCATGCTTCGCGGCGCGGTTCGCGTTTTGGCAGAAACAGTGTTTCTGTGATCTTGCCGTCAGTCTTAGATATGACGAGTGCTGCCCCTTCCTGCTTGAGCGCCGTAAGATAATAAAAATTGTTTTCCTGACGAAAAACGTAATCGACATCATTGGTATAAAGTTTTGGCTCGGCGCTGAAAAGCACCATGACACTGTTGTCGGCCATTTTGGCCGCGACGGCGGCACGGCGTTTTGCCAGTTCCGTTTGGCGTTCGGCGTCGGTAAATTTCGGGGCCGGCGGCGTCTTTGGGACCGGATCGGCCGGCGACGCAGATAATACAACGGCGGCCAGGCCGGAAAGTACGAAAGCGATCAATAATATCCAGGTGATTGTACGTTTCATTTAGATACCTCGAAATTTATATCCTTGGCTGAAGTGTTGCCGAAATAGTCGGCCGCAAAAACGCGGACCACCCATTTTCCCGGTTCCAACCCGTTTGGATCAAAAAAGCCCTCACTGAACGAGGACCCGTTCACATTGTTCGTCACTATGTAACGAAAGATCGTCTCGCCCGTTGGTCCCGATTTGCTTTGTGGGGCATAAGCAAACTTAACCGCTTCCGGCGACGGGTTTCGATCGAAATTTATGGTCCAGCTCACGTCGCCACGGATCCAATGTTCGCTTTTCATCAACAGATAACCGAGACGGAAAACGCCGAGCCGCCTTCGTTCCGGATTGCCATCTATTCGGTCAAAGGCCCGAACAACGATTCGGACTTTTCCTGTAAGAATGTTACGCCCATCCGCCGATTTGGTTTCAATCGGCTGCCAGTTTTCGTCATAAATTGCAGTTTCCTCAATGACCGGAGCTATCGTGTCGGTCACACCGGGCAGCAAAAGAGCGCCCAAGGCGTTCATTTCATCTCCGTTCGGGCCGGCGATCATGTGTACGTGATTCATCGCGTTCAATGTTCCGACCGGTTCGCCCGCCCGGAATCGCGAACCTCGCCGCACGCGAACTCCGGTCATGCCGGGGTCGAATTGAAATCGTTCATCACCGAGCGGCCGTCCGGATGAATCGCGGCCGAGGCGGACGTGAATGTACCCGATCGACGGCAGCCGAATAAGTTCGCGGAGAGTCTCGAAATTCTCCGCCGAAAGCGGGTCAAGCACCGTTTCGTCCCAAAGGAAACGCGTTGTTTCGCCATACGCACCGGCAATATCCAGTCCGTTATGAAACCGTACAAACGAATCCGCACCTTTGTATTCGCCTCGTATCTCGCCAAGCGTACCGGCAATATCGCGTCTAGCTTCAGGCGGGTCGAACGGCCATCGTGCCGGCTGCCTGATGCGAAATTCAGATGCATCCGTGCGTCGGCTGCGGTCAATGACCTCCTGTTTTTCAAGGTCAACAATTCGAGCCGAATATATCTTTCGAACTGCTCCGTTGTCACTGTCAGCCGCGTAAACATAACCATCGTCATTGACGGCCAAACCGGAAATACGGTTAAACGCGGCCAGGCCGGTTGGACCGTCCACAAAGCCGCGGCGTTTCATGGTCAGTGTCTCGACCACGGGAAACGGGCTGTTTCGGATCTGGCGAAGTGAATTATTGTCGGCGATAAAAATGCTTCCGTCCGGCCCGGCCGTGATCGCATTGGGCCGAACAAACCTTGCTTCCGGCAAACTGCCGTCCACTATCGCGGGCTCGCCGTTCCCCGCGACCGTCGAAACAAGGCCGGACGCGGAAATCAGCCGAACCCGTGAGTTCATCGTGTCCGCGACCAGGATGGAGCCGTCGCCCCAAACGCTGACACCGCACGGCGTGTTGAACTTCGCGTTCGGGCCGGTCCCGTCCGCAAATCCTCGTCCAGATCCCGCGATGGTCGTTACGGCGCCGTCGTTAATAATTTTGATCTTATCGTTGTAAGTATCGGCGACTGCAATTTTTCCGTTTTCAAATACCGATACACCGACCGGAGCGTTGAAAAGTGCCTCTGATGCCGGCCCGTCAGCGTCGCCTGGTCTGCCTTCGGTACCGGCGATCACTGAGATCCTTCCGTCTTGCCCGATCTTCTTGATCGTGTGAGAGCCGGTATCGGCAACGACGAGGCTGCCGTCCGGAGCAAAGGCGATCGCCGACGGCGTGTTCAATCCAACGGCGAAATCCTGCACGGTTTCGCCTGAAATACGAACTATCTTTCCGTTCAGCCCGTCCGAAATAAAGACCACATCCTCTTTGATGGCGACGCCGAACGGTTCAGCGAGAGACGATCCGTTAGTCGAAACCGATTCGACGGTTGTGAACGGTTTGAAAGTGCCGCCAAATGGTCCGGAAAGAAATCGGCAAGAGGTAAGGAATAATGCAGCTACTATAATTGCACCAAAACAAGATCTGAATGAAGGTCGGCGGTTTGTCAGCATTATCAAGTCGTTGTTCGTTCCTGTATGGTCTGATAGTATGATTGCACAAGTATCAATTCAGTAGGAAAGGAGGAGTATTATGTTTTCATTACAGGATCTGCTTGGGGCCCAGCAGGGAACCGAAGCGGTCGATCAGATCAGCCGGAATGTGGGAGCCGAACCTTCCGCCGTCAATTCCGCCATTCAGGCTGCCTTGCCGATGATCCTTGGCGGGCTCGCAAACAATGCGTCCACGCCGCAAGGTGCCGAGAGCCTGAACAATGCGCTTGAACAGGACCACAGCGATAGCGGTATTCTCGGGAATTTGGGCAGTCTCGGCGGCCTTATCTTTGGACAGCAGCAGCAAGCACCTCCGCCTCGCCAGGCCGATGCCGGCGGAATACTTGGACATATTTTCGGCGACCGTCAGGGCCAGGTAGCACAAGACGTAAGCGAGAAAAGCGGTCTTGGGATGGGACAGGTGGCACAAATTTTGATGATGCTTGCGCCGATAGTGATGAGCTATTTAGGACAGCGTAAGCAAGAGCAAAATGTTGGTGCCGACGGGCTGGGCGGACTGCTTGGCGGACTGCTCGGCGGCCAATCGTCGGCCGCGCCGTCGTCGGGAAATCCCATGATCGATATGGCGAGCGGAATGCTTGACAGCGATCGTGACGGCTCCGCACTCGATGACATTGCGTCGATGGCTTACAAATACATGACCAATAGACAGTAGCCGAACTAGTTTGACGTTATAGCCCGGCCGCCGTGTGCAGATGCACATCGGCGGCCTTTTTTGGTTTGAAACCTATGGCTGGAATAAAGCGTAGAATCAGACATATCCGGATCAAGATCAGCAGGCGCTAATCACTAAATACTGGGGAAACTTATGATAAGCAAGAAAATCTTTTGTCGCTTTTTTGCGGCAATGATGATCGCACTGGCGGCTTCGTCCGGGGCGGTCCAGGCGCGTCCGATGACGCTGCCTTCGATCTTTCAGCAGGACGAACGTCGAAAACTGCCGCCGGTCAATTGGGTCCGGAGCCGCAAGATCGACGTCAAACATCTTGACATCGATCTGCGCTTCGACTGGGACAAGGAGCAAGCATTCGGAACGACGACGATCACGCTTGCACCGTTCACTGACACCGACACGATCCCGCTCGACGCGGCAATGATGACGATCAGCGCAGTAACGACCGAAAATGGCGCGCCGCTTAAGTTTAATTACGACGGGAAAAAGGCAAATGACAATCTTGAGATCAAACTCGACCGCATTTATAAGTCTGGCGAGGATGTAAAAGTAAAGGTCGATTACCGCACGAATTATGTAAATAAGGCTGACAGCGACACGGCTATCGGCGGGTTTGGGCGCGGCCTTCGGTTTATAAAGCCGACGGAAGACGACCCAAACAAGCCGCGGCAGATATGGTCGCAGGGCGAGAGCGAATTTAACCGTTACTGGTTTCCGTCATACGATTCGCCGAATGATTTTCGCACGACCGACCTCAAAGCCACCGTGACAAAACCGTTCTTTGTTGTCTCAAACGGAAAGTTGGTAGAGACAAAGGAAAACAGCGATAACACCAGAACGTTCCACTGGAAGATGGAGCAGCCCTATACGAACTATCTGACGTCGATAGTAGTCACCGAAACTTCGCCTGTGACTCAGGATTTCGAGGGAATTCCGGTTTACAACTACGGCTATGTTAACGAAACAAAAGAAGTGGCAGCGACAGTCAAGAACCTTCCTGCGACGATGAAATTCTTTTCGGAAATTACAGGTATCAAGTATCCGTATCCGAAATATTCTCAGGCGTTCGTTGAGGACTTCGGCGGCGGAATGGAGAATATCTCTGCTACGACCCAGATCGAAGAAATGATCCATGACGAACGCGAATTGCTGGATACTGACAGTGAAAGCCTGCAGTCGCACGAACTCGCGCACCAATGGTTCGGCGATTATGTGACGACGCGCGATTGGGGCCAGATATGGCTGAACGAAAGTTTTGCGACCTATATGCAGGCCATGTGGACGGAACGGCTCAAAGGCCGCGACGAGTTTCTTTATACCGACATTCGCGGGAATCAAAATACGGTCATCGGCACTTGGAAGGCCGGCAACCGCCGCCCGATAGTAACAAAATATTATGCAGACAAGGACGCGATGTTCGACAATTACGCTTATCCGGGCGGCGGTTCGGTGCTCCACATGCTTCGCAAGCATCTAGGCGACAAGCTGTTCTTCAAATCGCTGAACCATTACCTGACGAGCAATGCGCACCAGCCGGTTTCGACCGAAGACCTGCGGATAGCGATCGAAGAAGCAACTGGGCAATCGATGGATTGGTTCTTTGATCAATGGCTTTACAGAATGGGGCATCCGATATTTGAGATCACACAGAATTATGACGGGGCCGCAAGAAAATTGACCTTGAATGTAAAGCAGACACAAAAGATCGACCTGACAAATGACTTTCCGCAAACCGAGTTCTTTCAGAGTTTTGTGGATGTCGAGATTGACGGCCGCATTGAACGCGTCTGGCTTAAACCTCAGGCCGAGAATGTTTTTGTGTTCGACGCGGCGGCGAAACCAAAGCTCGTGAATTTTGACGATGAAGGCACATTGCTAAAGGAGATGAAGTTTGAGAAATCGATCGAAGATCTCTTTTATCAGATGGCTAATGACAAAGACGTGATCGGCCGACGATGGGCGATGGCCGAACTGGAAAAGCGAGCGGTCGAGGGTCCAAAGGCGGAGGTTGTCGCGGCGTTGATCACATCGGCCGAGAAAGACCCGTTTTGGCGGATTCGCCGTGCAGCCTTGTCGGTGATCGCGAATATTTATTCTCCTGATCCGCAGCCAGGACAAGCCCGTCCGCCGGCAAAGCTCGATGCTAATGTAGAAGCCGCCGTTATCCGGTTGACCAAGGACCCTAAATCGCTGATCCGCGGCGACGCGATCGAACTTCTTGGCGAAACGCAAGACAAGAAGCATACGCCGGTCTTCCTGGCGGCCGTGAACGATCAAAGCTACGAGGTAATCGACCAGGCAGCGTTGGCCCTTGGCCGCGTAAAGGACCCAAAGGCGTTTGACGCACTGGCCAAGCTTGCCGCCACGCCATCTTGGCGCGGCCGCATTGCAACGGCCGGACTGAATGGCCTTGCGGCCCTGGGCGACAAACGCGGGTTTGATATCGGATTAAAGTTGGTAAATGACAAGACGCAGCCAACTGCCGTAAGGACTGTTGCCGGCGCCGTTGTCGGATCGACCGGTAAAGGCGACCCGCGCGCCTTTCCTATCGTATTTGATCGTTTCAAAAAAACTCTTGATTCGGGCAATGTCGGTAATTTGATACCGAGCATTCAAGCCCTGATAAACGTAGCTGACCCGCGCGGCCAGGAGGCGTTTGATATGTTAAAGGCGAAATACAAAGACAATCCTGGAGCAACGCAGGCAATTACAGTTTTTGAAACTCAATTCAAGGCTGCGATAAAAAACTAGAACGAAAGACACGTCTTTGCGTGAGAAATGAAATGTTCTCACGCAAAGTCGCTGACCACAAATTGCCGCAAGAATGTAAGTCGGAGACGCTTAATATTTAGATCATAGCACGGTGTCCGGGCCGGGATTCGTGCGCGAGTCGATGTTCAAGTTTATGCTATAATCCCGTCATAATGCAGCCAGTGAATGAACCAATCGATTATTTCCCAAGTGTTCTCGATTTCAGCCCGATGCGGCTGTCCGACGAACAGTTTGAGAGTTTGGCCCGCAATCATCCCGACCTAAATTTAGAACTCTCCGCCGAAGGAGAACTTATGATTGTGGCACCTACTTTGCCCGACACAGGATGGAAAAATGCTGATCTGATCTTTTTTCTGACGGAATGGTCAAGAAAGAATAGAAGCGGTTTGGTATTTGATTCATCGTCATTATTTTCCTTCCCTAACGGAGCCAAGCGCGCGCCGGATGCTGCATGGTTAAAGCGGGAAAAATGGGATGCATTATCGGCGAGCGAAAAGAAAAAATTTTCAAGGCTGGTACCGGATTTTGTGGTAGAACTTCGCTCGCAGTCCGATTCGCTAGAGGCGCTGAAAGCAAAGATGAAGGAGTATATTTCGAACGGTGTTCGGCTCGGGTGGCTGATCGATCCGATCGAAAAACAGGTGTCGATCTATCGCGCAAATGGCGAGGTCGAGGTTCTGGTCGATCCGGAAACGGTATCGGGCGAAGACGTGCTTCCGGGCTTTGAACTGCATCCGCGGGAGCTTTGGTAGGCATCGGCCGTTGACTGCAAGTTCGGCAGGGTTTAATCTGTTAATCTGTGGTGAGTTAGAGCGACTTGCGACCACGATAAAAAATCGCTAAAAAGCTAAGAGTTCAATTGAATAGATTTTGAAGAAAACTCTGTGCTTTGCGGCGCAGAGCTTTTTTATTTGCGATTTGCGAATTTCGATTTGCGATCGCGATAAGGTTCAGGCTGCGGCTTTACTTATCGCACTCAAAGGCCAGAATTGATGAACGAGAACGACCTTTTGAAACGCACAAAGGCCTTTGCCTAAAGGGTGATCAGGCTTGTTGATGCGTTGCCCAAGACTTCGGTCGGGAAGGCGATCGGCAATCAGTTGATACGAAGCGGAACGTCAGTGTCAGCAAATTATAGGGCGGCGTGCCGGGGGCGATCGAAAGCGGAGTTCATCGCTAAACTCGGGGTGGTCGAGGAAGAAGCCGACGAGAGCTGTCACTGGTTAGAATTGATAATCGAATCGGGAATGATGGATGAAACGCTTGTGGCTCCGCTACTGAAAGAGGCTAACGAGATCACGGCGATCATGGCCGCATCTAAGAAAACCGCGCGAAATGGGATGGGCAATCGCAAATCGCAAATCGAAATTCGCAAATGAAAAACTTTCTAGCACTACTCAACGAAAAGGTCATCGTCTTCGACGGTGCGATGGGTACTTATCTTCAATCGCTCGATCTGCCGATCGAGGAATGGGGCGGGGCGAATTTTGAGAATTGTTCGGAGAATCTGCTTTACACGCGGCCGGATGCGATCCGTGCGGTGCATAACGCGTTTCTCGAAGTCGGCTGCGATGTTATCGAAACGAACAGCTTTGGCGGCAGCGAGATCGTGTTGAAAGAATTTGGCATTGCGGAGAAAACGTACGACGTAAACTTGCGTGCCGCGGAATTGGCGAAGAGCGTTGCGAATGATTTCTCGACCGCCGCGCAGCCGCGATTTGTTGCCGGATCGATCGGGCCGGGGACGAAATTGCCGACGCTTGGG
>Ga0138256_10008691_pt1 | contig 10664 bp, 5 predicted proteins | sample KNB2016incub_MG_FD_105486 | JGI IMG/M metagenome (GOLD analysis project Ga0138256, IMG submission 105486) | Active sludge microbial communities from wastewater in Klosterneuburg, Austria - KNB2014incub_MG | ecosystem: Engineered > WWTP > Activated sludge > Unclassified | place: Austria... | reverse complement strand
GCGGTCGTAGTCCGAGGTGGTTTCCTCGATCTGGGCCTTGATCTGCTCGATGCGCGACTTGATCGCCTTGTTGTCGCCGGCGCCGTCGATGATGGTGGTGTTCTCCTTCGAGACCTGGACCTTTTTGGCGGTGCCCAGATCACGAATGGTGGCCTTCTCGAGCGAGAGGCCCACTTCCTCGGAGATCACGGTGCCGCCGGTGAGGACCGCCATGTCTTCCAGCATCGCCTTGCGGCGGTCGCCGAAGCCCGGGGCCTTGACCGCGCAGACCTTGACGATGCCGCGGATGGTGTTGACCACCAGCGTGGCGAGTGCCTCGCCCTCGACTTCCTCGGTCATGGCGTTTTACGTGCCAGTGGCCAGGTCGTGGTCGCGACCGCTCATGTTGCCCTGATGCGCCATCCCGTCGAGCAGGGAAACGCTGTTACGGAAGATCGGCGAGTCTCGATAGGTCAGCGCATCAAGGCCAGCACCCCTCTGCGCCTGCGTTTCCTTCCGCCATCTACCTGGCTGCGATAGCCAACGGAGCAAACACAATCGCGCAATCTCGTGAATGGTCGAGACCATCCTAGCCGCCTCGCCCGTTAGAGGCACCCCCCAAGCGGAAGCCTTCGTTCGCCATAGGACGTTTCCGTGGGCGAATGCACTTCTTCGCTGCGAGTAAGCGCTCACGATCCACTCCTCGACATCGAGGCCCAGTACTCGATCCTGCAAAGCACAGGCTGACCGCCTTCCAAGATCACGCCCTGACGCGTGGCCGGGAGTCAACAGGGCTTCGAGCACTCCGAACAACGCGGTTACCATGAACTGCGCCGATCCCACGGTTCCCAACGTCGCCTGCGCGAAACAGGTCCAAGCATTGATGAGCTGCGGATCGTCATCGTTGCTCAAGGAGCGAACGCGGCTCACGAGGGCCGCAGCTATCTTGAGATCGCTCACGATGTAGCGATTCGCAGACTCCGGTTCCGACGGCCCCGGACCGCTAATCGCGGACGCGTCCTGATGGTAGGCGGCAAACGGGCTGTCGATCGCGCCCTCGGGCGACGCCGCTCTGTATGAACCGCCGAACGACATTGGCAGGGGCCGCCAAAGGCGCAAAGCTGCAAGGAAGGCGAAAAACAGTTCGTCGGCAGCCTCGCTGGTTGCAGCCTGCACGTGGTCTGCAACTAGTGCAAAGTGGTCATGGCCTACGCCCGGCAGTCCGTAGAACGGCACCAATGACGCTGCCGTCGCAGCCTGTCGCACGTCTCGCTGTCCCTGTGTTTCTCCCTCCCGATCGAGGACGTCAAGTGATCCAAGACTGACCGCGGAGAGTCCGCAGGACAGTGGGACCGGTGGGGACCAATCATGATCGAAGGGAAATGACGCAAACCGAAACACTCGATTGCCGGGCTGCATGGCAGTTCTTCTAGGTGCCTCGATGGTCTCCGACGATGGAACTATCACCATGCGCGCCCTGTCATGGAGCTACGCTTGGGGCGCTTCCGTGGCATTTATCGCATACGCGTTCGCCAAGCCCGCCGCGGTGCCGCCGGCGATAATCGCATCGTGCGGGATCAACGCATACCGCCAACGCTTGCCGTTATGGCTGATCGCGTGGTCCGTAGCGTAGGCGCACCATCGGGCAGCAGCCTGCGCCTTGGCCTGCACCTCGGGGTCGGCGATGTCCCCGGTCCGCTTTGGCTCCAGAATCAGCTTTTCCGAATTGGTTTCGACGACGAAGTCGGGTTCGTAAGCGCGGCCGTTACTCCACTCGATCTGGAACTGGGCGGGGCCCGGCTTGAGCCAGCGAATTACGTCGATGTCGTCTTCGAGCACGATCGCCAGCCGCTGTTCGCCTTCAGCGGACTGGAATTGCTGAAGGTCGTAGCAGCACTTCACGAATCCAGTGAACCCAACCTGGCGGATGTTCGCGCCGGCCGGTAGCGGCTGACGGAAGTTCCTGGGCGCCGCACCGGGCGGCAGGGTGAACGCAAGCGGCCTAAGCATGGTGAACCCGCGAGTCACGTTGCCCTGATACCCCGTGGGGGTCTCCCATCGATGTGCGACCAATTGCGCCCACACGAACTCCGCCAGCACCCTGCGATGGTAGATCAGCACGTTCTCGACGGCTGCCTCATCGTGCAGGTACTCGCGCAGGCGTGATACCACCTGCCCTGCGAGCTTGTATAGCAGTTCGGCATGGGCTTCATAGTCGATCTCGTCGCGCTCCATTAGCACGCCGACGAGATAGTTCTCCGGGCGTGGCTCGCGCAGATCCCTACGATCCCAGCCTATGTGCTCGCGTGCGCGATCCCTGAGTTGCTGGACTATGAGCTCCTCATTTACCGGCTGATAGGCGAGCCGCCTCAAGTCCTCCAGATCGAAGTTACGGAAGCCGAACGCCACATCCCGGGTCGGGATTACCACGACGTTTGGGATGTCGATGGTCAAGCGCGCAACCGCCTCGGTTGCCCGATTGACGACCCGCTCCACCGCAACGGCCAGGGACTGGCCTTGTTCCGCCAATCCAAGACTTCCCTGCACAGGGGACAGCTCCGCCTCGACTTCGGCCCGAATGCGCGCCCGGACCTCGGGTTGGGTCAGAGCTGCAGCGTTCGGAAGCCGAGCCTCCTGGCGCTGGATCGCGTTGAGCGCAGCGCGCGCGATCTCCTGCTCGCCGGCGACCGCAATCCTGTAGGTTGCTGCCTCGCCTACGGCCGCCGGTGCAACAGGATTGTTGCCCACCGTCGAGAGAGTTCCCGTCAATACGGACTCCACCAGCGAACGGCTGATGCCCGCCTGTGGCGCCTGCGCCGGCACATCACCACCCGGACCGATCGTGACCGCCTCGCGGATGATCGCATCCGGTTTGCCGGCTTCATCGATGATGCGTTGGAACTGGTCGTGCGCGACGACTGTCAAGCGGTCGACCGCAGCCACGCCGGTCCGCCTGCCATAGGGTAGCCGTAGGCCGCGTCCCAGCGTCTGCTCGGTCAGGATGTCTGATGCCGAAGCCCGTAGTGGAACGATGGTGAACAGGTTTGTGACATCCCAGCCTTCTTTCAGTTTGTTGACATGGATGACCACCTGCGTGCTCTCGTCGTGCTCGACGGCCAGCAGTCGCGCCATCGCCTCGTCCGATTCGACGCCGGTCTGGGCGGAGTGGACCTCGATCACTGCGCCCCGATAGGCGCCCCCGAAGAATCCTTCGGATTCCATCAGCTCACGGATCCGCGAGGCGTGCGACGTGTCCAGCGCCACCACCAGCATGAACGGCTTCACGGTCGGCCGACCGGCCTGACGCGCATACGTGGCTAGTTCAACCTTCACGTACTCGTGGTAATGAATCCCGTCCTCGAGCTTGATGCGCTCCAGCTCATCTTCGGGAATGCCGGCCGGATTGAAGTCCTTTCGCGTGGCAACCGCGGGCTCCTTCAGCAAACCGTCCGCCAGTGCCTCGCCGAGACCGTATCGGTAAATGACGTTTCGGAAGGCTTTGGAGTTCGCGCCGACCGTCCGCGGGGTTGCGGTGAGTTCGAGCCCCAGGATGGGCTTCAGCTCAGCGATTGCCTTGGCGCCCGCACTACCCCGGTATCGGTGCGCTTCGTCCATCAGCAGAACGAGGTCGTCCAGCCCCGCTAGGTAGTCGAAATAGCTGTCGCCAATGTACTCCTGTAACCGCTTCATGCGCGGCGCGGCACCACCGCGAACCTCGGTATTGATCTTGGCGATGTTGAAGATGTTGATGTGGGGCAACTGGTCGGCGCCGAAGAGCTGTCCCGGCACCGTCATTGCCTGGACATCCTCGTAGCGTACGCCCGCTCCCGATTCGTAGTTCTCGCCGGTAACGAGCACGGGCGGCGTTGTGGCGAACTGCGCAATGCCCGCAAGCACGTATTTCGGGCTGGCCGGGTCAAAATCGGCCTTGAGCTTCTCGTAGATCGTGAGGTTTGGCGCCAGCACGAAGAAATGCCGGCTGCGCCCGGTGAGATACAAATACGCAATGAATGCGCCCATCAGGCGCGTCTTGCCGACGCCGGTTGCCAGCGCAAAGCACAGCGAGGCGAACTCGCGCTCGAAATCCTCGACTGCCGGCCACTGGGCCCCGATCGCGGCGAGTTGGGCCGCGATGTCCGCATCCTTGCGCAAGTCGATGCGGGACAGCACATCGGCAAGGACGTCGAGCGATGCCGCTTGCGGCTCGCGCAGGCTCATTCGCGCCGACAATTGGCGAACGATCCGGTCGGTCATGCGTCAGGCTCGTCGAAAAGGCCGCCTTTCGGCCGCATAGCCACCGGTTCAGTCGACGTTCGCCGTGCGGGTCTTGCGGCAGCTCGCGGAGCAGCAGCATCAGTGGCGCTTTCTGCCGTGCCCACAGCGATTGCCCCGGCAGGCGCGGCGTCCGGCAAGTCTGCGACTCGGAGTGAGTAATCGTCGCGGCCCCATTCGCACTTGGCCAGCACCGCCTGCGGAATCTTCTTAATCGTCAGGTTCTCGAACGCGTCCGGGTCGGCGTCGAACGCCTTGCAGCAGACCAGCAGGCTGCGCGCCGAGCCGACGTCCTCGCTGATCGCGCGCAGCTGCGCGTGCGTCAATGAGGTCGTCGTCACGTAGATGAAGTCGCGCTCAGTAGCGCGCCCGTGCTGCCAGTAGTGCTGCTCACTCGGGGCGTAGCGAAAGCCCATGAGTTGGCAAACCGCCTGCGCGAGCATCTCCGGGTTATAGGCTGGGTTGATGACGAGATTGCCAAAAGCGTCTTGCTTCATGAGTGTCGGCGCGAGGCGGTAGTAGCGGAAGCCACCGCCGCCCTTCCACGCGACTGCCTTCGTAACGCCGCTTTCGTCTCTTCCCTCAACGACCGCCTGCATACGAGGGACTATATGGGTTCTGCAGTGATCACCCAATTCGGCCATGATCCATCGTCGACGCATCTTGTGTGCCACCGCTCCAGTAGTCCCTGACCCCGCGAAGGAGTCAAGTATCCAGTCGTCGACATCGGATGAAAGCTCAAGGCAACGCTTGATGAGTGCCTCCGGCTTCTTGCTTCTCGGAAAACTCACGCCGCCTTCGTTGTGTAGGTTGTTCGACAGAAGGTCATCCCACAGCGACGTCAGAGGTTCGCCGGCCACTACCTCGCCGTCAACGACGCGAAGCTTGTCCGAGTAGAACAGGATTCGCTCGCCACCAAGAAAGTACATTGTTGGATGGTTTTCACGCTCAAGGACATAGACTCTAGAGCGGTCATTCGATGACATGTCTACGGCCTCGCGTGCAGCTGCGCCGATAGCGTCATAGTCAGGACGAGCGAGGCGAAGTACGCGTTCAGCGTTCTTGTGCACGAACTCAGTGATTAACCTTTCATAGTCCGCCGCGAGTCGCTTCTTGAGCTCCCGAGCCGCGACGCCAAGCTTGTTGGCGAAGGCATCGGAAAGTGAACCTGTCGACCACTGCTCGGGTGGATCTCCTGGATTAGCAAGCCACTTGGTATACCGGCGATCGCGTTCGACGCGCCCAACAAAGACTCTCTTGGGCCTCCAGCTCGCGTCGTCCCGTGCATACACGAGCAAGAAGTTTGTGGTGTTCACCACGCCGGGATTGATTGCCTTGTGGCCCGTAGGTGCGCCCTGCTTAAAGGTAACCACTGCCTTGCGATTTCGTCGCCCGAAAATTTCGTCCAAGATTGCGATTAGATAACCAAGCTCAGAGTCGCCGATATGAGCAAAGAGAGTGCCGTCGCTCCGAAGCAGCGAGTGAAGAAGTTCGAAGCGATCGCGCATCAGGCTCAGCCAACGCGAGTGCTCCATGCCGTCCTCGTAGTAAAAGAGGTCCTGGTGCGTGTTGAACGGAGGGTCAACGTAAACGCATTTGATCGTTCCGCGGAAATCAGGCTCAAGCGCCTTCAGCGCCAGCAGGTTGTCGCCGTGGATGAGAATGTTGTCGAACCGATCGTCGGGCGAAACGCGCCGCGCTGCGTGGTAGCTCAGCGCCGGGTCCTCCAGCAGGATGCGCGGCTCCAGCCGCGGCCGCTCATCCTTGCCGACCCAGATCAGTTCAAGCCTCTGCTTGCGGTTCACGGCGCGTCGTCGGCCTTGGTCTTGCCGCCGTAGGGGCCTCCTCCATAGGCGTCGACACCGTACCTGCCCCGGGTGAACGTTTCGGGTACCGCGACCGGGTCAGGCGGGCGACTTGCGGCGTAGATCGTGAGCTTTAGCATGTCGTTCCCGATCAGGGTGTACTCGGGTGTACGGCCCGAGAGTCGGCGGGATTCCTCGATCAGCAGCGGCACGCCCTCGCCACGGCGATCCATCAGCGTACGCCGCGGGACGCCGGGCAAATCCACCGGGCAGCGTGTCAGCAGGCTGACGATCAGCTCGTTGCGCGTGGCCTGCTTGTAGGGCAAGGTTTCGATGGTCTGGGAGTTGGGGAGCGCACCGGGCGAGTCGATTTCGAGCCGATCCACGAACTGGTGAATCCGGACGGCGCTGCCGGGCATCGAATAGTCGCGGTGCGCGGCCGCGTTGGCGATGGCCTCGAATACGGCACCGGCCGCGTACTGCGGGTAGTCGACCCGGCCTACATCCTTTCGAGCTCCGACGTGCATATTTCGCAGCACGAAACGCACGGCCTCAACTACCTGCGCGTCCAACGGTCCGTCGGCGTCGAGGGCATCGTGCTGCTGGTCCGCGGTACGTTCAGTCCCGAGGTACCGGACGCACTGGATGAAGGCCGATGGCAGCCATTGGCGCGGGTGCTCGCTGCACATCAGGCAGCCAGCCACCGAGGCGACCCAGCTGCCTTCGTTCTGCGTCAGGACCTTCATCTTCTGAAGTTTGACTTCATCCGGGTCGGAACCACCGCCGAGGAATCGCGACCACAGCGGCTTCGAAAGTGCGCCCATTCCGCAGTCCACTACTGGAACTTCGTCATAGAAGATCAAGCCGGCCCGACTTCGTTGGGCGAACAGCCGTGAGAGTTGGTCAGGCGACTGCTGCCGCTTCGTGCTGCCGACCCGATGCAGGTACCCGGACGGACTGCGATGCACGAACAGACTGCGGGGCACCTGGACCCACAGAACAGGCAGCAGGTCGCCGCCGGCATTTGGCAGCTCGATGCGCCGGACGTGAATCGTTGGCGTCGGATCGCACGATGACTCGACCAGATTGGCCAGCCATGCTTCGACGATGTCTAGGTCCTCGATGGACAGTCCGATCGGCTGCCGGGTCTTGTCGTCGACACCCAAAAGCAGGTCGCCACCGATCGAGTTCGCCAGTGACGCGACTTCGTCCGCGATGCTTTCACCACTGGGACCACTCACTTTTCGACCCGCCAGTACGACGCGCTTTAGTTCAAGCGTCGAATCCTCGCCCAGACGCAGGCGCGTCAGCAGCTCCGAAACCTCCCGTGCCGTACTCATCGACTAGGACTCCAGAACCCAGGACACCTCGAAGAGATCGTCGACACGGTGCGTCATCCGCAGCCGCGCCTCGATACCATCGAGGAGTACTTCCTCGCGGAAGGCAATTTCTTTTCGGCGCTCGTAGAAGCGCAGCAACGCTTCGTCGCGCTGCTGTTCGAGGCTGCGGATTGCCCGCTTTGCCTGAGCCTTCTCGGCCAGCGTGCCAAGCTGACGAAGCATCCGCTTCTGAGATCGGATCTGCTCGTCCATTCGATCCACGTCGGTACGCAGGGTCAGGCGTTGGTCCTCGGCCCATCGGTCGAGGCGATCGGTTTCGTCCTGGAACCAGTCCTCATTGCGCTTTCTGGCGGCTTGGAGCACGCCATCGACCGCCGCTGCGAAGGCTTGCCCGGTCTGTTCGTCGGCGACCGCTTCGGCCGACTCGAACGCTGCCGGCACCTGCAGCAGTCGTTCGGTGGTTTCCCGAGTCAACGGCGTTCCGCCCGATCGGAGTGCAATGGCTACCAGCTCCTGGGTCGTCTCCGCGGCAGTTTCGAGCTCGACCACGGCGACCCGGAGAACACCCCGCGCTCCAACGAGGTCCTTCACATCAGCCAGTTGCCCATCGACCATCGAATACCGGAAGCGTAGCCTGCCTCCGGGCGTCGGGCGAAATCGCGCAAGTTCAACCAAGTCGGCACCCAGACCTTCATCTGGCCGCAGGAGGCCGGCATTCGCGCGCTCCGCCGGCGGCCACGAAACCGCAAAGCGCCCCTCGACGAGGCTCACGACATCGTGGTCGAACGCGGCGTCCGGTCGAACCGCTCGGATCAGGCGCAGGAACTGCTGCTCGTACGCATTGAGCGCCCGCTTCGTCTCTTCGCGGCGCGTACGCAGGTTTCGAACAACGTCCTCGTCGAAGTTCTCGAGGAGAATCTGCTTGGCGCGTGTCTCGCGCTGCTGAATGGTCGCGTCGAGGTCGGCTTGCAGGCGCGCGAATTCGGCTTCGATCGTGCGCGAGTCGCGACACCGGCGATAGATGTCGTTGATGCTCTTCTCGACGTCGACGCCGGACTCGATGGCACCGAGGATCTCGTCGCTCGCACCGAACACCCCATCGAACAGCTGGAACTTCTTCGCCAGGAGCTCGTAGACCAGCTCGTCCGCACGGTTCTTGCGGTTGACAAAATTTACTACGACGACGTCGTGCTTCTGGCCATACCGATGGACGCGGCCAATGCGCTGTTCAACGCGCTGAGGATTCCAAGGCAAGTCGTAGTTGATCAGCAGCGAGCAGAACTGCAGGTTGATGCCCTCGCCACCAGCTTCGGTGGCAATCAGGATGTCCCGATCCTCCCTGAAGGCATCGACAATTGCCGCTTTCATGTCCGCCGTCTTCGACCGCGAGATGGTTTCCGTGCCGTCGTGACGCTTCAGCCAGCGGGCGTAAACAGCCTTCGAGTCAGCGTCACTGTTGCTACCGTTCAGAAGAACCGTAGTGCCGGCATATCCATTTGCCTCCAGCAACTCGCGCAGGTAGCGCTGGGTGCGAACCGACTCGGTAAAGATCACTGCCTTACGCTGCCCCCCGAGTCGGTCAGCCATCTCGAACGCCTTGCCGAGCGCAATAAGCAGCGCGTCGCCCTTGCGATTGGTCCGAATGCGGCGTGCGAGCTCTCGGTAGTCGGACAGGCGGCGTATTTCGTTGACGCGTTCGAGATGCTCGCCTTGGATGGGCTCGCGCTCGGAATCGATTGCCAACTCGTCGGCCGTAACATCGACCGCGTCGAAATCGGCCAGAACCGTCAAGTCGAGCGTGCGACTCGCATTGAGCCGTTTGATGATGGTGTCGAGGGTCTCGCCGATCGCGAACGAGGACGACGCCAAGATCTTGCGGATGACAAGCGTTACGAGGTGACGCGCACCGGGCTTGATCGCGAGGATGCTGTCGTCCTGCAGATAGGCCGAGACCTTCTGGTAAAGCTCCCACTCTTCGTCGGAAGGCGTGAAGTCCTGTGTGATCGAGAAACGCTTGGTGAAGTTGATGCCTCCCTCTTGCTGCACCTGGCGCCGCAGGGTGCGGTGGCAGATCGGCTTAAGGCGCTGTTTCAGTTCGCGCAGTCGTTCGTCGAGATTCCGCCCGCCGGTGTACTGGAGCTGGAAGGCCTCGAGGCTGCCGAAGAACTCCTCGCTGATAAAGGAGACGAGCCCATAGAGTTCGAGGAGTGAGTTCTGGAACGGCGTCGCGGTCAGCAGGACCTTCCGGCGGCCTCGGAGCGCTTCGTTGAGAGCGGTCGCGCGCTTCGACGCACCCTCGCCCTTGTATAGGTTTCGAAGCTTGTGCGCTTCGTCTAGGACGACCAAGTCCCAATCCACTGAAGCGAGTTCGCGCTTTCGCGAGGCGGCGAACTCGTAGGACGTGATGGCAAGGGCGTCTGTGACCTGGAACGGATTCGAATTCCCGGCGCGTAGCGCATCCGAGAACGTCTTCGATTCGAGGATCTCCGCCTGGAGTCCGAACTTGTCGGCCAGTTCCTGCCGCCACTGGCGCCGCAATGTCGCCGGGACGACGAGCAGGATGCGTCGCTTCTGCTGCGCCCAGCGCTGGGCGATGACCAAGCCGGCTTCGATCGTCTTGCCGAGACCGACTTCATCGGCCAGAAGCGCACCCGCCGCAACCGGGGAATCGAGCGCGAACAGCGCGGCATCGACCTGATGAGGATTCATGTCGACCCGGGCCGAAGCCAGCGCGCGTGTCACCGACGCCTCACCCCGGCTGCGCAGAGTCAACCAGTATGCAATGAACTTTCCTTGGTGCGGTGTGTAGCCGACCGTGCCGCCTGTAGCCACGGGACGGCCAGGGCGCTCCGCTCCTGCAGTGCTGGCCATTTCGGTCCTACCTGATACTCGGGCTCAGTATGCCCTCGAGTGAATGGTGGGCCAAGGATCTCCTTGATCGGAGCCGCAAAAGCCGAAGGGCAGGCCTCGCGGTCTGCCCTTCGGTGCATCGGGTGCTGCGGTCGCGGCTAAAGCCGCTCCTACAGGGGTGAGGCTTGGGGCGGGGACCTAGAAGTCCATGCCGCCCATGCCGCCGCCGCCACCGTGGTCGTGGCCGCCGCCGGCCGCCGGCGCGTCCTTCTTCGGGGCCTCGGCCACCATCGCTTCGGTGGTGATCATGAGGCCGGCGATCGAGGCCGCGTTCTGCAGCGCGGTGCGGGTGACCTTGGTCGGATCGAGGATGCCCATCTCGATCATGTCGCCGAAGGCGCCGGTCTGGGCGTTGTAG
>Ga0138256_10008689_pt1 | contig 10664 bp, 8 predicted proteins | sample KNB2016incub_MG_FD_105486 | JGI IMG/M metagenome (GOLD analysis project Ga0138256, IMG submission 105486) | Active sludge microbial communities from wastewater in Klosterneuburg, Austria - KNB2014incub_MG | ecosystem: Engineered > WWTP > Activated sludge > Unclassified | place: Austria... | reverse complement strand
TGTGTATAATTTGGTCACGCCTCCTACCTCAAACAAATCATTTTGGTCAATGGCCGATGAGTCTTCCAACGATCTTTGCCCAAATGAAAAAATAAACGTAGTGTCTTTTTCCAGCATGGCAATTATAAATCCGGGCGTGCGATCATACCGGATATTGGTTTCGTACCGGATCAGTTTTTGGATTTCACGTCTTACCGGGTCTTCCTGGGCGGTTAAAACTCCGGCAAAAAAATTAAGCAAAGAAAATAAAGCCGTTTTAAAATTCAAGTCGGGTGTGTTTATTCTTTTATGTCCATCAGATTGCTTTGGTACCCTGAAGTGCTTTACCGATATTAATATCCAACATACGGTGGGCGATGGGTGCACTGTACTGATTGAGTTCTTCAATGAACTTAATTATAACATCTTTATTGTTGGAGGCTCGGGCAGATTTTAAATTATCGGCCTTTATTGTCAAATCCTCGATTTCGATGCTTGAAAGATGAGCCGAATTTTGGGTGATAAATCGTTCAGTGGCCAACAGGATCATATTGGCTTCATTAATGGCATCGAGCAAAGCTTTGGCTTGCATATCTTGCTGGGCATACTTTACGGACTCCAATAACATCCTTGCCATTTCCTCTTCGGATAAACCATATTGGGATTTCACGTCGATTTCCGTACTTACGCCCGACCTCAGTTCTTTGGCTTTTACAGTGAGAATTCCATCGGCATTGATTAAAAACTGGATTTCAATTTTTGGCAGACCGGCAGGCATAGGGGGGATTCCAGACAAAATAAATTCTCCCAATTTTCTATTGTGTGCAACCAATTCCCTTTCACCCTGGAATACACTGATTTTGAGTTTAACCTGGCCATCGACGGAGGTAGTATATTGCCTTCCTGCTTTAGAAGGTATTTTGGAATTGCGGGCAATAATTACATCCATGAGCCCGCCTATAGTCTCAATGCCAAGGGATAAAGGGGTCACATCGATCAGTAAAAATTTCTGGTCTTTGCCGGACAGAATATTGGCCTGAACCGCAGCGCCCAGAGCTACGACCTCATCCGGGTTAAGATCATCATACAGTTTATCCCCAAAAAACAACTTTATAGCATTTTTTACAGCAGGTACGCGGGTTGATCCTCCTACCAGCACCACTTTTTCGATTTGATCTACCTGAAGTTTGGCGTCTTTCATAGCCTGGAAACACGAATCTATAGTCCGTTGTATGAGGGGTTCAATCAATTTTTCAAAATTGTTTTTATCGATTGTAAGCAGGTATCCATTCCAGGTTAATTCAACAGAATCCTGAACGGAAAGCGTTTTTTTTGCTTGTTCCGCCAATAGACGCAAGGCCTGGGATTGGCTTTTATCCATCAACACCGTAGCCTGGTCCAACTGAAGTTGATCTATCCAATATTCCATTATTGCCCGGTCAAAATCATCTCCACCCAAAAAGGTGTCTCCATGGGTAGACAATACTTCAAACACGCCATCCTGGATGTGTAGGATGGAAATATCAAAGGTGCCTCCGCCCAGGTCGTAGACCGCGATGATTTCATCTGACCCCTCTTTCATTCCCAGTCCGTAGGCCATAGCCGCGGCAGTAGGTTCATTGATAATGCGCAGGACATCGAGGCCAGCGAGCCTCCCGGCATCCCTGGTGGCTTGCCGCTGGGCATCGTTAAAATAGGCCGGGACAGTGATCACCGCCTGGGACACATTTTTTTTAAGGTGACTGACTGCCATGGACTTCAGTTGTTTCAGGATTTCGGCACTCAGTTCAATCGGGGTAAAATAACGTTCGCCTATTCGGATGCGCACCAATGCATCCGGTTCGTCCAGTTTGAGGTCAAATCCAAAAAAGGATTGAACCCCGGATATGTCCTGTGCGCTTTTGCCCATAAGCCTTTTTACGGAATACACGGTTTGTACCGGATTGGAAATCAGTCGCTGTTTTGCGGCTTCGCCGACGTACACTTTTTCTCCTTCAATGCTAAGGATTGATGGGACCAGTGCCTGCTGATTACCCTCTGTTTTGATGGTGGTAGCGGTTCCATCCTCCATGTAAGCCACCAGGCTATTGGTGGTACCCAGATCGATACCGATGATGGTGTTCTCTTCATGTACCACATTGCCTTCTTTCATATTGATCTGGACTTTTGCCATGCTGTCTGTTTTTTTACAAAGATCGAGTTTATCTCCATAACCATCCGGGTAAATAGGCAATAGGTCCAGGCATGATTCGTGTAAGGTTTCTTTTAATGTCCAACATGCCTCGCAAGCAGCATGTCCAATTTTAAGTGTTTGAAAATCAAGATCATGCGATTTTATTTTCCATTAATTTCTGTAATTGCCTGTTTTCTTTTTTTCTCCGGTTTTGTAAATTAATAATCTATTGTATTTTGGATGATGATGGTCCTATTCATAATCCATAAAGCTTACCGGCTTTTTCAGTTGGTTGCGGGCTTTTTGTTCCCGGAAAAAACACGGGGCACCCAGCCTATTAGTTTTCATTTTATTTGGATTGATGGATTATCCTTTAACAGGTCATCCGAGGTTTCAATTTCGGCATCTTATTAGAAATGAATGACCTGATCAATGGCACTTAAGCAAGATCTAACACACCTTTGAGATGAAAAAGGAAAACCAACTTACGGACAAGCTCCTCATGATCCGTCCCGCTGCATTTGGCCATAACACGGAGACTGCAGATACCAATGCTTTTCAAAAAGCCGGAATTTTAGAGGAGCATTCAGTAATCCATCAACAGGCCTTAAAAGAATTTGATATCCTGCTGGAAGTGATCCGCAATGCAGGTATCCAGGTCCTGGTGTATGATGATAGCAGGCAGCCGGTCAAACCGGACGCAGTATTTCCCAACAACTGGATCACCACACATGCTGACGGCAGCCTGATCACCTATCCGATGCTTGCTCCCAGCAGGAGGACTGAGCGGCGTGAGGATATCATTCAGGATCTGGCTACCAAATTCAATGTCCATCATCGTTATTCGTTTGAGACTTATGAACAGGAGGGCTTGATCCTTGAAGGTACCGGAAGCATGGTACTGGACCGGGTCAATCACATTGTCTATGCCTGTCTCAGCCCACGTACTCATATTGAATTGCTTGAAAAGTTCGCCTTGCTTAAACAATACCGCAAAGTGGTTTTCCATGCCACTGATCCCCTGGGACATGCGGTTTACCATAGCAATGTGATCCTTGCAATGGGGCGGCAATGCGCTGTAATTTGTTTAGATTGTATTGATGATGAAGAGGAGAAGGATTTGATCTTGTCTGTTTTCCAGGCTACCCATAAAAAAGTGGTTGACCTTCAATGGGAACAAATCCTTGAGTTTGCCGGAAACATGCTTCAGGTAGTAACCAAAGATGGCAGGCCGGTGTGGTTGATGTCCGAAGCAGCCAGAAGAAGTCTCACGGATCCGCAAAAATTGATTCTGGAGGAAGATGGTATCATCATCAGCAGCCCGATTCCGACGATTGAAAAATACGGCGGTGGAAGCGTGCGTTGTATGCTGGCGGAATTGTTTTTACCCGATAATAAAAAAGGAACGTAAAGCCCTAAAAACTGGTGGTTTCCATCCGTTTAATCGCGATGAGTGTACCCACAGAAATAATGGATCCCACGACCAGGGCTCCAAAAACCGGAACATAAGACAAGGCTAATCCAACGGCACCCATAAGAAGCGCAATGCCGGAATAATAATTCAACGAGTGTTTGATACTAGCTTTAAAAGACCAACCCCTCGCTTCATGTAAACCATCTATGATGACAGCTCCAAAGAAAAAACTCTGGATCATAAATTTGAATACCGGGTGGAACCAACCTATACTAAAGGCAGATAACAATCCGTGGGCCACCCCGGAGATAATACTTTCCAATATATAACATACCAATACCATGAGGAAAGACCTCACCTGTGAATGGATAAATATTTTAAAGGTTGGGCGATATGGTACACGGTATAGAATCTCCATCGTCCGGCCACCGAAATGAAAGACCAGGGACATGGAAAAAAACAAAAAAAGGTATTTATACATGTCGGAGTCAAAAAAACTAAAATCCGATTTCATAAATCCTCCGGTAAAACCTAATTGGACCTGGTCCATATTTCCTGTGACCAGATTGCCCAGATTCGAAAACGCAGAGCCAATTAATCCAAACATTTTGATGCCAAAAAAAATGGCAAACATGACGAAAGCATAATGAATCCACCTCATCGATCTCCAATTCTCCCACAAACGGTAACGAAGAATAAAATCTTTGCTGATCTTCAAGGCGCTGATAGCAACAATAATCTGCTTTAACATAACATTAAATATATCAGGTAAACCCGCCAAACCGGGCACTTAATTCCCTGGCAAGCCGGAAATTCGATCAAGAAATAGAAAACCCGGACTAAATCTCCGGACTATCAGAGCAGTAAGGATGGATCCATGTGGTCCACAATCTCCAAATCAAAGGCTTTAAGACCGACCCGTCGTTTGGGTTGGGAGGTGATCAGCCTTATTTTATGTATGCCGAGATCCTTCAAAATCTGGGCACCAACCCCAATATCCTTTTGATTTTCATTAAACTCTGCAGAGTTGGTTTTAGGTTTTTCCTGGTGCATCAGCGTTTCCAAAAGAGTAAGTTTTTTTTCTCCATGAAACAGATTGAGAAAGACTCCTTTACCCTGCTTCTGCATGTATTCCATCGTTTTCTCAATTTCGCGGGCATACCCTTTGAATAAAACGCTGTAGATATCTACGGATTCAGAGGAGGAGTGCACCCTCACCGGGACGATCTCATCTCCTTTAAAATATCCTTTAACCACTGCGAGGTGTTCATCCCCATTGGCTTGACGATATACCATAGCCCTGAAATCACCGCAGGGAGTCTGAATATCACGTTCAAATATTCTTTCCACCAGCCGCTCTATTTTTAAACGGTAGGCAACCAGGTCTTGTATCGTGATGATTTTGAGTTGGTGCAATTTGGCAATTTCGATCAGCTCAGGCAGCCGGGCCATTGAGCCATCCTGATTTAATATTTCTACGAGCACGCCGGCAGGGTAGAGGCCGGCCAATTTTGCCAGATCAACTGCTGCTTCTGTATGGCCATTCCTGCGAAGGACTCCTCCGGATTTGGCCCTTAGTGGGAAAATATGTCCTGGACGCGCAAAATCACTGGATTTGGCATTAGGGTCTGTCAGTACTTTGATACAGGAAGCACGGTCATGTGCTGAAATCCCGGTGGTACAACCATGTCCGATTAAATCAATGGAAACGGTAAAGGCAGTTTCATGATAAGCGGTGTTAGAAGAAACCATGAGATCCAGGTTTAGTTCATCCGCCCTTTGTTCGTCGATAGGTGCACAAATTAGTCCCCTGCCGTGTGTTGCCATAAAATTGATGATTTCCGGTGTAATACATTCAGCAGCGCATATAAAATCACCTTCATTTTCACGGTCTTCATTATCTACGACTATCAGGACCTTTCCCTGCCTGATATCTTCCAGCGCAGATTCAATTGTATTTAATTGGATATTAGTTGGGCTCATTTACGATACAAAGGTAAACATCTGAAGGGGCTTGCAGGTTTATTACCTGTTTTCAGGTCGATAAACTAAGTATTGAGGTGGGTGTCCTGCCCGGACTGGGTTCCGGTTATCAAATTTTCCAAAATTTGGGTGTTTTTTTCCCAGGAAAAGTGTTTTCTGATATAATCCCGGGCTTGTCGCGATTGGGCGACGAATCCATCCGGGTTAGCCAGGATATGGTCAATCTCCTGGGCAAACCCTTCAGCCGTTTGCTGGACGTGGATTAATTCGGGAGTCCTTATGCCCAGAGCCGCCTGTACATCCGGGGTGCATAACACGATGCAATTACTGGCGATGGCTTCCAGGATCTTATTTTGCTGGCCGGTACCTGCAAAAATGGGAGCTACAAATAATTTTGCCCTTTGATAGATCTGCCTGGTATCCACCGGATCAGGCATCAATTCAATTTGAGGGTAACGCGCAATTAATTTTTTCATCCAATTGGATGGCTGTGCCCCGGCAATCATGATTTTCCTCGATTTATTGATATCTAATTTTGGCAGGATTTCCCGGATCAAAAAAAGGACGGCAGCGATATTGGAAAAATAACTGAGATTGCCCAAAAATAGCACATCTATATTGCGGACGGGAGCGGGTTGGATTTCAAAATAATAGGATTCATTCAATCCATTCGGTACCAGGGTCATCGGTTTGGAAACACCTAACCCCATAGACTGATGGTCCACAGGTGAAATGATGGTGTGATGATTAAAATATGGATAGATAGAGGATTCATATTTCCTCACTGCCCGGCTTTCGAGTTTCCAAAGCCACTGTTTCCATCCCCGGATATGCTGGGCCCTTTTTGAGGTACTCAGGTGAAAACAATCCATGTAATCCAGGGTCTTGGGCAGGGTAAAATGTTTGCCATATTCCGAAGTCCTGATAAGTTGACAATACAGATGATCAGGCTTTTCTTCCCCGACTATGCCTGCGATCCTGCGGTCAATGTCATTTTGATAAAAATAAGAAACCTGTGCCGGCAAACCCCGGAGAACTCCTTTTACGATATTCCACAGGATACTTATTTTGGATAGGTAAAAGGTATAAATTTTACTGCAGTAGGCTTCCAAAGCGACCAGCTCTTCTGACGATATTTCAGATTCTGTCAGACTAATTAATACAATTTGATGTTCCGCTGAAAGTATACGGATTTGATGGTACAACCTGAGTTTATCTCCTTTATCCAGCGGATAAGGGAAGCGGGAACTAATGATGACAATTTTCACGCTTCAACGATCCGGCTACTTATACCCCGTATCGATCAGGGATTGATATTTATGAAGAAGGCCCGCGGCAATCTTATAAGTGTCATACCTTTCCGAGACGAACTGAACAGCCCGGTTGCCCATTCGGATCATTTCTTCCGGATGGGAATAAATGTATTCAAAACAATTTATAAATTCTTCCGGGGTATCGGCTATCATGATATGTTCTTTATGGATGGCCGGTATACCCTCGAGGCCAAGTGATGTTGTGATGATAAGTTTTCCCAGTGCCATACCTTCCAGGATCTTAACGCGCATTCCGCTGCCGGAAAGCAAGGGTACGACCATGACGGGATGTTGACTGATAAATGAATTGGAATTCTCTACTTCACCGTGCATGATGACGCCGGGTAGTTTGAGGTTTTTTAAATTATCCGGGCAATTGCGGCCAGCTACGTGCAGTTCAAAATCAGAATGCAGCATGCGCAATCTGTTCCAAACTTTATGTAAAAACCAGTTTAATGCCTCAGAATTGGGCATCCAGTCCAGTGCCCCGATAAACGTTACGGACAAAGGTTTTGGGGGTGAAACGGATGCTTTGTATTGGTTGAGTTCGATACCGATCGGAGAGGTGATAGCGCCATTATGATACCCGAGTTTCCGGAATTTTCCCAGATCACGGTCAGTAAAGGCAATCAATAAATCATATTTTTCAAACTGATCGAGTTCGTACTTTTTGAGTTGTTTGGTCAGGTGTTTGAGGTACCATTTCCTGAGGTTATTGGGATGGTGATCAATGATCCTTTCCCAGATCTCGTGCTCGATATTGTGAGCGCGAAGGGCAATGATTGCGTTGGTATATTTTTGAATGGTAGGGATGTAAGGAGCCAGATATAGGGTTTCCAGCTGGATCACATCAAATTTGTTCTCTTTGAGTAGCTCGATGAGTTTTTGATTAAATTCATCGGAAATAAAGCGGGTTACATGATAAGAAGTGCCCTTGATGAGGTTTACAAATGCATCCCAGTTATTGAGTGAAATATTGACATCAACCGAATGGATCTGTTTAAAATAATTATAATCCAGCGGTAGCTGTTTAGTATCAAAATGGTGTTTGTTGGTGTTCATCGAGAGCAGCGTCAATTCGCACCCCATTTGGTGCAGGGCTTTACTCAGATGTGTTACGGCGATGGATTCGCCATCCTTCAATGGGTAAGGAAACTTTTTACAAAGCTGTAATATGCGCATATGTTTTTCTAGCGACTCGCAAATATGGTTAAAAAAATCGAATTGGTTACTTATTTCATAGCATCTGGCATCGAACTGCCTTAAAACTTACCCTTGCGGGAAAATCTGAGGCTCAAGGTCCATCTTGTTAATTTAAACGTAAATACCAACCAGAATGGTGGATCAGTATTCAAAAAAATACCGAATTCCTTCATTTATTTTTCTGCCCTGTTAAAAAAGAAGAGATTTGCATGAGATGGGTGAGGAAATAATAAATGCAAAACATATCGATAAATCCTTTGAAGGCAGAACAGTGTTAAATGACCTCGATCTGATCGTAAATAAGGGAGATTTGATTGCTATCATGGGTAAGTCCGGGTCCGGAAAAAGTACCTTGCTGCATATTCTGGGCACCCTGGATGCAGCAGATCAGGGAGAACTTATGATCGCAGGTCAAAATCCGGCGAAAATGACTAAAAATCAATTGTCCGACTTTCGCAATCAGCGGATAGGATTTGTGTTTCAGTTTCATCATTTATTACCTGAATTTGACTTACTTGAAAATGTGCTTATGCCAGGCTATATTGCTAAAACGGAAAAACAATCCTTGTTGAAGAGGGGCATGGAACTGATCGATTATTTTGGGTTGACCGGGGTCTTGCATCAAAAACCAGGTCAACTATCCGGAGGGGAGCAGCAACGGGCGGCCATCTGCCGGGCTTTAATCAATCAACCCGGTCTGATCCTGGCCGATGAGCCTACAGGTAATCTCGATCAGGAAGCATCTGAAGAACTCCATAGAATGTTTGGCAAATTAAGATCTGCGTTTAATCAATCCTTTATAATAGTCACCCATCAACAGGACCTGGCCTCCTTTTGTGACAAAACCTATATCCTGCAGGAAGGTAAACTGCACCTGAAAGGTTAAGGAAGCTTATTGTTTGATAAAACGGGCATTAAAAATTTTATTCTTTTCAACCAGTTTGATCAGGTACACGCCCGGGGTCAGGCCCTCCACCGGAATTTCGGGATTGCGACCAGAGACTTGTTGATTCTGAAGGACCAGTTGTCCCCGGGTATTATAAATCTCCAACCGCGCAGGGTTTTGAAAAAAATAGTCAACATAAAAAGCCTGATCGACCAGGGTCGGATAAATCTTTATACCTGTCACCTGCAGGGAAGATAAAACAGGGGTGGTAGCCTGATCAAACCGGGTACCGGAATTTATAACTTCTTTATTGGAGTAGTTTTGTACGAAGGCCAGGGCATAGATTTCTTCTGGTTTCCAACCGGCGGTATCTTTAAAGTTGAAGGTAAAGTTTTGTTCCCCTGCCTGGGTTATTGAGATTTTTTGCCCACCTGCCGGGGTGAGGTATTTGCGCATGACATTATAATGGTCCAGTTCGCCGTTTGAAGCTGTAAAACGCAAGTTGCGCTCAGCCAGTAAAACGACCAGACGCAGATCCCCTGTGATCGAAGCGTTGGCTTTAAGTTTTATCGTAGCGGACCTGTTATTGTCTTGTCCGGTTTCAGACACCAGCACGGATAAAGGGCTGGTACGTGCTATCTCCTTCGTAATCTGTGCATCGCTAACCAACGTCGAACCACCCATAAGGCTTCCCCCGTTGAGACTTACTGATGGCGTGCCGACCACCCCATAAAAGCTGGTTCTTTCCTGATTATCCGTTTTATTGAATTGGTAAAGCGGGCACCCATTGTAAGGTATAGGCGGATGGAAGGACACGTGGTGCACATTTTTAGGGTATTTTTGAATCAAAGAAAATAAAGCAGGATTACGGCCCGCACAAATCGGGCACCAGGTGTTGGTAAAATGTTCAACCAGAACATAACGTGGTACTTCCTGACCTATAATAGTGAGGCATCCGAAAAGGAATATCAAGGACTGGAGGAATCTAAACATATATCTCATTTTTAAGAAAGTCAAAAATATAACGAATAACAGTACCCGGCTGATTCAGTTCATGGGATTTTAATTTTAGTCTTTCGCGAAAGGAAAAGTAAGGGATAATCGCAAAGGGTTGGAAGGATTGCAGTTTATGTTTGCATTTCTATTTATTTTTAGGCCCTAATTACGTTTAATGCATTTTCCTGATTTAAGTTCTGGTGATTTTTGGGTCAGTCTGCTCACGCTCACGTTTCTCGAGGTCATTTTGGGTATTGATAATATCATTTTTATTTCAATCGTCTCCTCTCGATTAGCTAAAGAAAACCAAAAAAAGGCCAGAAACCTGGGTTTGATTATAGCTATGGTATTCAGGATATTGTTGTTATTCGGAATCACGGCCTTCATGGCCATGCAGAAGGCCATTTTGACTATAAATTTTAATTTATTCTCTGCTGCATTTTCCATTCAAAGTATCATCCTGATTGTTGGAGGGATGTTTTTATTGTATAAAGCGGCCTCTGAAATATTCGAAAAGCTGGAAGGGATTGAGTCAACAACTACCCACATACCGGTGAAAAAACAGACGATGAGCAATGCGATCATCCAGATTTCGATTATCAACCTCGTCTTTTCTTTTGATTCTATACTCACTGCGGTAGGATTGACCAAAGACATCACTATTATGATCCTGGCTGTAGTTATATCTATCCTGATTATGATGGCTTTTGCCGGTCC
>Ga0138256_10008688_pt1 | contig 10665 bp, 9 predicted proteins | sample KNB2016incub_MG_FD_105486 | JGI IMG/M metagenome (GOLD analysis project Ga0138256, IMG submission 105486) | Active sludge microbial communities from wastewater in Klosterneuburg, Austria - KNB2014incub_MG | ecosystem: Engineered > WWTP > Activated sludge > Unclassified | place: Austria... | reverse complement strand
TCCTTTTTTGCTGTGCTTTAATCCCACGCCGAATTCATCTTTGATCGTTTCCTTGGATCCGCCCGATCCCGTTCCTGTAGGATCTCCGCCCTGTATCATGAATCCGTCTATGACTCTGTGGAATAGTATTCCGTCATAATATTTTTGATTGATAAGCTTTTTGAAATTTGCCGTTGTCAAAGGCGCTTCTTTGGTATAAAGTTTTATCTTAATCTTTCCCATTGATGTTTCCATTATAACAAAATCACCGTCTGCAGATTTTTCTTCTTTACCAGCTGTTTCTGTTTTCTCTGTTGTTGAGTCCATTTTTTCTGTTGTTTTAGTTTCTGAATTCGTGTTTGTGGTTGCGCTGTCTGATTTTTCAACAGTTTTTGTTTCTGTGGTTGTGTTTGTTTCTTTTTTAATTTCTGTCTTAGTTTCTGTTTTGGATGTTTCTGTCTTTTCTCCGCATGATATTAGAATCACTGTTAAGAATATTACAGAAAAATACATCGCTAATTTGCTTTTTAACATTTATTTCTCCTTGGTTTAAATATATAAATAATGTTTATTAAAATTGTTTTAAAAATCTGATATCGTTTTCATAAAATAATCTGATATCAGGAACGCCGTGTTTTATCATAAGTGTTCTCTCTATTCCCATCCCAAATGCATATCCGCTGAAAATTTCCGGATCATAACCTACCGTTTCAAAAACATTAGGATCCACCATCCCGCAGCCAAGTATCTCAAGCCAGCCTGTATATTTACAGACTCTGCAGCCTTTGCTTTTGCAGAGAAAACATTCGACATCCATCTCTGCCGACGGTTCTGTAAAAGGAAAAAAAGAAGGCCGGAGTCTTGTCTTAAGAGAATCACCGAAATATTCCCGGGCAAAGTAATTGAGCGTCCCTTTGAGTTCACTGAATGTAACATTTCTGTCTACATAAAGACCTTCTACCTGATGAAAAAATGCAAGACTTCTTGAACTTACATCTTCGTTTCTGAATACTCTTCCAGGCGAAATAATTCTTACCGGCGGCTTTATCTTTTCCATTATTCTGATCTGCGCCGATGAAGTCTGCGTCCTTAATAAATATTTTCTGTCCTTTCCTTTACTGTCAATATAAAAAGTATCCTGCATATCCCTGGAAGGATGATGATCAGGTGTATTCAGCGCATCGAAATTATGATATTCATCCTCGATCTCAAATCCTTCATAGACTTTAAATCCGATCTTTTCAAATATTCCCGAAATTTCTTCGAGCGCCTGGTTGATCAGATGTTTTGTTCCTTTATTGAATGTTCTTCCGGGAAGCGTAATGTCAGTTGTATCATCTCCGTCAGTATTATCCGGTTCTAAATTTGCTTTTTTGTCATCATAAATTTTCTGAATCGATACTTTCAGTTCATTAAGTGATTTTCCGGTAGCGCCTTTAGATTCTTTATCAACTTTTTTGAAATCCTCAAAGAGACTGTTTAGAATTCCGTTGCGGCTAAGATATTTTATACGGTATTCTTCAAGTGATTTTTCGGAGTTAATGTTTTCCGATTCGGCAAGCGATTCTGTTTTAAGGGTTTCGATTTTTTCTAACATCGTAAGCAAAGTGTTTAAACTTTCTGAAACGAAAATAGGCGAATTCGCATTCGCCTTATTTTTTTAAATAATTAACCGGTAGAGTTTATTTTAAGGCGAATTTTACAACTTCAGTAAATGCCTCTGAATTACCGTAGGCCAGGTCTGCAAGCATTTTTCTGCTGATATCAATATTCTTTTTATTTAAAGCATTGATAAGCTTTGAATATGTAGTATCATTTAGTCTTGCTGCTGCATTGATCCTTGTGATCCACAGACTTCTGTATTCTCTCTTTTTTAATCTTCTGTCTGTATATGCATGCGAAAGTCCTTTTTCAACGGCATTTTTTGCAGCCGTATACACTTTGCTTCTGGCTCCGTAATAACCTTTTGCTTCATCTAAAATTCTCTTTCTTCTTCTGTGTGACGCTACTTTATTTTTTGAACGCGGCATTTTTTCTCCATTAAAAAATTAGTTTAAAAATTGTTTAAGCTTGTATCATTCTTTTAACAGTTCTTGTTTCCTGCTCTGATACCAAAGTAGCTTTACCAAGCTGTCTCTTTCTTTTGTTTGATTTCTTAGTGAGAATATGGCTTCTGTAAGCCTTTTCTCTTTTTACCTTTCCAGTGCCGGTAACTTTAAATCTCTTTTTAGCGGCTCTGTTGGATTTCATTTTAGGCATCTTCTTTTGCGTCTGTTTGATTTTTACCTTCTGTAATACCTTCGGTATTATCAGCCTTTTTTTCTTTATCTAAAATTTCTTTTGTATCTTTTTGATTTTTACTTTCGGTATTATCAGCTTTCTTTTCCTTTGCAAGACTATCCTTGTAAATCTGTATCCTGGCTTTGTCCGGTAAAAAATAGGCAAATAACTGCTTACCTTCCATCCGGGGCGGAGATTCCAGTTTCGCAACATTTCCAAGTTTCTCAATTATATCATCCATCAGTTTTTTACCGATCTCCGGATGCGTGATCATCCTTCCTTTAAACATTACATATGCTTTTACTTTGTGACCTTCAAATAAAAACTGTCTCAAATGCTTAGTCTTAAAATCAATATCATGCGTGTCTGTATTAGGATTGAAACGAATCTCCTTTATATTCATCACATGCTGATTCTTCTTCGCCAGTTTTTCCTTTTTTTGTCTTTCGTAGTTGAATTTACCGTAATCGACTATTTTACAAACTGGAGGTTTTGAAGCGGAGGAAATCTCAACAAGATCCATTCCTCTCGATATTGCAATCCTGAGAGCTTCCGTATTTGTCATTATTCCGAGTGCGTTACCCTCATCATCCAATACCCTGATCTGTGGAGCGCGAATCTGATCGTTTACTCTCTCTTTGTATTTTTTATTTTTAATAAACTATAGTTTGAATTTATAAACCGGTTTTATCGCTGAATTAATTGTATCCGGCTTTTTCCCGGACTTGCAATTTAAGTTTTTCTATGAACTCATTCAATTCAAATTTTCCGATATCACCCTTTTTATGTTCCCTGACAGAAAGATTCCCACTCTCTGTTTCTTTATCACCTATTACTATCATATATGGGATTTTCCTGTTTTCAGATTCCCTGATCTTAAATCCAATCTTTTCATTCCTTAAGTCAGTGTTTACTCTGAATCCTTCAGATCTTAATCTTTTTTCAAGCTGACCTGCATATTGAAAATGCGCATCAGCGATGGGGAGAATACTCACCTGTACGGGAGCTAACCAGATCGGAAAAAATCCTCCGTAATGTTCTGTCAAAACACCTACAAATCTTTCAAAAGAACCAAATACGGCTCTGTGTATCATTACCGGTCTGTGAGCGTTTCCGTCGCTGCCGGTGTATTCAAGTCCGAATCTCTCCGGCATAGAAAAATCAAGCTGTATAGTGCCAAGCTGCCAGTTACGGCGCAGACTGTCCTTTACTACAAAATCTATCTTCGGTCCGTAAAAAGCCCCGTCGCTTTCATTGACTTTATATTTTATCTCTGCTTTGTCAAGCGCAGCTGCAAGCGCTTTTTCGGAATTATCCCAAACTTCAGGAGAACCAATATACTTTTCCGGTCGTGTGGATAAATATACCTGCACATCTTCAAATCCAAATGTATTGTAAACATCAAAAACTAATTTTATCAGTACAGTTACTTCCTCTTCGATCTGATCCGGAGTGCAGAATATATGAGCGTCATCCTGCGTAAAACTTCTTACTCTGAAAAGTCCGTTGAGAACTCCTGATAACTCATGTCTGTGTACAAGTCCGAATTCATATAATCTCAGCGGCAAATCCCTGTAAGACTTCATACCGGTTTTATAAACCAGCGTGCTTCCGGGACAATTCATCGGCTTTACCGCAAAATCCCTTTCATCAATATCGGTGAAGTACATATTTTCTTTATAATTATCATAGTGACCTGACTGCAGCCATAGTTTCTGATTGAGAATGATCGGAGTATTTATTTCCTGATAATTCAGTTCGACAAGTTTTGAACGCAGATATTCCTTTAGATTGTTCAGAAGTATCATTCCGTTATTATGCCAGAATGGAAAACCAGGACCCTCTTCGTGAAATGAAAAAAGGTCAAGTTCCTTTCCAAGCTTTTTATGATCACGCTTCTTGGCTTCCTCAAGATTCTTCAGATGCTCATCAAGTTCTTTCTGTTTTGGAAATGAAATTCCGTATATCCGCTGAAGCATCTGACGATGCTCGTCACCGCGCCAGTAAGAACCTGAAACGGAAAGCAGTTTTACAGACTTAACCTTTTCCGTCGAAGGAAGATGCGGTCCTCTGCAAAGATCAGTAAATTCCCCCTGTGAATAAAGCGAAACATTCTCTTCGTCTTTTGCAATGGTCTCTAAGATCTCTACTTTATAAGGATCAACTCTCTCTGATTGAAAAAACTTTATCGCATCGGTTCTTTTAAGATCTTTCCTCTCGGGTTTCAATCCTCTTTTGGAAATTTCAATAATCCGGTCTTCTATCTTCTTGAGATCTTCCTCGGTAAATTTCCTGTCGGAATCTATATCATAATAAAATCCGCTTTCGATAGGAGGTCCGACGCCGAATCTCGCGCCCGGAAATAATTCCTCCACAGCCTGAGCCATCATATGAGAAGTAGTATGCCAGAAAACTTCTTTCCCTTTTTCAGAATCAAATTTGTGAAATACAACTTTTGAATCCTCATTCAGAACTGAAGTAACATCTTTCATCGAACCGTTTATTTCAGCTGCAAGTATTTCTTCGGCAAGTCTTTTACTTATAGATTCAGCTATTGCATAAGCCGACACACCTTTGTCAAATTCTTTAACCGAATTATCCGGAAACGTTATTTTAATTTTTTCTGACAAACTTAAATAAATTTTAAAATATAAAAATAAACCTCACGAATTAAAAACTTTCGCTCTTAATTCGCAACTATTAACTACTAACTATTAACTATTAACTATTAACTGATTGTGGGCGGTAATGGATTCGAACCAATGACCTCTACGATGTCAACGTAGCGCTCTAACCAACTGAGCTAACCGCCCTTTAAAAATTTGAACTATCAAAATACCAATTATAAGCGGTTTTTTCAATTAATGTTTTTTGCCCCCTAAAGAAATTTCGGGCTTTCAATTTACTTTCCGCAGTTAAAAATTTAAGGTGTAATTTAAAATTCAAAAGACTTACATTATAAAAAAAGGTTTACATTATGAAAAAATCTATACTATTAACAATAGCAGTTCTGATTGTTTTAATTTCCTCAAATTATTTATACTCACAGGGTCAGACTTTTAATCTCGGCGCAATTAACATTGAATACGGGGACACTTTAGGCGGGACAAACAATATGTTATTTTTTGATATTGTGCTGCAGCATACGAATTCTGAGTTAACAGAGCCATTTGAATATACAATTGGACAATATTTTTTAGATTTCAATCCTGATATTGCAAACGGAGGTACACTTTCTTATAATATTGTTGATTCAGATCTTCCTTCAATATTTTTACCACGTAATCCATCTATCGCAGGTAATATATTGAGACTTGCTGGCAATATTATTTCACGACCCGGAATAATAATGAGTACAACTTCTCCGGGGACAAAAATAGTAAGAATGAGATTGACTACGACTGCATCTTCTTTTGCTCAGGTACCATTAGAATTAAGATGGAGAACAACTGAACTCATACGAACAAAAATATCTATACTAGTTAATAACTTACATACCGAAGTTTCAGAAAATGGATTTTATTATATAGAAAGCTTAGAAAATTATATTAATTTACTTAGCCCGGTAAATAAATCAATTGTAGCATCGTCGGGAATAAATTTTATATGGAACAACGTCAGCAGTGCGGCAAAATATATTCTCGAGGTTGCAAATGATTCGAATATGAATTCGGTTTTATTTACTGATACTCTTATGACAGATACTGCAAAATTTGTACCCGGTTTTATTTTGGGAAATAAATATTATTGGCGGGTTAATGTTCACGACTCTTCAGGAAACAACTATTATTCTGTCATTAAAAATTTTTATACAAAACAACTCTCAGTATTCCCGCCTGACAATGCGATAAATTTGTCACAAACTATTTCGTTTATCTGGAATAAACCCGGCAGTAATGTTTCTCATTATTTATTGTCGGTTTCAAAAGACTCTCTGTTAGTTGAATCGGATATTATTGATACTTTAGTAACTGATACTTCAATAGTATTGAAGGGATTCGAATATAATTCAGAATACTTTTGGAAAGTAAAAGCTGTAAACTTTGACAGCACAACTGATTTCTCGAATGTTAAAAGTTTTAAAACAAAATCTGTTCGTTTAAATCTTGCTTACCCGCTGAACAATGCTGTCAATCAAAATAATATAATTAATTTCAACTGGTTCAGTTCAGAAATAAACGTGAACAGATATTATATTAAAATTTCGGATGACTCTCTTCTTAACAATACTGTTCGTTTAGATTCTGTTGATAATGATACAAATATTACATTAGGACCTTTTGACCTCGATAAAAAATATTACTGGGCTGTATCTTTCAGAGATTCATTTGATTATGTAATAAGTTCGGTTATCTATAATTATAGAACCGGAAAGCCGGTAGTAAATTTATATTCTCCTCAGAATACAGCTTATGTCTTTACGATTAATCCGAAATTGATCTGGAGAAAACCTGTATTTGATGCGCGGCGATACAAATTAGTTCTCTCAAGAGATTCCCTGCAAAATGATATTGTGTTAAAAGATTCAACATTAACTGATACTGTCAGAAACATCTCCGGTCTTGATTTTGAAACCGTGTATTACTGGTCAGTTACAGCTTATGATACACTTGGTAATGTAAAACAGTCGGATGTCTGGAGTTTCAGATCTCCTACTTTTCTTTATAGTCCTCCTTATGGATCATACTATTACGGAGGTGCAATTCGATTTGAATGGTATAATGTTCCGGGAGCTGACTCATATAAACTTGAAGTAGCTCAAGATTATAATTTTACAAACATTCTTATAACGTTTACTGAAATAACAGATACTATCAGAAATGTCGGTTGGGTGCCTTATTATTCAAGTTATCACTGGAGAGTATTTGCTAAAAATGCTAATGGCTATTTTGATACATCAGAGGTCTGGTATATCCAAAGAGATTTTCCTGCACCTGTAGAACTTTCAGGTTTTACTTCTGAATTAAATCAGAATAATGTTGCACTAATCTGGTCGACTACTTCTGAAACCAATAACTCGGGTTTTGATATAGAAAGATCTTCTGAAAATAATATATGGACAAAGATTGGCAATGTAACCGGAAACGGAACTTCAACTAAAGTTAATAATTATAAATTTACCGACTTAAATTTAAATTCAGGTAAATACAATTACAGATTAAAGCAAATAGATTACAACGGAAATATTGAATACTTTAATCTGAGTAATGAAGTATTTATCGGAGTACCGGATAAATTTGAGCTTTCGCAAAATTATCCAAATCCATTTAATCCTGATACTAAAATCAATTATAAATTACCGGCAAATGTTAACGTAAGTATTAAAATATTTGATTTGTCCGGAAAAGAAGTAATGACGCTTGTTAATGAAACCAAAGCTGCAGGATATTATTCAGTAAATTTCAGCGGAGCAAATCTTTCAAGCGGAATTTATTTTTACAGAATAAGCGCAGAAGGAAATGATAACAGTTTTATTTCAACAAAAAAAATGACACTGATAAAATAACTGATCGAATAAAAATTAAACAAAGAATCCGGTAAACCTTTTGATTGGATTTCCGGATTTTTTTTGAAAATAAAATTTAATGTTTTTTGTTTTTATTTCAGAAATTAATTAATTTTGAAAAATGAATTTAAATTTATGAATACTTTGAAAAAATTTTACATCATCGTATCCGTTTTCATCTTAGTTGTTTTCATTTACTCATTCAGCTTTCACATCTCCCAAAACGCAAACGGACCTTCTTCTGATTCATTAGAAGCTGCAAAGCAGATATACATAGATCAGATAAAAGAGTCAATTGTCGGTAAGGAAAATTTGGCTTCTGATTCAGTCTTCTCTAATATTCAGATGCTGAAGGACGTACCGGCAGAAAATCTGCTGAACATCATGAACAAAGGGTTCAGCAATTCGCTCGGTGTAGGCTGTGATCATTGTCATAATACTTCCGACTGGGCATCCAATGAAAAAAATGCAAAACAAATATCAAGAGAAATGATGAAAATGTCCGGCCAGATAAGGGATATGATAAGTAATATAAAAGAAATTGAATCAGAAAAAGCCACGATAAACTGCACTACATGTCACCGAGGCGAGATTGTTCCGGCTTTAAAGATGAAAGACTAATAATGATCAGCCGGAATTTTTGGAATAGTATGTGATAAGGTTTTCGTAAGATTTACTAAGATTGATGCCGCGGCGTGACATTACTGTTACAGCCGTTTCAACAGCTTTTTGCAGCTGATAACGGACCGGTTTGTTTCCGCCTTCATTCCATGTAAAAGAGCCGATCTCTTTATCGGGAAAACCGCCTCCAAATATATTTGCGAATATTCCTGAAACTGTACCGGTGTTCAGCATTGTGTTTATAGATGTCTTCGTATGATCCCCAAGTATACTCCCCAGGAACTGCATTCCTGTATCTGTTCCCGTCTCACCAATTTTCATTTTTATCTTTGAATAGTTATTCTTCAGATCGCTTGTAACCGTATCTGCGCCGAGATTTACAAAAGGACATATGTAAGAATGCCCGGCAAATCCGTCATGTTGTTTATTAACATATGAATGAAAAATTGATTCTGCAATTTCACCCGCGACTTTTGAATTTTTACCAATACTGCAGGGTCCGTATATTCTTGTTCCGGATTTTATAAGTGTATTCTTTCCAATAAATACAGGTCCTTTTATAAAACAAAATGGTTCTATTGTGCAGTTTTCTTCAATAATTATTTTTCCTTCAGATGCATCAAGTACTGTGTTGGGATAAATTTTTGACTTCGGCGAGATCCGAATATTTTTATTGTTTTTGAAAAAATCCGATTTATTTGCTTTCTTAAGATCCTTATTGGTTTGAAAATATAATTCAAGATCTGCGCTGAGTCCTCCCTGAAGAAAATATTTTATGGCATCCCAGGGATATTTTAATAAAAATAAATCTCCGGATTCCGGTATTTCAAATTCAGTAAATTTATTACTTTCGAAATACTCCTTGAAATTCAGATCTTTCGAACCAGCTTCATTAAAAAAAGTTTTAAATTCCTTCGCTTTATCCCGGGGCAAATAAGCGGATATAAATTCATCCTTATAAGTATAGATATGATCCTTCTTTTTTTCCTTTATTATTTTTTTCAGTAAATCTTTACCGAATACTGCTCTTCCGTTTAAAAAAAGCGTATCGTCTTTTGGTATCTGATTTACTTTTTCTTTATTATTTTCTTTCATTAATCCTGAAATAGTTTCCCTGCAGACAAGTGAAATTTCATGCTTACCGTTAAGAATTTTAACGATCCTGTCCTTAATACTTCCGGTTCCGCACTTAATGTCAAATGACGCCCTGAGCATATTAAGCGGGAAAAGGTCTTCGCACTTGTTGTCTTCAAAGATGATGACTTCCATTTCGGACTGATTATTTAATAATCAAAAAAAGCCAATATGAAAATATTGGCTTTAATTTTTTTGTAAATCCTGAATAAATATATTTTATGCTTTTGTTTCCGCTGTTTCTTTTGTATCAGCTGACTCTGTCGTTTCAGCAGATTTCTTAGATTTTCCGTATCGTTTGTTAAATTTCTCAACTCTTCCGGCTGTATCAATGATCTTTTGTGTACCGGTAAAAAACGGATGGCATAATGAACAAATTTCGACTTTTATCTCAGGCTCGGTTGAACGGGTAGTAAATAACACACCTCTGTTTTCCCCGCAATTGCAGATTACATCGCATTTGTAATACTTAGGATGAAAATTCTTTTTCATTTTATAGCTTATTTATTAATCAGACAAAATATCCAATATGATTATGAGATTCAAGAGAAAATTCAGAAGCTGAGATGTTTACCAATTTAAAATTTATAAATTTTTAATTAAAAATTTTTCACAACATTCTATTATCTCTCCATCTAATTTTAAAATTTCTCCATTAATTTACAAAAACCTTAATTTCAATTTAAACTAATCTATATTTTTCATAAATTCATAAAAATAAATCCTGATATCTTAATATTGATGTATTGAAAAAAATCATTTCCGTTGTAGGAGCCAGACCAAACTTCATGAAAATGGCTCCCATTCATAAAAAGCTCCTTGACCATAAATCCAAAATAATTCATAAAATTGTACACACAGGTCAGCATTATGATAATAAAATGTCAGGCGTATTTATTAAAGAGCTTGATCTTCCAAAACCGCATATTTATCTCGCTATAGGATCCGCGTCACATGCCGAACAGAAAGCGCGTATCATGATCGAATTTGAAAAAATTCTTTTAAAAGAGAAACCCGATCTTGTTCTGGTATACGGAGACATAAATTCAACTGCCGCAGCAGCTCTAGTAAGTTCGAAAATTCTTACTAAAACAGGGAGGTCCGTTCCTGTAGCGCATATCGAATCGGGACTCAGAAGCAATGAC
>Ga0138256_10008686_pt1 | contig 10667 bp, 8 predicted proteins | sample KNB2016incub_MG_FD_105486 | JGI IMG/M metagenome (GOLD analysis project Ga0138256, IMG submission 105486) | Active sludge microbial communities from wastewater in Klosterneuburg, Austria - KNB2014incub_MG | ecosystem: Engineered > WWTP > Activated sludge > Unclassified | place: Austria... | reverse complement strand
CGCAGCTGATATTAATGCCGCACAGGCGCCACCCATGCCATTGAACAGGCTCACCATTTCGGGCATGGCGGTCATCTTTACTTTTTTGGCTGCCAATGTACCAATGACACTACCAATTATTATTCCGCCAAATATCCATCCATAGTTATGCAGCGGTTGCCCCTCATCTTCGTATAAAAAAATGGTACCCAGGATTGCAATGGTCATTCCGGCAGCAGCTACTAAATTTCCTCTGCGGGCCGATGCAGGATTGCTCAACATTTTAAGCCCGAGAATAAAAGTCACCGAAGCAATAAGGTAACAAAGTGTAAGTAAATTGAATTCCATTGCGTTAATTAAAAAGTAAAAAGTAAAAAATCAAAAATGCCAATATGCATTTAATTTTTACTTTTGAATTTTGACTTGATTATTTTTTCTTCCTGAACATCTCCAGCATCCTGTCTGTAACCACAAATCCGCCTACCACATTCAATGTTCCCAATATCACTGCCAGGAAGCCGAGTGTCAATGCAAAATAATTATCTGCTTCTGCCTTACCCATTACTATGATAGCGCCGATGATGACCACGCCATGTATGGCGTTGGCGCCACTCATTAAAGGGGTATGCAACACACTCGGCACACGGCCTATTACTTCTATTCCAACAAATATCATCAGCACCACTATGTAAATGATCTGTTGATTGGCAGTGATCCAGTTTAAAATATTATCCATACGATCAGTTTATCAGTTCTTTAATACGGGTGTTGGTCAATTCCCCATTATGTGCAACACAGGTTCCTAATACCAGGTCGTCTTCAAAATTCAGGTTGAATGTCCCTTCTTTACTGATCATCAGCTGCAAAAAATTCAGGATATTCTTTCCATACATTTTGCTGGCATCACTGGGCATGGTTGCCGGCAGGTTTGAATCGCCAACAATGTGTATCCCGTTATACATGATAGTTTCATCATTCTTTGTCAATTCTGTGTTACCACCTGTTGCAGCAGCAATATCAATAATTACTGAACCGGGTTTCATAGCGCCCAGCATTTCTTTGGTAATTAATACCGGCGCTTTTTTCCCGGGTATCTGGGCTGTTGTAATTATAATGTCTGCTTTACTAACATGTTCTGCAATTTTTGCTTTCTGGCGCTTCATAAAATCTTCACTTTGCTCCACTGCATATCCCCCGGCTTTACTTGCATCAGCTGCTCCTTCCACTTCAATAAATTTTGCACCCAGGCTCATCACTTCTTCTTTAACAGCCGGCCTGGTATCAAACACTTCCACAACAGCGCCCAGTCTACGACCCGTTGCAATGGCCTGTAATCCGGCAACACCTGCAACCAGTATCAATAATTTTGCCGGCGGTATACTTCCTGCCGACGTCATGAACATGGGAAAATATTTAGGAAATAAATTAGCGGCCAGCAACACGGCTTTGTATCCGGCAATATTTGCCTGGCTGCTCAATACATCCATGCTCTGTGCCCTGGTGGTACGTGGCAGCATATCCATACTAAAAACCGTACAGCCCTTTGCAGCCAGTTCTTTCATCAGGCCTGCATTAAATAAGGGCTGGTAAACACCAAGAACAATTTTCGATTTCAGATTATCGATTTCAGATTTACCCAGAACGTTAATTGATAAGAGCAGATCACTGATTTGTAAAACTTCATTTCTTGATTTTACAGTTGCTCCCGCTTCGGTATATTTTTCGTCATTGGCAAAAGCAGTAACCCCGGCATTATGTTCAATGCAAACCTCTACATTCCATTTTTTTAGGATTGTGATATGTTCCGGTAATAAAGAGACTCTGGTTTCGGGAGATGGTTCTTTTAAAACACCAATTATCATATTTGAAATATTGCGCCAAAGTTAACGAAAATTAAAATCGGATGCTGAAGTGCTGTGGTATTTTAAAATCGGGATTGATAAAGACCAGGCCTATAAAGAACAAATCAAGGGTAAGGGTGACGGATGGATGCTGTTTGATGGCTGCCCAGGCCGCCTCCATATCTGCACTCCAGTGTATATCATCGAATATCAATATGGAAGAGTTTGTTGAATGGGACAGTAATTGTTTAAAATAATTTAATGTAGGTTCTTTGCGGTGATTACCATCAATAAATGCAAGATCAACCGTATTGAGTTTTATCAAAAGAGCAGATAAAGTATCGTTGAAATCGCCTGTAGTGAGTTCAATATTCTTAAGGTCCACACTTTCGAAAGTTTTCCGGGCAATTTCAGCAATTGCAGGTGAGCCCTCAACAGTGTAAACTTTTCCCCTGGTATTACCTGCTGCCAGGTATGAAGTTGTGACCCCAAATGAAGTACCTAATTCAACAATTGTTTCCGGTTTATAATATTTTACTATGCGGTATAAAAGCTGTGCATATTTTTTGGACTTGAGTGATGAAGCGGCAATATCTTTCACCATTCTTTTATTGGTTTTAATAACTGCAGAGCCGGCACCAAAATCTTCCACTTCTATTTGAGCAGGTTGTTTTAAAAGTTTTTTACGACCGGTTTCAATAATATCATACCAGTCATATTGCCTTTTATCTCTCAAAACATTTTTAATAAAATCAAATACAAAGGGGGAATGAATACCGTGGCCTTTGCCGTTGGAGGCGGTGATATAGTAATGTAGGTATTTTTTTGCTAATTGGAAACGGGTGTACAAGTATCAATTTTGAGTTTTGAATTTTTATTTTTGAATTCGCTGCCAGGCTTGAAACGAATAGGCAAAAGCATGTTTTTCATCTGCTCCAAAATCCTGGTTGGATGTTAACTTCCATTTATTTTCATCAATAACAGGAAAGAAGGTATCTCCATCCAGTGAAGCATGAACCCGGGTGATATATATCTTATCGGCAATCTCAATACCCTGTTTATAAATTTCACCCCCACCAATGATAAAAGTTTCTTTACAATTTGTTTCAGCAGCTTTTCTCAATGCATCGGTCAGGTCAGCAGCAACAATTACGCCTTCTGCGGTCCAACCTTTTTGCCTTGTAATTACTATGTTGAATCTTCCGACCAGTGGTTTATTCACAGCTTCAAATGTTTTACGCCCCATGATCACGGGCATACCCCAGGTTGTGTTCTTGAAAAATTTCAGGTCGTTGGGTAAATGCCATAGCAACTGGTTGTTCTTACCAATGGCATTGTTTTCTGCAGCGGCTACTATTAAAGAGATCATTAAATTCAAAATTAAAAATTCAAAAGTAAAAATAAGGAACTTAACTGCTCTCTGCTCTTTTGATTTTTAACTTTTGACTTTTTAATTTTTACTTTCAATTCTTCAGTATTTTAAATTCCACCCTCCTGTTCAACTGCCGCCCTTCGGGATTATCCGTTCCGTCAGCATTAGCATTATCGGCCACGGGTTTGGTTTCTCCATAACCCTGTGAGATGATCCTTTTGGCCGTAATGCTCTTAGACAGAATGTATTCCCTAACGGATCTGGCCCTGTTATCACTCAGTGTGTAATTATATTCATCAGCGCCTTTACTGTCGGTATGGGCGCTCATTTCAATCTCAATGTTTGGATATTCATTTAAAAAAGCAACCACCCTGTCCAGTTCCACATAAGATTCGGGCCTTAAATTATATTTATCAAAATCAAAGAACACATTGTTCAACCTGAATACCTGTCCAATCTCAATGGGTACGAGGTAAAGGTCTTTATGGATTTCTTTATACCCCGCTTTAATCAAAGAATCCAGATTCAGGTTTTCTGAAATGGCAAAGAATTTATCGGCTGAGGCACGGATGCTGTAGTTCTTATCGTATGGCAATACTATTTTAAAAGATCCGTCTGCCGGACTTGAATTTCCATTTCCCACTTCGGTGCCGTCGGGTAATGTTTCATAGATCAGTGATGCGGCTAATGGCTGTTTTGTTTTTGCATTATATACATTGCCGCTCACCAGCACTACCGGGTTTGGTTTTTCTTTTTCCAGCAATTTCACCCGTACTATATCGCTGGCTCCAACAGATCCGTCGCTGGATGTAAGGTAAGCATATTCACCACCAGCGTCCATGGTAAAAAACGCTTCTGATTTTTCTGTATTGATGGGCCTTCCCAGGTTCACCGGGTCACTCCATTTGGTCCAGCTGTCGTCAAGCCGTTTACTCATCCATATATCGTTCTCACCAATACCTCCGGGCCTGTCGCTGCTGAAATAGAGAGTAACCCCATCGGCAGCAATAAAGGGACTCATCTCATTATAATCGGGCAGGTTTATTTTTTTTCCCAAACTCTTAGGCGCTGTCCAGATGTTATGACCTTCATAAAAAGAAACATAGAGGTCATTCTCAAAACTTCCTTTTTTATCGGTCATATAAAACAACAGTGTTTTCCCATCCTGTCCCATCGAAGCGCCTATCTGTGGTGTTAAACTGAATTTTTCAAAGCCCCTTATTCGCAGCATCTCAGCTCTTGTCCAGCTGTTGTCTTCCACTTTATGAATCATACTTACTCCCATGCCATAATATTGTCCGTCAATGAATGAACCTTTCAATAATATGGTATTCAGATCAGGAGATATCCAGTACACGGCATTATACTGCGATGCATTTACTTTTGAGCTTAAATGTTTTGCCTTTGACCATTTTCCCAAACTATCTCTTCTGGAATACCAGATATCCTGTGAATTAGGAACAGTGGCATAATGAGCATTGGCAGGATCATTTTGCCGTATAAAAAATAAGAGGTTTCCATCTGCAGAAATGGTAGGCCTCATTTCAGGGTTATCCGTATTGATAAGTTCGCCTAAATTCTCAACTTTGATGATGGTGGTTTCTTTGATCACATTTTCCTTCTGTTCTTTTAAAGTAGTATCCAGTACCGGCTGCGCTGCAGACAGTAAAACAGAAAAGGTAAAAAGGCTGAAAGTAAAAATTGTTTTCATAAGATATTATTACCTTATGTAACAACGAAAAAACAGGAAAAATAATGTGTTGAAAATAAATTATACAGCTACCGGTGCCTTTATGGCGGGATGGCTCAGGTAATTCAACAACTCAAAGTCCTCAAACTTAAAATCAAAAATGTCTTTTACAGCAGCATTAATTTTCATTTGTGGCAATGGGAAAGGGGTTCTGGTCAGTTGCAGGCTGGCCTGTTCAAAATGATTGCTGTATAAATGTACATCGCCAAAGGAATGAACAAACTCACCGGGTTCAAGTCCGCAAACCTGTGCAATCATCATCGTAAGTAAAGCATAAGACGCAATATTGAAAGGCACACCCAAAAATACATCTGCCGAACGCTGGTAAAGTTGACAACTTAAACGGCTTTTCTTTTCCCCCTTTAGGGGGTCAGGGGGTGTGACGTAGAACTGAAACAGGCAATGACAAGGCATTAATTTCATTTTTGGCAGTTCAGCCACATTCCATGCACTGATGATCATTCGCCTGCTGTCGGGATTTGTTTTTAATGTATGTATCAGTTCTTTTACCTGGTCAACTTCTACTCCACCTGCTCCTTCCCAACTGCGCCATTGTTTACCATACACCGGGCCAAGATCGCCATTCTCATCGGCCCATTCATCCCAGATCTTTACATTATGCTCTTTTAAATAACTGATATTGGTATCGCCCTGTAAAAACCAAAGCAGCTCGTAAATAATACTTTTCAGGTGGCATTTTTTTGTAGTAACCAAGGGAAATCCTTTAGCCAGGTCAAACCGCATCTGATAACCAAAAACACTGCGGGTGCCGGTACCGGTGCGGTCACTTTTATCTGTCCCGCTTTCAATGATATGTTCTACAAGTTTTAAGTATTGCTGCATGGCTGCAAATTAAGTCAAAAGTTAAAAGCCAAAAGCCAAAAGTTATCAAGGCTATGTATAAAAAAACAGCGGTTTGGAATACAACCGCTGTTAATTATAAATTGATTGCTGTATTTAGGATTATTTAATCAATTTCAGCCGGTTAATTTCTGCCCTGAGCTTTTGAGTAATCTGTTGCAAAACCTGCTCTTTATATGCTGGATCTGATTTGTATTTCCTGAAGAATGGATTATTTTCAGTATCAAATCCGGTGCTTTCAAGTTGTTGTTCTGCCAGCTCGATACCTTTCACTAAATATTCCAGCCGTGGTTCGTTGAACCAGATCTGCCTCTCATCTCCAGAGAAGCTATTCAGCGCTTCGGAAGTTTTTTTATCCTCCCCGGGTTTTATTGCCTCGGTTTGAGTAACCGTATTCTCTGGCATAATGGCCTTGTAGCCGGGAACAAGACTTTTCAATTGTTCGTTATTGGCAGCAACCAGGCTCTTCAATGCCGCCAGGTCATCCTGCAGTTTATCAATCTTCTTATCCTGGGCAACTGCCAGCCGGGCAATATCGTTGTTATTGATACCAACGGCCGTTTTCACATAACTCACCCCGTCGGATTCGGAACCGGCCCATGCGATACCAACGATAAGATTCAGGTCGGTGATAGTTAACTTATCCGGATGAACGGCCATTCCCCAACCCGGCAGATCAGTCTTTGCAAGGATATAATCGCCTGGCATTACCCTGCCTTTCACTTTGACCGGAACCTGGCCCATGAATGCAATTTTCTCGTAGTTTTTTTCCTCCCCTTCCACGGGCATATTACCCAGAACGATCGGTATGCTGGATATCACCATCAGCTTTTCAACACCCACTACCGACTTTACAATGCGCCCTCCCCTGATCCCGACAATATCCCCGGGAAAAAATTTTTCTGAGCCATTCGCTTTAGGTAACCACTCTGCATAATCACCGGCACCCGATTGGTAAGTAACCCCGATACCTGTATGTTTAAAGGCAATATATGCAGAATGCTGAGCTAATTGTGCAGCCAGCTTGGCTGTAGCAGCAATAATCAGGGAAGGGACCGGAGCAGTAACACAGGCACCAAGCCCCACACACCCTGTTGAAGATGATGATGCAGCAATCAGATCAGCTAATGCAAGGCCATCCTGAACGGAGAGATAAACATTGTCGAAAATAAATTGCGGATCATTATTCAGTTCGGGAACAGTTTGCCCTTCAATCCTTCCCTGTATTCCATTAATATCCCAAAAGGTTATAAAATTTTTAGTGTTATCCCTTGATCCGTTTACAGCAATAGCAACTCCCTGGTTGCTTCCCTGCACCCTTAATGGGTATGCATTTATATTATTATCCGGGCCTGGTAAATTCGCAGTAACAGTTACCTGCCCGTTTGCGGCCAAAGTATTGTTAATGGTAGTTGCACCGTTTATCAAGGTAGTAGTACTGCCTGTATTCAGAACAACATTGGAATCAGCCTGTAAATGCGCCTTCACCAAAAGGCTTCTTCCTATTTCGGTATTGCCTGTAGCGCCATTGATCAGCAGCCTTGCCGCATCTGCTGCATTGATATCGGTAATGGCGAAGTTACCGGTGCCAAATGCAGAGCCCGTTCCTCCTACAACCATACTAAAGGTTTTGCCTGCCGAACCATTTTGCATATGCATACGTATATTACCCGATCCGGCAGAACGAATCTGCAACCCGTCATCCGGCGCCAAAGTACTAATATCCATCTTATACGCCGGAGAAGCGGTTCCGACACCGATATTGGTTCCATCATCAAAAAGCTGGGAGTTACCGATAAATGTTCCGCTGGGTGTCCACTTGGGAACATAATTCAATGTTCCCGTACCCGAAACGCCACCTGCAGAAGCGAGTGTATTCCAGCTTGCATTACCGGCGGGATCGGTGACCAATACCCTGTTTGATGCCTCGCCGATACCGGTAAACCTCAATGCTCCTTGTGTACGCAGTGCCATTGGAACCGGATGGTTGCTGATTATATCAGCAGCAAATCCACTGCCCGCCGTCAATACCTTCAATGCACTGGAAGTTCCGGAGTTTGTATATTCAAAAAGACCGGCTCCCTGCTGCCCTGAGCTTATGGCATGCAGCGCCCAGCCTGCAGCAGTGCCGTTTGCAGATACATATAGTGCATCAGAGTCATTGGCCGGGTTGCTTATGGCAAAGGACCCGGCCCGGCCCAACCCGGCCGTTGATACTTCAAGTGCATTACTGACATTTGCATCGTTGTTAATAGTAAACACTCCGGCTTTACCGGTTCCTGTCATGGCAGAACGGATACCATCGCCGGCGCCATTTGATAAGGAAGAGATAGTAGGTGCATTATTTTGTAGCTGCGTGTTGATGAAAGAGCCCGAACTTCCCGTTCCATTAGTGATTGCTGTTAGTACTGTATTCGGATTCGCAGCATTCTGTATCGCAAATTCGGCAGCCCTCCCATTCTGGTTCGAATACCCGGCTACACCAATTCCGTTATCACTGTATCCATGTACCCCGATACCGCTGGGTGTGGTTCCAAAAACACCCCAGCCACTTCCGTTCTGGCTTCCATAAACGCCAATACCATTGCTTCCGGTGCCTGCATTCGTCCCACGTACCCCTGCTGAAAAATTTCCCGGTGCCGAAGCAGCTACCAAACCGATTACTGCCGATGTATTGGCTGCTGAGGAAAGCGTTGTTCCTTCTATGGCCCTGCTTGCAGTTGCATTTCCCGTATTGGTAATACTGAACAGGGGCTGTGTTTCGCTTTGTGATTTGCTGAAAGGCAATGTCATATCTGCCGATCCAGCCGCATATAACGAATACGGTACGGAAGTTAGCCGGGTAGTACCGATTTCCCGGAATGCTGTTCCGCCCTTTTCATCCACTTCTACCTGCATATATTTATTCCCATTTTGCCAGTTAACAGCAGGGATGCTTCCAGTAGTACTGATTGTCCCCGGGCTTCCTATCTGGACACTAAAAAGTCCAAATGCATTGGTGGTTACCATCCGGGTTTCGCTGTAAAGCACCTGCCCGGCTGTACCTTCCCTAACCGATAGCCGAAGTGTAATGGTTTTATTTACGAGGGCGCTGCCCACAGAATTTCTTACCGTTCCCTGGTAATTGAACAGGGCCGGAGGCTGGGCATGCAAACAGGCAGCCGTAAGGAAGATCCCGGTAAGTATGAAAGTAATCTTTTTCATAGTCGTTTTTTTTTGTTAGTAGTTAGGTTTATTTATTTGTTTTCACCAGCTTGAAACCACTCCTCCTAACCAAGGCACCGGAAGTTTCTGGTTGAAAATAATCCGGACGAAGCGTGGCTACGAGGTAATATAGTCCGGCAGGCTGTCGGGTGATATCGAAGTGTTCGATTCGGCAACAACCATAATAACGTGAGTTTCTCCGTTCAATAATCCGTCCGATGCCATCAAACAACTCCAGATCGAGAAACCCATTAATGCGTACCGAAAAATTGATTTCGAACCGTCCGGTGTTGGGGTTTGGAAATAGTTTGTATTCGAAGGGTCCGAACTCTGTAGCAAAGGAACTGCTTCCCGGCCTGTCGGTACAGGGTTGCAATACGCCCTGATATATAAAAAGTGAACTGTCAGCAGCAGCTATTGTATTAACCAGCACGAGTTCGCCTATACTCCATTCATAGTAGCGTACATATTGAGCAGGGTCATTGTACCATCCACCGCCGCTATTGGTTGCCACAGGTGTCATCACCTGTGCCTGCAAACAGAGCGAAGAAAAAAGCACACATGCCAGAAAAGATTTTTTTTTCATTGTTATCAATTTTTGATTTTCTTTCAGCATCGCAGCTCAAATGACCGCTTTATATTCTTATTATTATTTTGCAGGCGTCGATTGCATCAAGACCTTATCTATCTGCCTGCTACGATGCCTGCTTTCCAGAAAAAGATAAATCAGCAGGCAGAGTATGATTATCAGCACCAGGTAATCCATATATTTTTTAATCCGCATTTTATTCTTACAAATAAGCTTTTGAACCGAACACTAAAAATAGTATCGCAGACAGGGTTTATTCTACTATTTGGCGGGACATAAAGTGACAGAGGCTGTGACAAAGCGGGACAAGCAAAAAGATAATGATTGTTTAAACCCCTGTTTTCAAGTGCAAAGATTTGGTTTCAGAGAAAATAAAACCAGACAACATTCAACGGGATGTGGAATCAGGTGCGGCCTGATTTAATTGATTTGATAAATTCTTCCAGTTTGCTCTCGTCTGTATCGATGCTAAGCCGTTGCCGGAGACGCTGCCGGGTTTTACGCACCGCATCAGCACCAATACCCAGCATGGAGGCAATATGTTTACTGCCCAGGTTAAGAGAAAGAAGGGCGGCATAACGCAATTCGGCTGTGGTAATATCCGGGGCAGCTTTTTGTAACTGTTGCATAAAACCCGGTGTGGCCTTTTCAAACATCTCTTTGAAACGGAGCCAGTCATTTTCAGTAAGGATTGTTTGATTTAGCAATTCTTCGTTCATCTGCAGATGCTGCTGCTGCAATTGCACCTGCAGATTTTCTATCATTTCATTTTTATCAATGATATTACGGGTAAACTCATCCAACTGCTGTTTTGCATTTTTTATTTCCGCCTCTGCTTTCTCTTTTTCAAATAACAAAGCCTGCTGTTTTGTTTTAAACCGTTGCCGTTGCCACCGGAAATAAAACCAGCCCGAAATAATTACCAGCAGCAGGCCAGCAAGCAGTAAATTACGCCGGGTTTTTTCGGCCTGCTTTTCAATCAACAGGTTATTGATGCGGTTGGATGATTTTTCAAATTCCAGTTTTGTTTGCACCACATCCGTGCGGCTTTTAGCCAGGGCCACATTAATG
>Ga0138256_10008685_pt1 | contig 10667 bp, 11 predicted proteins | sample KNB2016incub_MG_FD_105486 | JGI IMG/M metagenome (GOLD analysis project Ga0138256, IMG submission 105486) | Active sludge microbial communities from wastewater in Klosterneuburg, Austria - KNB2014incub_MG | ecosystem: Engineered > WWTP > Activated sludge > Unclassified | place: Austria... | reverse complement strand
CGAACAGCAGCTCTCCGTTCGCGATCAGCCACGCCGCGGCAAGGTTGCCCCCGAATCCAAAGAGTGAGATCGCATTCGGTGTGATGCCCAGCCCACCCACCGTCCGCCCGATGGTGTCCTGGACGCCCTTGGGCAACCGCGTAGGCAGCACGTTCACAGGCAAGCTCGGGGACCTCCCATCCGCGGCGATCGCGGACACGATCGGTATCCGTATCGTTTCATATCCGGCGCCTCAACATCTTCCGCGGGGTCGCGCTGTAGCCCCAGGCGAGTCCTGCTGCCAGTCTCGCGAAGCCGATCTCTCGCATGCTGGGGTAGACCGACATCCGGGCGGTCGTTTGTCCGCTCCGCATGGCATCGCGCACTGCGTCCGCGCTGCTTCCCTCGAATTCGGTCCAACCAGTCGCGATGTGGCCAAGGTGGTGTGCATCCGAACTTCCGATGGCTGGAAGTCGCCAGACCTCGTTGTTAAGGGGGACCGCCCGCTCACGCGTCCGAAGCGCCGCTGGGCTCGGACTCGCCAGCTCGATCGCATCAAACCGGGGGCCGTCCTGTCGCGTCAGGCGGTTGAGCGTCCGGCTGCTAATCGAACGTGTCAGCCAGCTCAGCGGGTGGGGCGCGACGGCGAGTCCGCCCTGGTTGTGGATCATCTCGATCGTTGATTCTACCCGCCGGAAACTCGCCGGAGTCGTCTCCAGGAAGAGCCCGATCACGTGCCCCTGCATCGTTGTGACTTCGGCACCCACGATCACGTCGAAGCGGTAGCCGCGCTTCGCCGCGAGCTCCCTTGCCCGCAGCCCACCCCCCGCATCTTCGTGGTCGGTAATAGCGACAACGTCGAGGTCCGTCCGGTATTCGACGTACTCCAGCACCTGGGAGACGCTCGCCATCCCGTCGCTCACTCGAGTGTGGATGTGCAGGTCCGCCTTACCCACAGGTGTGCACCTTCCAGAAGTCCTCGGTGAACGCCCACTGCGAAGGCTCCCTGGTGAGATGCTCCTCCAGGAGCGCCGCGAACCGGCGGACGGCCGCGGCGATGTCGGCATCTTCGTCCTCTGTCGACGCAACCGTGAACGGTTGCTCCACGAACACCCGGAAGCGGTCGTGCTTTATGCGTGTGCTAAAGATGGGGAATACCCGGGCATCGGTCTTTCGAGCAATTTCCCACGGTCCCGTCGGCAACCGGACGCTGCGCCCGGCGAGTGCGGTGCAGAGTCCATTCCCCTGGATGTCGCGATCGCCCATGAACCCCGCAAGCCCGCCTTCATGCAAGGTCTCGATGCAGGCCCGGATGCCGGCGAAGGTCGTCTCATGGAACTCGCCCCCCGCGGACGACCGCAGACGGCGCAGGTACCGCGACCACGCTGGCGGCTGTTGCGCTTCGACCAGTGCGACGAAGGGCCGACCCCGGTAGGTGAGCGCCTGGATGGCCATCTCGGCGTTACCTGTGTGCGCGCTGACGATGACGATCGGACCTGGATGATCGAGTTCCGCGAGCCGGTCACCCCTTACGAGCTCCAGGTGTCCCGCCTCGATTCCCTGCATGTCGCGCGATGGGAGTGTGCAGAGGTCGACGTAATACTGCGCGATGTTCCGGAAGACACCCAGGGCAGCGCGCCGTGCGGCGAGCCTATCTCCACCCGTGAACGCCAGCATGTTGCGGATGACGTTTCGGCGGGCCCGCGGCTGCAGGTGAAACGAAAGCCAACCGGCAAGCCACGCGAACCGGTAGAACGCCCCGGGGAACCTTGCGACGAGCGGCTGGTTTGCCCGCAACACCCAGAGTCGAATGCTCACCGTACGACCGCCCGGGCCGGTTTCGCCCACATCGGCCGGAACATGTACCACTGGTCCGGGTGCTGTCGGATGATCCTTTCATGCGCCTGCATGATTGCTTGCGTCAGTGCCTTCGTGTCCCCGTCGCGGTCGCCCGTGGAGACCGCTTCGATGTCGAAGTCGCAGATGGCCGTGACGTCGGGCTTTCCGGGCGAGGTACGCACGAAGGCCGTCGGCACCACCTTCGCACCGGTCCGTAAGGCCAGTCGTGCCGGCCCGGCGGGGACTTCGACCTCTTCGCCGAAGAACGTCACTCTCACGCCGCCCTCCGCGCCAGGACGGTCGATGAGTAGCGCCAGGACGCCGTTCTGCGTCAGCGCCCGCAGGAGCGATGGTCCAGCTTTCTCCATCCTCACGAGGTTCATTCCCGCCCGCTCCCTCGCTCCTGCGATGAGTGCATCGAGCCTCGGATCGGCAAATGTCTCGACCACCACTGTCAGGGGGTATCCCCGCGCTGCGGTCGCGCCGGCGCCAAGGTCCCAGTTGCCGAAGTGCATGCAGGCGATGACCGCCCCTTGCCCGCGTTCGAGGATCGCGTCCAGCGCTTCGAACTCTCGTCCGCCCGTGACAGCGCCCACCATCGCCTCAGGAGAGAGGCCAGGGAACCGCACGAAATCGGCGAGGTACTTGCAGTAGTTCACCATCGAACGGCGAGCGACGGCGTGCCGTGTCTTGCGCGGTGTCCCCCGGAGGACATGCGCGAAGTTCTCGTGCATCGCCCTTCGTCCCCGTGGCCAGCAGTAATAGCCAATGTTCCCGGCTGCCGCTGCGACGGCATACCCCGCGCGCGGAGGCATGTGCTCCAACGTCGCCGACACGACGCGCCATGCCCTGTATTGGAACGTGCCACCGAACCCGCGACCCACAGGCGGAATCTTAGCCGCGGTCCGCCTTGTGGTATGTTCTCGGCCATGGCACGGGCGGACACTTGGGGAACCCGGACTACCGAGTACGCACTCCGGCCGGTCCTCGCTCTGCTCATCGCTGCAGTCGGAACCTGGCTGATTCCGGACAAGAGCTCGGTGGGACTTGTCCTCGCCGTCAGTCTCCCGCTCGTTGTGGTGTCTGGTGGCGTCGCTGGACTGCGCTTCGCCTGGCTCGCAGTCCCAGCAGGGCTGATTGCGAGCGTCCTGGCCTATCGGGCGACGGATTGCGCCGGTTGCGGCGGAGGCGGCGAAGAAGTCGTCGGCCCGCTGGGATGGATCCTGCTCGTCGTGGCCGTGGCCGGCGGGATCGCCAGCTCGGGACCGTTGCTCGCCCGGTGGTTGTTTCCGGCCCGCAGCTGCCTCCGCCCTGTTCCGGTTCTTGGTGGCGTGGTGCTCTTTGGCGCCGCCTTCGGTGTGCTCGCAGCCATCAGGCAGAGCGAGAACGCCACCGTACGAGGAGAAGTCGTCTACGAAGCGAACGGCATCCGCTACCAGTCCGGGCGGCCGTACGACGGAGCCGGATCGTCCATCGATCAGGCCGCCCGCGAAAGCCTCCGGGGCGAGCCGCCGGTCTGGGTCGGTCTACGAGCCGGTCCGTTCGAGCTCTCCTCCATCCAGTGGGCCCCGGACATGGTGCTCCTGGTCTATGGCGCCTGCGGCCCGGCCCCGTGCTCCCCGCCGGTGACACTCACGATGAAATGGCATTGCGGCGCCCCACCGGAGGTCACAAACGCCCTCTCGCCGCCCGTCACACGCGACGGTGTCGTGTTTGTGGATGAGCCTATCGGGGCCTCGGCGCCGGGTGCGAAGAACGTGGTCTGGACTGGTCGGCTCCAGGTGACCATCTACGCGCTCCCCGGCTTCTTCGAAGCTGGCCAAGTCGCCGGCACGCTGCGCCGCCTCGACGGCCGGCCGCTTGTCGCCGCCGAGCCGTACTGCTGAGGTGCGATAGAATCTCCCGAATGGACCTCAAGGCCACGACGTACGCCGTTGAGAACCGCATAGCGACGATCACCCTGAACCGTCCCCACCGCCTGAACGCGTGGACGGGCCGGATGCACACCGAATACCGGTGGTGCCTTGAACAGGCAGAACTCGACGATGACGTCCGCGTTGTCATCGTCACCGGCGCGGGGCGCGGTTTCTGCGCCGGCGCGGATTCGCAGGCCCTCGAGGGCCATATCGAAAAAGGTGGCTATGACTCCGGCATCCACGAGCCTGTCGCTAACCCGGGATACGGTGTGCGACCGGAGTTCGATACGAACTTCGCATTCCACTTCGGGCTCACCAAGCCGGTGATCGCGGCAATCAACGGCCCCGCCGCCGGCGTTGGGCTCGTCCTCGCATGCTTCGCGGATGTCCGCTTCGCTGCCTCCGGGGTCAAACTCACGACCGCTCACGGCCGTCTCGGCCTTCCCGCCGAATTTGGCCTGTCGTGGCTGCTCCCGCGCCTGATTGGGCTTGCCCGTGCCCAGGAATTGCTCCTCTCCAGCCGCGTCTTCCTGAGCGACGAGGCCGCCGAGATGGGCCTGGTCCACAGGTGCCTTCCGCCCGAGGACCTCATGCCGGCAGTCTGTGCCTACGCTTCGGGTCTCGCCGCCCGGATCGCTCCGTCCTCACTTCGTGTCACTCGCCAACAGGTCTACACCGACCTCCATCGTGACGTCGGTTCTTCCGTCGCAGAGAGCGAGATGCTCCTCAACCAACTCATGCGTGGCAACGACTACAAGGAGGGCGTCAGGGCCCTCCTTGAGAAGCGTGAACCCGAGTTCTAGCTAGGCTGGCTAAGGGCGCAGCGCGATCTTCAGCACGCCGCCTTCGCGCGTTCGGAACAGGTCGTAACCTGCCGGCGTGTCACTGATCTTCATCGAATGCGTCAGCAGGGGCGTCAGGTCCACCGTTCCGCCGGCAATCAATGCCATCAGCCGCTCCAGCCGGTTTGTCCCCACCGGGCAAAGGGTCGTGACCAGCTTCCTGTGGATGAACGTCCCGCCGGTCGCCATTGTCAGTTCCGGGAACGCCCCGTAAACCCCGACACTGCTGACGGTGCCGCCGATGCGTACGGACGCGCAGGCATTCGCGAACGTCGCCTGGTGGCCCAGGGCTTCCACCGCGATATCAACGCCCCGGTTGCCCGTCATCTGCTGGATCTTCGCGACCGCGTCCGCCGGGTCAAGCACGATGTCGGCTCCGAACCGCTTCGACATGGCCACTCGCTCCGGGATGGATTCGACGGCGATGATCCTTCCGGCGCCAAGCGCCCTCGCCCCGGCGGTCGCGCACAGTCCCACCGGGCCCTGAGCGAAAATCGCGACCGTGTCGCCCGTCCGGATGCCCGCCCGTTCGATGGCAGCGAAACCAGTCGACATGATGTCGGTGACGAAAAGCACCTGCTCGTCGGAGAGCGAGTCGGGCACCTTGGCCAGTCCGGCCTGCGCCCCGTTCACCAGGAAATACTCGCCCTGCGCCCCAAATAGGAGGTTGCCCGGCGCGTTGAAGGTCTCGCAGACGCTGTGGTCCCCCTCCTGGCAGCGCTTGCACATGCCGCAACATGCGAGGCAGCCCGACGCCACCCGGTCACCCGCTTTGAAGTTCGTGACACCGGCGCCGACGGCTTCGACCACACCGATCGCCTCGTGGCCCATCGGCACGCCCGCGGGTATCGGCATCTCGTCGACGAGGTGCATATCGCTGCCGCAGATGGTGCTGAGAGTCGTGCGGATGAGCGCCTGGCCCGGCCCCGGCTGGTCCGGATAGGGGATCTGGGTCATCGCGACGGAATGCTGGCCGGTCTTCACACAGGTATTCGAAATGGGCACGGAAAACTCCTACCGGAGGTGATTCGGCAGGAGGGACTCTACCGCTCGGTAAGTGACCGCACAATCACCCCGGAATGCGGGCCATCGAGACTACTGCGTGAGTCGGGCCGCCAGCGGCAGTCGCCGGTCCCGGCCGAATGCCCGCGGCGTGATCTTTACGCCCAGGGGCGCCTGTCGCCGCTTGTACTCGTTCCGGTCGATCATCCTCACGGTTCGCTGGACGATTTCGGCATCGAAGCCCATGGCCACGATTTCGCTGACGGTGCGGTCGTCCTCCACATACGCCTCGATGATTGGGTCGAGGATCTCGTAAGGTGGCAATGTGTCCTGGTCCAACTGGTTGGGCTTCAACTCCGCACTCGGCGGCTTCGTGATGGTGCTGACCGGGATCACCGGCCTCGTCTCCTGCTCGTTTCGCCAGCGCGCGAGCGCATAAACGAGCGTCTTCGGCACGTCCTTGATAACCCCGTAGCCACCGGCCATATCTCCGTAGAGCGTGGCGTAACCGCAGGCCATTTCACTCTTGTTTCCAGTAGTCAGCACAATCGACGACGAGAACTTGTTGGAAAGCGTCATCATCACGTTGGCACGTTGGCGAGACTGGAGATTCTCTTCCGCCGTGCCGGGCGCGGTTCCTTCGAAAGCGTCAGCCATCATTTCAAGCATCGCGGCATGCGCGGGCTCGATCGGGATCGTCAGGTAGCCGATCCCAAGGTTGGCGGCGAGCTCGTTCGCGTCGGTCATCGAGTGATCGCTCGAGTAACGGCTTGGCATCGAGACGCCAATCACGTTCTCCGGCCCAAGAGCATCGACCGCGATCGCCGCAACCAGCGCGGAGTCGATGCCGCCCGAAAGCCCGATGAGCACTTGCTTGAAGCCGGTCTTCGCCAGGTAGTCGCGCGTGCCCAGGACCAGCGCCTGCCAGACTTCGGCATGGTCGTCGAGCAAGGGAGCCTGTTCCCCGGTCACCGGTTGCCGCTCGGGCAGCCGGAAGCGGCCGTGCGGGTCGGGAATGTGTCGTTGCTCGACGTCGATCAGTCGCTCCCGGTCTCGAAGCTCGACGCGCCGGCGCGGGTCATGCAGCCGGCGCTGGGCGACCGCATCGAGGTCGACCTCCAGGACCAGCAGCGCTTCCTCGAATTGAGGGGCCCGCGCAAGGAGCTGGCCGCCCGCATCGCATGCGATCGACGCGCCATCGAACACCAGCTCGTCCTGTCCCCCGGCTGCATTCAGATACGCCACCGCGATGAGGTTATCGGCCGCCCGCGTCGAGATCATCCGCTCCCGGGCGAGCGCCTTCCCCCGATGGTACGGCGAGGCATTGATGTTGATGCAGAGCTCCGCCCCGCCCAGCGCCATCGCATCGAGCGGCGAGCCGGGATACCAGATGTCCTCGCAAATGCTTACGCCGAAGACCAGGTCGCCCACCCGGTAGATCGGCACTCGGTCGCCGGCCGCGAAGTACCGCTCCTCATCGAAGACGCCGTAGTTCGGGAGACGCTGCTTGTGGTAGGTGTCGTGCCACTCACCATCGATGAAGACCGCCGCAGCGTTGTACGCATCGCCGTTGTGCCAGTCGACAAAGCCCACCACCGCGATCAGCCCCGCCGTCTCCGTCGCAAGGCCCGCAACCGCTTCCCGTGAGGCTTCGCAGAAAGCCCGTCGCAACACCAGGTCCTCGGGCGGATAGCCGGTGATTGCCAGCTCCGGGAACGCGACGATCGTGCAGCCTTCACGTCGTGCTTTTGCCAGTTCGCCGCTGATCCGGCCGCGATTCCCCGTCAGGTCACCCACGGTGGTGTTGATTTGCGCAAGTCCCAGGCGGACAGTCCTCATTACGCGTCCCTCTCCCGCGAGTATAGCCCGGTGCCACGCGGGTGGCCGTGCGCACCGCTAAGGGTTTCCCGTAGGCAGGATCCCCGATTTCGCCGCGCTCCCGCCAGTGGGATTCTGGTTCCGGTGGCGCTTTGAGGTAGGGAGATGTCTCGAAGCATGGAACTCGTCAGTCATTCACCGTGTCCGCTTTGCGGACGGGTGACCCGGGCGCACTCGCGACTCGTGGTCGCCGACATGGAATCCGGCGGTCTCCCGGCGAATAGCTACGCGACAGTAATCTGTCGTGACTGCGCCTTCGCCATGGTTGTCCGCAGCGAAGCCGCGTCCCTCAGGCAGGCCGTGTGAGGTAACCTCAGCGCAGCCGCCCACCGCATCGAGAAGGGCCCCGCAGAAGTCGAGACTCCGGGGCTTTTCGTCGCCTCGCCGCCGTTGACACAGGCGCTACGCTGAAACTGCCGCTCAATGTTTGGGCGCCAGGGGACTCCGTATGGGTGAAAAAGAAACCGCTGCCGGCCTGATGTCCGAGGATGCCGACCAGGCTGCCAATCCCGCAGCACGCGCCACCACCGTCAAGGGGTCGAAGTCCAACACATCCGAACGAGCCACCACCGTCAAGTCGAGTAAATCGAACACTTCCGACTGAGTCGACCGGACCTTGCCCTGTCATTCTGCATCCCTGGCGTCGTCCTTTGAGAAACGGAAATGCCCGGCTGCTAACCGGGCATGTGCGGATGAGTAGATCTTAGTTCTGTTCTACCCGGCGAGGGCGTCGACATCCGGCCCGAGCATCGACTGCGCTTCCTCGACGCTTTCTAGCCGCACGATTCCCTTGCGGATCGCGTAGCGGATCAGGTCGGTGCGGTTGCGGGCGTGGAGCTTCGCCATGATGTGCGCTTTGTGTGCCTCTACCGTCTTCACGCTGATGTAGAGTTCGTTCGCGATTCCCTGGTTGGTGTAGCCCTCGGCGATCAGCTGGAGCACTTCGCGTTCGCGGCTGGTCAGTGCCTCAACGCCGTTTCGCTGATCCGTTCGCTTCGCCTGGTAGAGCACCTCGGCGAGGTCGAAGCCTTCGCTCAGCGCGCTCGAAAAGTAACTGTTTCCCCGGTGCACCGTCTGGATGGCGAGCACGAGTTCGGAGACATCCGACTTCTTGATGATGTAACCCGAAGCCCCCGAGCGAATTGAGTCGAGCAACTGGTCTTCGTCAACGAAGCCGCTCAACATCACGACTCGCGTGCCCGGGCAAGAGCGCCGGATCTGGCGTGTCGCTTCCAGGCCATTCAGGCCAGGCATCACGACGTCCATGAGGACCACGTCTGGCTGCAGCTTTTCGACTGCCTGGACGGCCTCGCGGCCGTTCTCCACATCGGCGACGACTTCGAGTTCCGCATGGCTTTCGAGGAGCATCCGCAATGCCTGCCGGATGACGGCATGGTCATCAACAAGGACGATCCGGATGACATTCGGACCTCGCGAGCCCTGCTGGGTGTTCGAAGCCGCGTGCCGGAGACCAACCGGCCGGCCGATGGTGCGAGTGGTATTCAAGGTGTGCTCCCTCAGTGAGTTCCCGTGGTCAGCGCCTCGAAATCCGCTCGCGATAGCGCCGCCTCCCCCGTCCTAAGAACTTCGATTCCGATTCCCTTAAGACTCCCTGAAGTCTAGGCACGGCATCCGGGGGGCGTATTGGGAAAAACCCGCATAAGGAATTGGCGTTTCCCGACGACTCGGCTGGGCCGTCCCGCAGGTCTACGTCGGCCTTCCGCCGACGGGTTCCGCCGCACGCTCGGCAGCGAAAACGCCAACAGCGGGGGCTCTTGCCCCCGCCACAGTGTGAAGCCTCCGGCCTTCGCGCCGGGGCCTCACTTAGATGCTGAAGAAAGCCCGATCCGTGTGCCCCGCTTCGGAACACAGGTGAATCTCGGAACGCAGCGCCATCCACGACTGGGTGTTGGCCAGCCCTTCGGCCGCTGCCTCGTTCTCGTAAATTCCAATTCGGGCGATGTCGCCCGAGTCGTCATGCGGGCGAAGCAAGTAACTCTGGATGAATCCCGGCCGGCCCTCGGAAAGCGCGTCGAGCTTCCGCATGAGTTCTTCGAGCCGTGCTTCCTGGCCCCGCGTTGGCTTGGCGATCGTCAGTCGTATGTATGCCATGAGTTGGAGAACCCCCTGTGCCCCGGAATCATAGGGAACAACCTATCTCCGGGAAAAGCGAAGCCCCCGTAATCGGGGGCTCGTGTGATGCTTTTCGCTGTTTTCGACTCAGAGCCGAAGCTTGCCATGGGACGGTTGGCGGCGGCGCTGCCGCTGCGGCAGTGCCGCTTCCTCGGCCGCGAGGTCCACCGGCGGGCTCGTCAGCACTTCATGAACGTAGCCGCACATGATGCAACTACCGTACGTGCCGTGCCAGTCCCGCTCGACGATCATCGAGCCGCGGCACTTCGGGCATGACTTGGGGGGGGCTTCCTGCAAAGCTGGCATAGGGATCTCCTCCTCTAACGAGTCGTAAGTAGTAGTCGAGGGCAGAAAAAAAGACCTCGATGCGGGCGACCTGCTCGCCAGGCCTTCCGAGACTGCCTCCGGGGTTAGCTGACGGGCTCGGGCGGAAGGCGCCCTATTAGCTGCACAGCGGGAGCAGCTAAATTCGCCCCGAGGAACTGGGTCCCCCGTTGCGCCTTGTCGGCGCACTAGGCAGGTGTTTGCACTGTTTAACCGAGCGCTTTGTAAACGGCGGGAAACCGCTTACAGCCGGAAGCTACCAATCTTCGGACAAGGGTGTCAACCCCTGATTGCGATTTTCGTCACAAATTTACCGCTTGGTTGACAGAATTCGAGCCGTTATTGGGGTTATCCCTGATCCGTCGTGAACACTTCGCCCACCCGACTTCGTGCCCCGTCGGCGGCCGCATCGGGCCGTTTCCGCCCCCAGTGCCAGATACAGGCCAGTGTGACTCCTGCCCCGGCCACGCCGGAAATATTCGCGACCGTGCCCACAAGGTCGCCCTTGGAGACAAAGTAGACGAGCCAGCAGCTCAACCCACCGAACATGATCAGCCAGGCGCTCAGCGAATAGCCCTGGACGTCTTTCGTCCGGAAGATCCGCAGGATGTTGGGGATCCAGAAAACCTGGGTCAGCACAACCGCCACCCAGCCAACGAGCTCAATCGACAACGAGTTGTCTCCTCCGCCCCAGCGTAGCTTTCCGATGAATAACGCGTTAGTACGGCGGGCCGGCCGGTCAGTCCTCCAGCTT
>Ga0138256_10008684_pt1 | contig 10667 bp, 8 predicted proteins | sample KNB2016incub_MG_FD_105486 | JGI IMG/M metagenome (GOLD analysis project Ga0138256, IMG submission 105486) | Active sludge microbial communities from wastewater in Klosterneuburg, Austria - KNB2014incub_MG | ecosystem: Engineered > WWTP > Activated sludge > Unclassified | place: Austria... | reverse complement strand
GTGATCACGTGATCGAGGGCCCTTATCGGGGGCTTTCCCTCAGCGCAGCTCGGTGCGGCCGATGAGTTCGTCCTGGATCTTGCGCGTCAGCTGCACGAAGTAGGCGCTGTAGCCGGCGATCCGCACGACGAGGTTGCGGTGGCGCTCGGGGTGCGTCTGCGCGTCGAGCAGCGTCGCGCGATCGACGACGTTGAACTGCACGTGCTTGCCGCCGCCGGCGAAGTAGGTCTTGATCAGCGCCGCGACCTTCAGCAGGTCGGTCTTGGAGGTCAGCGCCGACGGGTGGAACTTCAGGTTGAACAGCGTCGACTGATAGGGCTTCTGGTCGATGGCGAGTCCGCTGCGCGCCAGCGCGGTCGGCCCGCGGGTGTCGCGGCCCTGCGCGGCCGACACGGTGCCGTCGGCCAACGGTTCGCCGGCGCGGCGGCCGTCAGGCGTCGCGCCGGTCAATGCGCCGCCCGGGCCGTACGACGTGATCGAGATCCCCGAGCACTTGACGCGGCCGCCCCAAGCGCTGTCGAAGCCGTGCGCGGTCTCGGCCCAGACGCGGTACAGCTCGCCGGCGATGGCATCGACGTAAGGGTCGCCGTTGCCGAACTTGGGCGCCGCCAGGCAGCGCCGCTGCAGCGCCTCGCAGCCGGCCCAGTCGGCCGCCAGCGCCGCCCGCAGCTCTGGCGCCGGGACCGCGCGCTCGTCGTAGACCAGCCGCTTGACCGCCGCCAGCGAGTCGGCGACGTTGATCATGCCGACGGGGTTGAGCACCGACCCGTTCTCGAACGGCAGCATGCGATCGAGCACGTCGCGGCCGACCGCGAGCGCGTCGTCCATCAGCTCGGCGTGGAAGGCGTCGGGGAACAGATCGCGCTGCGCGTGCAGCAGGATGTCGTGCTCCTCGGCGGCCAGCTTCATGAAGTGCGCGAGCTGGCGCTTGAAGGCAGCCATCAGGTCGTCGAACGTGGCGAAGTCTTCGAGCAAGCCGGTGCGCGGGCCGAGCTGGCGACCACTGCGCCGCTCGACGCCGTCGTTGAGCGCCAGTTCCAGCACCAGCGGCACGACGAACATGCCTATCGCGCTGGTGCGCGAACCTCCCGGCAGCATCGCATCGAGACAGCCGCCGAGCGCGTAGTCGCGCGCGACCTCCAGCGCAACGCCTTCCGAAGTCAGGTACTCGAGATATGAGCGATCGCCGACGAAGGCCGGCATCCCGAGCCCCAGCCGCACCACTTCGAGCGACTTGGCCATCAGCGCGTCGGGCGTGCCCTCGTGCACGCGCAGCGTCAGCGTGTAGTGCGGCGTCGGGCAGATGCGGGCGGCGTCGAGCAGCAGGTAGCTCAGCGCATTGGTCGCGTCGCGGCCGTTGCGGTCGACGCCGCCGATCACCCAGTTGTTCCAGCGCGCGAAGCCGGCCCACTTCTCGCGCTGCACCGCGCCGCCGGACAGGAAGTTCACCTGCATCACCTTGACGCGCAACGCGGCGAGCAGCTCGACCGCCTCGGTGTCGGTGAGCCGCCCGGCGTCGCGGTCGCGGCGGTAGAAGGGGTGCATCAGCTGATCGAAGCGCCCACCCGACGCCGTGCCGCTGGCGACCATCAGCCACGCGAACCAGAAGGCCTGCAGGGCTTCGCAGAAATCGCGCGCCGGCCGCGCCGGGACGCGCCGGCACGTCGCCGCGATGCGCTCGAGTTCGGAGCGTCGCATCGCGTCCGGCGCGGCGGCCGCCATGCGCTCGGCGAGGTCGGCGTAGCGGTTGGCGATGCGCACCAGCGCGTCGTTGACGATCACGACGGCCTGCAGGAACGCGCGCTTGCACGGGTCGCCGTCGTCGCCCAGCCGAGCAAGTTCGGCTGTCGCGTCGGCGCTCAGGCGCTCCAGTCCGAACCGCAGCACCTTGTCGAAGTCGACGACGATCAGCGTCAGCCCGACGCCCAGACCCCATGCCCCTTCGGCCGAGCCCTGGCCGCGGCCGTCGGTCTTGCTCTTCCACGGAGGCAGCAGGATGCCGGACTGGATGAAGGGCCACATCCGCTCGTCGTCGTACTCGCGGCCGAGCCGCTCGGCGAGCGTGCGTCCCTGTCCCTTCCAGTACGCATCGAGCGCGCGCAGCTTCGCGGCGTCCTCGTCCGTCAGATCGAACAGTTCGCGCCGCAGCGTCGCGAGTTCCTCGTCGGGCCACGTCGGCCCGAGCGAGCCGGCTTCGAGCCCCATCGGCCGACTCGCCGGATTGCCGACGATCAGCTCGTCGTCCTCGATGAAGATCGTGCGGTGGTCGAGCAGGTGGGCGACGGCCTTCGCATTGCGCAGGACCTGGGGCTCACCCTCGGTGCGCCGGAACGACTCGAGCACGAGCTGCGCCTTCTCGGCGCACAGCGGGTACTTGTGCGGATGCACCTTGCGCAGCAGCCGCTCGATGCGCGGATAGGCGGCGCGATCGGTCGGGACGACCGGCGCGTCGACGCCGTCCTGGTTCGCCGCGGGCCGCGGCTCGGCCGTCGCTGTGTCGTTCATCGATGTCTCCTGATGAGTGCGTTTGCGCAGTCGTCGTGCGTCAGCCGCCGAGCACGGTCGTGAGTCCGTGGGCGGCGAACACTTCGCGAACTTCGGCCATCCGCGCGTCGTCGGGCACCGCTGCGGTGAACGAATCTCCGGCACGCTCCAGCCGCACGACCTTGGCCTCGCCGAAGCGGTGGTAGGCGTTCAGGTGAACCGGTATCGACGGCGAGAGCTCCTCAGCGATGAAGCGCGCCGTCGCCTCGAAGTTCTCGGTCGAGTCGTTTGCGCCGGGGATGACCGGCACGCGCGCGAGCATCGGGATCTTCAACTGGTGATGGATCCGCTTTGCATTCGCGAGAATCTGCGCGTTGCCGACGCCGGTCAGTGCGCGATGCCGCGCATCGTCCATGTGCTTGAAGTCGTAGAGCACGAGATCGACGTGCTCGAGCACACGACGCGCTCCGTTCCAGGGCGCGTGGCCGCAGGTGTCGAGCGCGGTGTGCACTCCGGTCGCCCGGCAGCGGCGCAGCACCTCGGCGGCGAAGACCGGCTGCGCGAGCGGTTCGCCGCCGCTCAGCGTGACGCCGCCGCCCGAGCGCTCGTAGAACGCGCGGTCGGCGAGCACCTCGTCGACGACGCGATCCACCGTCATCGACTCGCCGATGCAGCTGCGTGCCTGAGCTGGGCAGACGGCGACGCAGTCGCCGCGGCCGTCGCAGCGGCTGCGGTCTGTCGACGACTTCCCGTCGACGATGCGCACCGCCTGGGTCGGACAGACCGCCGCGCAGGCGCCGCAGCCCCGGCAGGCATCGGCGTCGAAGAACAGCTCCACGCCCGACTGCTGCGACTCGGGGTTCTGGCACCACGCGCAGCGCAGCGTGCAGCCCTTGAGGAACACCGTCGTGCGGATGCCCGGGCCGTCGTGGATCGAGTAGCCCTGGATGTTGAACACCATCCCGCGCGGCGCGGCCCCGTCCGGCATGGCGTCAGAACGCGTGCGAGACGCCGAGCTGCGTCTGCTGCTCGCCGCGGCCGACGTACGACGGCGTGTTGACCGTCAGCGTGCCGCCGTTGCGGTTGACGATGCGCGCGGTGGCTGCATACAGCGAGGTGCGCTTGGACAGCGGATACACGTAGCCTGCCGCGTACTGCCGGGCGTCGCGGTCGAGTGCGCGCTCGTCGTCGAGATCGACGACCGAGACGATCAGCGTGCCGGCACCGAGCGCCGTCGAGCCGCCGAGCAGCCAGGACGAGCCGCGCGAACCCGGCTGCAGCGACGGCGCGGGCTGCACCGTGGGGTTGATGTCCCTGAGACGCGTGACATGGCCGAACAGCTTGACCGGACCGATCTTCCAGCTTGCGCCGATGATCGCGAAGCTGCCGGTCGTCGCCGCCTTCTGCTCGCCGTACGCGACGCCGACCCACAGCGGGTCTGCGTCGTAGCTCGCCGCCAGATTGCGCTGACTTCCTGCGGCGCCGCCTTCACCGAGCGTCCACAGCGCCTGCGCGCTGAAGCCGCCGAACTTCTGCGAACGCAGCAGCAGCGCATTGTCGACACGCGCATTCGCGAATGCGACGTTGCCCGAGTTGCCGACCAGGTTGTTGCCGAATGGGTCGGCCAGCGACAACGTCTCGAACCACGGCGTGTACTGCCGGCCGAGCGTCAGCCGGGCGAACCGGTTCTCGAGGCCGACGTAGCTCTGCCGGCCCCACTCGCGACCGCCCTGGGCGAGCACGCCGGTATCGGCCTGGATCCCCATCTCGAGCACGAACAATGCCTTCAGGCCTCCGCCGAGGTCCTCGGCACCCCGGAAGCCCAGGCGGCTGCCGTTGTAGCCGCCGCTGTCGAGCGCGTGCACCACATCGCCGGTCGGCCGCCCGGCTGCGAAGACCCGCGCCTGCCGGCTGTACGACATGTCGACGCGGCCGTAGACCGTCACCGCGTCCTGCGCCAGCGCCGGCACGGCGGCGAGTCCCAGCGCCACGCTCATCAAGATCCTTCGTAGCATTTCTCGTCTCCCTTTGGTTGTCATCGTTCTGCGATGCGGCGCGTCGTCGCTCAGGCCGCTTCGAATTTCAATGGAACGGACGTCGTTCCCCATTCCGCCCAGCGCGCCATCCGGATCTCGCCGGCCAGAGCGAATCGGCGCGTGCGTGCGAGCAGCTCTTCGAGCACGACGCGAAACATCATTCGTGCGAGCGGCGTGCCGGCGCATTGGTGCGGGCCGCGCCCGAACGCGATGTGGCGGTCGATGTTCGGCCTGTGCAGCACGAAGCTGTCGGGGCCCGGGAACACCGACTCGTCGCGGTTCGCCGATGCATAGACGAGCGCGATCGGCTCGTCCTTGCGGATCGGCTGGCCGCGGATGACAACGTCTTCCTTCGCCGTGCGAGCCATGCCGCGGTACGGCGTGTACAGGCGCAGGTACTCCTCGAGCGCCGCGGGGATCAGCGACGGATCGGCGCGCAGACGGTCCTGCAGTTCGGCATGCTGTGCCAGGTGCGCCGCCATGCTGCCGATGAAGACCGCCGGCGCGACCATCCCGGTGACGAGCAGCTGACGCACGCAGCCGAGCACCATGTCGTCGGGCAGCGGCGCATCGTCCCAGCGTGCGTGCAGCAAGGCGGTCGTCAGGTCCTCGTCCGGGTCCATCGGGCAGGCGCGGCGCTCGTCGATCACGCGTCGCGCGATGTCGTACAGCCGCCCGCTGTACGCGCGCACAACGTCGTCGTCGACATCCATGATCGCGGCCACGTAGATGCGCGTGATCTCGCGGATCGTCAGCGCCAGCTCGCGCGGCAGGTTGAAGAACTCGGCGAAGACGCAGGCCGGGATGCGGTGCGCGAAGTCAGCGGATATGTCTGCGGCGCCGCCGTCGATCAGCGGCTGCAGCAGATCGACGGTGTCGCGGCGCACGAGCGGCTCGAGCCGCTGCATCTTCGCGCGCGTGAAGAAGCGGTTGATGACCTGGCGGTACGCGGTGTGCTCGGGTGGATCCAGGTGCAGCGGCGGGCGGCGGCCGGTGAAAGCGAACTTGGGCACGACGTTCTGCACCGAGGTCGTGTAGCGCGGATCGGTCAGCACGCCGACGACGTCGTCGTAGCGCGTCAGCGCCCAGAAGCCGTTCCACGCCGTGCTGCGGGCGACAGGGCAGCGCGCGCGCAGATCGCGGTAGACCGCGTGCGCGCTGTCGAAGTCTTCGGGCGCGCGCGGATCGAAGTCGTCGGCGCTGCGCCGGTCGGCGCGGGAGGACGGTGTCGTCCGCACGGTCACGCTCAGCTCTCGACCGAGATCATTTCTTCGCGCACCAGCTGGCCCATCGCCTGGTGCTCGGCTTCGAGTCGCGCTGCCATCGCGTCGCGCGCGAGCTTGAGCGGATCGATGCACATGCGGCCGAGTGCCGCGGCGAAGGCCGGGTCGTCGGTGATCGCGGCGATCGACCTCGCGGCGCGCTCGAGCAGCGGCTCGGGCGTGCCGGGCGGCGCGACGACCGTGTTCCAGTCCGACGCGACGACACCCTTGTAGCCGGCGTCTTCGATGGTCGGCACGTCGGGCATGAAGCGGGAGCGGCGCGCACCGGAGGTCGCGAGCAGGCGCACACGGCCTTCGCGGTGCGCCCGCAGCATCGTTTCGCCCAGCGACAGGATCGCCACCGGCAGTTGCCCGCCGAGCACGTCCTGCAGCGCCGCGTTGCCGCCGCGGTACGGCGCGTGCACCCATTCGATGCCGGCGCGGCGCGCCAACATCACGCCGATCACGTGCGACATCGTGCCGACGCCTGCAGTGCCGTAGATCGCCAGCTTGCGGTCGCGCCGGATGAGCGCCATCAGCTCGCCGAGCGAAGTCGCCGGCGTCGAAGCGCCGGCGACGATCGCGAAGTCGAGATCGCTGACGGTGGCGACCGGTACCACGTCGCGCAGTGCGTCGAACGGCGGGCGCTTGTGGGTGTGCGGCAGGATCGTCAGTACCGATGCCGGCGTGTTCAGCAAGGTCAGCCCGTCGGGCAGCGCCGCTTTCGCGGCCTGCACCGCGATCACGCCGCCGGCACCGGGCCGGTTCTCGACGATCACCTGCGGCGCGTAGTGGACCGCGCGCAGCTGGTCGGCCAGCGTGCGGGCGACGAAGTCGCCGGTGCCGCCGGGCGCGAAGCCGACGAGCAGGCGCGCGGCGCCCGGCTGGGCCGGACTCGGCGAATGCCACGCCGCGGCAGCGAGGCCGCTGCAGGCGGTGGCGAGGAACGAACGTCGATGCATGCCGTGTCCTTCGGGCGGGTTGAGGTGCCCGCGGCGCACTCTAGGCAGGCACGGGTTCGCTCGCCATTCGCAACGGCTTATTGCGTGATAAGGAACTCTGCCGCGGCTCGGTGACCGGCGGGCTCGAGCCGTCTGTGTCGCGAGGCGTCAGTCGGCCTGCGTTCGCTCGCGCGAGGGCCAGCCCAGACGCACGAAATGCCCGCGCAGCATCTCGACGATCGGGTGCGCGATGCTGGAGCGGCGACAGGCGAAAGCGTACGAGAAGCCGCCCCAGGTGGTGTGCACCGGTGCCGCGGCAAGCTTCAGGGGTTCGCGAAGCTCGGCGTATGTCGACTCGGGAACGACGGTCAGCAGCGTGCTTGCGGCGACCAGCCGGATGTTCATCTGGATCGACTCGGAAGTGATCGTCGCGACCGGGATCGGAATGCCGGCCTGCAGGAACCACTCGTTGAGCGTATGGCGTGCGCGAGAGTCCGCTGGCGGCAACACCCAGCGCTGCTCCGCCAGCCGAGCCTTGTCGAAGGGGCCGTCGAGCAGCGGGTGCCCGCGCGCCGCCACGACGGTCATCCTCTCGGTGCCCAGCATGTCGCAGGCGATGCTCTCGGAGAGCGGCTCGAATGCGTCGGCCGGCGGCATGCGGCAGACGATGGCGTCGAGCTTGCCGGCAGCCAGGCGCTGCCACAAGTCCGGGCTGTTGCCCTCGACGATGTGCAGCCGCACGTCGGGCTGCGTGCGCAGGAAGGCGCTGATCGCGGCCGGCGCGATCTCGATGGCGCTGACCTGCACGATGCCGAGTGTGATCGCCGGCAGACGCGGGTGCGAGGCTGCCGCCAGCGCGGCCAGCGCCTCGTGCCGCAGCGGCCGCACGCGCTGCAGCACCGCGAGCCCGGCTTCGGTCAGCAGCGCACCGCCGCTCGAGCGCTCGACGAGCCGCGCCCCGAACGCGTCTTCGAGCGTCTGCAGCGCCTGCGTGACGGCGGGCTGCGTCAGGTGCAGGCTCTCGGCGACCTTGCGCAGCGAGCCCAGTTCATGCACTCGCTCGATGATCAGCAGGTCGCGCAACCGCAGGTAGTCGAGCCGCGCCGTGGAATGGGCCGCCATCGGTCATCGCCACGAGCAGCGTCGCAGCCGGTGTCTTCGTAGAAGCGGGCGATGCTACGCGAAGGCTGCGCACCTGCAAAGCTGACTTTCGACGAAGGCGTCGGCAGGGCAAGCGGCGTTCAGCGACTGCTGCGGGCGATCCCTGAGCTTGCCCACCGGGGGTATTGCGCCCCCGGCTGGCTGTGCTATTTTGGCTTGCATCGAATCCGACAGGGAGGGCAGCGACATGAAGGTCAGCGACATCCTGCGCGTGAAGGGCGGCACCTTGTATTGCGTCGATCCGCAGACGCCTCTTGCCGACGCTGTCGTCACGATGGTCGAGCGCGACATCGGCTCGCTCGTCGTCATGTCGAAGGGCGCGCTGGCCGGCATGCTGACGTTCCGCGAGGTGCTCGCCAGCGTCGTGAAGCGCGGCGGCTCGGTCGATGCCACGATCGTCGGCGACGTGATGGAGGCTTCGCCGCTGACCTGCGCGCCCGAAACCGACATCGACGAAGTGCGCCGCGTGCTGCTCGGCCGCCACGCGCGCTACATGCCGGTGATCAAAGGCGGCACGCTGATGGGCGTGATCTCGTTCCACGACGTGGCGCGCGCCGTCGTCGAGAGCCAGGACTTCGAGAACCGCATGCTCAAGGCCTACATCCGCGACTGGCCGGTCGAGGAGGAAGAGGCCGCGAGCAAGGCGGGCTGACACCCGAACGCCTAGAATCGACGCCATCCGCAGCCCCGCCGCCCAGGCTCGCGCCTCGGCGGCGTTTTCGTCTCCGCCCCATGTCCGGCTCCACCTTCGGCACGCTGTTTCGCGTCACCAATTTCGGCGAGAGCCACGGCCCGGCGATCGGCTGCGTGATCGACGGCTGCCCGCCCGGCATGGCGCTGGCCGAGGCCGACATCCAGCCCGATCTCGACCGCCGCCGCCCCGGCACCAGCCGTCACGTCACGCAGCGCAACGAGGCCGATGCGGTCGAGATCCTGTCGGGCGTCTACGAGGGCGTCACGACGGGCACGCCGATCTGCCTCGTGATCCGCAACACCGACCAGCGCAGCCGGGACTACGGCAACCTGCTCGACACCTTCCGCCCCGGCCACGCCGACTACACCTACTGGCGCAAGTACGGGCTGCGCGACCCACGCGGCGGCGGCCGCGCGTCGGCGCGGCTCACCGCGCCGATGGTCGGCGCCGGCGCCGTCGCGAAGAAGTGGCTGGCGCAGCAGTACGGTACGCGATTCCGCGCCGCGATGACGGCGCTCGGCAGCATCGAGATCCCGTTCGAAGGCTGGGAGCACGTGCCGGACAACCCGTTCTTCGCCGCCAACGCATCGAAGATCGCCGAACTCGAGGCCGCGATGGACGCGCTGCGCAAGTCGGGCGACTCGGTCGGCGCGCGGCTGCGCGTCGAGGCGACGAACGTGCCGGTGGGCCTGGGCGCGCCGCTCTACGACAAGCTCGACGCCGACATCGCCTACGCCATGATGGGCATCAACGCCGTCAAGGGCGTCGACATCGGCGCGGGCTTCGGCTGCGTCGCGCAGCGCGGCAGCGAGCACGGCGACGAGCTGACGCCCGACGGCTTTCGCAGCAACAACGCCGGCGGCGTGCTCGGCGGCATCTCGACGGGGCAGGACATCGTCGTCGACATCGCCGTCAAGCCGACCAGCTCGATCCGCCTGCCGCGCGCGTCGATCGATCGCGAGAACCGGCCGACCACCGTCGAGACGCACGGCCGCCACGACCCCTGCGTCGGCATCCGCGCGGCGCCCATCGCCGAGGCGATGCTCGCGCTCGTGCTGATGGAGCACGCGCTGCGCCACCGCGCGCAGTGCGGCGACGTGCGGCTGCCGGTGCCGCCGATCGCCGGCCCGCGCTGAGCATTCTCGCGTGACACTCCGCACGGCGACCGGCCGCGAGCTGTGGCCGTTCGCCGCGCTGTCGGCGAGCTACTTCGCCTTCATCGGCTACCTCAACCCCTATCTGCCGCTGTGGCTGAAGGACCTCGGCTTCGGCACGCTGGCGATCGGCACGCTGGTCGCGCTCAACAGCGCGACGCGGCTGTTCGCGCCCTATGCCTGGGGCTGGCTCGCCGATCACACCGGGCATCGCGTGCGGCTGACGCGCATCGCGGCGAGCGCGGCGCTCGTCGTCTCGCTCGCGCTGCTGGCCACGCCGCGCTGGATCGCGCCGAGCTTCTGGTTTCTCGCCGTCGTGCTGTTCCTGCTGTTCACGCACAGCGGCGCACTGATGCCGATGACGGAGGCCGCGATCGCGCGGCTGGTCAGCGACGCGCGCGGCGTCGACGTGGGCCGCTACGGACGGCTGCGCGCCTGGGGCTCGATCGGCTTCGTCGTCACCGTGTTCGCGGCCGGCCATGCGTTCGACGCGTTCGGCATCGGCCTTTTCGGTGTCGGCGCGGTGCTGCTGCTCGCGCTGGTCACGGCCACCTGCTGGTGGCTGCCGGCCGGGCGCGATGCCGCGCACGACGACGCCCCCGCGCCGCCGCTGTGGCCGGTGCTCGCGCAGCCGGCGGTGGCGTGGTTCTTCGCGTCGCTGTTCTTCATGGTGCTCGGCCACATCGCGCTCTACACCTTCTTCTCGCTCTACCTCGACGCATTCGGCCATTCCAAGCGCATCGTCGGCGCGCTGTGGGCGCTGGCCGTGATCGTCGAGATCGGCTGGCTGCTGATGCAGGGCCGCTGGATGCACGCCGGCCACCTGCGGCACTGGCTCGTCGCCTGCTGCGCCGTCGCCGTGCTGCGCTTCGCCGGCACGGCGGCGTTCGGCGCCAGCCTCGCCGCGCTCGTCGTGCTGCAGGCGCTGCACGCGC
>Ga0138256_10008683_pt1 | contig 10668 bp, 11 predicted proteins | sample KNB2016incub_MG_FD_105486 | JGI IMG/M metagenome (GOLD analysis project Ga0138256, IMG submission 105486) | Active sludge microbial communities from wastewater in Klosterneuburg, Austria - KNB2014incub_MG | ecosystem: Engineered > WWTP > Activated sludge > Unclassified | place: Austria... | reverse complement strand
GGCCAGCCTTCGATGCCGAACACGCGGCACAGCACGCGCTTGACGTTGCCGTCGAGGATCGGCGCGGGATCGCCCCAGGCCTGCGAGAGGATCGCGCCGGCGGTGCTGCGGCCGATCCCGGGCAGGGCGACGAGCGCATCGAGGTCGCGCGGCAACCCGCCATCGTGCAGCTCGACGCAACGCTTCGCCGCCGCATGCAGGTTGCGCGCGCGGGCGTAGTAGCCGAGCCCGGACCACAGCGCCAGTACCTCGTCCTGCGTGGCGTCTGCGAGCGAGGGCAGATCCGGCAGCGCGGCGATGAAGCGTTCGAAGTACGGAATCACCACCGCCACCTGGGTCTGCTGCAGCATGATCTCGCTGAGCCAGACGCGGTACGGCGTGCGCGGATGCTGCCAGGGCAGGTCGTGGCGGCCGTGGCGATCGAACCACGCGAGCAGGCGCAGGGCGTAGTCGCGCTCGACGTTCACGGCGACGGCGGCAGCGCGATGGCCGGATCGTCGAGTTCGATCTCCACGCCTTCCAATCGTGCGCCGGCGATGTCGATGCGCGGCGTGCGCAGGTGGCCTTGCAAGGGCGGCAAGGGTGAGCCGCCGGCATCCGCATCGAGCCAGGCGAGCACATCGGGCAGGCGGAAGCGTGCATCCAGCGCGGTGTCGTCGCGCTTTACCTGCAGGGCGGCGGGGCCACTGAAATCGGTGCGATCCGCATAGTCCAGCGCAAACGACAGCGGCGTTGCCGAAGCCGACAGCGGTGGCGGCAAGGCCGGCCATGCTTCGGGCCAGGCGGCGATGTCTCCTTCCAGGCGCAGCACCAGCCTGCGCCCGAGGGCGAGCGCGCCGCGCGCATCCGCGTTGGGGGTCGAGCCTGCGCCGCGCAGGACCAGTGCTGCCGGATCCAGCGACCACACCGCCTCGTCGAACAGCAAGGGGCCGAACGCGCCGAGGGTGAATGGCAGCTCCGACGTGGCCGAGATGTAGCGAGTGGAAATCCCGATCTTCGCCGGCGCCATGCGCACGCTGTCGTCGCCGAGCTGCAGCGGGCCGGACAGTTGCATGCGGGCCGGCATTTTCCAGCCGTCGCCTTCGATGGTCATGCCGCCGATCGCGGCGATTCCCGCGTTGTTCGCGGGCTTGCTCATCGCGATGTCGAAGTCGAACGGAATCCGCGTCGGCGGGTCCAGATAGCGGCCGCGCAGCTTCGTCTGCACCGGCGCGGTCGGCGACAGCGAGGGCAGGGCAAGCTCGATGCCGTCGATCGTCCAGTCGTGGTTGACGATGCGACCACGCACGATGCGCAGGCCGTCGCGCAGGGTGGGGATCCTGGTTTCGCTCGGTGGGCGCGTGGCCAGCCAGCGCTGCAGGGCAGGCACGTCCAGCACGGGTGCATCGAGCTCGATGCGCTGCACGGTGAGGTCGTCGCCGCGTGCGCGGAGCGTGCTCCACGGCAGCGAGACGAATACGCGCTCGGCACGCAGCAGCGGTGTCGGGTCACCGGGGCGCTGCGCGACCACGTCGTGCAGCAGCAATTGCGGGGTGCCGCGCAGGCGATAGTCGACCGCGCCGTTGGCGACGATGCGCAGGCCCAGCGCATCGCCGATGCGCGCCAGCAGGAAGCCGGTGGCGCGCGGCGGCTGCATCAGCCAGGCCAGCACCGCGACCAGAACGGCCAGGACGATGGCGGCGGTGGCCATGAAGCGCAGCAGGCGGCGAAGCGCCGGGATGTCCGGTTTCGACGCGTCGTCGTTCACCCGCCGAGCGACTCGGGCAGCAAGGCATCGACGAAGGCCTCGGCATCGAACAACCGCAGGTCTTCCGGGCGCTCGCCGATCCCGGCGTAGCGGATCGGGATGCCGAATTCGCGGGCCAGCGCGAACAGCACGCCGCCCTTGGCGGTGCCGTCGAGCTTGGTGACGACAAGGCCGGTCACCTGCACTGCGGCATTGAACTGGCGCAACTGCGAGATCGCGTTCTGGCCGGTGGTGCCGTCGATCACCATCAACACCTCGTGCGGCGCGTCGGGGTCGAGCTTGCCGAGCACGCGGCGGATCTTGCCGAGTTCGGCCATCAAGCCTTGTTGCGTATGCAGGCGGCCGGCAGTGTCGGCGATCAGCACCTCGACGCCGCGCGACTTCGCCGCCTGCAGCGCGTCGAACGCGACCGAGGCCGGATCCGCATCCTGGCCCTGGGCGACCACGGCCACGCCGTTGCGCTCTCCCCAGGCCTGCAACTGCGCGACCGCGGCGGCGCGGAAGGTGTCGCCGGCGGCCAGCATCAGGCTGCGGCCTTCGTCCTTGTAGCGGCGTGCCAGCTTGCCGATGGTGGTGGTCTTGCCGACCCCGTTGACGCCGACGGTGAGGATCACGAACGGCTTGCGGCCGGCATCGATCTGCAGCGGCCTGGCCACCGGCATCAGCAGTGCCACCAGTTCCGTGCGCAAGGCCTTCAGCAAGGCCCGGGCATCGGCGAACTCGCGCGCCTTCATCCGCTTGCGCAACTTCTCGATCAATTCGCTGCTGGCGGTGACGCCGACATCGGCGGTGATCAGCGCAGTCTCGATCTGGTCCAGCAGGTCGTCGTCGAGGATCGGATTGCGGCCGATGAGTTCGGCCACATCGGTATTCAGCAGCTTGCCGATCCGCTGCATCCAGCCGAGCTTGCCGGCGGCGGCCGCTGCCGGTTCCGTCGAGGCGGGTGCCTGCGCTGGCTGCGGCTCGGCGACGGCCGGGGCGGCGGTGGGGATGTCGGTTGGGGTCGCCTCCGGCACGCGCTCGGGCGCATCGGGCTGCTTGCGGCGGAACCAGCTGACCATGAGGCCGGGGGAATGTCGGAGAATGGCGCGCATGGTAACACTCGCCTTCCTGCCGCCCCGATGAACAAGCGACCGCAGTCCGGCCGCGAAGCCCCCGCCGGCAGCGTGCGGATCATCGGTGGGCGCTGGCGCGGCACCCGCCTGCCTGTCCCGGCCAGGCCAGGGCTGCGGCCGACCTCCGACCGCGTGCGCGAGACCCTGTTCAACTGGCTGATGCCGGTGCTGCCCGGGGCGAAGGTGCTGGACCTGTTCGCCGGCAGCGGCGCACTCGGGCTGGAAGCGGCCTCGCGCGGGGCGGCATCGGTGCAATTGGTGGAGGCTGATCCGCAGCTGGCGCAGGCATTGCAGTCGGTGGCCGCGCGGCTGGAGGCTGCGGCACAGGTGCGGGTGCATCGCGGCGATGCCCTGGCCTGGTTGCGCGAAGCCGGGGATGGCGGCTTCGACATCGCCTTCGTCGATCCGCCGTTCGAGGCGAATCTGTGGCCGGCGGTGCTGGCGGCGCTGCCGGCACGGATGGCCGCCGATGCCTGGCTGTACATCGAGTCCCCGGCCGGCCACGCGCCCGTGATGACCGCGGAATGGGCCCTGCATCGCGAAAGCGGGACCCGCGAGGTGCGCTATGCGCTGTACCGGCGCGTTACACTTGCGCAAGTCCTCCACGGCGGCGATCCAGCCTAGACATGACTGCCAGACGCGTTGCGGTCTACCCGGGCACCTTCGACCCGATCACCAATGGACATGTGGATCTGGTCGAACGCGCATCGCCGCTGTTCGAGAAACTGATCGTCGGCGTCGCCGCCAGTCCGTCCAAGGGGCCGGCCTTGCCGCTGGATCTGCGTGTGCAGTTGGCGCGCGAGGCGCTGGCGCGCTGCCCGAATGTCGAAGTCATCGGCTTCGATTCGCTGCTGGCGCATTTCGTCCGCGACCTGGGGGCCGGCGTGCTGTTGCGCGGCCTGCGCGCGGTGTCCGATTTCGAATACGAATTCCAGATGGCCAGCATGAACCGCCACCTGATCCCGGAGGTCGAGACCCTGTTCCTGACCCCGGCCGAGCAGTACGGCTTCATTTCGTCGTCGCTGGTGCGCGAGATCTCGCGTCTTGGTGGCGACGTGTCCGGCTTCGTGCCCGCGGCGGTTGCGGCCGCGCTCGAAGCGCAACGCCGTCATCGGCACGATTGACCACCGCATCCCGTTGCGGTTCCGACAGACAACGATTCACCACCGAGAAACGAGGGGACAGCTCATGAACACGATGATCCGATTGCTGGCGATCGCCTGCCTGATCCTGCCGCTTGCCGCGTGCAAGAAGGAAGAGGCACCCAAGGTGGTCGAGGCAGCGCCGCTGACCGCGCCTACCACCGACGAGGCGAGCGCCTGGCGCACCTACGTGACCGACGTTGCCAAGCGCAACATGGACGGCATCACCAACAGCCCCTACGTGTACTTCCTGCCGGGCGAGACCAGCGAAGGCTTCGGTGGCCAGTACCAGCGCCTGCTGGAGAAGGTCGAAGGCGACCTCGGTCGCGGCATCATCGAGGGCAACATGCTGGTGTTCGCATCGCCGTCGTCGGCCAAGATCGGCGAATTGGCCGTGGTTGCGTTCGGCCAGGTGCCGGCGGGTTCGCTGAACAACGTCAAGGTCGTGTTCATCGGCAAGCCCGAGGACAGCATGAAGGTCGAGGCTGCCTCCAAGCCGGCCGGCGTGAAATACGTGTTCGTGCAGACTCAGTAAGCGCATCGATGCCCGTCCTTCCACGCGAAGGACGGGCGTTGCGACGCATCCACCGCGATGTCGCTGAAGATCAACGAACTCTGCGTCAACTGCGACGTCTGCGAACCGGCCTGCCCGAACAAGGCGATCTCGATGGGGCCGGAGATCTATCTGATCGATCCCGCGCTGTGCACCGAATGCGTCGGCCACTACGACGAGCCGCAATGCATCGCGGTGTGCCCGGTCGAATGCATCGATCCCGATCCGGCGTACCCGGAAACCAATGAGCAATTGCTGGCGAAGCTGGCAAGGCTGCAAGGAAACGCCCCATGAATTTGCCCGTCATTCCCGCGAAAGCGGGAATCCAAGGACTTCGTTCTTCCGGCGTTCAACGTCCATGGTTTCCCGCCTTCGCGGGAATGACGATCCTGTTGTTGCTGTCGTTTTCCACATTCGCCCAGCAAGCACCCAAGCCACCCGGCGCGGCCGTCGCCTCCGCGCATGCACTGGCGACCGACGCCGGCATCGAGGTGATCCGCCAGGGTGGCAATGCCTTCGATGCCGCAGTGGCCACGTCCGCGGTGCTGTCGGTGGTCGAGCCGATCAGCTCCGGACTCGGTGGTGGCGGCCTGTGGCTGCTGCACGATGCGAAGTCGGGCAAGGACGTGTTCGTCGATGCGCGCGAGACCGCGCCGGCAGCCGCGACCGAGGCGGTCTACCTCAACGCGGACGGCAGCTTCAATGAAGATCGCGCCCAGCACGGCCCATGGTCGGCCGGTATTCCCGGCCTGCCGGCGATGCTGGTGCATGTGGCCGAAAGGTATGGCCGGCTGCCGCTGACGCAGTCGCTGGCACCGGCGATCCGCATCGCCCGCGACGGCTTCCCGGTGTACGCGCGGATGGCGCGCGGCTATGCCGCCAAGCGCGAAGTCATGGATCGCTATCCCGGCACCCGCGCGGTGTTCTCGCCGGGTGGCAAGCCGATTCGGGAAGGCGACCGCTTCCGCCAGCCGGATCTCGCGAACACGTTGCAGCTGCTGGCCGACAAGGGCTTCGACGGCTTCTATCGCGGCAAGGTGGCGACCAAGCTGGTGGCGGGCGTGAATGCCGCCGGCGGCAAGTGGACGGCGGCCGAGCTCGCCGGTTACGCGGTCAAGGAGCGCGCACCGATCCGCTTCAAGTACAACGACTGGGACATCACCACCGCGCCGCCGGTGTCGTCGGGCGGGATCGCGCTGGCGCAGATCCTGCAGATCCTCGAACCCTACGACCTGAGCAAGATGTCGCAGGCCGAGCAGGTGCACCTGGTGGTGGAATCGATGCGCCGCGCGTTCCGCGACCGCACCTTCTATCTGGGCGATCCGGATTTCGTGCAGGTACCGCAGACGCTGCTGACCAGCCCGGATTACGCCGCCGGCCTGCGCGCCACCATCAACCCGGCCAGGGCCACCCCCAGCGACATGCTCTCGGGCCAGCCGACGCCGCTGGAGGACGAGGAGACCACCCATTTCTCGATCATCGATGCCGAGGGCAACCGCGTCGCCGGCACCCAGACCGTGAACCTGCTGTACGGTTCCGGCCTGGTTGCGCCCGGCACCGGCGTGCTGCTCAACGACGAGATGGACGACTTCGCGCTGAAGCCGGGCACGCCGAACGCGTTCGGGGTGATGGGTTACGAGGCCAACGCGCCCAAACCGGGCAAGCGCATGCTGAGTTCGATGACCCCGACCTTCATGGAATCGGCGGACAAGGTGGTGGTGATCGGCACGCCGGGTGGCACCCGAATCATTACCATGGTCCTGCTCGGCATCCTCGGCTACGACGCCGGGCTGGATGCGCAGCAGGTCGCCGCCTTGCCGCGCTACCACCACCAGTGGTGGCCGGACACGATCGATGCCGAGCCGAAGGCCTTCAGCATGGAGACCGCGAAGGCGCTGCAGGCGATGGGCCACAAGCTCGAACTTCCGCCGGACGAGGCCGCAGGCGGGCGCGGTTCCAGCCATGTCTGGGGCAACCTGCAGACGGTGGAATGGGATCGCCGCCGCAACCTGCTCGGTGGCGGCAGCGATCCGCGCAACCCGGTCGGCAAGGCGGAGGTGCTGCGCCAGCCGTAACCAACGCGGGCGTAGACTGCAGCGCATGAAACTCTGGTCGATCCTCGGCAATTCGCAGAAACTCGACGGCGGCGCGATGTTCGGCAACGCGCCCAAGGCGATGTGGGAACGCTGGACGAACGTCGATGCCGGCAACCGCATCGACCTGGCTTGCCGTGCGCTGCTGGCCAGCCCGCTGAATGGCAAGACCGTGCTGTTCGAGACCGGCATCGGCGCGTTTTTCGAACCCAAACTGCGCGAACGCTACGGCGTGCAGGAAGCGCGCCACGTGCTGCTGGATTCGCTGGGCGAGGCGGGCTTCGGCCACGAGGACATCGACGTGGTGGTGCTCTCGCACCTGCATTTCGACCATGCCGGCGGGCTGCTCGCGGCGTGGGAGGAGGGTCAGCCAGCGCGTCTGCTGTTCCCGAACGCGACCTATGTCGTCGGCGCGCAGCACTGGCAGCGCGCGTTGTGCCCGCATCCGCGCGATCGCGCCAGCTTCATCCCCGAACTGCCCGGTCTGCTGCAAGCCAGCGGCCGGCTGGAAATCGTGGATGGCGATTTCTCGCAGGCGCTGGGCGACAGCGTGCGCTTCCACCACAGCGACGGCCACACGCCGGGCCTGCTGCTGGCGGAAATCGTCGGCCCGGAAATCGTGGACGGGCAGGCGCATGGCGGCGTGGTGTTCTGCGCCGACCTGATCCCGGGCCGGCCGTGGGTGCATGTGCCGATCACCATGGGCTACGACCGCAATGCCGAACTGCTGATCGACGAGAAGCGCGCCTTCCTCGAAGACAAGCTGGCGCGCAACGTGCACCTGTTCTTCACCCACGACCCGGGCTGCGCGCTGGCGCGGGTGAACCGCGACGACAAGGGCAAGTTCGGCACCGCGCACGAGCACGCGGAATTGCATGCGCGCGTGTTGGCGGCCTGATCAATCCACCGGCGTGCCGAACAACCGGTCGCCGGCATCGCCCAGGCCCGGCAGGATGTAGGCGTTCGCATCCAGCCGCTGGTCGATCGCGGCGACATACACCTCGATGTCCGGATGCGCGGCCGCAAGCGCCGCAAGGCCTTCCGGCGCGGCGACCAGGAACAGGCACTTGACCTGCCTGCAGCCGGCGGCCTTGAGCATGTCGATGGCCGCGCACGCGCTGCCGCCAGTGGCCAGCATCGGATCGATCACGATTGCAGTGCGCTCGCCCATGTTGTCGGCCAGGCGCTCGTAATAGGTTTCCGGCTGATGCGTGGCTTCGTTGCGGCGCAGCCCGATCACGCTGACCGCGGCCGACGGCAGCATCGCCTGCACGCCGGGCAGGAAGCCGAGGCCGGCGCGCAGAATCGGCACCAGCGTGACTTTTTCGCTGCGCACATGCGCTACTTCCAGCGGCCCGGCCCAGGTCGGCACGTTGCGGGTTTCCACCGGCATGTCGCGGGTGGCTTCATACGCCAGCATCGCGGCGATTTCGCCGGCCAGCTGGCGGAACAGCACCGGATCGGTCGCGATGTCGCGCAGTTTGCCGAGCTTGTGCTGGAGGAGGGGGTGGCGGACTTCGACGGTCTTCATGCGCTACAGGATAGACGCGAAAGCGCAACGCGTAGCCCGGATAAGGCCGAAGGCCGCATCCTGGATGAACCTTCCGGTCATGAAGAACCCGGATGCGCTGCGCTTATCCGGGCTACCGTTGCCGGCTTCGCGATCAGGCCGCGGCGGCCTGCTGCACGCGCGGGCCTTCCAGCAACGCGCGCTTGACCATCGACACCACCAGCTGCATTTCCTCGCCGGTCACCGCGAAATGCGGGGTGAAGCGCAGCGAGTTCTCGCCGCCGTGGATCACGCCGATGCCCTGCTCGCGCATCCATTCCTCGGTTGAACCCGCGCCGTAGCCCTTGTAATCCTTGGTCAGCTCGCAGGAGAACAGCAGGCCGGTGCCCTGCACCTTGGTGATGCGCCCGCCCATCTCGTCCTTGAGGCCTTCAAGCAGGGCGAGTGCCTGGCGGCCGCGTTCCTGGATGTTGGCGCGCAGCTGCGGGGTGACCTGCGCCAGCACCGCGCAGGCGACATCCAGCGCGCGCGGGTTGGCGGTCATGGTGTTGCCGTACAGGCCGCGCTTGTAGATCGCCGCGGCGGATTCGGTCACCGCCAGCACCGACAGCGGGTACTGGCCGGCGTTGAGCGCCTTGGAGTAGGTCTCCATGTCCGGCACGTCGACCTGCTCGAAGCCCGGGTAATCGACGATCGAGAGATAGCCGGTGGCGCGCAGGCCGGCCTGGATCGAGTCCACCAGCAGCAGGCTGCCGTGATCGCGGGTCAGCTCGCGCGCCGCGTTGTAGAACGCGACCGGCACGCTGCGGCCGGGATCGCCTTCGCCCATCACCGGTTCCAGGAACATCGCCTCGATGAACCAGCCGTTGGCATCGGCATCGGCGAATGCCTGGCGCAGCGCGTCGGCATCGTAGGGCGGCACGGTGATCACGCTGTCCTCGCCGCGGAAGCTGGCCAGGTACTGCAGATAGGTCTTGCGGCTGGAATCCGAATACAGCGCCGGGCGTTCGGTGCGGCCATGGAAGGCACCCTTCACCACCAGCCGCTTGATGGTCTTGCCGGCGTGACGCGCGCCGGGGTCGGTCATGGTCTTGGCGTTTGCATCGACGATGCGCGAGGCCAGCGAGACCGATTCCGAACCCGAGTTCAGGCACAGGAAGGCGGCGTAGGGACAGGCACCACGGGTCTGGCCGATCTCGGCGCGCATCGCGCGGGCGAAGCGCAGCTGCGAGACCGCCGGGGTCATGATGTTGGCCATCGCCTGCGGCTTGGCCATCGCTTCGATCACCGTTGCGGGCGTGTGGCCGAGGCCGAGCATGCCGTAGCCGCCGGTGTCGTAGATCACCGCGCCCTTCAGGGTCACGATCCACGGGCCGCGCGCGGCCAGCGCCACGTAGGGATTGGCGGCATCGGCGGCGTAGAAGTTGACGAAGCCGGATTGCACTTCGGTTGCCTGCGCGTCTTCGTCCAGCTCCAGCAATTGCGGGAATTCGGCGCGGATCTGCGCGTACTCGGCGGCCGCGGCGGCGATCGCATCGCGCAGGTCGGCATCGCGGCCGGCAAAGTCGAGGACGGTGGCATCGGACAGGCCGCTGGTGCGGGCCTTGCCGTGCGCGCGCAGCGGGGCGAGGGTGTCGAGCAGGGTCATGGCGGCCTCCTTGGAGCGGACGCAAACGCGGAAACGAGCATTATCGCCGGATCTGCGCCATTCGATAGGGCCGATCCGGCCGAATAACGGGGCAATTCCGTCGAATCGACGGTATGATTCGTCGATATGCGAATCACGCCCGCCGACGAACTGCTGCTTTCCGTGCTCCGCGAGGACGCGCGCGCCGCCACCGCCGATATCGCCCGCAAGCTGGGGCTGTCGCGCACCACGGTGCAGAACCGCATCGCCCGGCTGGAAACGCAGGGGGTGATCCAGGGTTACACCGTGCGCGTGCACGACGACTATGCGCGCAGCCGCATCCATGCGCACATCCTGATCACCCTGCGGCCGAAGCAGATGCCCTCGGTGGTGAAGGCGTTGCAGGCGATGCCCGAGGTGCGCGTGCTGTATTCGATCAGCGGCGGCTTCGACCTGATCGCGCAGGCGGTGGCCGGGTCGGTGGGCGAGATGGACGTGCTGACCGACGCCATCGGCGCGATCGACGGGGTCGAGCGCACCACCACCTCGATCATCCTCGCGACCAAGTTCGAGCGCTGAGCGGACGTACAATGCGCGCCCTTTCGCTCTTGCCCGTCATTCCCGCGCTGCTTCTAACAGACGAATGTCTGTTCAAAGCGGGAATCGAGTCTTTTGGTTGCTCCTCGAATGTCGAGGTGGGGCGAGATTCCCGCCTTCGCGGGAATGACGATGTGGATATTTTCGCAACGTGAAAAAAACCGATTTCCATTACGACCTGCCCGAAGCGCTGATTGCGCAGGCACCGTTGCCCGAGCGTTCCGCCAGCCGTCTGCTGCACGTGCCGGCGGGCGCTGCGCCGCTCGCCGACTTGCGCGTGCGCG
>Ga0138256_10008682_pt1 | contig 10672 bp, 10 predicted proteins | sample KNB2016incub_MG_FD_105486 | JGI IMG/M metagenome (GOLD analysis project Ga0138256, IMG submission 105486) | Active sludge microbial communities from wastewater in Klosterneuburg, Austria - KNB2014incub_MG | ecosystem: Engineered > WWTP > Activated sludge > Unclassified | place: Austria... | reverse complement strand
TGGATCGTGAAAAGAATTCTCTTGGAGCGGATCGTTCCAACGCCTTGCCGCGTCGTTCTAGAGGATCTTGGCCGTGTTGAAAACCTCCGGGAAGTTCACCCCTTCGATCCTTGTCAGAGCCTTTCACTCGGTCCACTTTTGTAACCCGACGGCGACGCTCTCTCGCACCGCAAGGATCGAAGTCGACGGAACCAGCACCAAGTTCGAGAAGTCAGTAATTGGGGGCGGCTTCCCAGCCAAGAAGTCGTCTCCGAAAGAATTCAGTAAGCATGAGTACCAAGAATACCGATCCCCAAATGAGCATGGATGCACTGATCACCGACCAGAACGCGAACGAACCCTTGCTCAAGGAGAACAAGGATCGATTCGTGATCTTCCCGATCCAGCACAACGACATCTGGCAGTACTACAAACAACACGAGGCCGCATTCTGGACCGCCGAGGAGATCGACCTCCACGCCGATCTGGTGGACTGGAACGACAAGCTCAACGATGACGAGCGCTACTTCATCAAGCACATCCTTGCCTTCTTCGCTGCGAGCGATGGCATCGTGAACGAGAACCTCGCCGAGAACTTCGTCCACGAGGTGCAGTATCCGGAAGCACGATTCTTCTACGGCTTCCAGATCGCCATGGAGAACATCCACAGCGAGACGTACAGCCTCCTCATCGACACCTACATCAAGGATCCCCTGGAGAAGGATCACTTGTTGCACGCCATCGAGACCGTGGATTGTGTGAAGAAGAAGGCCGAATGGGCACTGCGCTGGATCAGCAAGGGCAGCTTCGCGGAGCGCCTTGTCGCCTTTGCCGCCGTGGAAGGCATCTTCTTCAGCGGTAGCTTCTGCAGCATCTTCTGGCTGAAGAAGCGCGGTCTGATGCCCGGCCTCACCTTCAGCAACGAGCTGATCAGTCGCGACGAGGGCCTGCACTGCGACTTCGCCTGCTTGCTCTACAACAAGCACATGGTGAACAAGCTGAACAAGAAGACCGTGGAGAAGATCATCCGAGATGCCGTGGAGATCGAGAAGGAATTCGTGACCGATGCGTTGCCGGTGAACCTGATCGGCATGAACGCCAAGTTGATGCAGCAGTACATCGAATTCGTGGCCGATCGCCTGTTGGTGGAACTGGGCAACGAGAAGATCTACAACGCCACCAACCCCTTCGACTTCATGGAGATGATCAGCCTACAAGGCAAGACCAATTTCTTCGAGAAGCGCGTGGGCGAATACCAGAAGGCCGGTGTGCTGAACAAGGGCGATAAGAACGACGCCAAATTCACACTGGACGCTGATTTTTAAGGAAAGTTGAGAGTTGTAGGTTGATATCGGTTGAGGGTTGGACCCAACACCCAACCTGCGTTCAATTCAACCTTCAACCCCCAACAGTGGCGAATGCACAATGAACAGTTGAAGAACAAGCCAAACCCGACTTCGGGAGAGCACAAGGGAAGAAGAATTTTAGAACCGCGAGACGGACAGGAGCCAAAGGAATACGCAACATGTAACTCCTCCTATCCCGAGTCATCGAACATCCACCACCCTTCATCTGAGCGGGAGCCTGGGCGAAGGACCAATACCTAACAGAAAAGCATGTATGTGATCAAGCGCGACGGACGCCGGGAGGCCGTGAAATTCGATAAGATCACCGCACGGGTGAAGAAGCTCTGCTACGAGTTGGACCCCTTGGTGGACGCCACCCAGGTCACCCTCAAGGTGATCGACGGGATCTTCGATGGGGTGACCACCACGGAACTCGACAACCTTACTGCCGAAGTAGCCGCCACCATGACGGTGAAGCATCCGGACTATGCGCAACTCGCCAGCCGTATCGCGGTGAGCAACTTGCACAAGAGCACCAAGAAGTCCTTTAGTGAATGCATGAAGGACCTCTACGAATACACCGACCCGAAGACCGGTGCACCGGCATCGCTCATTGCGGAGGATGTCCACAAGATCATCACGGACAACGCCGAGGTGTTGGACAGCGCCATCATCTACGACCGCGACTTCAACTACGACTTCTTCGGCTTCAAGACCTTGGAGCGCAGCTACCTCTTGCGCCTGCACGGCAAGGTGGTGGAGCGTCCGCAGCACATGCTGATGCGCGTATCTGTGGGCATCCACAAGAACGACATCGAAGCTGCGATCCGCACCTACAACGACCTGAGCGAAGGCTGGTACACCCATGCAACACCAACACTCTTCAACGCGGGTACGCCCAAGCCGCAGATGAGTAGCTGCTTCCTGCTCCAGTTGAAGGACGACAGCATCAACGGCATCTACGATACGCTGAAGCAGTGCGCGCAGATCAGCCAGAGTGCAGGTGGAATCGGCCTAAGCATCCACAATCTGCGTGCGAAGGGCAGCTACATCAAAGGCACCAACGGCACCAGCAACGGCATCGTGCCCATGCTGCGCGTGTTCAACGACACGGCCCGTTATGTGGACCAAGGCGGCGGAAAGCGCAAAGGCAGTTTTGCCATGTACCTGGAACCATGGCATGCCGATGTGTTCGACTTCCTGGAGTTGAAGAAGAACCACGGCAAAGAAGAGATGCGCGCCCGCGACCTGTTCTATGCGATGTGGATCCCAGACCTCTTCATGAAGCGTGTGGAACAAGGTGGCCAGTGGACCCTGATGTGCCCGAACGAGTGCCCAGGCCTCGCCGATACGCACGGTGCCAAATTCGAAGCACTCTACGAGAAGTACGAGCTGGAGGGCAAGGGTCGCAGCACCATCAAAGCGCAAGACCTGTGGTTCAAGATCCTGGAAAGCCAGATCGAGACCGGCACACCGTACATCCTCTTCAAGGATGCGGCCAACGGCAAGAGCAACCAGCAGAACCTCGGTACCATTAAGAGCAGCAACCTCTGCACCGAGATCATCGAGTACACCAGCCCGGACGAAGTGGCCGTGTGCAACCTCGGTTCGCTCGCCCTTCCGAAGTACGTGGAGAAAGGTCGCTTCGATCACGACAAACTCTTCGAGGTCACCTACCAATTGGCGCGCAACCTCAACCGCGTCATCGATCAGAACTACTACCCGATCCCCGAGGCACGACGCAGCAACATGCGCCACCGCCCCATCGGCATCGGCGTGCAAGGCTTGGCGGATGCCTTCATCCTGATGCGTTATCCGTTCGATAGCGTAGAGGCGAAAGTGCTGAACCGCGAGATCTTCGAGACCATCTACTACGCGGCACTCACCGCCAGCAAGGACCTTGCGAAAGAAGAAGGCCCGTACGAGACGTACGAAGGCAGCCCGATGAGCCAAGGCGTGATGCAGTTCGACATGTGGGGCGTGAAGCCGAGCGACCGGTGGGAGTGGGACGTGCTGCGCGAAGAAGTGAAAAAGCACGGCGTGCGCAACAGCCTGCTGCTGGCACCGATGCCAACGGCCAGCACCGCGCAGATCCTCGGCAACAACGAGTGCTTCGAACCCTACACCAGCAACATCTACACCCGCCGTGTATTGAGCGGCGAATTCGTGGTGGTGAACAAGTACCTGCTGCGCGACCTCGTGAAGCTGGGCCTCTGGGGAGACGACCTCAAGAACAAGATCATCAGCACCAACGGCAGCGTGGCCAACATCCCAGAGATCCCACAGAACCTGAAGGACCTGTACAAGACCGCTTGGGAGATCAGCCAGAAGGTGATCATCGACATGGCTGCGGACCGGGGCGCCTACATCTGCCAGAGCCAGAGCCTCAACATCTTCATGGAGAACGCCAACTTCGGCAAGCTCACCAGCATGCACTTCTACAGCTGGAAGGCGGGCCTGAAGACCGGCATGTACTACCTGCGCACCAAGGCCGCTACCGACGCCATCAAGTTCACGGTGGACAAGAGCAAATTGAGCGAGCCCACCAAAGCAACGCCGGCCAAAGCCGAGAAGGCCACACCACCTGTTGCCACCAAAGCACCGGCCGCTACCCTGGTAGAAGAGGAAGTGGAAACCGAGGTAGAAGAGAATGACTTGCCTGTGACCGCCGTGGAAAAGCAGAACGGCGAGCGCATGAAGACCCTCAGCAAACAGGCGCAAGCCCAAGCGGAGATCTCCTGCTCGCTGGATGATCCAGAGGGGTGCGAGATGTGTTCGGGGTAGGGTCTGACCGATGAAATGAAACAAGCGCAGGGCTCACGGAAGTGGGCCCTGCGCTGCTTTATACGACCAATTGCATAGGTCCCGCATACTGACAGCTACCTTCGCTCTATATGAATCACAGCAATGAGAGCATCGTCTTGTCCCTTCTTTTGCGTTGTAATCGCGCTTGCTACCACTTGGTTTGTTGCGCATCCTTGTATCGGACAAACGACTGACAACACCTCACTGGAGGAAACGGAGCGATGGATAGCCGACAAGATTTCGCTTTATCAACAGAATGAAGAGAGTGTTTCTTACTTGGGTGGACTGATGTACATCTTTTCGACTCAGCCAGGCATGTTTGGTGCGCAGGAGACGCGTACGGCGCGAATCACCATTACTGATGTAGAGTATCTCTCGTTGGTTCAATATCCAGAGGTTGTTTGGCTTTGCTTTCATATCGCACCAAATGGGGAGACCGAGTCAATCTTATCAATAAACGGCAAGATTGAAACGATCACAAAGCACTGTGTCATTCTCAAGAAGTCATTCGACTCAGATGGGATGCTGGAAAGGATGCGCCGCGCATTGAGCCGCTTGATTGAATTTCATGGTGGACCTGTGAAATCATTAGCAGAGCCGTACTGATCTCCTGTATTACCGCAGCGTGGTTGCCTTCTGCCCATTCCCTGCGGCTACAAACGAAGAGAATAGGAAGCCGTTAGCCTGTAGCTAACCTGTCATTACGAATCCATGGTGCTACGCCAATTGCTGGGGAATGTCTGAGGTTGGCGCGCGTATCTGAAGGCTACGTGCGGAGTAGGTAAATTGCTAGAACCGAACGACCCAACACTAGGTTATTTTTGCCATTAGAACTCAGGATGATGAATACAAACATTGAAAACATCGGAACTCACGAGCAACCTTGGTACGTTATCGAGGTTGAGGGTGAACAATCCCGCACGAGTTGTAGCAGAGTGTCCGGCTCGCATGTCGATTTTATTTTGGAAGAGGTGCGCTTTCTGTGGGTTAATCGTCCTCCCGGTGAATTGAACCGTTGGTATATCATGGGCACTCCCGTTTACACCTCGAAGGATCTGGTAGGAGGTCTGAATGCCATGTTCGAATCTTGAGATGGTCCGCGCTCAACTGCGCGTAGCGTGGCCGTTATCTGAGTGTAGCCTGTGGCTACCCTTGCACCCGCTTGTGCCGTATGCTATATGGGGCACTTGTACATTTCTTAATACCCCGAACAACGATACCGACCTCGGATGTACTGGTCGTAATAGGTGCCTGGACTACCAGCGTTAACAAGGCCGGAGAAAGTATCGAAAGGCACATTGCAGAACTTGTAGGTTGCACCCTGCATTTGCATGGTCAAAGTGCCGTCGTTGAAGCAGACAACCCCTACCCATGAGGAACGAGCACTGAGGTCATAGCACTCTTGAGCCTGAGTACCTAGTGCCACGGCGAAAAGTAGAGCAAGCAGTGCCGCTTTCATTCGTGATGATGTTTAGGCAAGTATAGTGAGCATCAGGTGAGTCCTGCGGAATCTGGACTATGGCAGGGGCCATCTTCATCCTCCTGCCGCAGATCCCCGATCTTTGATTTGCCCTGCTTCGCCTACGACGAATAGAACATCTCGCCGAAGTGCTCTACCAGATATTCCCGCAAGGACTGTGCGATCGAAAGTTCGCCGCGATCCAAGTGCAGCAACGTGAGTGAATCGCCGCGCAAGCGATTCAAGAATCGAGTCATGCTCGCATGATCCCCGTGCAACTGGCGGTGATGATAGTGCTGGAACTCTGCCCAACGCTCCGGGTCATTCTTGAACCAATCGAACAAATGCCGAGAAGGAAGTCCTTCCCAAACGCGTGCATCGTACGGTGCTGCTCGCTTCGGATGGATCCTCGGCGGGAAATGGTCACAAAGCAACCGGAAGCCGTCAATGGGCTCTTCGGGATCATACAGGCTCTTCACTGTCACTTTGAAACGAGGAGGACCAAAGACGCTCACTTGACTCGTCGTCTGCAATTTGACCGGGGTATCACCCAATCGCTCCGTAGGTGTTAAAGGCCTATAGCGCTCATCCTCCAAAAGAGACGGCAACCCACTCTCCACCAGCACCCGCTTCAACTCAATGCGTTTATTCACCTGCGATCTCAGCGCAGCTTCAATGACAGGTCCTCTTCGTGCGGCCATCTCGCAAATAAGTTCGGCGCCCTTACCATCCCCAGACTCTAGTAGTTTGGTGCTAATGGCACCAAGGCTGTGGTATTCGGTATCAGCGATGAATTCGGCTTGGGCCGCACGCCAAAGCTTCAGTGCGGTCGTGAAACCCGCTGAACTCATGGCTGCGAAGGCGAAGCGGCTCGAAGCAAGGGTCAATGAGTAAGCCGTGTTCTTGAAATAGGGTCGTCTGTTCCATTCTGCGATCACTGGATAAAAGGAGCGCCACAAACTGTGCTCCACCGGATCACGGAAGTAGTTGCGAATTAGGGCTTCTTTTGCCTGACTCAAAGCACAATGGGTTTGACCCGTTCGACTAAAGATATTGCAGCACTGGGATGTGGCATGTATGGAGTAGCTGACATCTGAGCCAAGCCGTGGTAGGAAACCCCCGCTGCCGCGCGCCTGCGAATTGTGGCCAACTTAGATACAGCACCACACAACGGCCAATTTGGCATTAACCTCCAGATGCCATTCTCACATGGTACGACCTCACAACGAACAGTGCGGGGTAAGTTCTTGTATAGGTCTACCAATTCATGTAGAGAACCTTGGCTAACGAATAGATGATGAATGAATCCAAAGCGAATGTCATCAAACGATATTTATACAGATACAAGTGGATATGGTGATCAAACAGGCGAAATAGGATGCCATTGATTATAGACCCGGCGAGTATGTACACCCCGGCGAATACCAGCCCGTACCACCACTTAAAGACTATGCATAAGCTCAGATTAAGCAAGACAAGGACTACCAAGACAACATTGTCCATTGCTTTGATTGCGTTGAATTCACCACGTGTCGCGCGACCGAACTCGACATTGATGGCCAAGGCTACACTTGCTGCGATGTGCAAGTAGACAGGAAGGACTTCCAAGTATTTAAGCATCTCGATGATTGAGGAAGTAAAGGGTTCCTGTTAGGGGGCATTCATGACTCCAATGCGCTTTCAAAAATAGGTGATGCGTTCCAAGAGGTGAATGACCACACCCTCGCTGCTGCAAGTCTGTGACCCGTCCCTCCCGCTGTCGCGAATCTGCGACTCGTATCCCCTTCACTTCATTTGCCTCTTCCCCCTCACGCCAATCCATTGGCAATGGCCCAGGCGATCAGGGCGCCCTTGCCTTTTACGCCGTGGCGTTCGGCAATACGGTCCCGGTAGGTGCGCAGGGTGCTGATGCCGCAGCCCATGATGCTGGCGATCTCCTCTAGACCGCAACAGGGTCTTCCGTCTTTAGACCATCGCAGGATTTCCTCCACCTCCGCAGCGGTCTGTCCGTGCATTTGACGGACGACCCTGCGGCTCGGAGCCGTGTTCGCGGCGGGATCCAGTAGCCTAGTAATGCACAGCCCAATGTCCGTCACGCCGGAAGTCGGGCGATCGCAGATCGTAGGTCCCGGCTATCCGGCGTCTCACCAATGCCTGTACGGATCATTGGCGAGACGCCGGTTCCCACGGTCACCAGTTCCAGTAGCCGTGCGCCCAACGCACGCCGCTTACTCTTTCACGAAGCGCGCAATGGATCGCTCGTCAGAAGCAACAAGGGTCACCGAATACAAGCCCGCAGGTAGGTGCGCCATATCCAGAACAGCGCGTGCTCCGTTCAGTTGGAACGTCACGGGTGCTATTCTGCCGGCAGCATCCCGGACCTCAATGAGCGTTCCTCCCGGGAGCGGATGCCCACGGTCAAGTGTAAGTGTGTTCAGTGCCGGTACGGGGAATGCGTTGATCTCCGATGCCGCATGGGTGGCGATGCCTACGCCGCTATCATACCAGAAACGAGCAAGCATAACGTACCCTGATTGCCCGCTCTCCTGTGAGCGACCGCACACCATGATGCGGCCATCGGAAGTGGGTACGATCGATTGGCCGACCTCCCTGTATGGCAGGACGACAAAGGCGTAACCTGCGGTGCCAAAGACCGGGTCCAGAACACCGTCGGATGAATAGCGTGCTACGAATAGCTCACGGTCTGGGCTGAATGTCCCGCCGGTGGTTCCGGTGATCAGGATCTTGCCATCGCTACTGCGCAACATCGCGGCGGCGCTGTAGGTGGTAGAGGCCGTATTCAATGCGACGACACCGCCAACTCCAAAGGTGGGGTCAAGGACACCATTGGTGGTAAGCCGAGCCAACGAACCTGAATGGGCGCTGCCAGCATCGCTGTTGGAGGCCATGCAAATGATCCGCTGGGAAGCATCTAGCTGCACGTTCAGGATATCATCTTGGTTGTTGCCAAGATCAACGTAGACATGACCGATGCCGTTGAAGGTCTCATCGAGATCACCGGATGCGGTGAAACGCACAAGCAGGTTGTTAGCGATGATCGCGCCATGGTTACAGGCCACCACGATAGAGCCATCGTTCTGAATGGCGGCGTCTTGGGCTTCGGTAGAGGAAGAGGTAGGGGTGGGGAGCCACTTTACCAAACCACCTTCACCGAAGGATGCATCGAGTGTGCCGTTGGTGTTGAACATGGCCAGCAAAGCGCGCTGATCCGGATCGATGATGGACCCGGTCATTAGGATCCGGCCATCGGCCAAAAGCAACATTCCGAGGCACGTTTCAGTGGTTGGGAGATCCACCCGAGCGATACCGGAAACCCCGAAACTCGCGTCCGGCGTGCCCGTCCCATTGTACCGCGCCACGATCATGTCCACGATCCCTCCTGAATTCCATGCACCGGCTACCAGGATCTTGCCATCAACTTGCAGGAGGACCTTGATCGGTACATATCCCAGACCGGTAAACCAACCATTTGTTCCGAAACCAGTGGATGGCGAACCGTCGGCCTGGAACATGCCCATCGCGGAAGCGCCTCCGGAAGCACTGATCACCACCGACCGTCCATCGGGGTATACTGCGATGGACCTGCCATCGCCGACTTGGTTCGTGACCACATATCCGGCGGTCCCAAATGTCGGATCCAAGGTTCCTGGTTGGGCATGTATTACAGTCGTGATCGCAATGAAGAGTAGGGTGCAGAGGGTATTGAGTCGTGCCATTGGTTGTGGTTTTGAAGGGTTGCTTATTCTCGTATCGGAGAGTGTGCTGGGATGTGAACAGCCCGACCGCGCCGTGGGCGACCGGGCTGGTCAGGAAGGGGAGTGTTGGTTCTTACGGCCTGCGCAGGGTCTTCCGTCTTCGGAGACCCTGTGCTTCTAACCCCCCAACTGGTCGTAGCGTAGCCGCGTTTCTGAGCGTAGCCTGCGGCTACGCTCGACGAGCACAGGAACCTGGTAGCCTGTGGCTACCCTTGCGCCCCACTCCGCAGCAATTCCCATCTGGTCGTACCTATATCACGATGCATATCCGCAGGATTACCGGTTGAACTCATCTTCACTGATGGTCCCTGAATTGAAGTTGCTTGTCTCAAACCGCGTTGTGATCACGTTCAGGGAGAGTTCATAGGATGGTTCCTGCCAGCCACCGGGATAGTGCTTCTTGTTGTAGTCCAGGATGTCAGTCCCTTTTTCGTACAAGGCGTTCTTCACGAAGCGCACCTTGCATTGCCCGTCCTCTAAGCGTTGTCGGTAATCCTTGCCGTAGGCGATCTTCAGGTAGTACCGTCCTTCGGGCACGTTCTCCATTTCGTAGGTATCGCCTGCCCTCACATATACGATCCGAATGCACTCGTCCCCGTATGACCCGGCCTTCATCAACTTCACCACCACATCGGTATTGGATCCGACCTTCACTCGCAGAAAGTTGTCCATCGAACGGTCATAACGGGGGGTCACGTTCTCGCACTCTGGTGTAGCCCCTGTGCGGTAATCCTTTGGGACCCACCCGGCCAGATCAGTGCGCCGTAGGTATTGAGCGGCCACGTAGCCCTGTACACCTCGTCCTTCTACGAGCCACCAGGTTCCTTCACCCCGGACCAATTCCACTGTGTTCCCGGGTGCCAGTTTGCCGATTACTCCATGTTGTGTACCCGGTCCGGAGCGCATGTTCAACACTGTGTTCTCGACCACATAGGTTTCTCCCATCACCGCAAGTGGTGGGCTTTGTGCAGCGCAATCAAGCGCAATTGTGCTGACATAGGCACAGGCTAGTAGAAGGTTCTTCATCACGGTGGTATTTCAGCGTTCGAAATCGAGCTCACCGGTATTGGGTCGACGGGTCTGGTGATCCACCTCTTCAGTGGCACTACTCACATCCTCCACGTTGGCACTGTTGCGGCGCAACCGCTCCACCATGAGAATGAACAACACCATAAACGCTGCGTAGACTATTTGGCGCACCAAATTGCTGTGCTTCTTGATCATCGCGATAAGACTACCAACGTGGTGCGTTCAGAGGTTCAAAATAGGAACTTTTTGATCTTTCTGAGCGTAGCCTTCGGCTACGC
>Ga0138256_10008680_pt1 | contig 10672 bp, 7 predicted proteins | sample KNB2016incub_MG_FD_105486 | JGI IMG/M metagenome (GOLD analysis project Ga0138256, IMG submission 105486) | Active sludge microbial communities from wastewater in Klosterneuburg, Austria - KNB2014incub_MG | ecosystem: Engineered > WWTP > Activated sludge > Unclassified | place: Austria... | reverse complement strand
GCTGCGCAGAACCGGAATCGCTGGAACATGTCCAAGCAATAGACCTCGAGGCGCGTGCCGTCGCGCAGCGCCTGCTGAAGAACGTCTGAGGAGGGAGGAGACATGGATCTGCTGTATACGGTGTTGATCACCCTGGTGACCTTGGGAATCCTGGTGGCGGTGCACGAGTTCGGCCATTTCTGGGTTGCGCGGCGCTGCGGCGTGAAGGTGCTTCGCTTCTCGATCGGCTTCGGCAAGGCGCTGTGGCGGCGCACCGCTCGCGACGGCACCGAGTACGTGATCGCCGCGGTGCCGCTCGGCGGCTACGTGAAGATGCTGGACGAACGCGAGGGTCCGGTCGCGCAGGAGGAGCTGGCGTTCAGCTTCAATCGCAAGCCGGTGTCGGCGCGCATGGCGATCGTCGCGGCCGGTCCGGCGGCGAATTTCGTGCTCGCGATCGTCGCGTTCTACGTGCTCTACATGATCGGCGTTCCCGGCCTGGCCCCGGTGATCGGCGATATCGCGCCGGGTTCGGTCGCCGAAGCCGCGGGGCTCGAGCGCGGGCAGGAGATCATCGCGGTCGATGGCGAGCCCACCCCGACGCGCCAGGCGGTCGCGATGCAGCTGCTGAAGCGGCTCGGCGAGAGCGGCGAGATCCGCTTCTCGGTGCGCTATCCGCAGACGCAAGCCGGTCTCACCTACGAGTCCTCGGCCCGGATCGAGGACTGGCTCATGGGCGAGGACGAGCCCGACCTGCTCGGCGGCCTGGGGATGTCCTACCTGATACCCGAGGTGCCGGCGCGTGTCGCCGAGGTCGTTGCCGGCAGTCCCGCGGAACGCGCCGGCATGCGTGCGGGCGACCTGATCGTCGCGGTGGACGGCGAGGCCGTGGCGTCCTGGGAGGCGTGGGTCGGCGTGGTGCGCGCGAATCCCGGCACCGCGCTCGCGGTAGAGGTCGAGCGCGAGCAGGCACGCGTGATGCTGCGCGTCACGCCCGCCGGCGTGCAGCAGAAGGACGGCAGCCGTGCGGGGCAGGTCGGCGTCAGCGTCGCCGAGCCGCAATGGCCGCCCGGGATGCTGCGCGTGGACCGTTACGGGCCGCTCGCGGCGTGGCGCCCGGCGCTGGCGCAGACGTGGTCGCTGGCCGTCTTCACCGTCGATTCCGTGAAGAAGATGTTCGAGGGCCTGATTTCGCCGAAAAACTTGAGCGGCCCCATCACGATTGCTAAAGTGGCGACCGATTCGGCGCGCTCGGGACTGGAGAGCTACATCAGCTTCCTGGCCCTGCTGAGCATCAGCCTCGGCGTGCTGAACCTGTTCCCCATTCCCGTGCTCGACGGCGGTCATCTGGTGTATTACCTCATCGAGATGATCAAGGGCAGCCCGGTGTCGGAGCGGGCGCAGATGCTGGGCTACCAGGTCGGTCTCGTGATCCTGGTAGGCGTGATGCTCCTGGCGTTCTACAACGACATCAACCGGCTGGCCGCCAACTGATCGCGGCCCCGGTCCAAATCCCAGCAATAGGAACTTCCAGAACTCCCCATGAAGCGCTTCCTGATCCTGCTTCCCCTGTTGCTGGGGCTCGCCCGGGCCGTGTTCGCCGAGAGCTTCGTCGTCACCGACATCCGCATCGAGGGCCTGCAGAGGATCTCGCCCGGCAGCGTGTTCAACGACATCCCGATCAAGGTGAACGACCGCATCGACCAGGCCGCGATCGCGCAGACCTCGCGCGCGCTGTTCAAGTCCGGCAACTTCGACGACGTGCAGATCGGCCGCGACGGCGACGTGCTGGTGATCACGCTGGTCGAGCGCCCGTCGATCAGCGAGATCAACATCGACGGCAACAAGGCGATCAAGACCGAGGACCTGCTCGAGGGGCTGAAGGGCTCCGGGCTCGCGGTGGGACAGGTGTTCCAGCGCGCCACGCTGGAGCAGATGCGCGTCGAGCTGCAGCGCCAGTACGTGAGCCAGGGCCGCTATGACGCCACGATCGAGACCGAGGTGGCCGAGCAGGCGCGCAACCGCGTCGCGGTCAACATCGACATCAACGAAGGCAGCGTCGCCAGGATCAAGCACATCAATATCGTCGGTAACACGGTGTACGGCGATCGCGACCTGGTGGATCTTTTCGAGCTGAAGACCACCGGCTGGTTCTCGTGGCTCAGCGGCAACGACAAGTACTCGCGCGAGAAGCTCAACGGCGGCCTGGAGAGCCTCAGCTCCTACTATCTCGACCGCGGCTACATCCGTTTCAACATCGATTCTACCCAGGTCGCGATCACGCCGGACCGCAGCGCGGTCTACATCACCGTCAACGTGACCGAGGGCGAGAAGTACAAGGTCACCAAGGTCGATCTCTCGGGTGACATCGTGATTCCGGAGTCGGAGATGCGCGGTTTCCTGCTGCTGCGCGACGGGCAGGACTTCTCGCAGGTACAGGTGACCAACACCGAGGAGATGATCACGCAGCGCCTCGGCGTCGAGGGTTACACCTTCGCCAAGGTCAACGGCATCCCCGAGATCGACGACGAGAACAAGACGGTCGCGCTGAAGTTCTTCGTCGACCCGGGCAAGCGGACCTACGTGCGCCGCATCGAGTTCCGCGGCAACACCAAGTCGGTCGACGAGGTGCTGCGCCGCGAGATGCGCCAGATGGAGTCGGCGCCGGCGTCTTCGGCGCAGATCGAGCAGTCGCGCGTGCGCGTCGAGCGCCTCGGCTTCTTCAAGGAAGTGAAGACCGAGAACGTCCCGGTGCCCGGCACCGACGACATGATCGACGTGCAGTACACGGTCGAGGAGCAGTCCTCGGGCTCGATCGGGGCGAGCGTCGGCTACGCGCAGGACGCCGGCCTGATCCTCGGCGCGAACCTGCAGCAGAACAACTTCCTCGGGACCGGCAAGCAGGTCGGCATCGGGCTGAATTCCAGCAAGTACCAGGATCTCTACAGCTTCAACTACGTGAACCCGTACTACACTCCGGACGGCGTGAGCCGCGGTTTCTCGGTGTTCTACCGTTCCACCGACCTCGAGGAGATCAACGTCGCGAGCTACACCACCGACACCATCGGCGGCACGATGAGCTTCGGCTACCCGATCAGCGAGACGCAGCGTCTCGGCCTCAGCCTCGGCGTCAACCGCACCGACATCAGTGCCGGTATCGGCGCGGTGCAGGAGATCTCGGGCAGCCCGCGCCCGATAGACGATGCCATCGGCTACACCAGGCAGGACGAGCTGAACGATTTCGGCTATCCCGACCTGGAGAACATCAGGGCGCCGGTTCCGGACGAATTCTTCAAGAGCGATATCCCGACCGGATTCCTCGACATCTACGGCGACAGCTTCGATAATTTCCTGGTGACCGGCAGCTGGTCGCAGTTCGCGCTGAACCGCGGCCAGCTGGCGACCCGAGGCTACTCGCAGAACCTCTCGCTGCAGGTGGCAACTCCCGGCAGCGATCTCGAGTACTACAAGCTCACCTACAACGGCCAGGTCTTCATCCCGCTGTGGCGCCAGTTCACCTTGCGCCTGCGCAGCGATCTCGGCTACGGCGACGGCTGGGGCGACACCGATGAGCTGCCGTTCTTCGAGAACTTCTTCGCGGGCGGCTTCCGCTCGGTGCGCGGCTTCAAGGCCAACACGCTGGGGCCGCAGAGCACGCCGGCGGTGCGTTACCAGATCCTTAATTTGCCGGTGTACGACGCGCAGGGCAACATCGTCGACCTCGAGGACAAGTACGTCTACATCACCTGCCTCGGGCCGACGTACGACGCCAAGGGCAATTTCCTCGGCTGTACCAACTCAGGCGAGGAGAAGATCATTCACAACCCGGTCTACAGCGGCAACAGCGAGAACCGCCCGTTCGGTGGCGACGTCCTCGTCGAGGGCAGCGCCGAGGTCCTGTTCCCGCTGCCGTTTATCAAGGACCAGCGCTCGGTGCGCACCGGCGTGTTCCTCGATTTCGGTAATGTTTTTGATACCAATTGCAGTGCCACGCAAGTAGTATGCTCCGACCTTGATTTCGGCGAATTGCGGTATTCGGTAGGCTTTGGAGTCACGTGGATCACCGGCTTCGGACCCATCACGTTCAGTCTTGCCAAGCCGCTCAACGACGAGCGAACGGACAAGACCGAAATCTTCCAGTTCTCGCTGGGTCAGGGTTTTTGACGAATTTTCCCCGAATCACATCCGCATCTTTGGAGTCCTGACGTGAAGCGCTTTGGTCGTGCTGCCGTAATTGCCTGCCTGATGACCCTTGCTCCCGGTCTTGCGTTCGCGCAGGGCAAGGTTGCCGTGCTCAACCTCGAGGCGGCGGTGTTCAACACCGAGGAGGCGAAGAAGCAGATCGAGGCGTTGCGCCAGACGCCGGAGTACCTCGCGAACAAGAAGGAGGCCGAAGGCCTCAAGAAGCAGTACGAGGACCTGGTTGCGCAGTTCAACAAGAACCGCGAGGTCATGAGCGCCGAGCAGGAAGAAGAGCAGGGGCGCAAGATCAAGCAGATCGGCACCGACCTCGAATTCGTGGCCAAGAAACTGCAGCAGTCCGAGCGCGAAGTGGCGCAGCGCATCATGCGCGAGATGATGCCGCGCGCGAACACCGTCGTGATGGACCTGCTCAAGGCCGAGGGCGTCGGCCTGCTGCTGAACGCGCAGGCGGCGCTGTTCGCCGAGCCCGGCTTCAGCCTCGATGCCAAGGTCACCGAAAAGCTGAACCAGACCAAGAAGTGACGCGATCCCGGGACGGCTGAGTCCCGGGCTCACATCCGGCCGCGGCGCCACGCCGCTGCGGCCTGCCGGCTCCTGCGCGCCCCCGCCGCCATTGCGCTCGCGCGGGTGGGGGCCGATCATCTCGATAAGGAGGCCGCCGGATGCTGATGGACGTCAACGAGGTTCGCGAATACCTGCCGCACCGTTACCCGTTCCTGCTGGTGGATCGCGTGCTGGAACTGGACCCCGGCAAGTCGATCGTCGCGTACAAGAACGTGAGCGTGAACGAAGGCTTCTTCCAGGGCCATTTCCCCGATCTCCCGGTGATGCCCGGCGTGCTGATCGTCGAGGCCATGGCGCAGGCGGCGGGCATCCTCGGCTTCCGGACCATGAACAAGAAGCCGGCCGACGGCTCGATCTACTACTTCGTCGGCGCCGACGACCTGCGCTTCAAGCGTCCCGTGGTGCCGGGCGACCGGCTGCAGCTCGAAGCCTCGATACTCACCGAGAAGCGCGGCATCTGGAAGTTCTCCTGCCGCGCCAGCGTCGATGGTCAGACCGCCTGCGAGGCCACGATACTCTGCGCGGACCGCAAGCGCTGAGCGCGCGCTTGCCGCTCGCCATTCTCCCGCGCCTGCCGGCATTCGCGCGCTTGCTGCCGGAACCGCGCCCGTGACGGACTGGCGCGGGGTGCTGGCCTCGGGCGTGCTGCTCGCCGGCGTCGACGAGGCCGGGCGCGGTCCGCTCGCCGGCGACGTGATCGCCGGCGCGGTGATCCTCGATCCGGCACGCCCGGTGCCCGGTCTGCGCGATTCCAAGAAAGTCTCCCGTGCGCGCCGCCCGCAACTGGCCGCGGCCGTGCGCGAGGCAGCGCAGGCGTGGGCGATCGGGCGGGCCAGCGTCGCGGAGATCGATCGCCTGAACATCCTGCAGGCCAGCCTGCTCGCGATGCGGCGCGCCGTGGAGGCGCTCGCGCTCGCGCCGCAGTTCGTGCTGGTGGATGGCAACCGCTGCCCGGCGTGGGCATATCCCGCGCTGGCCGTCGTGGGCGGCGATGACCTGGTGCCGGCGATCAGCGCTGCCTCGGTGCTGGCCAAGGTGGAGCGCGACGCGGAGATGGTCGCGCTGGATGCGCTGTATCCGGGCTACGGCTTTGCCGCGCACAAGGGCTACCCGACCGCGGAGCACCTGGCGGCGCTGCGCCGCCTCGGTGCGAGTCCGGTGCACCGGCGCTCCTTTGCGCCGGTGCGGGCCGCGGTTGCACAATGCGCGCTGGACCAGGAATGAGGCTGCCATGAGCGCGGGTTTCGTACATCTGAGGCTGCATTCGGAATATTCGCTGATCGACGGGCTGGTGCGTGTCGATGAACTGGTCGAGCGCGCAGTCGCGCTCGGCATGCCCGCGGTCGCGCTCACCGACCACACCAACCTGTTCGCGCTGATCAAGTTCTACAAGGAGGCGCAGTCGGCCGGCATCAAGCCGATCGTCGGCTGCGACGTGCGCGTGGAGCACGAGGGGCAGACCCATGCGCTCACGCTGCTGGTTGGCGCGCAGGAGGGTTACCGCAACCTGACCCGGCTGATCTCCAGGGGCTGGCTCGAAGGCCAGCAACTCGGGCGGCCGGTGCTCGCGCGCGCGTGGGTGGAGGAGTTTTCCGGCGGGCTGATCGCGCTCTCGGGCGGTCGCGAGGGCGACATCGGCCAGGCGCTGCTCGGGGGCAGGGCGGAGCAGGCCTCGCAGCTGCTCGATTACTGGATGGCGCTGTTCCCCGAGCGTTTCTATCTCGAGGTGAGCCGCACCGGGCGTGCGCAGGAAGAGGATTACCTGCACCTGGCAGTGGCGCTCGCCGGGCGCCACGGTTGCCCGGTGGTGGCGACCAACGACGTGCGCTTCCTCGATCGCAGCGACTACGAGGCCCACGAGGCGCGGGTGTGCATCCACGAGGGCCGCACGCTGAACGACCCGCGCCGCCAGCGCCAGTACAGCCCGTACCAGTACCTGCGCAGCGCCGCGGAGATGGCCGAGCTGTTCGCGGACCTGCCCGAGGCGCTGGAGAACAGCGTCGAGATTGCCCGGCGCTGCAACATCGGCATCGAGCTCGGCAAGGCCTACCTGCCCGACTACCCGGTGCCGGCGGGCATGGACATCGCCACCTTCCTCGGGCGCGCGGCCCACGACGGGCTCGAGGAGCGGCTCGCGCGCGTCGCGGATCGCGAGGCGCGCGAGCCGGAGTACCGCGCGCGGCTCGATTTCGAGCTGCAGACCATCAACTCCATGGGCTTCGCCGGCTACTTCCTGATCGTGATGGACTTCATCCGCTGGGCCAAGAACAACGGCGTGCCGGTGGGGCCGGGGCGCGGCTCGGGAGCGGGTTCGCTGGTGGCCTACGCGCTCGGCATCACCGACCTCGATCCGCTGCAGTACCAGTTGCTGTTCGAGCGCTTCCTGAACCCCGAGCGGGTGTCGATGCCGGACTTCGACGTCGATTTCTGCATGGAGGGGCGCGACCGCGTGATCGCCTATGTGGCCGACACCTACGGGCGCGAGGCGGTGTCGCAGATCATCACCTTCGGCACCATGGCGGCGAAGGCCGTGGTGCGCGACGTGGCGCGCGTGCAGGGCAAGCCCTACGGCATGGCCGACAAGCTCTCGAAGCTGATCCCCTTCGAGGTCGGCATGACGCTCGAGAAGGCGATGGCGCAGGAGCAGGCGTTGCGCGACTTCGTCGAGCAGAACGAGGACGTTGCCGAGATCATGGAAATGGCCTTCAAGCTGGAGGGTCTCGCGCGCAACGTCGGCAAGCACGCCGGTGGCGTGGTGATCGCGCCGACCACGCTGACCGATTTCGCGCCGCTGTACGCGGACGATTCCGGCGGCGGCCTGGTGACGCAGTTCGACAAGGACGACGTCGAGAAGGTCGGGCTGGTGAAGTTCGACTTCCTCGGGCTGCGCACGCTCACGATCATCGACTGGGCGCTGGCGATCATCAACCGGCGTCTTGCCGTCGAGGGCCGTGCGCCCATCGACATCACGACGATCCCGCTCGACGACGCCAGCGTCTATGCGCTGCTGACGCGCGCCGAGACGACCGCGGTGTTCCAGCTCGAATCGCGCGGCATGAAGGACCTGATCAAGCGCCTCAAGCCCAGCTGCTTCGAGGACATCGTGGCGCTGGTGGCGCTGTTCCGCCCGGGGCCGCTGCAGTCGGGCATGGTCGATGACTTCATCGACCGCAAGCACGGCAAGCAGGCGGTGCGCTACCCGCACCCGTGGCTGGAACCGATCCTCGAGAACACCTACGGCGTCATCCTGTACCAGGAGCAGGTGATGCAGATCGCGCAGGTGCTCGCCGGCTACACGCTGGGCGGTGCCGACATGCTGCGCCGCGCGATGGGCAAGAAGAAGCCCGAGGAAATGGCCGAGCAGCGCGAGATATTCCTCGCCGGCGCGCGCACCAACGATATCGACCCCGCCGTCGCCGGCTCGATATTCGACCTGATGGAGAAGTTCGCGGGCTACGGCTTCAACAAGTCGCACTCGGCCGCCTACGCACTGGTGTCGTACCAGACGGCCTGGCTCAAGCGGCATTTCCCGGCCGAGTTCATGGCCGCGGTGCTGTCCTCGGAAATGCACAACACCGACAAGGTCGTGGTGCTGATCGAGGAGTGCCGGCACATGAAGCTGCCGCTGGTGCTGCCGGACGTGAACGCCAGCGAGTTCCGCTTCACCGTCAACGCGCGCGGCGAGGTGGTCTATGGCCTCGGCGCGATCAAGGGCATCGGCGAGGGGCCGGTCGAGAGCCTCGTCGCGGCGCGCGAGGCTGGCGGTCCGTTCCGCGACCTGTTCGATTTCTGCCGCCGCACCGATCCGCGCAAGGTCAACAAGCGCGCGCTCGAGGCGCTGATCCGTTCCGGCGCGCTGGATGGACTCGGCGCGTCCAGGCCGGTACTGATGGCCGCGATGGGCGAGGCGCTGAAGGCGGCCGAGCAGCAGGCGCGCAACCAGGACGTCGGCCTGCTCGACATGTTCGCCGACACGGCGGCGCCCGCGCTCGCCGCGGACGTTTACGCCGATTTCGCGCAGGCGCCGGCGTGGAGCGCGCGCGAGCGGCTGCGCGGCGAGAAGGAGACGCTCGGGCTCTACGTGACCGGGCATCCCATCGACGACCACGAGGCCGAGATCTCGCAGTTCATCCGCACGCGAATCGTGCAGTTGCGCGCCGACCAGGAGCCGCAGCGCATCGTGGGGCTGGTGGTCGGCATGCGCACGATGAAGAGCAAGCGCGGTGACGACATCGCCTTCGTGCAGCTCGACGACCGCACCGCGCGCATCGAGGTGACGCTGTTCGCCGATACCTACCGTTCCTGCCGCGAGCACGTGGTGAAGGACAACTTCCTCGTCGTCGAGGGCGTGGTCAGCCTCGACGATTTCTCGGGGGCGCTGCGCATGCGCGCCAACGAGGCCTACACGCTGGGCGAGGCGCGCCGGCGCTTCGCCCGCGAGCTGGTGCTGCAACTCGGAGCGGAGGATTTCGGACCCGATTTCCCGGAGGCGCTGGGGCGTCTGCTCGGCGGTGGGCGCTCGCGCGAGGGCTGCGCGGTGCGGGTGCTCTACAGCGCCCCCGATGCGAGGGCCGAGATCAGTCTCGGGGCCGAGTGGCGACTGTCGCCCAGCGACGAGGCGCTGGGGCGCCTGCGCGAGCGCTTCGGCCCCGAGCGCGTGCGGCTGCGCTACGCCTGAGCGGGTTTGCTGCGCATGGAAGTTTTGCGGTCGCCTTGCTAAGCTTGCTCTCCCGATTTTGCGTGCTCCAGGATCCCGGCCCTCGATGAATCCCAACTTTCTCGATTTCGAACAGCCCATCGCCGAGCTCGAGGCAAAAATCGAGGAACTGCGGCTGGTAGGCAACGACAACGAGATCAACATCACCGAGGAAATCGAGAAGCTCCGGCTCAAGAGCGACCGCCTCACGGAGAAGATCTACTCGGGCCTGACGCCGTGGCAGATCGTGAAGGTGGCCCGTCACCCGCGCCGCCCCTACACGCTCGACTATATCGAGCGCATTTTCACCGATTTCGACGAACTGCACGGCGACCGCCATTTCGCCGACGACAACGCGATCGTGGGCGGCATGGCGCGCCTGGATGGTATCCCGGTCATGGTCATCGGCCAGGAGAAGGGACGCAGCGTGCCGGAGAAGGTGCTGCGCAATTTCGGCATGCCCAAGCCCGAGGGCTACCGCAAGGCGATGCGGTTGATGCAGCTTGCCGAGCGCTTTGCGCTGCCCGTGATCACGCTGATCGACACTCCCGGCGCCTATCCCGGCATCGATTCCGAGGAACGGGGCATCAGCGAGGCGATCGCGCAGAACCTGGCCGTGATGTCGCGCCTGCGCACCCCGATCATCTGCGTCGTGATCGGCGAGGGCAGCTCGGGCGGGGCTATCGGCATCGGTGTGGGCGACCACCTGGCGATGCTGCAATACGCCACCTACTTCGTGATCTCCCCGGAAGGCTGCGCGAACATTATCTGGAAGACCTCCGAGAAGGCGCCCGAGGCCGCGGAGGCCATGGGGGTTACCTCCGGCGTGCTGCAGGAGCTCGGCATCGTCGATGCGACCATCCCCGAGCCGCTCGGCGGCGCGCACCGCGACGTCGACGCCATGGCCACGCGCATCCGCGAGCACCTGGCTACCGAGCTCGCGCGCCTCAAGGCCGTGCCGCTCGAGGAATTGCGTGAAACGCGTTTCCAGCGCCTGATGTCCTACGGCACCCGCTGACCGCGATGCCGTGATCACCCCCGCCCTCTGCCTGCCGCTGCTGGAGCAGTTCCCGGCGGCGAGGCGCTGGGTGATCGCCTACAGCGGCGGTCTGGACTCCCATGTACTGCTGCACCTGTGCGCGCGGTTGCGCGAGCTGCGCCCCGGCGTGCCGCCGGTGGTGGCCCTTCACGTCAACCACGGCGTGCAGCGGCAAGCCGATGCGTGGACGG
>Ga0138256_10008679_pt1 | contig 10673 bp, 9 predicted proteins | sample KNB2016incub_MG_FD_105486 | JGI IMG/M metagenome (GOLD analysis project Ga0138256, IMG submission 105486) | Active sludge microbial communities from wastewater in Klosterneuburg, Austria - KNB2014incub_MG | ecosystem: Engineered > WWTP > Activated sludge > Unclassified | place: Austria... | reverse complement strand
GACGTTGTCGATGCCATCATTTTCAATTGCTGAGTGATCATTCGCTTTTGCATTCTGATAACTGTCCTTGTAACAAACACCATTGAGGTTCAGCGACCGGCTTTTAATTGTCACATGATGTTCCACGCAACCTGAAGGCCGCGTGAAGAACGGAAAAAAGTCAACCCTCAGAAAAATATTTTCGCATATCAATGAAGCATTTTTGTAAGCGTCGCATTCGTTCCTCTGTGGTATTTCCCCAGAGTGTGTGGCGTGCCTACAATCGGGGGAAGTGGTCTCGAAACAAATCCTGCCCGACGTCTCACCGATCAGTTTCGGTTGCGTCGGCATTTCTCTAAACGCAAATTGACAAAGCTGATTGCCATGACTGTTGGATATGCTCGCACCAACGTGGCCGACATGGTGCTTCGTGTTTTTGAACGCTCGGTGCATCCCGAGCTGTTTGACACGGTCGGCGAGACGACCGTCAAGCTGAAAGGAGCTGTCGCCACGCTGCGACTGGGACGGCATGGACACATGCTGGAATATCGCACAAAAAATTCGACGGTGACGGAGATTGCGACATCGAAATTCGCCCCACTCCCCACGCAGTTGTGCTTGATTGATCGGCGGCTGATAGGCTACCGCACTCACATGGTGGAAACCCGCGACGTGCGTTACCACTGCAGTTATCAGCTGGAATCCGCTCCGGCTGACATTTACCTCACGCTACATCGGGAATTGGAAACCGACTCTCAGACTTCGACCCTTGCCATCGCTCTGCCGGGCTCAAGCACCAGCAGTCCGGAATGCCTGAGTCTGCTGAAATGTGATTTGCTGCCCGAAGGACTGGTCGTCCATGCGTTTCACACCTTTCCGGACAACGGGGCTGTCCTCCGAATTCAGACACTGTTCGAGCGGCGATAAGGGTGCCGGTATTCCTGGACTTCTGAATTCGCTATTCTGCACTTCTGCGGACTGTGGCGAGCCGGTAAAGATCGGCCAGATTGCCGGTCCGCCTGCTGACGTTGTTTGACCTGCTTGTTCACCTTACTTCAGAAATCTGCGCGACACATGTCACAAAACTCGACGATCATTTATACGCTCACTGACGAAGCACCGGCCCTGGCCACTCATTCACTGCTCCCCATTGTGCGAGCCTTCACCAGGTCTTCGGGCCTGGCGATCGAATTGAAGGATATTTCGCTGGCGGGACGAATCATTGCCAACTTTCCAGACAAGCTCACGCCAGCGCAAAGGCAGAGCGACGCCCTGAGCGAACTCGGCGAGCTCGCGAAGACGCCTGAAGCCAACATTATCAAACTGCCCAATATCAGCGCGTCACTGCCCCAGCTGAACGCCGCCATTAAAGAACTGCAGGACCAGGGCTACGACATTCCCACCTACCCGGAAGAGCCCACGACGGACGCTGAACGCGACATTCGCGCCCGCTACGCAAAGGTTCTCGGCAGCGCCGTGAATCCTGTGCTGCGCGAAGGAAATTCGGATCGTCGCGTCGCCGCGCCAGTGAAGGAATACGCAAAGAAACATCCGCATTCCATGGGTGCCTGGAGCAGCACGTCAAAGACCCATGTGGCTTCAATGCCGGACAACGATTTCTACGGCAGCGAGGAATCGTATGTAATGACTGCGGCTGGCAAGGTCCGAATCGAACTACTCGGTGCCGACGGCAAGACAACGGTCCTCAAAGAGAGTCTGGCTCTGCAGGCCAACGAAGTGATCGATGGGTCGTGTCTCAGTCGCAAGGCTCTTTGTGACTATCTGGCGAAGGAGATTGCGGATGCGAAACAGCAGGACGTGTTGCTGTCGCTGCATCTAAAGGCCACGATGATGAAAATCTCCGACCCGATCATCTTCGGTCACGCCGTTCGCGTCTTCTTTGCCGACGTGTTTGAAAAACACGCGGCAGTTTTCGAGAAGCTCGGTGTGGATCCTAACAACGGACTTGGTGACCTGTACGCAAAAATCGAACAGCTGCCAGCGGATCAGAAGCAACAAATCGCGTCCGACATCAATGCCGTTTATGCAAAACAGCCGCGGCTGGCGATGGTCAATTCCGACAAGGGAATCACCAATCTTCACGTCCCCAGCGATGTGATTATCGATGCCTCGATGCCCGCCGCCATTCGCACGTCTGGCAAGATGTGGGGACCCGACGGCAAGGCGTACGACACGAAAGCGTTGATCCCTGATCGCTGCTACGCGGGCGTGTATCAGGCCACGATCGACTTCTGTAAGCAGAACGGTGCGTTCGACGTTACGACGATGGGCAATGTGTCCAATGTCGGGCTGATGGCCCAAAAGGCGGAAGAATACGGTTCTCACGACAAGACATTTGAGATCCCGGCGAACGGCACCGTTCGAGTCGTCGATGCAAACGGTGTGGTGCTGATGCAGCATGCCGTTGAAACGGGCGACATCTGGCGGATGTGTCAGACAAAGGATGCGCCAATCCTCGACTGGGTCAAGCTTGCCGTCGGTCGGGCTCGGGCGACAGGCTCGATGGCCATTTTCTGGCTGGACAAAGATCGAGCCCACGATGCTGTGCTCATTGGCAAAGTCCAGCAGTACCTGAAGGAACACGACACAAAGGGCCTGAACATCGAAATCATGTCGCCTATCGAAGCCACTCGCGTCAGTTGCCAGCGCTGCAAGGATGGAAAGGATACGATTTCCGTTACGGGCAACGTTCTGCGTGACTATCTGACCGATCTGTTTCCGATTCTGGAACTCGGCACCAGCGCCAAGATGCTGTCGATCGTTCCGCTGCTCGCCGGCGGCGGTTTGTTTGAAACAGGTGCGGGTGGATCCGCTCCAAAACACGTGCAGCAGTTTGTGGAAGAAGGCCACCTGCGTTGGGATTCGCTCGGTGAGTTCCTGGCCATCGCGGTCTCTCTCGAAGACCTTGCCATGAAGACAGGCAACCAGAAACTGGCCGTCGTGGCCAAAGCCCTGGACACAGCCAACGGCACGTATCTGGCACACAACAAATCCCCCGGCCGCAGCGCCGGAGAACTCGACAACCGTGGTACGCATTATTACCTCGCCCTGTACTGGGCTCAGGCCCTCGCCGCTCAAAACGACGACCCAGAACTGAAAGCCGAATTCAGCGGACTTGCAGAGACACTTGCCGCCAACGAAGCCACGATCCTGGCCGAGATCGCCAAAGCTCAGGGCATCCCTCTGGACATCGGCGGCTACTACCATCCCAGCGACACCAAAGTCACCGCCGCCATGCGCCCCAGCGCGACATTCAATGCAGCCCTGACTTAATTAGCCGTAGGGCGATAGCCCCGGTTTAAGATCTCTGATTCGCCAAGAAAACCTGGGCTAGCGCCCTTCGGCACTTACTTTGCGATTAAAGTAGCCATCACTCTCCGAGTGATGAATGCCAAGGGCCGCGTTTTTCGGCCCGCGTCACTCGGAGAGTGACGTCTACTTTGTCAAAATAAGTGCCATTGGGCTAGCGCCCTTCGGCACTTAAGCACTCATGCGTAATTTATGGGGCATAACTTGGCGAGCGGTGGGTGTTAGCCCACCGAGTTATATTTGACTCGGAGGGCTTACGCCGCTCCGCTCGCCGGGTCTGCGGCGACCGGGAGGAAAGGATTTACCATCGGCGAGTCTTAAGACCGAGCGGACCCGTGTGACTGAACCACACCAAAGGAAGCAGATCTGAGGACAGATCTGCCTACGTAGTCCGACCTCTCTCAGGTCGGATTCCCTCGGCGACGCGATATCCCTGGTAATCCTGTTTCTTCCGCTCGCCCAGAAAGGTCCAACTCTGCGAGGACTGTGGCCGAATTCGTTCAGAACGACTGCGGCAGCGTGGCGGGAACTTCGTGTGGCAGCATTGGAGTTCGATCGTTGTGCGGATCGCGATCAGGACCGACGAAACCATTCTTAAATTGCGGCCCCGGATACTGCGGCTGTTGGGTCCAATGCGAATTGGAAATTGATTGGGCTGGCACATAGCCCGTGGATCCGTAATCGTCCCGCATTGATGACAAACTCTGCACCATCGTGACAACCGCCAGAGACAACGAGCATACACTCAGCGCGACCACCTGCAGATTGAATTTGCGGACAACACGCGGCGACATCTTCCGCCGCTTGATTTCCCGTGACAGGGCGGGCCACACTGATGTCCCGGCAGGACTTCCGCCAATCATCGAAGGTTCATCACGCAGCGTCAGCAAGACACTCATCGCACTCGACATGCCGCCATGGTAAGAGCGGCATTCTCCACACAGTTCCATGTGGGACGCCAGCTGCGTCTCTTCCTCGGCACGCAGATCATTGCCCACATCCAGGTGAATCAGATGTTTTGCATCAGCACATTTCATGGCATGTTCCTTTAGTCATCATCCTGGGCCAGTCGTACTTTGTCGGCGCGACGCTCACGACGCTCCCATGCTTCGCGAAACATTTTTCTGGCTTCCGCCAAACGCCAGCGAATCGTCGCTTCACTGCGGTCTGTCACCGCCGCTACGTCCGATGTGCAGAATCCTTCCAGATCCCGCAAAATTAAAACTGTGCGATAGGCTTCCGGAATCTCCGCCAGCACAACCTGCACTTCCTCAGTCAAATCCAGATCTCTGCGTGGGTCCGGAACGGATGGATCAGGAGCCCGATCCTCACCGGCATCCGTGAACAGGTTCCACCGACCGCGACGACGCACTCGACGCAAATGGTCGTAAGTCAGATTGACCGCCAGCCGAAACAGCCAAGGGCCAAACCGCCGTGATGGATCAAACTGATCCATCCGTTCAAATGCTCGTAGAAACGATTCCTGAACCAGATCCGTCGCCATCTCAAGGTCCGGGATAAATCGGCGGATCACTTTCAGAACGCGACGCTCATAACGCTGCACCAACTCCCCGAATGCATCGTTGTCGCCATTCCGAGCCGCGTGGACGAGACGTACCTCACTCTCCGATGGAACCTCACTGCCTTCCGGCGAGTCCTCAGATTCTAGCGACTGATTTTCTGCATCCGACTCGGACATTGTCCACATTCCGGGCTTCTCCTGCGAAGTCTACGCAGTTCCGCACCGCTCCGTTGGGGGGATTCGCCGTTTTTTTATTCTGGACACTCAACCAATCTTTCCGAGCAATATCTTTAGTTCACGAGTCGCTGACTCAGGTTCTTCCGCCCCCACGATCGTTGATGTCACGGCGACCCTATTTCCTCCGGCCTGCAGCACTTCTGCAACATTCGCGGCGTCGATCCCTCCGATCGCAAACACGGGGAATGGTACGTTCGCGGAGACTTCCTTCACCAGTGCCAATCCTGGAAACTCAGAAAACGACTTTGTTGTCGATGGAAAAGTCGGCCCGACACCGATGTAGTCTGCTCCATCCGCCAGCGCCTGAGTCGCCTGGGCAAGCGAATGTGTGGAAATCCCGAGGATCTGCTCCGCATCGAGCACTCTTCGGGCATCAGCCACCGTGAACTCTTCCTGCCCCGTATGAACGCCGTCGGTATTCGCGGCGACCGCAATGTCAGCTCGATCGTTCATGATCATCAGTCTGCCAGCACTGCGACAGGCGTCGGCCATCCATCTCGCGCGACGCAGAAGTTCGCGATCGTTCAAATGTTTCTCGCGAAGCTGCAACACGTCCGCTCCGCCGCGCAGAGTGGCCTCAACAACCTGCTGCCACGGTCTGCGGCAGGTGGATTCTGTGATGAGAACATACAACACGGAGTTGTTGAGCCGCCGTATTCTCTCAATGCGTCTGTCCGGCAGCGATGTCGAAACGGCCTCGGCCTGTAATCCCTGTTGCAACGTGTAACATTGATAGCGAATCTGTTTCACGGTCGCCGCAAAATCCGGAGCGACAAGCTTTCCATATTCCTCCAGCGAACGTAACGCTTCCTGCACACGACGGCTGTTTGCAAGGACGACATCCCCAAGATCCTGACGCCGGTTTTCGCCGAACGCCGTAACTTGCTTCCCGACATCGCGTTCGGTGTCGCGATGGACCAAAAGTCCGGAATCAGTGTGATCGGTATTGATCGCGTTGCCAGTCACCGGTCGCCGGACGAGCAATGATTCGGCAGCCACCAGATCGTGCCTCAGGTTTTTTAACCCGATGCTGAGACTGGCATCGTTCCGCACGAAGCGGGCAAAGTCCTCCAGCACGCGAAGACCTTCGCGACACCGATTCAGATTCGCATCAATGATCCGCCACGCTCCATTCATTTCGCTGAGTTGCACAGTTCGAACGGCGTTGCCGGGTGATGAGGCATTCATCGTCGATGCTGTTTCACACTCCGACAGGTTGAGATCAAAATCGACCGGCAGCGCGGGGCCGGTGGTCGTCGTCTCCATATTTAACTCAGCGACAAGCTGGTCACGATTCACCCCGCCACCAAGCAACTGATTTCGCAGCAGATCATTCGTCTCGAACACCGCCACCAGCAAATGCGCACTGGAGATACTCGTGGCGTCAGCATCGCGGCGCGCCAGCATGGCGGCTCGGTCCAGAATCTGGATGAATTCCAGTGGATCATCCAACTCAAGAGCCGACGCAGCGTGCGACGAAATTTCATCGGTGATGACATTCACATCAGCCTGCAAATGCGCCGCCGCCTGATCAAGCGCCGACCGCGAATGACGCTCTGCGAGGAGTGACTCTGAGGAAACTCCAAGTCGCTGCAGGGCGGCGGCCGCCAGGGATTCAATCTCCAGCAACGCAAAAATCAGAAAATCGCACCATGCCTGGGGCGCGATCGAAGCGCTCGCCATTCGTCGGCAGGAATCGACAGTGCGTCGCGCAGCGGGTGTCAGGTTTTCTCGCATGATTGTTGTTGTACTTCGCTTGGCGGCTTCAGTCGAGCGTGATGCTCATCCCACAACTGTCCCCGGTGAAAAGAGTATGTTGACATCCACTTTTGGTCCCTGTATCTTAAAGTAGATGAATCTGTCCTGTTTTGTTCACCGGTCCTCAGGGAGTTTGGAAAATGAAGAAAAACGCGATATTTGGCCTTATTTTCGCCGCAGTCGCAATCGCTGGCAGTAGTCTGTTGATTCCTCAGACAAGCACCGCAACAGAAGCGATCACGGCTGAAGAATCCAAAGATCCCGCAGTTGAGAGAGCACGCCGCGAGGTCCGGATGCTGGACGACATCTACAAGACGGCCATTGTGCTTATCACCGAACATTATGTTAATGACGACACTGACCTCGCCGCTGGCAGTGCATTCAAGGCGCTGTTTGAAGCGGTCAACAAAAAAGGGTGGCATGCAGTGCGACTGGTCGATGCAACCGGACATCCCTACAGCGATGAGAACCTGCCAAAAGACGGGTTCGAAAAACGGGCCATCAAGGAATTGCTGGCTGGAAAGACTTCGACGGACGAAATCGTGGTTGAAGGCGACAAAAAATTCCTGCTGGCGGCGACCGCGATTCCGGTTGTCATGGAAAAATGCATCATATGTCACGAAAATTATCGGGACGTTGCCAAAGGGAAAGCGATTGGTGCTCTCAGCTACAAGGTGCCAATTCTCGATTGATGATCTTTCGGCCTGACACGACGGCTCTGTTTTCGGAATGATGTTTATCATGCACCATCTTCGAATTGGATCAGTTCTCATTCTCCTGCTCACGGCCCGCACTGCGATTGCACAGCTGGACTTCGAGCAGGAGCCGATTCTTTACAGTTCAACAAAGGCGACGGACCCTGTGGCGCGCCTGATGGATCGTCTTCAAAATGGCGATGCGTCACTGCAATGGGAACCGAGACATGGTTATCTCAAGTCACTGATGACAGAACTAAACGTACCGGAATCCAGTCAGGTTCTGGTGTTTTCGAAGACCAGCCTGCAAATCAGCCGCATTACTCCAAAGACTCCGCGAGCTCTCTACTTCAACGATGACGTTTATCTGGGCTGGGTCCAGCGCGGTGATGTCGTCGAGATTTCCGCCGCCGATCCTCAGCTTGGCGGGACCTTTTATACGCTTGACCAACGATCTCCCGATACGCCGATCATTACCCGCGAGACAGCGAAGTGTCTTCAATGTCACGGGTCCAGTCACACGCGGAGAACACCGGGGCACATTGTTCGTTCGGTCTTTCCGGACGCTGGCGGACAACCCGTTTACCGCCTTGGTACACACGTGACCGATGACTCAAGCCCCTTCAGCGAACGCTGGGGTGGCTGGTATGTCACGGGAACCCACGGTCACCAGCGGCACATGGGAAATTGCGTACTGTACAACGAAGCCGTCGTGGAAAAGCTGGATGTGAATTCCGGGGCGAACATCACGGACCTGTCGTCGCATTTTTCCGTTAGTCCTTATTTGACACCGCACAGCGACATCGTCGCGCTGATGGTTCTGGAACATCAGGTCACGATGCACAACATCCTGACCGCCTCCAACCATTCCGGACGCATCACCGTTCGCGATTCGGCCATCATGAACAAGGCTCTGGAACGCCCTGATGATTTTGAATCAGAATCCACCGACCGAAGATTCGCATCGGCAGCAGAGAACGTGGTGAAGGGGTTGCTATTCTGCGATGCAGCACCGCTCACCGATTCCATTCAGGGCACGTCCGGATTTGCCGACGAATTTGCCGCACGGGGACCTCTCGATTCCCACGGACGCAGTCTGCGGCAGTTTGATCTTCAGACAAGCCTGTTTCGTTATCCATGCAGCTTCCTGATCTATTCAGATTCATTCGTCGCCTTGCCTCCCAGTGTCAAATCGCGAGTCTGGCGACGGCTGGATGAGATCCTCTCCGGTCAGGACACGTCACCGAAGTTCGCTCATCTGTCGCCTGACGATCGAAAAGTCATTCGCGAAATCCTGCTGGAGACGCACCCCGAAGCCGGAAGCCTGAAGGGAATCGAACCAGAAGCAAAAACGTCCAAGCTGTGAAACGCGGATGGCTAACGCCCAATGGCACTCATTTTGCGATTAAAGTAGCCGTCACTCTCTGAGTGACGAATGCCAACGGCCATGTTTTTGGGCCTGCGTCACTCAGAGAGTGACGTCTACTTTGTAAATCGACTGCCATCCTGCTCGCCCTTTAGGCGAGCGGAAGAAACAGGATTCCCAGGGATATCGCGTTGCCGAGGGAATCCGACCTGAGAGAGGTCGGACTACGTAGGCAGATCTGTCCTCAGATCTGCTTCCTTTGGCGTGGTTCAGCCGCACGGGTCCGGTCGATCCGATGACTCGCCGATGGTAAATCCTTTCCTGCCGCTCGCTTTACAGCCCCAGGCCGAATTCCAGATTCGCGGGTAGCTTGATGGATTCGGTTTTCTGAAAGTAGGTCACTCGCACTTTGAGCATCTTTGCTTCCGATGCCAACTGCCATGATCGCGAGTATGTCATTTCATCATTAAAGCCATAGCTGCTGGAACCCCCGTTCTCGCTGAGGATCATTTTGCCCTTTGCGTCCAGAAATTCGACCTTGGCGACCGCATCAAACGGTTGCTTTGAGGAGAGTTCGACGACCTGCTTGAACTCGTCACCATAGCCTTCACCAATTTCACCGACCTCGGCATTGATTGGCCCGAATTTCAGTTTCTCGCCTTCCGCAATCCTGAAGTCCACTTCTTCGGTCTTCGAATCGCGACCGACTGTTACGGCGAAATCGCCTTTGACGGTCAGACGAGTGGCTTTTTTCCCTGGCAACGTTTCACTTCGGAACTGAATTACGCCGGACGTTTTTTCTTCGTTGATATTGAGTTCGAACGGGCCTTCGAAGCGGTCCTGCAGTTCCAACTCGCCGCCATCGTCGCTTGAGAGGACTACCTTCGTTTCCTTACCGTTGATCGACAACACCGTTTCACCAGGCAATTCGAAAAAGACATCCAGTTCGATCCCCGGACTTCGATATTGCGACAGTCCGAGGCCGAATTGGGACTGAGGATTTGCTTTGACGATTGAAACCGCCGCAATTTCCAGCTGCGGTTTCTCCTGAGCCAAAGCTGATGTGGCGATTAAGAACAAGAGGGGCATCGCTGTACTCACGGAAATCAAAGAACGCATATTTTCCCCAGTCAAAAGGCAATTCAGGATGTGAAAGTGAAAGTGATTCGCTCATTGTAGAGATCATTGATACGGATAGTAAGACGACCGGCGAATATCCCCTGGTCAGACCGCCGCTACCGGATCGATCCGCTTTACGACAGCTGATCGTAATTTCGTTTGGTCAACGGTCCATGCACAATCCTGATGGGGGCTCTGAGTTTCCATCTTTCCGGCGACGGGCCAATCCAGATGGAAATCCACTTTCCGGAGCACCGGTCGGACTCCGTAATGTTGAGTAATCCCGGACAGTTGAATCATCTGTTTCTTCCCGGTCTGACGAACTTCGGTTGCATGGCAAGTAATTGAATGGAAACGACGATTCGCCGAATTAGGATCGCTCGATAAATAAGTGTCCGATCAACCGGACTTGGCGTGCGATTTTCAGGCCCAACGGGCCGACTCTATGTCAGCCCAGGGCAACGCCTTGGGAAATAGTTCCACACGATGATTTCCAGCCCCAACGGGGCGGCACTAATTTTTACCGTGGCCAGCTCGAATCTGTTTAGGTCCGCCCCGTTGGGGCTTTTCGTGCTTGAAATCCCAAAACCCAGGGCGTTACCCTGGGCTGACTTATGGCTGGCCCGTTGGGCCGGAACGCAAACTGAATTGCACTCAAACGCTGCAT
>Ga0138256_10008678_pt1 | contig 10674 bp, 7 predicted proteins | sample KNB2016incub_MG_FD_105486 | JGI IMG/M metagenome (GOLD analysis project Ga0138256, IMG submission 105486) | Active sludge microbial communities from wastewater in Klosterneuburg, Austria - KNB2014incub_MG | ecosystem: Engineered > WWTP > Activated sludge > Unclassified | place: Austria... | reverse complement strand
TCACTCTCCGAGTGAGGCAGGCCGCAAAACGTGGCCCTTAGCATTCGTCACTCGGAGAGTGACGGCTACTTTAATCGCAAAGTAAGTGCCATTGGGCTAGCGCCTTGCCGCTCACTTCATATCAGACAGTTAGTTTTGGAGCGATCCTAAGTCCCTGTCCAAAAACAAATCCGAGGAGCCGCTTCCTGACGGGCGCGGCTCCGAATCTCGTACTTCTTTTTGCAGACGACGCGGCCACTGCAGAATCCATCTTAGCCCGGAAGCGGGGCATTGTCAAAAATAGCGTTGTCTCAACAAATTATTTCGCCTTAGCTGCGTCGCCTTCTGCTGGTTCCGGATCATTAACGGACCTTGCACCTTCGTCTGTGGGCAGCTTGTGATCCTTGAACATCGCACCGAACGTTGTCTCCGATGGTGACTTCGTTTCTTCCGCTTTTTCAAATGCTGCCTTCAGTTCTTCCAGCAGCTTTTCGTTTTCCGCCTTGCTGGCTTCAGCCCCTTCAGCTTTGGCCTTGTCGAGACGCTCTTTGACCGAACCCGGAATGTTCTTCGCCAGTGCAAGCCCGTAGGCGTTCAGCCAGTCCTTCTTCTGGTCTTTTGCGTGACAGACATTGCAACCGCCTTTTTTGAAGGCCGCTTTGAAGTCGTCGTTGTCGCTTGACTTCACGTATTTTTCTTCGAATGCCTTCTTGAACGGGGCGATGGCACGACTCGTTTCGGTTGCGGTGATCAGCACACCAAACGTAAGCAGCAGCGTAGGGATCAGATTCTTCATGGGACAGTGTTCCTCATTCCAAAAGGGTAACATTTGAATTCGCGAATTTCAGGCGACCAGTGCAGTCCTCAGCACGGGGCTGACGCCCAATGGCACTCACTTTCAAACAGTAGACCTCACTCTCCGAGTGAGGCAGGCCGTAAAACGCGGCCCTTGGCATTCGTCACTCAGAGAGTGACGGCTACTATAATCGCAACGATGAGTAACATCGGATTGACGCCCTGTCATTGACACTGGAAGGCATCGACTTACAATGGATAAACAGATCCGATTGTAGTCAAGTCGGGGGCAGACTCCACTCAGATCAGCAATACGAAACACTTTTTCCCATTCTCGTGGTAATCCTGAGATTACTGGCAGGGGTTTAACATGCATCAATTGATTGCCGCACTGATCAGCGGCGGCCCGGTCATCACGGATGGGGCCTGGGGAACGCAGATGCAGGCTCGAGGGTTGCCCTCGGGCGAGTGTCCTGATGCGTGGAACCTATCGCATCCCGATGTCGTCGAAGAAATACCGCGAGCTTATGTACAGGCTGGAAGTCGCGTGATTCTGACCAACACGTTTCGCGGCAACCGAATCGCGCTGGAAGCCGCCGGACTGGCGGATCGTGTGCATGAACTGAATCTCGCAGGGGCCGCCATTTCCCGCCGGGCCGCCGGTGACAAAGCCTCCGTGTTCGCTTGCATCGGACCGGGCGGAAAGATGCTGTGCATGGGCGAGATCTCGCCCGAAGAACTCCGCGACGTGTTCGCTCAACAGGCCAACGCTCTGGCCGAAGGTGGAGCTCACGCGATTGTGATTGAAACGATGGGCGACCTGGCGGAAGCCACGCTGGCGGTGGAAGCGGCCAGGACGACGGGTCTGCCGATTGTTGCCTGCATGTGCTTTGATTCCGGTGCAGATCGAGATCGCACGATGATGGGCGTGACACCGGAACAGGCCGCGCAAGGACTTTCGGAAGCGGGGGCCGATGTTATCGGTGCCAACTGTGGCCAGGGCATCGACGGATACATCGCGATCGGGCGGCGACTGGTGGCTGCCTGTGACCTGCCGGTCTGGATCAAGGCCAACGCCGGAATTCCTAAAGTGATCGACGGCAATATCGTTTACGAAACTACGCCGGAACAGTTTGCGTCGCGGGCTGCCGAACTTGTTGACGCAGGAGTCAGCTTTATCGGCGGTTGCTGCGGGACGTCACCGGAATTCATCGCAGCATTGTCGCAGAGACTAACGCCGGCATCGCCGTAATAAGCACCCGGCCACAAGTTTCTTTGTGAAACCAAGCCTATGGTAACCCGAAGCGTAAGCGAGGGAATGACAGGAAAATCCCTCGCTTACGCTTCGGGTTACAAAAAATACGACTCAACGAGTTGTGTACAAAAACTTGTGGTCGTGTGCTTAATCATCGTCACGAAAGTCCAGGCCGTGAATTCTCGCGAACGTGTTTTGGCCGCTATCAATCACATCCAGCCGGATCGAGTGCCGATCGATCTGGGCGGCACTCGGCAGTCGGGAATTGCGGCCTCCACGTACCATCAGCTCAAATCGCGGCTGGGTATATCCACTCCGACTCGCGTATATGACGTGTACCAGATGCTGGCAGACGTCGAACGTCCGGTGATGGAACGGTTTGGTGCCGATGTGATCGGACTGAATCGGCCTGCGGTCGCCTTTGGCATTGTCAACGCTGACTGGAAGCCATGGCAATTGTTCGACGGCACACCCGTGGAAGTGCCCGGTGGTTTCAACCCGGTCACCGAAGTCAGCGGCGATCTCGTGCTGTTCAGCGACGGTGAAGTCGTCGCCCGCATGCCGAAAGATGGCTATTACTTTGATCGACTGGAAGTCTATCCAGGGGGCGGCCACTTTGCGGTCGAGGACGTGAATCCTCCGGTGATGAGCGATGAACTGTGCGATCATTACGCCGCTGCCGCCGAGGCGCTCTTCAACAACACAGACTTTGCCATCGTGGCACCGATGGGACCGCCGTACGAATTGTTCTATGGGCTCGGAACCGGCGGTTTTGAAACGTGGATGATGGCTCTTGCCGCTGAGCCGGATTACGTGAACTCGCTGTGCGGGAAACTGGTCGATGTGTGGCTGGAGAATTTGAAACGCTTTTCTCAGGCCGTGGGACGCCACGTGCAGATTCTGCAATTCAACGACGACTTCGGCACACAGGACGCGCCGTTCATTTCTCCAAAGATGTTTCGCGAATTGATCATGCCGCATTACAAACGAGGACTGGACTGGGTGCATGCGAACACTCAGATGAAAGTGTTCTTGCATTCCGACGGCGCGATCGCACCGTTGATGCCGTCGATCATTGAGATGGGCGTCGATATTCTGAATCCCATTCAGACGAGTGCCAAAGGCATGGATGCAGAAAAGCTCAAGAATGAGTTTGGCGATCGGCTGGTGTTCTGGGGTGGATCGCTCGACTGCCAGAAGACGCTGCCCTTTGGCACGCCGGACGACGTGACGGAAGAAGTGCGGGAACACGTGCGCGTGTTTGCTCCTGGCGGCGGTTACGTGTTCGCGTCCGTCCACAACATTCAGGCGAACGTGCCGCCGGAGAATGTGATTGCGATGTTTGATGCCGTGGGATATCCCTACGTTCTCCCGCACGCATAGTCCGTCAGCGCGCGGACGTTCGCCAGCGGCGTGTCTCGGGGAATTTCGCAACCGGCTCCCACTATGAACCGAGCGCCCGCCTGGCGGTGGCATTCGCGGATGTCGGCGGTGACCGATTCAGGCGTTCCGTTGCGAACTGATCGGACCGGATCGATGTTCCCCAACAGTACCTGATTCGGTCCCATCGCCGCACGGGCACTATCGACGGGGGTGAAGTAATCGAGATCGACAATTTCACATCCAAGCCTTCCCATGCCGTCCACGATGGTCCTGGTATTACCGCAGATGTGCAACCGTACTTTTGCTCCCATCGCCTGCAGTCCGTCAACGATCCGCTTCTCGTAATCCCAGACCATGTCTTCGTAGAACTTCGGACCAATCAATGATGCGGCTGCGTCACCAATGCCGATAATGTCGGCTCCTGCGTCGATCTGTGCCCGCCCATACTGCAACTCCATTTCGACAACGAACTCAAACAGATCGCGGACGAACGCCGGATCGTCATAAAAATCGAGCATCAGCGTGTTGATGCCACGCAGGTCGGCCGCCTGCGCACAGGGGCCCTCGACCCAGCCCATGACGGCTTTCTCATCGCCTACGCGCTGCTTCATCAGTTCCAACGCCTGGATTGCTTCGTGCATGCGCCCGCCACTCAGCGGGTCAGGCACGACCAGACGAGAAAGCTGTGATTTGTTGGCCAGCAGAGCATCGCTTTCGATGATTGCCGCCGGCTGGTCTTCGTAGAATTCGATGTGTGCTCCACAGTCGGCCGCTTCTCTTGCGGGATCGGACATGTTCGAGACGACATCGAAGTCATAGGCCTCCGCCGTTCGAATCTGTGCTTCGGCAAGCACGCGATGGTCTTTAACGTATTCTCCATACTTCACACCGATATGGTCCGCACAGAACATCATCACAACCGGCATCAGAGGAAGACGATCCACTTCTCGCCCGTCAAGAAATGCCAGAACTCGTTCGCGGCCGTTCATTGATTGTTCTCCAGTAATCGCCGTCAGCGACGCATGTTGCAACTATGAAGTTCGCAACGGTCACACGGTGAGACATTCGCTTCGACGACGTTTGCCGGAGCCAGACCGACCAGTCCGGAGACCGATTTGATGGGCTGCATCAGGCACGCTTCCGTAAACCTGACACCCGCCGTTATCCCGTCAAACACGCGGAACAGTTTCTGCTGTTCGGTCAACGCCATCCCGCAATAGCCGGGGCTGTACGGAAGTGTGGGAGCAAAATCGATGGTGCGCACCTGATCGTGAACTCGGCGGATCACGGCCGATTCGGCGGCCTCAGCGCGTTCCGCTCCAACTGCATTGACAATCATCGCCGGCAGTTCTTCACCAGACGCCATCAGTTCGCTGGCGAGTGCTTCGACGTCGGGGCCAGCGGTTGCAACAAACACGATCAACAGTTCGGACACGCTGAGGAACTGGCCGATTGCTCCTTTGAATTCCACTACTCCGACCGCCGATTGCACACGCAGACGACTCTTCCCCTTTTCCAGAACGGGAAGAACGACAAACGCCGCCTGTGGAGCCGATCGCTGTTGAGCTTCTGCGATCCAGTGACGCAGCAGTTCCTCAATCTGTGCATTTGGCCGCCTGTCCGGCGGGTAGCCGAGGTAACGCAGCACCTCGCCGTCATCGACCGGTTCCGTCACCACGTCGATCAGATGCGGCTGAAGCTGAATGAACTGTGCGGGAGAAACAGTCGTCAAGAAAGTCTCCGAGGAAAGGATGTGAAAAAGTGCAGACGAAGTTTCCGGATAACAGGACAACGATGTCCAGTTTGACTATAGTGACGAGAATGTGAAGTCCACTTGCATTGAAATTTCGGAAAAGCCTGACCGATGTCTGAATTCCCGGGTCAACTCCATGATTTGTACGAAGCCATCCTGACCGGCGATGCGAAAAAGAGTGTCGAGATCACTCAGTCGGCGTTGCAGGCGGATGTCGATCCGCAGCATCTGGTGAACGAACACATGATCCCGGCCATGAACGAAGCCGGACGTCGCTTTGAGATCCATGAGTACTTTGTCCCGGAGTTGCTGATCGCAGCCCGAGCGATGAAGGGGGCTCTTGTTCTGATCCGGCCTCTGCTGGCGAAACAGGGAGTGCAGCCGGTTGGTCGCGTTGTGATCGGTACTGTTAAAGGCGATCTCCACGACATCGGTAAGGGACTTGTTGCTTCGATGCTGGAGGGTGGCGGCTTCGAAGTCGTCGATCTGGGAGTGGACGTTTCTGCGTCAAAGTTTATTGAACAAGCCATCAGCCACCACGCCGACATCGTGGCCGTCTCCGCACTGCTGACAACAACGATGGTGGGCATGAAAGACGTCGTTCGGGCATTGCGGGAATCGGAGATCAATGACCGCTGTCGCATCATCATCGGTGGTGCCCCCGTGACTCAGCAGTTTGCCGATGCGATCGGTGCCGACGGTTACAGCAGCAACGCCAATTCGGCGGTTGCCCTCGCGCGGTCGATTGTTGCACGCACGTAAGCACCCGTTGGTAAGTTTTGGGGCATAACGATCGATTACGAAAACCGTATCCGGAGACTGACGGCTCGCCGGGTTCCCGCCCCGCTGCTCACTCGCAGTGTCCTGCGGGCGTACTCATCATCATTCCGGCTATCTGCGGCATGGTCTCCGCAGAGCACAGCAACGGGGTATGGTGCAGTGTCATCAGATGTTCGTGCAAGCGATTTGCGTTCGGCAAATCGCCGATCGATTGAAATCGCCGCTTGCTGTGAATTCGGTGCAAGGCGCTGAAACCCGGATCAAGTGGGACGCCTCGTTCTCGCACGGATTCACAAAATCGATCTCGATCCTGCTCGGTCCAGTGTCGCGGCGACAAGAATGCGGCCTTGTAGAACGATGGCAGACAGCCGTTCGGTATCGTCAATTCTGACAGATCGAAGGCGGGGCAAAGAGCGGAATCGTTCCCGAGGGCACGAATGAGTTGCTGCAGCCGTTCACGTCGAATGGCGTTTCGGGCGTCGAGTTGCGTAAGTTGCGGCAAAAGTACGGCCGCCTGCATCTCCGACAGTGGATAGGCATCGTTGCCACGCTGAGTATGCAATCGAATTCGCTGCGCGATCTGAGCATTGGAAGTGAGCACCGCTCCGCCACGACCGGCCGTCAGCAATTTGCTCCCGCCAAAACTCAGGATACCAACATCTCCCCATGTCCCCGCCCGTCGCCCATCGATCATCGCTCCCGGAGCCTGACAGGCGTCTTCAATCACGGCAATCCCACGCCGGGCGGCAATCGCGCGGACGGCCTGCATGGGAATGATATTTCCATGCAAATGTGAGACGACGATTGCTCGTGTGCGTTCGGTGATCGCGTCTGCCAGTTGATTGAGATCCGGGACTGGAAAACCGGCGACCGTATCGATCAGAACCGGAGTGCAGCCGGTGATCAGCACATTGATAAAATTTGATTTGAAGTCGTACGCGGCCAGAATCACTTCGTCGCCTGCCGCGACCGGAATCGCTCGCAAGGCCAGTTCCATCGCCGCCGTTCCGCTGCAGCAAAGAATTGCGTGTTCCACGCCGTGAAATTCGGACAGCGCGACACGCAGAGAATCACAATGCGGACCGTGATAACGTCCCCAGGAACCGTCATGCAGCATCCGGGCGAATACGTCCCGGATGGAATCGTCCGTGATGGGCCAGTTCTGGAGTTGTTCAGAGAACGACAAACTCGTCACAAAGGAATACCGTTTCGTGAGTTAAACTCATGCCTGAAGATCTGCGCGACCAATCCGGAGTTAGGATCGATCGAGAAATAGTTGGCGCATTTTGTGTGGTAGGACAGGCTTCCAGCCTGTCCGTTTGCAGAAGACAGGCTTCCAGCCTGTCCGTTTGCAGAAGACAGGCTGGAAGCCTGTCCTACTTATTGATCGAGCGATCCCTACTTGTCTGAAAACTCGATCGTGTAAATGCGAGATTCAAAGCTTAATTCAAGCTGACGTTGGGCCGCATCAATCCGCAGCCAGAAATCATTGAGCGTGATGCCAACGTCGTCCTCATTGATCAGCTCCTTTCCCGTCCTGACATCGATCACCTTCGCACCGATGTGTATCCGGCGAATCCCGGAGTTTGGATCAGCCGGTCCGCTGCGGTTGAGCAGCACCATGATCGGAGAATTCGGAAGAATGACGCGATCCCTGGCGAAAGCGAGACGCATGAAGCGATGATCAATGGGCTCATCCCAGCGCAATGCCAGCGACTGGCCATCAACGCAGTACATTCGCCCATAAATGTGCATCGCCTCCATGATGGGATCCAGATCAACGGACGGGTCATCAACCGCTTCCGGGAGAACGATGTAATTTCCCAGCGACTGAACCAGCAGCAGGTCTCGTGGTTCCGGGACCGCAGTCACTTCCTGAGTGGTGAGCACAAGTCCCGTGTCGATCCGAACGAGGGACAACTCTCGTCCATCACCCAGCACCGCCACCACATCGTCAGTGACATTTGAAAAAACGGACTGAGCCGGAAAATCAATTGACCACAAGACCGCGTCCGTCATCAAATCGCGACATTCGAGCGTCGATTTGGATTTCCTGAGTTTGAACAGGACGCATGACTCACCATGCGTAACGATTCGCCACGGCAGTTCGTCATCGGGTTCCAGTTCAAAAAAGTCCATCACCGAAGAACCGACATTGCTGATCGCTTCGCCCCACCAGTCAGGCATTCGCGCGACCTGCAGTTGAGTCCCGTCAATCAGGCTGCGTTTTTCGATCTGCCGAGCCAATTCGGAAATTATGATCACGGCATCGTGAGTGGTCAGCAACACCGCGTCGCGAGCAATCCCTTCGAGCTGCCATAACGCCCGTCCCGTCACAGTGTCGTAAACCAGCAGACGGCGACCGGCGATCACGGCGACCGCAGTGGGCGTGACGGGGGCCACGGGATAATAGCCAGACAATTGTGGAGCAAACTGCGTGATGCGATCAGCCGCCTGCACATAGTCCCGATCGATGTCCGCGACGGGATCAGATTTGAGCAAATCGAGTTTCCTCGCCCAGAGCACTCGAGGCTCCAGTACCTGCCTGTTTCCATCCAGGCGATTAACCAGATGGCCAGTGTCCAGCGAATACAGCAAGCCGCGCAGGTTCAGCAGCAGCAAATGACCGCACGTTGTGAGATAAGAATCTGACGGCAGATGATAGTCCTGGTCGTCCTCCCCATTTGCGATGGGCAGGGTCCAGCGAATCACACCGTCGGCATCGTACGCCGCGATGTTCTGTTCCTTCATCAGAACCACAAATGACCAGCCTCGGAACTTGCCAGGGGAACCGTAGAACGGAATTAATTCATCAGGGATTTCATTGGGGAGCTTTCGTGGGGCCAGCAGCGTACGATGGTCAGACCGATCGATCTTTGCCGACATGCCCCAAGCGGAAACGGGTGCCTGAATCGCATCGGGATGTCCGTCGATCCATTTCTCCAGCGCCACTTTGGAAGCCACCGCTTCCGGAGTCACCAAGCGCAGACTGCTCAACGGACTATTGAAATCGGGCGTGGAAAATTCCGACCTCAGGGCATTGATCATCGTCAGATCGCCGGACGCCAGCCAGTCATCCAGCAGAGTCGTCAACGCGGTGCCGTCATCTGATCCTTCGCGGACGATCTGCAGACAGATTTGCTCTTTGATCAATCCGCGCTTCGCCTCATCAATGGCGGGATCGATTGACTTCAGCACGTGGAGCGCCAGATGTGGCATCCCGGCCGTCGTCAAATCCATTACAAACTGAATCTGACTGTCGGGATTCGTCGCGGATGTCAGTGACTGGACGGCGGCGGCCTGCAGTTGCTGCTGAATCGTCGTGCGATCCTGAGTCGTCCGTCGCCGCAAAGTGTCACGGATTCCGGCCACAAACGTCAATGAATTCAGACGCCGCAACGAACCGAGTGAGGCGGCTTCCGTCTGCCCTGCAATCAATTCCGGCAGCATGGCACTCAGAACGCCGGCTAGATCATCATCATCAACCGTTTCGTTCCCGCTCAATCCCTGAAGAGTCAGACGTGTCAATTCAGATGACAGTCGCTGAGATTTTCGATCCAATTTCGTTGGCAATACCGCTGCGTCTGTCAGACTCATGCCCAGCATCAGATGTAGTACCGATTCCAGTGGACGATCTTCGTCCGCTTGCTTGACGAGTTCTCGAATGCGGGCCACCATTCCGCGATTCCCCGCAAAATTTGTACGAAGACTTTCCATCAGGACGTCGATCAGCAATTCTCGAGCGGCCGCTGGGCTGGCTTCATGCTGCAAGCCTTCTTCAAGCAGCGAGATGGCTCCGGCGGGGTCGTCCTGCAGCAATCGTTCGGTGGCCTGAACCGTGGTATCCGGCGGTCCGTCGCCCATTGAATAGGCACGGAGCGAATCCAGATTCTGGGACAAAACCAAGCCGTCAATGATCAGGAGATTCCCCGGTGACGGGATTCCGCGAACCTGCCCTGTGGCTTCTTCCAGCGAACTCAGAATCCGCTGGGTGACCAGCCGCCGCCCTGTCTGAAGGTAGATCGTCACGATCGCCAGTTCAGAGGTTGGGATTTGCAACAACCTGCCGTCGGTTGTCGGCAGACCGCAGACGATGCCGTCTGAAATCAAACTGGTCCAGAGCGACTTGCCATCGACCAGGCGAAACGCCTGTACCACACGATTGCCGCACAGCACAACGTTGTCATCCGCAATCGCCGCGATACTGTGAAATTGACTCCGTGGCAGTTTCCAGCGTTCCTGTCCTGTCTGCAGATCCAGACAGAACAATTCATCGGAGTCGCGCGGCGTGACCAGCACATGATCTCCGACGATGCGCGGCAGTGAGTCCGTCCAGCGTGAATCCAGATCCACACGATCTGAATCCATTGAATTACGGGCTCCAAGCAAGACGCGCGCGTCACCTCCCAACTCCTGCTGACGAGTGTTGCTGGCGTATCGAAATATCCAGCGCACGGCGTTATCTTCCGCAGACACAGCCACGATACGTTCATCGCAAGTTGGACAGATCAATAATCCATGCGCATACGAAGGAACAAGACCGGCATGCCTGCGAACCGGATGTTCGCTGGAATTAAACTGTGGCAGAGTCAGCAGCTGTGATCGCACGACGCGGGGATTTGCGGGCATCGTGTCACTGGCGACAGGCTCCGCAATCTGCAGCAAAAAGATCCCCTCGCCGCTTTCCGCAAGAACATAAATTCGATTTCCCAGGACCAACGGCGCCCCC
>Ga0138256_10008676_pt1 | contig 10674 bp, 8 predicted proteins | sample KNB2016incub_MG_FD_105486 | JGI IMG/M metagenome (GOLD analysis project Ga0138256, IMG submission 105486) | Active sludge microbial communities from wastewater in Klosterneuburg, Austria - KNB2014incub_MG | ecosystem: Engineered > WWTP > Activated sludge > Unclassified | place: Austria... | reverse complement strand
GCCGGAATGTCGATCTCGATCCGGTCGCCCTCTTCCACCAGACCGATCAGGCCGCCGGACGCGGCTTCCGGGCTGACATGGCCGATGGACAGGCCGGATGTCCCGCCCGAAAAGCGCCCGTCGGTGATCAGCGCACAGGCTTTGCCCAGGCCCTTGGATTTCAGATAGCTGGTCGGATAGAGCATTTCCTGCATACCGGGTCCACCCTTCGGCCCCTCATAGCGGATGACCAGAACATCGCCTTCCTTGATGCGGTTCGACAAGATCGCCTCAACCGCCGCATTCTGGGACTCGAACACCCGCGCGGGACCGGCGAAGATCAGGATGGAATCGTCCACGCCAGCGGTTTTCACGATACAGCCTTCGGGCGCGAGATTGCCGGACAGAACCGCCAGCCCGCCATCTTTGGAAAACGGGGTCTTGGCCGAACGGATCACACCATTTTCCCGGTCGAGATCGAGCGCAGCCCAGCGACGGTCCTGGCTGAAGGCTGTCTGTGTCGGCACGCCACCCGGGGCGGCCATGAAGAAGTGCCGCACCGAATCCTGATTGGTGCGCGAAATGTCCCACTGGTCGATGGCCGCGCCGATCGTGCGGGCATGAACCGTCGGCACTTCGCGGTGCAAAAGCCCCGCGGCGTCCAGCTGGCCCAGGATCGCCATGATGCCGCCTGCGCGGTGGACATCCTCCATATGCACGTCCTGCTTGGCCGGTGCGACCTTGCACAGGACCGGCACCTTGCGCGACAGGGCGTCGATGTCGGCCATGGTGAAATCCACGCCCCCCTCATGCGCGGCGGCGAGGATATGCAGCACGGTATTCGTTGAGCCGCCCATGGCAATATCGAGCGCCATGGCATTTTCAAACGCCTGCTTGGTCGCGATGTTGCGCGGCAGGACGCTTTGGTCGTCCTGCTCGTAATGGCGTTTGGTCACATCGACGATCAGATGCCCCGCTTCGACGAACAGCCGCTTGCGGTCGGCGTGGGTGGCAAGCGTGGAGCCATTGCCGGGCAGTGAGAGGCCAAGCGCCTCGGTCAGGCAGTTCATCGAATTGGCGGTGAACATGCCCGAACAGGACCCACAGGTCGGGCAAGCCGCCTTTTCGATGGCCGCCACATCTTCATCCGACACATTCTCGTCAGCCGCGACCACCATCGCATCCACGAGGTCGAGCGCCATTTCCTTGCCCCTGAGGACAACCTTGCCCGCCTCCATCGGCCCGCCTGAGACAAACACGGCGGGAATGTTCAGCCGCATCGCGGCCATCAGCATGCCGGGGGTGATCTTGTCGCAGTTCGAAATGCAGACCATCGCATCGGCGCAATGGGCATTGACCATATATTCCACGCTATCGGCGATCAGTTCGCGCGAGGGTAGCGAATAGAGCATCCCGTCATGGCCCATCGCGATCCCGTCATCGACGGCAATGGTGTTGAATTCCTTGGCCACGCCACCCGCCGCCTCGACCTCGCGCGCCACAAGCTGGCCGAGGTCCTTCAGATGAACATGTCCCGGCACGAACTGGGTGAAGGAGTTGACGATGGCAATGATCGGCTTGCCGAAATCGCCGTCCTTCATACCAGTCGCCCGCCAAAGCCCGCGGGCACCGGCCATATTGCGGCCATGGGTCGAGGTGCGGGAACGATAGGCGGGCATGGGCGTGATCCTTGGCAAAAGCGGTTACAAGGGAAATGGCATCCCCTGCCCGGTTCGTCAAACCCCAAAGGAAAACTTCTGTGCCTCAGGCGGGGATAGCTGAACCACAATGAACAGCACAGAGGCCCATTCATCGTGGTTCTAGTCTCGCCTGGGGCCGTCCGTCTGTGCGCCATTGGTTCAAAAGACCAAATGGACGAAGCGGCAGAGCCCCCGCCCTTTACGCGGTCCGGGTGGGCAGGCTTGCCTCGAACCTGCGGAACAGCAGCACGATCAGACCGGCCAGCGCCATATAGACGACGGCAAGCAGCAGAAGCGGCTCATAGACGATGAACGTATCTTGGGTGACGCGCTTGGCGACGGAATAGATGTCGACGACAGTGATCGTGGCGACAAGCGGCGTTGCTTTCATCTGCAAGACCATCTCGCCACCGATCGTCGGCAACGCCCGGTGCAGCGCCTGCGGCAGCCAGATGCGGCGGAAGGCGGTGAAGCGGGGAACGCCCATAGCGCGGGCGGCTTCAAGCTGGCCATGGGCCACGCCTTTGAACGCGCCACGCATCACCTCGCCCTCATAACCCGCCACGCTGAGCGTGAGCGCCAGGACCGCATAGGGCCAGGCCTGACGCAGGATCGGCCAGAGCTCGCTTTCCCGGATCCAGGGAAATTGCGGAAAGAAGGAGCCAAGGCCGAAATAGAGCAGCCAAAGCTGCAAGAGAAGCGGCGTGCCGCGGATGACCGAACAAAAGCCCTTCGCGGGCGCCGACAGCCACCAGGGTCCGGCCGCCTGTGCGATCCCCAAACAGATCGCCAGCGCCATACCCAGCCCCATCGTCACGACAGTCAGCCAGGCCGTCATCCAGATGCCACGCACCATGAGCGGGGCATATTTCGGCAGCCAGCTCCAGTTCATCGTCAGCGCGCAGGTCAAGACGATGGCCACAGCAACGGCGAGCATCACCTTGCGGTGGAACGGTTTGAAAAGATCGCCCATCACCGCCCCCCAGACATGTTGCGCTGCCCGCGCCGGGCCCAGCGTTCAATCCGCGAGAAGATCAGCCCAGATGCAAGCGACAAGATCAGATAAAGCACGCCCGCCGCCATGAAGAAGGTGAAGAAGGCCTTCGTCGTCGCCGCAGCAAGCGAAGTGGCTTTGGTCAGTTCGATAAAGCCCACGACCGCCAGCAGGGCCGTGTCCTTGGTCACCGTCAGCCACAGGTTCGCAAGACCCGGAACCGCCGCCGACAGCATCAGCGGCAATGTGATGCGCCGTGCCAGCAGCGCAGGCGGCATTCCCATCGCGCGGGCCGCCTCGATCTGACCGGACGGCACCGAAAGAATTGCGCCGCGCAGAACCTCGGTCGAATAGGCGCCCTGCACTATTCCCAGAACCGCGATCCCGGCCGCAACACCGGAGAGTTGCACCGGATCATATCCAGCGGCGACCAGTACCTTGTTCACGGCGTCGGTGACGGCAAAGTAGAGGATCAGGATCAGCACCAGTTCGGGCACCGCGCGCACGAGTGTGGTGTAGACGCCGAGCAGATCCTTCACCACCGGACCGCCGTACAATTTGCCGAACGCCCCGAATACGCCGATCAAAAGACCCAGCGCATAGGCGCCGAGTGCAATCAGGATCGTGTTCCACAACCCCTGCACCAAGGTCGCCCCCCATCCGGGGGGCGACCAGGCCAGAAGGTCGAGTGTCGAGGTTGCCGCCGTGGCCGAGACCAGCGTAAGCACCTAGCCCTCAGCCGCCGTAGATGGAGGAGGCGAAGTAGTTCTTGCCGATCGCCTCGTAGGTGCCGTCTTCGAGGATCTTGGCGATACCGGCGTTGAACTTGGCTTTCAGATCATCTTCGCCCTTGCGCAGACCAACGCCCACGCCGGCGCCCAGGATTGCCGGATCATCCGCAACTGCGCCAACGACTTCGCAGCAGGCCTTGCCCGCGTCGGTGGCCATGAACGCGTCAATGGCAATGCTGTCGGCCTGGGAGGCGTCGATCCGGCCCGCGGCCAGATCCTGGAAGCCCTCATCAGTGGTCTGGTAGGTCTTGATCTCCGCCACTGACTCAGCGAAATGCGCCTGCGCATAAGACTCGTGCACGGTCGACACCTGCACGCCGATGATCTTGCCCGCCAGCCCTTCGGCGGTCGGCAGGATGCCCGCACCCTTGGTGGCGACAACCACGGTGGGCGTGTTGTAGTATTTGTCGGAGAAGTCGATCGTCTGCATCCGCTCTTCCGTGATCGACATCGACGCCATGATCGCGTCGATCTGACCGCCGGTCAGCGACGGGATGATACCTTCCCAAGCCACGGGCGTGATCGCGCATTCCATTTCCGCGGCCTTGCAGACTGCATTGATGATATCAACCTCCCAGCCCACCCAGTTTCCCGCCGCATCGGGCGACGCGAAGGGCGGATAAGGTTCGGCAGCAATGCCAACCTTGACCGGATCGGCGGACGCAGCACCGGCGAAAGCCAGCGCGACAAGCAAGACAGCGGCAGTTTTCTTCATTCTCTTCCTCACAAGTTGGACAGGATACCGGGTTAACCGACAGATTTCAGAAACTGTTTCAGCCGCTCCGACTTCGGGGCGCCGAACAGCTGGTCGGGCGGGCCTTCTTCTTCGATGAGCCCGTTGTAAAGATAGATGACATGGTTCGCGACTTCGCGGGCGAACTTCATCTCGTGCGTGACAAGGATCATGGTACGGCCTTCGTCGGCCAGACTGCGGATCACGTTCAGGACCTCGCCCACCAGTTCGGGGTCAAGCGCAGAAGTCGGCTCATCAAAGAGCATCGCGCTCGGTTCGACCGCGAGGGCGCGGGCGATTGCCGCGCGCTGCTGCTGACCGCCCGACATGAACGCAGGATAGACATCGGCTTTTTCAGCCAGCCCGACACGCTTCAGCAATGTCTGGGCGCGGGCAACGGCCTCAGCTTTCGGCACGCCAAGGACATGCACCGGCACTTCAATAAGGTTTTCGAGAACCGTCTTGTGGGTCCAGAGGTTGAAGCTTTGAAAGACCATCCCCAGACGCTGCCGCAGCCGTTCAAGCTGTTTGCGTTGGGCGGGCGACCCATCGGCGTTCATCGCCACTTCCTCGCCCCCGATCACCACTTTGCCGGAACTGGGCGTCTCAAGAAAGTTGATGCACCGCAACATCGTCGACTTGCCCGATCCCGAACCGCCGATGATCGCCACCACATCGCCTTCACAGGCTCTGAGCGACACGCCTTTCAGCACTTCGAGCGCGCCGAAGCTTTTGTGCAGGTTTTCGATACGGATCGCTTCTGGTCTTCCGACGGTCGCGGTATCTTTCACTCCTGGCTCCCCCCAGAAATTCATGTTGCAATCAAACCCGCATTCAAACAATTATGCAAGTGTATAATTTCTGGATGATATGACTGATCGGCGAAAATTCCGGCGTGAAGGCGAAGAAAGGCGGCGCGATCAACTGATTACCGCCGCTTTGGAGGCTATTGCCGAAACCGGGCCCGAAGGCGCAACCGTGCGTGTCATCGCCGCGCGTGCCGGCGTGACGCAGGGTTTGATTCGACATTATTTCAATGGCAAGGAAGAGCTCACGCGCGCGGCCTATCAGGCGCTGATGTCACGGCTGACCGATCAAAACGAAGCCGTCCTGAGCGATGTCGGGACCGATCCCCATGTCCGCCTGACGGCCTTTGTCGCGGCGGCGCTGCGTCCGCCCGTGATGGATGCCACCGCGCTGGCGTTATGGGCCGGTTTCATCAACCTCGTCCGGCTGGAGCCGGAAATGGCCACCATTCACGAAGCTTATTACCTCGACTATCGCCAGCGGGTCGAACGTCTCATTCAGGCCCTGCCCGGCTCGCGGAGCGCCGCCGAACTGCGTCGCCAGGGCATCGCCTGCACCGCGATCATCGACGGGCTATGGCTGGAAGGGTCTGCCTACAGCGACGGCTTTCAGGGTGATGAACTGGCCGAAATCGGTGTGCGGTCGGTGGGGGCGCTGCTCGGCATCGACCTTTGTCCCTATCTGACGGCACCCCAGACCGATGCGGATTGGGGGAACGCCCCACACAATACAATGACGAAGAAGGAACCCGCAGCATGAGATATGCCCCCGTCACCGATCGCCTGAAGGGTCTGGGAAGTGCCAAATGGGAAATCCATGCCAAGGCACGGCGCCTGAAGGCCGCTGGCGAAAGCATCATAGAACTGACGATCGGCGAGCCTGACGTGCCGACGCCTGAACCGCTGATGGAGGCTGTGACCCAGTCGATGCGGCTGGGCCGGACCGGCTATTCCAACGGGCGCGGCGAACCGGCGCTGCTTGATGCGCTGGCCGCGCGCTACAGCGAGCGGCGCGGACGGCCCTTCGCCCGCGAAAACATCATCTGCCTGCCCGGCACCCAGACCTCGCTCTATGCGGTGCTGATGACTCTGGTCGCGAGCGGAGACGAGGTGATCGTCGGCAATCCGATGTATGCCACCTACGAAGGGCTGATCGCAGCCACCGGCGCGGTGGCGGTCCCGGTGCCGCTCAGGCCGGAGCGGGGCTTCCGTCTGGATGCGGCCGATATTGCCGGTGCTATCACGCCTCGCACGCGGATCATCTTCCTCAACAGCCCACACAACCCGACCGGGGCGATCCTGACGCGCGACGACATAACCGCCATCGGCGCGTTGGCCCAACGCCACGACCTGTGGATCCTCTGCGATGAAGTCTATGAGGATCTGGTTTTCGCCAACCGCCAGTTCATCTCGCCCCTGTCGTTGCCAGAACTGGCGGATCGGGTTGTCGTGACCTCCTCCATCTCCAAATCACATTCCGCGCCGGGGTTCCGTTCGGGCTGGTGCGTGGGGCCGGCGGAGTTCACCGAACGCCTTCTGCCCCTGTCGGAAACGATGCTGTTCGGCAGCCAGCCCTTCATCGCCGACATGACGGCGGCAGCGGTCAGCACGCCGTCGCCGGTCGCGGCGGGTATGTGCGAGCGGTTCGAAAGGCGCGCCGGTCTGATCGCCGCGCATCTGCATGGGTTTGAAGGGCTGCGGGTTCACCGGCCCGACGCAGGCATGTTCGCGCTCGTGGATGTACGGGCCACGGGACTTTCCGGCAGGGACTTCGCCCTGTCGCTTCTGGAGCGGGAAAAGGTTGCCGTCATGCCGGGCGAAAGTTTCGGCTCGGCGCTCAGCGGGTGGCTGCGGCTGGCGCTGACCCAGCCCGACGACACAATAACCGAGGCCTGCGGCCGGATCGCCGCCCACGCCCGCCGCTTGAAGGAGGCCGCGTGATGGCATCGGTTGGAGAGCGTCTTGTCGAAGGTTTGCGCGCTCGTGGGGTTGAGGTCGTCTTCGGCATTCCCGGCGTCCATACGATCGAACTTTACCGGGGTCTGGCCGGTTCGGGCATCCGCCATGTGACCGCGCGCCACGAAGGCGGCGCGGCCTTCATGGCCGATGGTTACGCCCGCGCCAGCGGAAAGCCAGGGGTTGCGTTCGTGATCACCGGGCCGGGGCTGACCAACGCGCTGACCGCGATGGGGCAATCGCGCGAGGATTCCGTGCCTGTCCTCGTCATCTCGGGCGTCAATCGGCGGGCGAGCCTTGGTCAGGGATATGGCCTCTTGCACGAATTGCCCGATCAAGGTGGCATGGTGCGCACTGTCTGCCCCAGCTTTCAGGTCACGTCGCCCGAAATGCTGGAACCCGTGCTGAACAAGGCGTTCAATGCCCTGACCGCGGGTCGGCCCGGCCCGGTGCATATCGAAATCCCGACCGATGTCATGCCGTTGCCCTGCCCGGCCCTCTCAGCCGCACCCGCGCCCCTGCCCCCGCGCGCGCCGGGTCTGGCCGAACTGACCGAGGCGACCGCCCTTCTGAACCGCGCCCAGCGCCCGCTGATCCTTGCGGGCGGAGGGGCGCGCGGCGCGGGGGCAGCCCTGCGCGCACTGGCCGAAAAGCTCGATGCGCCGGTGGTCCAGACGGTGAATGCGCGCGGGCTGATGTGGGCCCATCCGCTCAGCGTTCCTGCCAGCCCAAGCCTAGGCGCGGTGCGCGATCTGATTGCAGGCGCAGACCGGATTCTGGCGGTGGGCACGGAACTGGGCCTGACCGACTATGACATGTATGCGACCGACACCCTGCCCGATCTGTCGGCCATGATCCGGGTGGACGTTTGCGCCGAACAGCTTGCCCGCCACCCCGCGGACATACGGATTCTGGCGGATGCTGGCGAACTGCTGGCGGGTCTTTTGCCGTTGGTCACGCCAAAGCGCGCGGATGGCGCGGCCCGTGCCGCCGCCTGTATCAGGCAGGCACGCGCTGACCTTGCAGGCCTCGCGCCCAAACTGCCCGACCAGCTTGCCATGGTCGAAGCCATGCGCGACGCCATGCCCGGCGCGCTGATCGTCGGCGACAGCACCCAGCCTGTCTATGCCGCGAACCTTGTCTATGATCATGACCGCCCCGGTGGCTGGTTCAATGCCGCGACCGGCTTCGGCTCGCTCGGCTTCGCGCCGGGTGCGGCGGTTGGCGCGGCTCTGGCACAACCGGATGCTCCGGTCATCTGCCTCGTGGGCGATGGAGGCCTTCAGTTCAGTCCCGGGGAATTGCGCACGGCGGTCGATGAAAAGCTGCCCATCACCTTTGTCGTCTGGAACAGCGCCAGCTATCAGGAGATTGCCGAAGCGATGGAGGGCGTGCAGATCCACGTGATCGGCTGTCATCCGTCCCCCCTGAAGATGGAACCGTTCGCCGCCGCGTGTGACCTGCCCTTCCAGTCAGTCCCATGCGATCCGCAGGCATTGTCGGTGGCCTTGCGGAAACCGGCGACGGGGCCAAGGATGATCGAAGTCCGGGCTTTCTGAGCCATAGTCCCAAGCCCGAAAAGTTTACTTTGGACGCGGACCCTATCGCGCATAAGCTTTGCTGTGAACAACGGCGAGGTGATCATGTCGCATCCCTACAGCTACCCGCTTCTCATCGGTCAGATCCTGCAGGCCCCGCTCCACAGCACCAACCGGATCGTGCATGGCGAACATGATCTGAGCTACCGCGATCTGGCCGCGCGGGTGGCGCGGGCCGGGGCGGTCTATCATGCGCTGGGGCTGGGGCACGGGTCCGTCATCGCCGTGATGGACTGGGACAGTCACCGCTATCTGGAAAGCTTCTTCGCCATCCCCATGCTCGGCGCCACATTGCATACGGTCAATGTGCGCCTGTCGCCCGAACAGATCCTTTATACGATCAACCATGCGCAGGATGACGCGATCCTTGTGCATGAGGATTTCCTGCCACTCCTCTTGCCGCTTCTGCCGCGGATCGAGCGACCGGTGAAGCTGGTCCTGCTGTCAGACCGCACCGCGCCGCCGATCCCCGAAGGGTTCGCGGGCGAATATGAGGCTTTGATTGCCGCGGCGAGCGAGGATTTCAGATTCGAGGAGTTCGACGAAAATACCCGTGCCACGCTTTTCTATACGACCGGCACCACTGGCGATCCCAGAGGCGTCAGCTATTCGCACCGCCAGTTGGTCCTGCACACGCTTGGTGTCATGGCCGGGCTTGGGCCGGTGCCTGGTAATGGCGGAGTGCATCGCCGCGATATCTATATGCCGCTGACGCCGCTCTTTCATGTGCATGCCTGGGGCTTTCCCTATGTTGCGACGATGCTGGGCCTGAAACAGGTCTATCCAGGGCGCTATGAACCGGTAAAGCTGCTCGCGCTCATCCAGCACCACGGCGTGACCTTCTCGCATTGCGTGCCGACGATCCTTGCAATGCTGCTGGCAGTGCCAGAGGAAACGCCAACCGACCTGTCGCGCTGGAAGGTCATCATCGGCGGGGCCGCCCTGCCCGAGGGGATGACGGCGGCAGAATACGCGCATCGCGGGGCCTATCCCTTGCTGGTGACCGCCCTGCTGGCGGGCGGCTTTGCGCTGGCCGCCCGGCCCTTTGCGGCCGAGGATCGGCGGCTGCGGATGCTTTTGCTGCTGTGGCTGGCGCAGAACGTGGCGCTGACCATCTCGGCCCTGTTGCGGCTGGAGTTGTATGTCGAGGCGTTCGGGCTGACCTATCTGCGGCTGCATTCGGCGATCTGGATGGGGCTGGTCGCGGCGGGGCTGGGGCTGACTGGCTGGCAGGTCTGGCGCGGGTTGCCGAACGGCTGGCTGCTGCTGAGGACGGTGGGTTTGGGGGTTGGCGTGCTTTACGCCGCCTGTTTCGTGAACTTCGCGGCGATCATTGCGGCGGAGAACCTGAAGCGGCCGACCTATGACGCGGGCTATGTCTGCAGCCTCGGTCCGACGGCGATGGGGGCGATCCAAGCCTCGGGGCGTGACGTGGTGGTGCAATTTCCTGATGGCGTAGGTTCGGTGTGGTGCGCCCTCTCTCCACCCCAGATCGACGGCTGGCGCGATTGGGGCTTTCGCGACTGGCGGGTGCGTCGTTATCTGGATGCGGTGGCGGAGGGCGTGCATGAAGATCCTCGTGGTGGATGACGACCCGAACCTGCGCGGGCTGGTGGGCCTGGCGCTGGAGCGCGCGGGGTTCACGGTGGTGACGGCGGCTGACGGGCAAGTCGCCCTGATGCAGGCCGCGCGGGAGGCGCCCGACCTGATCATCCTGGACCAGGGCCTGCCCGAGGTTGACGGGCTGGAAGTCTGCCGCCGGATCCGGGCGCGGTCCGAGGTGCCGATCATCTTTCTGACCGCCCGGGATGACGAGTTGGACCGGATCATCGGGCTGGAACTGGGCGCGGACGACTATGTGACCAAGCCGTTTTCCCCGCGTGAGCTGGTGGCGCGCGTCAAGGCAATCCTGAAGCGGATCAATGGCTTGACCGGTACGGCCCTGCGCCACGGTGCGCTGGTGCTGGACGCGGGACGACATTCATGCGCGGTTGGCGAGACCAAGGTTGCGCTGACCGCGACCGAGATGGCAATCCTGCGCGCGCTGATGCTGGTGCCGGAGCGGGTGACGGGACGGGTGCAGCTGGTGTACGCGGTCTGGGGGGCGGGCAGCCCGG
>Ga0138256_10008675_pt1 | contig 10674 bp, 6 predicted proteins | sample KNB2016incub_MG_FD_105486 | JGI IMG/M metagenome (GOLD analysis project Ga0138256, IMG submission 105486) | Active sludge microbial communities from wastewater in Klosterneuburg, Austria - KNB2014incub_MG | ecosystem: Engineered > WWTP > Activated sludge > Unclassified | place: Austria... | reverse complement strand
GCCTCTTCAGCTGGCTGTTCCAGAAGTCTGATAGATCTAAGTCGGTCCAGAGCGTGGAGACCTCTTCGCTCACATTCAGGAGGTGCGCTCGCTCGCTGGGCGCAGACTGAGAGGAATTCACCGAATAATCCGTATTGGCTGCCAATTGTACTCCGTGAGGAGCAGCCAACGCATTCTGCAACTCTTTTAGTTCCTGCTCAATCGCTTCCGGCAATGCGTCTTCTTCACAAGGCAGGTAACCTGCCACCAGGTCTTGCAGAGCCCGATTGAACTTTCGAATCGCTGTTTGAAGGAAGTTAGCCGCTTGCTTCGGACTTGGGGCCAGTCCCTTTGAACACAGATCTACATAGCTCAGAGCAGGTTTTCCGGTTTCAATCGGTTGCAGGATTCGTTCGCTGAAAACTCTCCAGATGTTAACTTGATCTCGCAGATAACATTCCTGCTGAACAACATTGCAGGCCTGATTCAGCAATTGATTGGCCCAGGTTCGATCTTCCCGCATATCTTCGGCGGGGTCGTCCATGGTTCTTTCCCCTACGACGTCAGGGTAATCCATCTGAACAACAGGCAGCTTTCTGCGGCGACAATGGTCAATGTAGAAATTGTACAGAGCTCGTCGGATATAATTCCGAAATCGCAGATGAGGCTCATTTCGTCGAGCCACGAGAAACTGACCGGCGACATTCTGTTCCGGTGACCGTATCAATAATCGCGTCAGAAGGAATTCCTGAACAATCTCCGCAGCATCATCGGCAGTGATTCCGTACTTCCTGATAAGACAGCTACTGAGTTGTTGTCCGTAGTTGGTGATCAACTGCTGGAGTTTTTCGTCTCGTCTTTCCGGCGTCAGCCCGGCTACCCCTTCCAACATGGAATGGACTGTCGAGTAAAACGGTTGATCGCCTTCGGATATCGGCATAGTGAAAGTCTCCGTCATTGGAATACATAATCGCCCTGCCAGAGAAACGAACAGTCCCAGGCGAGTCTGCGCCGCGAACTGGAATTCTTCGGATTTTTCGGCCAGATGCAATTTCGATCGCAATACCTCACTATTTTTGAGGAAAACTGGCCTGCGGGTAGGCGGGCAGGCCGGCAAGTCAGCTTGCCGGATTGCCTGCTTTTTTGATCAAGTATCCCCCTTCACTTTGTGCTTGATAATGTCCTTTATCATGCGCTATAGAGAGGCATGGGAATTGGCCCTGAAATTCAAAACCGCATGGAGGACATCAGTAATATGAAGCAAAATGACATCGCCTTTCTTGGATTGAGTGTGAAGTTTCCGGCGTTGATCGACGCACCGGGAGTCTCACCGTGGAATCCGAATCAACTTGACATCTGGGCGGCTGAATCAGCGGATGATTCCAACGCTGTGCATTCGGCTAGGTTCTTGCTGAATCTCTGGATGCCCGCCCGTGAATGGCAGTGTGGACGATTCGACATGAACGAAGCGATCCAGACATGGGACCGGAGTCATCGGCGCGCATTTCTGGACTGGGCAGCTCGTGAAACGAATGTCACCTGATTCTGCGTGAACGAAATCCCGTTGGCGACTACAGTGAATTCTGTTGAGCAGCACCTGTCGGTCCCGAATGATTTTCAGTCGTTGCCAGCAATTATCGAGCAAGCTGGCCATAACGCTCGATTTGCGTTCGAAGAGTTCTTCCATGCAAAGATCCGGAATGCACACACGCGCCGAGCGTACCGGCGAGCTGTGCTCAATTTTCTGGAATGGTGTGAACGGCGGAATCGTCAACTGCAGCAAGTGTCTCCGGCCGACGTGGGGATTTATCTGGATGAATTGTCGCTTTGCATCGCCAGCAAGAAGCAGGTGTTGGCTGGCCTGCGGCACTTCTTTGACGGCATGGTAACTCGCCATGCGATCTCTCTGAACCCTGCCCTGTCAGTACGTGGTGAACGCTATCAGGTGGTCGAAGGCAAGACACCCGAGATCACGATTAAACAGGCTCGAACACTTCTGGCTTCCATCGACACAGAAACTGTTGTCGGTTTCCGCGACAAAGCCATCATTTCAATTCTGGTATACACTGCTTCCCGCATCGGAGCCGTCGCAACGTTGAAGGTCAAAGATCTGTACGACGTTGGTGATCAGTATTGCCTGCACTTCATCGACAAGGGCGGCAAGTCGCGCGAAATCCCTGTCCGTCACGACCTGCAACAATTGTTGCGAAGTTATCTGCGGGCAACCGGTCTACATCTGGGCGACCAGTCTGATCGCTCACTTTTCCTGACATCAATTCGACGCACAGGTATTCTCAGTAACCGCTCAATGACAGCCGGAGACATGAGTCGCATGATCAAGCGGCGCATGAAATTCTGCGGCCTTCCAGCACGACTGTCACCCCATTCCTTCAGGGTTGCAACGATAACAAATCTTCTGGATCAGGGCCTACCACTGGAAGATATTCAAAACTTAGCAGGCCATGCGGATCCACGAACGACTCGCCTTTATGATCGTCGTCAGAAGGGCATCACCCGGAATATTGTTGAGCGAATCTCGATCTGACTGCTACGGCATTTGCGCGGAGACTCTTGCGGTAGTCGATGCCGGAAAAGCAGATACGCTGCGGTCACAGAATAGACGTTCTGCATCCCGAATTTGAATCCGTCAGTGTGCAGTCGTGTCTAAATCCCAGATGAGATTTGTTACGTCAAAGAGCAATCATCCGTCGCAAGTCGAATGCCATTTGTAAAATCCTCGCCACGATCCTGTGAATCTGGTCGGCGACGTCGGATATAACACGGTGTTCGACGTAACAAACGGCTCGGTTGCTGATCTGATTCTGGGACGCAAGGAACATCTCTGGCTTCAGGCTTGTTGGTCAGCCGCACAAAAGCAACTGTCGCGCGATTAATTTGGGTGTTTGCACCTCGGAAAGCACTTCTGCATCGAAAAAATGCATGAATGAGAGTGCAGCGTCTCAAAAGGAAATAAAAAAGCAGTTAGGACGCCAGTTCCAGTAACGAGTGATGAGGGGTCAGAAAGACAAGTAAGCGGATTGCCCCTTCATTTGGTGAGATTCCGCCGTATATGTCCCAGCACGATACTCGACGGAGTGCAGTCAGACGACAGAACTCTCTACTTTTGTTCTTGGAAGCCGCAATCAATCAACGCGGGCCGTAGTTCTTCGATCGAGTTAACTGGGACCCCCAGCCAAAGAAGATTCCGGGCCCGCGTGATTGCAACGTACCCGATACGCCCCACTTCGGTATTGATCCCAGCCAAGAGTGCAGAAGCGTGTTCCTTTGTGGCCAGATAGAGAACCGCATCCAGGCTTTCACCTTTTACTTGATGCACTGTCGCGATCTTGATGCGTGCTTTCTGAATATGGTTGGGGCCGACATTTTGGATTAACGGCGCATTTGGCAGCCCCGTTTTTTTTAGCTTGTTTCCCAATCTTTCTACCGGCTTCAAATCACACTTCTGCTGGATTTCCGCCATCAATGATTTGACTCTCGCAAGTAGTTTTGGGTGCCATTCCAAATCTGCCGTTTGCGAGGCCATCGGTAATCCTGTATCAGCATTGCGAGTGAAGCCCCATATGATCCGCCGCAATGGCTTGACTTCGGGAAAGCAAGCGGGCTGTGTGAGCATCGCCAACAAGCTCTGCGGCGGTTGTTCCAATAGTCCAATGATGCAAGCCGCAACGGACTTGAATGCCTCCAGGTAGTCACCCAACTTATCCCTAAGAATCGCTGCCTGGGCAAAGCGTTTGACCAGTCCCTGGCCGACCACGCTATCAGTTCCTCCTAATCTATCCGCGAAGTCGCGACCGCGACAGAGTACCGCAGAGCGCTCCAGACTCAGGCCGGCAGCCAGTACTGCTTCCTGAAATTCATCGATAATTTGTTCGACCTCAATTTTCTTGTAGGTAACAATAAACGCACCATGAGACGTTTCCGGCGCTGGACGATCTGCCGTGTCGCCGCGACCCGATAACTTGTTGGCAATTCCCAATATTGTTGGAACAGACCGGTAATTGCAGGTCAGCCCGTAGTGATTTACATCTGGCTGTTGGGCGTACTCCGATAGAAAGCTCCCATCCGCACCGGCGAATTCATAAATGCTCTGATGAGGATCCCCGATTAACGAGACTTGTGATCCCCCATCAACGAGATGCTCAAGGATCGCCTGATGAAAGGTGCCGATGTCCTGAGATTCATCAATCAGGATATGCGGATAACGACGCGCAAGTGCTCGTAGGATTACAGGTTGCTCCTTTAAAACACGTAAGCACCAATACCGGCCGAGACTGTGAGTGTATGCACCCGTTTTGCCCAGCCTATCGACGACTCTCATGGCCTCTACAGAATCCAGGTCGATACGTTGGTTGTTATTCGTACAGTAGAAATTGACGCTATTTTCCCGAACGCCGATTTGCATGTTTGTGATGCAAACGGGAAATTTTCCGGGCCAGATTTTGAAACTGCCCAAAAAAGACTTTCTCCCTGTCACGAGAAAAGCTGCTTTTGACGCACACATCGTGCGGTGCGCGTGAGGACGCAGGACGTTGCCAGTAATGAATCCATCCATAGTGTCGATTTCGATGCGATCGCGTCCGACACTCTTGGCCATGTGCTGAGTTAGCATTCGGTAGTTCTTACGAAATGTCTCAACTGCGACATTGGAAAACGATAACAGCGCGACACGACCACGATGATTACCCAGTCGCTTGCGGATCTCAACAAGTCGATGAACGGCAGTGGCGGTCTTCCCACTTCCTGCGCAGGCAAGTACCGACATGGGTTCCAGAGGCGCTTCGATGATCGCACGTTGCTCATCGGACAGTTTGATCATGGCTTCACCGCAATTGGTGCACAGACATGCTTGATTGCATTCACGATATAGTTGGGCACTTTGCAATCGGCACCGTCCGATATCAACTGCGCCAGCACCTGAGCGAATCGCCCCTTTTGAACATTACTTTCCGGACGTTCAAACATGCCGCTGAACAGAGCGCGTGCCTTTGCTGCATCGCCAACTGCGGCCTTGACTTTACCTTCAACGGCAAGGCCAATTCTAGGATGAAGGTCTTTCAGTGCACTCAGCATTATCGTGCGGTTTTCTTCATGCAACGCGAGGTCGTATTCAAGTGTTTTCAGTCCATAAAAGACATTGACGAAGGCATCCTCGCTCTTCTTCATCTTGGCCGTATTGTCTGATACCTTAACAATGTCACCGATGGCCGGATAAATCGCCTGTGGATCTCTGCCGACGGCGGGCTCGTCCACTGGATCAGCGTCGGTAAGCAATGCCACCGGAATTTTGAGAGCCTTTGCGCCGAATAGTGGAAGGAATGAGTCGAAATTCAGCCCTTCCACACTGATCAGACTCACGCCATGCTCACGCAGCTTGAACCCTGCTTTCTGCGCCAAGACACTCACCAGCATCAGTTCGGCGGCACCTTCGACAAAGATGATGCGACGAGCGAAAAACAGTTCCGCCCGCGTGACATCAAGATAGCGTTCTAACTTTTCACGTTTCCCTTTCTCAAACGTGATTGTTCTCGGAGAGAAGGTCTCAACGTTTGTCCCAGTATCCACCAAGCAGGTCAGACTATCGAGGTCGGCAATACTGGCAAAATTGGGTGAATGGCTGGTTACGAAAAGCTGCACCGGTTTCTCTCCTTCGACGGCCTTGATCGTCTCCAGATAACTAAGCAGAACAGCCTGAAGTTGTGGATGCAGGTGCGCTTCGGGTTCCTCAATTATTAGCCCGCGGTAGTTGGCCTCTGGGTTTTTTGTAAGCTCACTCAGCACTACAGCCATAAAGATCAGATTGTTGAATCCGAGACCGTTCTGTTCGATTTCAAACGTATCGACTATCAAAGAAATGCGTGCAGCTAGACGCTGAACATCGGTGCCACTTAAACCCAACTCCAGTGACTGAGCCAATTGAGGGCCAAGCATGCTGCTATGGCGTGCTTTGATCGCATCATCAGCGCTAATGATTGGTTTCTGTTTCTTAAGCTCATCGTCCAGAGTCTTCAAAGCTGCGTTAATTCCATCACGGCCAAGATCATCTGCTAGCAAATGAAACAATCTCGCGAGCTGACTTGTCCGACTTGGCCGAAGGCTTTGAGAGGCATCGCGGAGTGGTTGCAAGTAGACTCCACGCAAGTTCTCCATCATGTCTGACGTAAGTCCAAGCTCCTCATGTTCTCCGCACCATCGTTTCGCTCGAAGACGCCCCGCCTTGTCTGCGTCAGAGTAACGGATCGTGATGTGTACCGCCATTTCTCCGTGCGCATCCTCCTTCAATGCTGCCATGAAGTCCGCTTCGTCGTCGGCATCGAGCCCTGTGAAGATGTAGTGAAAAGTGATGTCGCCACTTGGCTTGCCGCCTTTGGGGCAATGGATGTCAACCGTTTCAAGGCGAGGAAAAGGCTCATCATGTCCTGCAAGCAGGGACCGCAATGCATCAATTACTGCCGTTTTGCCCGCGTTATTTGCGCCAACCAAGACATTTAGGCCGGGCTGGAAACAAATCTCAGCTCTCGCGAGTTTCCGAAAGTTCAAAATATTCAACTGGGCCAGGTGCATGCAGTATTCGCCTTCGATTCTCAGGTGGATTACTCAACTCGAATTGCTTCGGTTACCAGCGGCTTCGCCGATATTATCAGCGAAATTGAGTATACTTACTCCCCCTTGTCCTTAAAAAAGTCTAACCTCGAAAACCAACCGCATTCCGTGGTCTCGCTAGCCTTCACGAGAGCTCTCACATCCGATATCGCCTCATCGGTGATTTGAAGCCGTTTAGTAGCCAGTGCCAAAAGGAATTCATACAACACGGCACCATCTTTTACCTGTACTGCTCTTCGCAGCAGGTACAAGATACTCCTGCTGTGGGATGGATGGTCGGAGTAATCCAGTTCGACTGGAAAGGCTGCACGGAGAATGCTTACCTGAATCAGAGTATCGTTGTAACGAAAGAAGTTCTCCGGATCCATGAGCACTCTGCGATTCGGCAGCTGAGCGAATCGGTCATCATCTGATAGCTTTGCATTCGTCCGGGCGTCTTCGAACAGGAACGCGAATGTCGTGAACATTAGCAGAGAAGGCCGCTGGTCATCAGGATAGCTTATCCCGTCCCAATACTTGAATCCCTTGGTGAGAGTAAGATCAGCGACCCGATAAAACAATGTCAAATCGGTCAGCCTACCCTCATTAAGTCTTTGTCGCCTGTCCTGCAGAGCCTCCACCGCCTCTAACTTCTCATCCTTCAGCAACTCCTTCTCAGATTGCCAGCTCAGGGCCAGTGTCTTCGGCAAACCGAATGCTACATTGCAGAAGCTAATCACCTTATAACCATCAACTTCAAGGTTCTTTCGAACACGTTCAAAAGCCTCGAGAGACTCTGGAGTGCCAACTCCCGTAAAGTAAACCACATTTCGTAGCTCAGGATGCTTTCTCAGATCGCGGCTGACTTCAAGTAGTTCGCTCCCAGTGCTGAATGTCGGACAGATGACGATAGCCGAACCGTCTATTCGCATCGCGGGGGCGTGTAACTCTTCTGGAGTTAAAAGTAACGGCATCTTTGGCTCAAAGATGTTAAGCAGTGGCGTTACCTGAGCTTCATTGACATGCATCATCACCACGTGAGAAGTGCTCACCGGTGCAAACTTCTCTATTTGCAGTCGAAGCCATTGACTGAACACCGCATGTCCGAACAGTTTGCCTCTATCGACGGCAATCGGAAGCGTGCCGCTATCCGTACTCTCAAATGCAGTGAAAACATCCCTCAGCTGATAAAGTTCTTTCAGCTTCAAGTGAGTGAGGCATCGACCGTGCGTGAGCCGCTTGAACACAATGGATTTCGGCGTATCGACATCAACTGTAAATTTCTCCCCCGACAGGCGAATTGATGGTAGGTGTTCAATATGAGACTGAGCGATGGGATGTCTCAGATGCGCCAAGACTTTCGGCTCGATCTTGCGAAGAGCCTTGTTTTGAGTGACGGGATCGATGTCAAGAATCGTGACAACTCGTTCGATATCCTTCCATCGAGTATGTTTCTGTATCTTTTGAAGTAGATCGTGGGATGTCGTTGCCGAAATGGCCATCAATGAATTTGCCACGTCTGCATGCTTGAGTACTTCCTTATAGCGGGTGTAGGACGAGTATGAAACGGTGATTGGACCAACGCCATTCGTCCCAAATCGCATCCGAGTGGCCAACGACGTCAGTCCATATAGGTCGATGGTGTCGACGTAGATTACCTTGACACCATCATGAAACAGTCGTCCCCATTTCCGGATTAGCAACAGAGCAAGGAATGACATCTCTGCGTGACGAATAAACAGATTTGATGCTTGGATAAAGAATGCCTCTCGCTTTCCGGACGGCTTCATGAAGCACTTTCCCGGCGGAGGTAGTTGAATAGGCTGACGAAGTCGAATTATCTCCAAAACTCCCTCGGCGAGGAAAGTCTCTGTCGTCGACTCCAAACCCGAAACATTGCCAATTGCGTCAAATCCATGAGTCGACACTCTGCAGTGAAATCGAGAGTCGAGCTGTTCAATAACTTCGGGCAGATCCGAATCGGACAGGGTGTCATTGTGGAAGAAGATCGCAATCTGATCCGGAATGTGAGTCAAAGAGACTCTGTCAATGAAGTCCTTAAACTCAACTAACGAGAAATCTCCGTATGCTACGAAGATGAACAACGTCAGATCGACTTCGAAAAAGAAAATGTTGTGGGGTGAGCTCATGTATGCGGCACACAAGGAATAATGATTGTCACGGCGGTTCCACAGGCTTGCTCAAGTGCTTGCTTAGTCCAAAGCGAGAGTGCACGTTGATCCTGAGGGGTACGGTTATGAAATGTCTGGAAAAGGCAAATCCGCCCGGTACGAAGGCGAATAAATCCCTTGAGTTCGCAAAGGGCCTTCCAAACGTTGTCAAGCCCCTCTCCGCGGCTCTTTGACTGCTTTGAGCTGACGCCGCGTTTGAAACATTCAGCTGTGGCAGCAATTTCCTCTTGAAGCGATAAGTCCGAGAGTTTTTTTCCTGTAAGCTTCTGAGCAAAGCCTACACCTCCATCAACAATTGACAGTTCGAGGAATCGCTGAGCGTCACTCTTATGTTCGCTAAATTGCTGGCTGCAGAATCTAAGGTAGTCATTGAATTGCGGATTCTCTGATTGCATTTGACTCAAGTGTTCATGATCTGCTAGTACAGAATGACTCCGAATCATGAATGCTCTCAGATTAGGATGAATGAGCAGTCCATCTGGGGTTTGATATGCGTGATCATTTGTGTTCTGAAACAGCTCAAAAATCAGGTACGCCAACGAATCAAGCGCACCTGGCCGAAGCTTCAAGAAGTCGGAATAGACGGCAATCTTCTGGATGGCGGACTTGACTAGAAACGTGAAGTCTGTGCGACTTAGCAAGTCATCCCTAGAAGCGTTGTGGTAGAGCGAATTCAGAAATTCGAAGCGACTTCCATGCAAACAAATAAACTGAGCCGCAACTTGGCCACTGTTCTGTGGGTAGGTAGTGCTGATTTCGTCGGTGGAATGAATGTCTGCATCATTCATTGCCTTCAATAGCTTCAAGCAATAGCGAGCGTACTCGTCTTTCGGAATGGGAGTTCCTTGAGCGGTAACAAGGCTCTTGATCAGGTACAGAGCTGCAACTCCATAAAGTCTCCTACCCCAGTCAGACAATTGTGCTGCCCGACCTTGGTCATCGTTGTCTTCGATATACGATTTGATTTCCGGTACTGCATGAGCACGAGCCCAAGTCAACAAGAGTTGTATGATCGTGACGTCGATTCCCCATCTGCCAACTTGACTAAACTTTGTTGGCAGACGAATTTGACGTTCCGACTTCACTGCGGCAAGAACGTCTTCGAAGTCATCGAAGTTGAAAGATTTTTTAAGGATGAGCATACGTTTATCGCGTCAGTTGTGATTTGATTCTCGGCTTGAAGCGTTTGTGTGGCGTTCACATGTAGCAGTGATGGCATCAAGGCTTATATCAGTCTTTCTCCACAACGATGGATAGGAGATCCTGTATTCTGCTACTCCCATGCATTCGTTCTAAATCCCAATGCGGTTGCATTTTCTGTCACAGCGCGTTTGATATTGTCGGAGGCTCCGGAGGGAAACTCCGCGTTAATTTCCACGGTGATGTTAATTGTGGCGTTGGGGTCGCTGGCGAGGAGGGAGATGATCTCGTCGGCGACTGTGATCAGACGCATCTTGGCAGTTGACGCGTTGATCGCGATTGAGCCATGGAACGACTTTGGTTTTTCGGCAGCCGGAGGAAGCGTAACGCCCGGAAGTTTCGGGCCGGGTGGCGTTGGACCAGGCGATGTGGGGCCTGGGCCGGGTGGCGTTGGGCCGACAACAACGAGATCTGGTTTTGTGATACTGGCTTTGTAGGCCTTCGCAGCATCCGGTTCAATTAACAGCAGCGTGTCATCAAGTTGCACGCTGGGTTCTCCAATTTGGAATCCATCAAACTTGTCGCCGTTCTGACCATAAGCGGTGCCAAAAAAATCCGTTGAGCCTGCTCCCAGACGGATCGCCTGTGCCAATGAATCCTGGTTTTTCAATCGCGGCAAGTACAGATACTTCAGTGAGTCTTCCCAGAATGCCATCGCACCCGCAGCAATCTTCCCGTCCTTCCAGTAAAGCTCCTTCAGCTT
>Ga0138256_10008674_pt1 | contig 10674 bp, 11 predicted proteins | sample KNB2016incub_MG_FD_105486 | JGI IMG/M metagenome (GOLD analysis project Ga0138256, IMG submission 105486) | Active sludge microbial communities from wastewater in Klosterneuburg, Austria - KNB2014incub_MG | ecosystem: Engineered > WWTP > Activated sludge > Unclassified | place: Austria... | reverse complement strand
CCGGGAAACGCGCGGCGCCGGTCCACCCATCGTGCTGCTGCACGGTTGGGCGATGAACCTGCGCGTGTTCGACGCGCTGGCCGGGGCGCTCGCGCAAACCCATGAGGTGACGACGATCGATCTGCCGGGACACGGTCGCAGCCCGTGGCGGGCCGGCCTGACGCCCGCCGCCGTGGTCGAGTGGCTGCTGGAGGAACTGCCCGGGCACGGTGCGCTGCTCGGCTGGTCGCTCGGCGGGCAGCTCGCGCTGCGCATGGCCGCGCGCGAGCCCTCACGCGTCGAGCGCCTGGTGCTCGTGGCGAGCACGCCGCGGTTCACGACCGGTGAGAACTGGCCCCATGGACTCGAGGCCGCCGCGCTGCGGCGCGTCGCCTCAGGCATGGCACAGGATCCCGCGGGCACGTTCGCGCAGTTCCTCGAGTGGCAGGTGCGCGGGGGCGAGGCGGCCGAGGCAACGCTCGCGGCGCTGCGCGCCGCGCTCGCCACGCACGGCGCGGCGCGCGCGGACGCGCTCGCGGCCGGGCTCGACTGGCTCGCCAGCGAGGACCTGCGCCCGCTCGCGGCCACGCTCCGGCTACCCGTACTGCTGCTGGGCGCCGCGAACGATCGCGTGGTGCCGCCGGGCGCGACGCGTGCGCTGGCGGCGCTGCTGAGGGATGCGCGCCATGTCGAGCTGCGGCGCGCCGCGCATGCGCTCGTCCTCTCTCACCACGCGGCGCTGCTCGCCGAACTGCGCGCCTTTCTCGCGCCGGCGGGCGCGGGCGAATCCGCGGCATGAGCACGCCACCCGTGGGTGCCACGCCCGGTGGCTTCCATTTCGACCGTCCTGCGGTGGCGGCCGCCTTCGATCGCGCCGCCGACCGCTATGACGCAGCGGCACGCCTGCAGGAGGATGTGCGCCAGGAACTGCTCGGTCGCCTGGAGTACTTTCCCCTCGCACCCGCGGCGGTGCTCGACCTGGGCGCCGGCACGGGCCGCGCGACCCTGGCGCTGCGGCGCCGGTTCCCTCGCGCCCGCATCCTGGCGCTGGACATCGCACCGGGGATGCTGCGCAGCGCGCGGCGGCGGCGCTGGCCCTGGCGTCGCTTCGACTGCGTGTGCGCCGATGCCCATGCGCTGCCGCTGCGCGCCGCCAGCGTCGATCTCGTCTTCAGCAACCTGATGCTGCAGTGGAGCGATCGGCCCGACCGCGTTTTCGAGGAGTGCGCGCGCGTGCTGCGACCGGGCGGCCTGCTGCTGTTCAGCAGCTTCGGCCCCGACACGCTGGGCGAGCTGCGCGAGGCCTGGGCCGCGGTCGACGCGGCACCGCGCGTCAGCGTGTTCGCGGACATGCCGGATCTTGCGTCAGCCCTGCAGCACGCGCGGTTCAGTGAGCCGGTGCTCGACGCCGACCGGCTGGTGCGTCACTACCCGCAGGTGCGTGCGCTGCTGGACGAGCTGCGCACGATCGGCGCGCGCAACGCCGCGGCGACGCGCGTGCGCGGCCTGACCAGCCCGCGCACGCTCGCACGCATGATCGATCGATACGAGCATCGGCGAGCGCCGCAGGGGATCCCGGCAACCTGGGAGGTCCTCTACGGCGCCGCATTCGCCGCAGGCGCACCGGGGGGCGCGGCGGGCGAGCAGGTCGTGCCGCTCGCCCGTGTGCGCCGGCGCCGGACCCCGGCGTGAGCGGTGTGGGCGCGCGCGGCTACTTCATTGCCGGAACCGACACGGGAACCGGCAAGACGCGGGTCACCTGCGCGCTGTTGCGTAGCTTGAATCTCGCCGGCCGGCGTGCCACCGGAATGAAGCCCGTCGCAACCGGCGCTGAACTCGTCGATGGCCGCTTTTTCAGCGATGATGTTGCCAGGATTGCTGCGAATTCGGCGCATATTAGCCCAGGATCCCGCATCAACTCCTATCTGTTCGACTCGCCGGTATCACCGGATATTGCCGCCGAATTGGCGGGTATCAGCATCGATCCGGTAGCGATTTTGAAGGATTACGAGACTCTGGCCTCGCAGGCGGAGATCGTCCTCGTGGAGGGCACCGGCGGCTGGCTGTGCCCGATGGGTCCGCGACAAACCATGGCCGACGTCGCGGTCCTCCTCGGGATACCGGTGATACTGGTCGTGGGCTTGAGGCTGGGCTGCATCAGCCATGCCCTGCTCTCCGCCGAGTCGATCCGTGGCCGCGGTTGTACCTTCAGCGGCTGGATCGGCAACCGGATCGATCCGGATTATCGGCTCCCGGACGCGAACGTCGCGACGCTCACCCGCCTGCTCGGCCTGCCACCCCTGGCGCTGCTGGAGTACGCACCGCAAGAGGTACCGCTGCCCGGTGCCGAGCTGCTCGCGCTCGCGCATCGCCTCTGAGACGATGCGCCGGGTGCACTCGGTTGCAGGCGGTTTTTTAGACCAAGTATCATTATCGGATGACCGCGGCCGAGACCTTGATCGCCCTATCGGTCGTCGGAAGAAGAACGCCGGGGAGTGGCCGGGCGCCTGCAGCGACTGGTCGGACGCATCAATGAATCGCCGCCTATACCACGAGGCGGTCAACAGCTAGGGTTCGTTCAATGATGAAGCATCGACACTTTTCGGCCATCGGCGCTGTGCTCGCCGGCCTGCTGGCCACGCCGGCGGCGCACGCCGCCTGGGCGCTCAACATGACGCCGGGCATCAGCGAGATGTCCCGCCAGGCCTACGATATCCACATGTTGATGTTCTGGTGGTGCGTGGCAATCGGCGTGTTCGTATTCGGCTGGATGCTCATTTCACTGGTGCGCTTCCGCAAGTCCGCCGGCGCCGTGCCGGACACCACGCTGGTGCACAACACCAAGGCCGAGGTGATCTGGACCGTGATCCCGGTGCTGATCCTGGTGTCGATGGCGGTGCCGGCCGCGAAGGTGTTGATCCAGATGGAAGATGCCACCGGCACGGAACTCACGATCCGCGTCACCGGCTACCAGTGGAAGTGGCAGTACGAGTACGTCGATCAGGGCGTCGGCTTCTTTTCAACGCTGGATCGCGCCAGCGACGAGACGCGCGCGCTCGACTCCGGGCGCGATCCGAACCAGGTGGAGAACTACCTGCTGTCGGTCGACAACCCGCTGGTGGTGCCAGCGGGCACCAAGGTGCGCCTGCTCATCGGCGCACAGGACGTGATCCACTCGTGGTGGGTCCCGGCGCTGGCGATCAAGAAGGACGCCATCCCCGGCTACATCAACGAAGCCTGGTTCAAGATCGACGCCGACAAGACCGGCGTGTACCGCGGCCAGTGTGCCGAGCTGTGTGGGCGCGACCATGGCTTCATGCCGGTCGTGCTCGACGTGCGCAGCCGGGAGGACTTCGATGCCTGGCTGAAGTCACAGCAGGCCGCTGCCACCGCAGCGCTCGACGCGCGGCGCCGGCCGGCCGGTTGAGCGCCCACGCGCCGCACCGCTCACCCACGAATTCACGCATCACGGAACGACCATGGCCAACACCGCATACGCCGGCACGCACGCGCATCAGGACCACGCCCCGCGGGGCATCTGGCGCTGGCTCACCACGACCAACCACAAGGACATCGGCACGCTGTACCTGGTGTTCAGCGGCATCATGTTCTTCGTCGGTGGCGCGATGGCGATGCTGATCCGCGCCGAGCTGTTCCAGCCCGGCCTGCAGTTCCTCGACCCGGCCTTCTTCAACTCGATGACGACCGTGCACGCCTTGGTCATGGTGTTCGGCGCGGTGATGCCGGCTTTCGTCGGCCTGGCGAACTGGATGATCCCGATGCAGCTCGGCGCGCCCGACATGGCGCTGCCGCGCATGAACAACTTCAGCTTCTGGATCCTGCCGTTCGCGTTCTCATTGCTGATCCTGACGCTGTTCCTGCCGGGTGGCGCGCCGGCGGGCGGCTGGACGCTGTATCCGCCGCTGGTGCTGCAGGGCGGTGAGTCACTGCCGCTGGCGATCTTCGCGATCCACCTGCTGGGTGCCTCCTCGATCATGGGCGCGATCAACGTGATCGTCACGATCATGAACATGCGCGCGCCGGGCCTCACGCTGCTGCGCATGCCGATCTTCGCGTGGACCTGGCTGATCACCGCCTACCTGCTGATCGCGGTGATGCCGGTACTCGCCGGGGCGGTGACGATGCTGCTGACCGACCACTTCTTCGGCACCAGCTTCTTCAGCGCCGCCGGCGGCGGCGACCCGGTGCTGTTCCAGCACCTGTTCTGGTTCTTCGGGCACCCCGAGGTCTACATCATGATCCTGCCGGCCTTCGGCGTGATCTCGGAGATCATCCCGACGTTCTCGCGCAAGCCGTTGTTCGGCTATGAGGCGATGGTGTACGCCACCGCCTCGATCGCCTTCCTGTCGTTCATCGTCTGGGCGCACCACATGTTCACGGTGGGCATGCCGCTCGCCGGCGAGATGTTCTTCATGCTCTCGACGATGCTGATCTCGATCCCGACCGGCGTGAAGGTCTTCAACTGGTGCACGACCATGTGGAAGGGCTCGATCAGCTTCAAGCCGCCAATACTGTTCGCGATCGCCTTCCTGATCCTGTTCACAATCGACGGCTTCTCGGGCCTGATACTGGCAATGGCACCAGCCGACTTCCAGTATCACGATACCTACTTCGTGGTGGCCCACTTCCACTACGTGCTGGTGCCCGGCGCGGTGTTCGCCATCATGGCCGCGGTGTACTACTGGCTGCCGAAGTGGACCGGCCACATGTACGACATGAAGCTCGCGACCTGGCACTTCTGGCTGTCGACGATCTTCGTCAACGTGCTGTTCTTCCCGCAGCACTTCCTGGGCCTGGCCGGCATGCCGCGCCGCATTCCGGATTACTCGACGCAGTTCGCCGACTGGAACATGGTGTCCTCGCTCGGCGGCTTCGCCTTCGGCCTCTCGCAGCTCCTGTTCCCGTACATCATCTGGAAGTGCGCGCGTGGCGGTGCCACGGCCACGCCCCGTGTCTGGGAGGCTGCGCACGGCCTGGAGTGGGAACTGTCCTCGCCGCCGCCCCACCACAGCTGGGAAGAGGCGCCGGCGGCGGCGATCATCGCCCGCGGAGCCGGACATTGAGTACCGACATCGAGCGGCGCCGGAGCATCCGGCGCAGCACTGTCGTGCTGGCGCTGCTCGCCATGGGCGTCTACGTGACGTTCATCGCGCTGGCGATCCAGAAAGGCAGCTGACTGGATGCAGGCCGCGGATCGCAACGGCGCCAATCGCCGGCTGACGTGGAAGCTGGTGGCCTTCACGGCCGGCAGTTTCGCGTTCGGCTTCGCGCTGGTGCCGCTGTACGACCTGCTCTGCAACATCACCGGCGCCGGCAACGCCAAAGCCCTCGCGCAGGCGAGCGATCGGCAGGGCGGCGCGGTCGACGAGCAGCGCGAGGTGACGGTCGAGCTGCTGACCTCGCTGCCGACGGTGGGCAACTGGGAATTCCGGCCGCGCGTCGGCACGCTCAAGGTGCACCCCGGGCGGCTGTACGAAGCGGAGTTCTACGCCCGCAATCTCACCGGTCACGACACCGTCGCGCAGGCGATACCCGACGTGGCGCCCGCGCGGGCCACTGCCTGGTTCCACAAAACCGAGTGTTTCTGCTTCACGCCACAGGCCTTCCGTGCCGGCGAGGCGCGCCCCCTGAAGGTGCGCTTCTTCGTCGACCGCGACCTGCCGGCGTACATCGACCGCCTGACGCTGAGCTACACGTTCTACGATGGCGTTTCGCGCATCGCCGCCCGCTGACCCGAGGATCCGAACCGATGGCACACGCACACGCTGACCCCGACAAGTACTACGTTCCGCATGGCAGCCCCTGGCCAATCCTCGGCTCGGTCGCGCTGTTCTCGATGGTGCTGGGCTCGGCCGCCTACCTGAACGCGTGGACCGGCGCCTGGGCGTTCCTGCCGGGCACGCTGCTGATCGCAGCGATGTTCTTCCTGTGGTTCCGCACCGTCATCGGCGAGAACCAGGCCGGCGCCTACAACCTGAGCGTCGACCGCTCCTTCCGCATGGGCATGATGTGGTTCATCTTCTCCGAGGTGATGTTCTTCGCCGCCTTTTTCGGCGCGCTGTTCTACGCACGCACGCTGTCGGTGCCGTGGATCGCCGGCGAGGGCGTCAAGGTCCTCAACAAAGTCTACCTGTGGAAGGACTACATCGGCGGCTGGCCGACCAACGGCCCCTTGCACCTGGGACCGCGCGCCGACGGCAGCTTTGAAACCATCCCGGCCCTCGGCGTGCCGCTGCTCAACACCGCGATCCTGCTCACCAGCGGCCTGACGATCACGATCGCGCACCACGCGCTGCGTGCCGGGCATCGTGGCCGGCTGGCGCTCTTCCTGGCACTGACCTTCCTGCTGGGTTTCATCTTCGTCGGCTTCCAGGCCGGCGAGTACCACGAAGCCTGGAAGGAACTCGGGCTGCAGCTCGGCACCGGCATCTACGGCTCGACCTTCTTCATGCTGACCGGCTTCCACGGCCTGCACGTGACGGTTGGGGCGATCATGCTGCTGGTGATCTGGTTGCGCTGCATGAAAGGTCACTTCACGCCGCAGCGCCACTTCGCTTTCGAGGCGGTGGCCTGGTACTGGCATTTCGTCGACGTGGTGTGGCTCGGCCTGTACGTCTTCGTCTACTGGATCTGACGCCGGCTCAGGAACCGGTCCGGGCACGGCCGACCAGCCAGACACCGGCGATCACCAGGCCAGCGCCGGCGAACTGCAGCGGGCCGAGTGGCTCGCCGAGCAGCGCCCAGGCGAACAGCAGCGTCAGCACCGGACCGAGCGAGCCGATGATGGCGGTCGGCCCGGCACCGAGGTGGCGGATCGCTTCCACCACCAGCCAGATGGGCAGCACGGTCGAGAACACCGCCATCGCCAGCGACAGGCCATGCACCGGCCAGGGCTGGGCGAGTGACTGCAGCGGTCGCAGCACCGCGAACTGCGCCAGCACGCACAGCGTCGCCGCCGTGGTCGCCCAGGCGGTGACGTGCATCGAGCCGAAGCGCGCGATCGTCGGGCCGACGCGTACCAGGTAGAGCGCGAAGCACAGCGCGCTGCCGAACACCAGCGCACCGCCGCGCAGCACCGCGCCGGCGTCACCGCCACGCAGGTCGTGGCCGACCGCGAGCGCGATGCCCGCGTAGCACAGCAGCAGGGCGAGCGCGACGTGCGACGCGATGCGCTCGCGACGCCGCAGCGCCGTGATCAGCACCACCAGCGTCGGATAGATGAACAGGATCATGCGCTCGAGCGCCGCCGAGATGGACTCCAGGCCAAGGAAGTCCAGGTAACTCGCGGCGTAATAGCCGAGGAAGCCCAGCAGCAGGAACTCCCCGGCCACGCGCCACGTCGGCTGCAAGGGCTGGCTGCGTTGCGCGGCAAGACCCATGAGCAGGAACAGCGGCAGCGAGTAGAGCATGCGCAGCGCCAGCAGCGTCGTGGCGTCGACGCCATGGCGGTACGCCGCCTTGATCAGCACCGACTTGAACGCGAAGCCGACCGCGCCGGCGAGGGCACAGAGCAGGCCAAGGGTCCGGCGCCGGTGCTGACCCTCAGCGCTGGAGCCCATGCGGGGCGATCAGGCCGGAACGCCAGGCGATGATCAGCAGGATGAACAGCGCAATCGACAGCGCGACGCGGATCGCCAGTGCCCGCACCATCTTGCCCGAGTCGCCGCGCCCCGAGGCGAGGTGGTACAAGGCCATGCCGAGGCTGGCGACGATCGCGATCAGCGCGGCGATGATCAGAACGCGTAATCCTTCCACCTTGGGATCCTTGAGGCGACTCGTGGCCAGGATGGCTGGGGCCGCGGCCGATTATAGGGCCTCGACGCGACCCTGGAGCGCGCCGCCGGGCGGCCTGTACCTGCCCGCGGGCAGCCTGCAGAATGCCGCTCTCTGGGAGGAAATGGGTCCGGCGGTGGCCGGAAGGAGCTGGGCTTGGCACTACACCTGGCGCTGGGCCGGCGGGAATTGCGCGGTCCCTGGTGGGCGCTGCTGCTGACGCTCGTCGCGCTGCTGCTGTTTGGCGCGCTGGGCCGCTGGCAGTGGCAGCGTGCCGCGGAAAAGCGCGCCTTGATCGCGGCCTTTGCTGTGGGCAGTGGTACGGTCGAGGCGCTCGGGAGACGCGCGACCACGGCTCTGCCGCGCTACCAGCTCGTCGCGGTGCGCGGGCGCTACGACGTTGCGCACCAGTTCCTGCTCGACAACAGCAGTCGTGGCCCGACGGCCGGCTATGAAGTGCTGACGCCACTGGAGCTGGAGGATGGCCGCTGGCTGCTGGTGAACCGAGGCTGGCTGCCACTGGTCGAAGGGGGACGCGGGCGCCAGCCCGACGTCGGCTTCGCTGCCGGTGAGGCGCGCACGGTGCACGGACGGCTCGACGAGCTACCGGTCACCGGCATGGCGGCCGGTCGACAGCCGCCGGCGCACCGCGGTGTCTGGCCCCGGCTGACGAGCTTTCCGCGCACCGCGGAACTCGCTGCGGCGCTCGGCCACGCGCTCGAGCCGCGGCAGCTGCTGCTCGCGGCCGACGAGCCCGACGGCTACCGGCGCGATTGGCGCAGTGCGGGCTCGGCCATCGGGCCTGAGCGCCATGTCGCCTACGCCGCGCAATGGTGGGGTCTGGGGCTGCTGGCACTGATCCTGTTCGTCCTGATGAACCTGCGGAAACGCCCGACGTGAAAACGACTCCTGACAGGCCGCGTGGCTCGCGGCGCCAGCTCTGGTGGCTGCTGCTGCTGTTCTTCGCGCCACTGCTCGGCGCCTTCTGGCTCTACTACGGATCGCCCTGGCGCCCGGCGGGTCGCACCAACCACGGCGAACTGATCGAACCGGCCCGCCACCTGCCCTTGCCAGCCGCGCCGGGCGCCGACGCGACGTCACGCACCCGCTTCGAAGGCCGATGGTCGCTCGTGCACGTCGGCGACGGCCGCTGCGACGCGGACTGCCGCGCGGCCCTGCTCATGATGCGCCAGACGCACGCGGCGCTCGGCCGGTTGCAGCCGCGCGTCCAGCTGGTGCTGGTGGCCACCGCCCGCTGCTGCGACCGCGCATTCCTCGACGCCGAGCATCCGACGCTGCGGATGATCGACGCCGGTGGCCCGGCGGACGCGGCGCTGCTCGCAGCGTTTGCGCACGAGCACCGGCAGCGCGGGATTTTCATCGTCGATCCGCTCGGCAATCTCATGATGCGCTACGATACCGGCCTGGATCCTCGGGGCCTGCTGCAGGACCTCAAGAGGCTGCTGGAACTCTCACATATCGGCTGAGCTATGACGCGTGCGCAGTGGATCCGGACGATAGCGGCCGTGGCCTTCGGGCTCTGCCTGATCGTGGTCGTGCTGGGCGCCTATGTACGACTCTCGGCGGCCGGGCTCGGTTGTCCGGACTGGCCGGGCTGCTACGGACACCTGACGCCGATCGGCGCGGCCGCGGACACCGAGGGCACCGCCGCCTACTCGATCCCGCTGGAGACCGGCAAGGCCTGGCGCGAGATGATCCATCGCTACGCGGCCTCGACGCTCGGCCTGCTGGTCGTGCTGCTCGCGGCGCTGGCCTGGCGCTGGCGCCGCGACCGCATCGTCGCGCCGGTCTACGTGTTCGGACTGCTGGCGATCATCGTCGTGCAGGGCGTATTCGGGATGCTGACCGTGACCTGGCTGCTCAAGCCGCTCGCGGTGACCCTGCATCTGCTCTTCGGACTGTTGACGCTGTCGCTGCTGTGGTGGCTGGTGCTGACGCTCGGACGGCGCCAGGGAGCCGCCTGGACCGCGACCACCGCCTTTCTCGGCGCGCCCCTGCTGCGCGCCCGGCGCCTCGTCGCCATCGGGCTGGGCGCGCTGGCCCTGCAGATCGCGCTCGGCGGCTGGACCAGCAGCAACTACGCCGCGATCGCCTGCCCCGACTTCCCGCGCTGCCAGGGCGCGTGGTGGCCGACTGCCGACTTCGACTCGGCCTTCGTGCTGTGGCGCGGCCTGGGTGTGAACTACGAAGGCGGTGTGCTCGACCATCCGGCACGCGTCGCGATACACCTGACCCATCGAATTGGCGCACTGCTGGCGAGCGTGGCGCTGCTGTGGGCGGCGGCGGCCGTGCTGCGCGCGCGCCGCGACGCCGGCGCGCGCCGTGCGGCGGCGGCCGTGCTCGGCATGCTGGCGCTGCAGTTCGGGATCGGCGTCTCCACGGTGCTGCTCGGCTTCCCGCTGTGGCTCGCCACCGCGCACAACGCCGGCGCGGCGCTGCTGCTGCTGGCCACCGTCGCGCTCAATCGCACGCTGCGCCCTGCTTGAGCGTGCGGGTGGATTCGCCCGAAACGGCCGCGGCACGCACCGTGGCGAGCTGGCGCGATTATCTCGAACTCACCAAGCCGCGCGTCGTCGCGCTGCTGGTACTCACGGCCGTGGTCGGCTCGCTGCTGGCCACGCCCGGCCTGCCGCCGCTCGACACGCTGCTGCTCGGCAACCTCGGCATCGGCCTCGCGGCTGCTTCGGCCGCCGCCATCAATCACGTGCTCGACCGGCGCATCGACGCGCGCATGGCGCGCACCCGCAACCGCCCGCTGCCGACCGGGCATCTCTCGCACCGGCGCGCGCTGGCATTCGCGCTGCTGCTCGGCGTCCTGTCGATGACCGTGCTGGTCATCTGGGCCAACGTGCTCACGGCGGTCCTGAGCTTTGCCTCGCT
>Ga0138256_10008673_pt1 | contig 10674 bp, 5 predicted proteins | sample KNB2016incub_MG_FD_105486 | JGI IMG/M metagenome (GOLD analysis project Ga0138256, IMG submission 105486) | Active sludge microbial communities from wastewater in Klosterneuburg, Austria - KNB2014incub_MG | ecosystem: Engineered > WWTP > Activated sludge > Unclassified | place: Austria... | reverse complement strand
CACCCATTTTCAATACAGTAATACTGCAGGAACCGATGCCTGTTTATTGGATCTGGGAGAAGTTAAAGAATCTGCCACAGTGATTTTGAACGGAAAAAAACTGGCCACCCTGATCGGACCGGAATACACTGTAACCATACCTGCCGCAGTATTGCAGCCAGTCAATACCCTTACTGTTATTGTAACCAACGGCATGGCCAACCGGATTATTGACCTGGACAAAAAAGGGGTAACCTGGAAAAAATTCTATAACATTAATATGTCGGCCCGGCTGGCTGAAAATCGCGGCCCCGACGGATTGTTCACCGCCGCTAAATGGGATCCAAGGGCTTCCGGATTACTGGGGCCGGTGACCCTGCAGCCATTAAAATGGATTAAATAAAATTTTCCTGATATGCAACGAAGGATTTTATTAAAACAAATGGCCGCATTATTGCCGGCACCTTTCATTGCTAAACAGCTGCAGGCGACTACTTTTTTTGATGGACTGAATACTGATCAGCAAATCATCGACGGACCATTTAAAGCCAATTGGGATTCCCTGCAGGCCTACCAGGCTCCTGATTGGTACCGCAATGCCAAGTTCGGCATCTGGGCACACTGGGGACCACAATGCCAGCCTGCTTTTGGCGACTGGTATGCAAGGGAAATGTACATGGAGGGAAACAATAAATACAAGTACCATCTTGAAAAATACGGGCACCCCTCCGTTTTTGGTTTTAAGGATGTCATCAATGAATGGAAGGCTGAAAAATGGAATCCGGGAGAATTACTGAGTCTGTACAAAAAAGCAGGTGCCCGTTATTTTATGGCACTGGCCAATCACCACGATAATTTTGATTTGTATAATAGTAAATATCACAGCTGGAATGCTGTGAACCTGGGGCCTAAAAAAGACCTGATTGGAGGTTGGAGAAATGCGGCACTGGAACATGGAATGAAATTCGGTGTAAGTGTTCATGCCTCCCATGCCTGGAGTTGGTACGAAACATCCAGACGTGCAGATAAACAAGGAGCCTATGCCGGTGTGCCTTATGATGGATGGCTGACAAAAAAAGACGGCAAAGGAAAATGGTGGGAAGGATATGATCCGCAGGAGCTCTATGCGCAAAGCCATCCTTTCAGCGAGAATAGCCAGGATAACGGAGGAATTCATAAGCAATGGGACTGGGGAAATGGGGTCGCCGTTCCGTCCAACGCATATTGTAAGAAGTTTTTAAACCGGACCCTGGACCTGATCAATCAATACCATCCCGACCTGCTGTATTTTGATGATACGGCTTTGCCACTCTGGCCCATCAATGATGCCGGATTAAAAATTGCGGCACATTATTATAATAAAAGTATCAAAGAAAAAGGCAGAGTAGAAGTGGCTCTCTTTGGTAAAATACTCAATGAGCAGCAACGAAAGTGCATGATCTGGGATATCGAAAGGGGGCAAAGTAATTCGATCGAACCCCTTCCCTGGCAAACGGATACCTGTATCGGCAGCTGGCATTATAACCAACCGGTGTTTGATAACCATAAATACAAATCAGCCAAAACCGTAATTCAAACCCTGGCCGATATCGTGAGCAAGAATGGTAATCTCTGTTTAAGTGTGCCGGTGAGGGGAGATGGAACGATCGATAGTGATGAAAGAAAGATTGTAGAAGAGATCGGACAATGGATGCAAAAAAACAGCGAAGCCATATACGATACAAGGCCCTGGAAAATATTTGGCGAAGGCCCGGCCATCGAAACAGCGGCCCCGCTCACGGCACAGGGTTTTAATGAAGGGAAAGGAAAGCCATTTGTGGCAGAGGATATCAGGTTTACTTCAAAGAACGAAATGCTCTATGCTATCTTTTTAGGATGGCCGGCAGATGGATCATTGCTAATAAAAAATCTGGCAAAAGGGAAGCACAAAAATATCAGCAGAGTGGATTTGCTTGGATCAGGCAGATCCATTCCCTTTGAGCAGCAGGACGATGGGCTCCGGGTAAAACTGCCAGCCGAAATACCAACATTATCTTATGCCAATGTTTTGAGAATAGTTTAATCAATGATGCGGCGAATAATATTTGTAATACTTTGCTGTTTGAGTTTCTCAGGCATTCCAACAGCTATTGCTCAAGGCAAACCGGCCCCTAAACCGCTTTTTGATGATCCCATTTTTCATGGAGCAGCCGACCCGGTCATTATTTACAATAAGCAACAAAAAAAATGGTGGATGTTCTATACCAACCGCCGGGCTTCCATTGAAGATTCCACCGTGCAATGGGTACATGGTACCCGGATCGGCATCGCCCAAAGCATGGATGGCAAAAAATGGAAATACCTGGATACCTGTGTCATCAACTACCACCCCAATTCCGGTTATACCCACTGGGCACCGGATATCATACAGGAAAAAGATACATACCACATGTACCTGACTTATGTGCCAGGAACATTTAAAGACTGGAACCATCCCCGGGTTATTGTACATCTCAGCAGTAAAGACCTCCGGAACTGGGATTACCAGTCAACCCTGCCACTGGTGAACCAAAAAGTAATTGATGCGGCAGTTTATAAAATCAATGACACCCTTTATCGTCTTTGGTACAATAATGAAAAAGATGGAAAATCGATCTGGTATGCAGACAGTCGTGACCTTTATCACTGGCAGGACAAAGGATTAGCCATCAAAGCGAGGGGAGAAGGTCCCAAGGTTTTTTACTGGAAAGAAAAATACTTCATGATCGTGGATGCCTGGAAGGGAATGGAAATATATAGCAGTGATGACCTGCTCAAATGGGTGAAACAGCCGGATAGAATATTAGAACAACCAGGTAAAGGAAAAGACGATCAGGCCATGGGAGGTCATTGTGACGTTTTAGTACAAGGTGACAAAGCCTGGGTTTTTTATTTCACTCATCCGGGAAGAAGAAAAGATGCTCCGGCTCCGGCAGGTTCCTTTGATCACAAAAGAACTGTGATACAGGTGGCCGAATTGGAATATAATAATGGCACGATCACCTGCGACCGGGACCGGCCTGTATATTTGCAATTAAACAGAAACTGATATGGATTATCAAGCTGCCGACAGTCGTTATGATCAGATGCAATACCGTCGTTGCGGAAAGAGCGGTATCAAACTGCCAGCTATTTCCCTTGGTCTATGGCAAAATTTCGGAGAAACAGACGATAAAAAAGTGTACCGGGAAACCCTGCACACGGCTTTCGATCTGGGCATTACGCATTTCGACCTGGCGAATAATTATGGCCCCCCGGGTGGCGAAGCTGAAATCAACTTCGGAAAAGTTTTTAAAAAAGATTTCACCTCATACCGGGATGAAATGCTCATTTCTACCAAGTCAGGATATTATATGTGGCCCGGTCCCTATGGCGAATGGGGCAGTCGCAAGCAACTAATCAGCAGTCTCGATCAGAGTTTAAAAAGAATGGAACTGGATTATGTTGATATATTCTATCACCACCGGCCGGATCCTGATACGCCATTGGAAGAATCCATGATGGCATTAGATCACCTGGTTCGTCAGGGTAAAGCTCTCTATGCCGGAATCTCCAATTATCCCGCTGGAAAAACTGCAGAAGCTGTTCGGATTTTAAAAGAATTGGGTACGCCCTGTCTGATTCACCAGCCCCGCTATTCCATGCTCGATCGCTGGGTAGAAGCTACTGATGAATCGGTACATAAAAATTTGTTGCAGGTACTCGAAGAAAACGGGGTAGGAGCGATTGTTTTTTCACCGCTGGCACAAGGCCTTCTCACCGATAAATACCTGAAAGGAATTCCAGATGATTCCAGAGTGGGAAGAAAATTGCCCAATGGAGCATTGACGGCAACAGGACTCGAAGCATCCATCTTGAAAAAAGTAGCGGCCTTGAATGAGCTGGCGATCCAACGCGGGCAAACCCTTGCGCAAATGGCCATCGCCTGGTTATTAAAAGACAGCAGAGTGACTTCAGTGCTGGTAGGGGCGAGTTCAGGAGCGCAACTGAAGAATTCGATTGATAGCTTAAAGCAGATTCATTTTACAAGCAGCGAACTGGAGCAGATTGAACTGATACTTAATTCATCAGAATAAATAAGAAATATGAATAGAGTTGTTTCCCTCATTCTCACAATGGCTATCTGCTCTGTTTATACAACAGGCTCAGCTCAATTGAACGTGGTCAAACCACGGGTAGAGAATCTGCAAAACCCAATCGGGTTGGATATACTCCGGCCAACTTTTAGCTGGCAACTTGTTTCAGAGAAACGAAATACTACTCAAACTGCTTATGAAATAATTGTAGCATCAACAACAACTGCAATTGAGAAAGGTAATCCGGACTGGAAAAGCGGAAAAATTTCCTCAGACCAGTCTGTGCTGGTGCAATACAAAGGACCTGATCTAATCGCAGGAAAGAAATATTATTGGAAGGTAAGGGTCTGGGATAATATTGGCACACTTTCACCCTGGAGTGAGACAGCTTCCTGGCAAATGGGTCTGCTGAAACCAGAAGACTGGAAAGCAATCTGGATTACACCAGGTTATACTGAGGATAGCCTTTTTGCTTCCCCCCTGATGCGGAAGGAGTTCAGTAATAGTAAAAAGATCAAAACAGCTACTGCTTATATTACCGCACACGGACTCTATGAAGCACAAATCAATGGTAAAAGAGTGGGTGATGCATATCTGACACCAGGCTGGACCAGTTATAACAAACGCCTGCAGTACCAGGCTTATGATGTAACTGATCTCTTGCTACAGGGTAACAATGCGATAGCAGTCGCGCTTGGCGATGGCTGGTACCGGGGTAATTTTTCTTTTGACCATAAGCGGAATATCTATGGGAAAGATATCGCCCTGCTGTTTCAACTGGAGATCCTTTATAAAGATGGAACAACTGCAACCATCGTATCAAATAATAGCTGGAGATCCTCCACGGGTGCTGTTCTTTCAAATGGTATATATAAGGGCGAAACCATTGACGCAAGACTTGAAAGAAGCGGGTGGGCACTGGCCGGTTATGATGATCAAAACTGGGCGCCAGTAAATACCGCAGATTTTGCCAAAGATATTTTAGTGGCTACCTATAACGAGCCCATAAAAAAACAAGAGACTTTTGCAGCGATGAAAGTGATCACTACTCCCTATAAGGAAAAAGTGATCGACTTTGGGCAAAACCTGGTAGGTTGGGTGCGACTAAAAGTAAAGGGAAGGGCAGGCGATACGATCAGGGTTTCACATGCAGAAGTACTGGACAAGAAAGGAAATTTTTATACCGAGAACCTGCGCGGAGCTACAGCACAGGCCGTTTATATACTGAAAGGTAACGGCGAAGAATTCTTTGAGCCGCATTTTACCTTTTTTGGGTTTCGTTATATCAAACTTGAAGGTATTACAGGGGAATTACAGCCGGATAATTTCAAAGCGATTGCCTTGTATTCAGATCTGCAGCAAACGGGAAGCTTCACCTCCTCTGATACCTTGATCAATCAGCTGCAACACAATATTGAGTGGGGATTAAGAGGAAATTTTCTGGATGTGCCCACGGATTGTCCGCAGCGGGATGAACGAATGGGCTGGACAGGAGATGCACAGGCATTTTTCAGAACGGCTACGTTTCTACGGGGTGTCAATAATTTTTTCAACAAATGGCTGAAAGACCTGGCGGCAGATCAGGCCAGTACTGGTACGGGCAGCGTACCGCATGTCATCCCCAATCCCTTGGGTAGTCAGGGTTGGGCAGCAGGTGGCAGTGCCGGTTGGGCGGATGCATCAACGATCATCCCCTGGGAAATGTATACCGTATATGGAGATAAACGTATCCTTGAGAACCAATACGAAAGCATGAAAGCCTGGGTGGAATACATGCGCAAACAAAGCACAAACGATCTTTGGAATAAAGGAAGTCATTTTGGTGACTGGTTATTTTACAGTGTTACCGATGATAATGATGGAAGGTCCGCTATTACTAATAAGTACCTGATTGCCCAGTGTTTTTATGCACACTCTGCACAACTGCTGATCAATGCCGCGAAAGTACTGGGTAAAACTGAAGATGTAACCCGTTACAGTGATCTCCTGCAAAAAGTCAGGGATGCTTTCTTAAAAGAATATACAACTCCCAATGGTGCCACCATGTCCAATACACAAACATCTTATGTGCTGGCATTACAGTTCGATCTTTTTCCGGAAGGATTAAGACAACAGGCGGCAGACCGGCTGGCGGAAAATATTAAGCAATACGGCAACCATCTGACTACCGGTTTTTTGGGGACACCCTATTTATGTCATGTATTAAGTCGATATGGTTACACAGACCTGGCATATACATTATTAATGCAGAAAACTTATCCTTCCTGGTTATATCCGGTAACAAAAGGAGCGACCACCATCTGGGAACGATGGGATGGCATCCGTACCAATGGAGATTTTCAGGCCATCACCATGAATTCATTTAATCACTATGCTTATGGTGCCATTGGCGACTGGATGTACCGGGTAATGGTAGGTCTTGATATCGAGGAGGGCGCTATTGCTTATAAACAAATCAGGATCCGCCCGTATTTGAGCAGTAAATTCACTCACGCATCCGCCTCCTATGAAACACTCTATGGGAAGCTGAGCACCGGCTGGAGAATTGAAGGCGGTCAATTGGTATTGAGCGCAGAGATACCCGTGAATACAACGGCAAGTATTTATATTCCTGTTGCAGGTGATCAAGCTGTATTGGAAAACGGACAGCCAGTAGCAGGACAAAAGGAAAATGGATATTTAATGGTAAAAGTGGGCTCTGGGAAATATGAATTCAGGACCAACCGGTCTGTTAAATAATATGATGGGAATGTCAATTTTTCAGCATGATACAGCAGGACAGCTCATGTGTGCAACTGGCCTAAATTACGATGGCTAAAACGATTGTATGCTAAGAAGGGCCGTAATGTTTTTTGGGCTGTTTTTATTCCTGAAAACAACCGGTCTCTCACAGTCCGGTGATATTTCTCTGTCAGGAACCTGGCGTTTTGCAATGGACAGTACTGATGCGGGTATCAGGGAACAATGGTTTACAAAACTGCTTTCAGGATCCATACAGTTGCCTGGCAGCATGAACTCCAATAACCTGGGTGTGAAAGTGGGGATCCATACACAATGGACCGCCAGTATTTATGATAGTTCCTTTTTTTTTCAACCCCGTTTTTTAAAATACAGACAGCCTGATGACTATCGCATCCCCTGCTGGTTGACGCCATTGAAGTATTATTCCGGACCCGCCTGGTATCAGAAAGAAATTGTTATACCTTCTATGGCTGCCGGTCGTCAATGGCAATTATATATCGAACGCACTCATATTGGCTCTCTGGCCTGGATGGATGGTGTTTCACTGGGGAATGGTCAAAATTCACTGGCGACGGCACATATTTATTCCTTGCCGGTTCTAAAACCCGGGAAACACCTGCTCACAATCCGGATTGATAACCGCTTACAAAATGCAGAAGTAGGCCAGGACTCTCACAGCGTATCCGATCATACACAAGGCAATTGGAATGGAATGATCGGAAGGATTGTCCTGCAATCTGTACCCCAATTAAGCATTCAGCAACTACAGATTTATCCTGACGCTGCTCAGAAAAAAATACGGGTAATATGCCTGCTGAAAAATAACGGTACTCAGCCAGTACAATCATACCTGCTGAATGTAGTGAAAGGAGAGAAAGGAGTGGTGGTCAAGAGAGAAATGAGCCAAATACAATTGAATGCAGGTGATACCACCACTATCGTTCAATGGATCTCGCTCGGTAAGGATGCAAGACTTTGGGATGAATTTGATCCCTATCTGTACCAGTTACAGGTAATGACCAACCAGGAATCAAAATCCTGTTCATTTGGATTAAGGGATGTGAAAGTGAGTGGCCGGTCAATCCTGGTCAATAACCGAACCGTTTTCTTCCGTGGAAACCTGAATAATTGTGAATTCCCGCTCACCGGTTTTCCCCCGATGGATACTGCCAGTTGGATGAAACTCATGCTTACGCTTCGTGAAGCAGGAATCAATCATATCCGTTTTCACTCCTGGTGCCCGCCTGATGCTGCATTTACCGCTGCAGATATACTGGGCATCTACCTGCAGCCGGAAGCACCCACCTGGCCCAACCATGGAATTACATTGGGCGATGACCGGTTTATTGATCAATACATTTTTGCGGAAACGAACAGGATGATGGAACAATATGGTAATCATCCATCCTTCCTGATGCTGGCCGCAGGTAATGAGCCGGCCGGAAAAAACCAGGTAACCTACCTGACCCAATTTATCCGTTACTGGAAGGAAAAAGATCCAAGGCGTATTTATACCGGAGCTTCGGTTGCAACAAGCTGGCCATTAGTACCCGAAAACGAATACATGGTGAAATCCGGTGCCCGCGGCTTAAACTGGGCCAACAGTCCCCCATCTTCTGCTGATGATTATGCCCTGACTGTTGAAAAGTACCAAGTGCCATTCATACAACACGAACAGGGGCAATGGTGCGTCTTCCCCGATTTTTCTGAAATTTCAAAATACAAAGGTGCTTACCGGGCCAGGAACTTTGAATTGTTCAGGGATGATCTCCGTGAACAGGGGATGCTGGGCGAAGCAAAAAAAATGATGATGGCTTCCGGCAAACTTCAGGCCCTTTGTTATAAAATGGAGATCGAAAGATCATTACGTACACCCAATTTAGCCGGGTTCCAATTACTGGGATTACAGGACTTTCCCGGGCAGGGTACAGCCCTCGTGGGAGTACTCAATGCATTTTACGGGGAAAAAGGATATATCAGCAAAAAAGAATTCAGCCGTTTTTGCAACAGCACGGTCCCCTTGTTGAAATTATCAAAATTTACCTGGATGAATCAGGAAACACTAACAGCAGATGCGTTATTGTTTCACTATGGGAAGAAAGAACTCACACAACTGAAACTGCATTGGTCTATGCGTGATCAGTCGGGTAAAATAATTCGACAAGGGTTATTTGAACCTCCAACTGTTCCCACAGGTTCAACAACCTTCATCGGTCGGTTAACAATTGAGTTAGGAAATATCAAAACAGCTGGTCAGTTTACCATTCGCTTACAGGTGATGGGTACCAGCTGGATGAATGAGTGGCCGGTTTGGGTTTATCCATCTTCACTTCCATCAACCGAAACGCAAGAGCTTTATACCACTGATACCCTGGATGAAAAGGCTGAAAAAATATTATCATCAGGTGGAAAGGTATTGCTGCTGCTGAATGGAAAAGTAAAAAAGGGGAGAGAAGTGATACAGGCATTTACACCTGTATTCTGGAATACCAGTTGGTTTAAAATGCGCCCTCCCCATACACTTGGACTGCTGATGGATCCGGCACATCCGGTTTGGAAAAATTTCCCCACTGAATACCACAGTAACCTGCAGTGGTGGGAAATTGCCAATGGTGCCCAGGTCATGCACCTCGAAAAAATGCCAACTGGCCTCCAGCCGCTGATCAGAAGTATTGATACCTGGTTCATGAACCGGAGACTGGCCATGTTATTTGAAGTAAAGGTCAATGGAGGGCGATTAATGGTCTGCTCTGCAGATATTAGCAGCAATCTGGAACAAAGACCTGTGGCCCGTCAACTGGCTTATAGTATCCGGGATTATATGTCTGGTCAATATTTCAAACCACAACTCTCGGTTTCAGTCAACCAGATCCGGGAACTGGTGACCAATGAATCTGAATTTGTATTTGATGCCTTTACAAAGGGAACTCCCGATGAACTCAAACCAGTAAAACAATAAAATAACGGTTATGCGGAATTATTTGTCAATGCTTGTTCTCTTTATGCTGCTTTTTTGCGGAAAGCAAACCAATGCCCAGCTAAAGCAAATCCAGTACCTCTCCGGTACCGATGCCGCCCATACCGTTGAATGGGATTTCTTTTGCACCGCCGGCCGCAATAGTGGTGAATGGAAAAAAATACAGGTACCCAGTTGCTGGGAATTGCAAGGCTTTGGAAATTATAATTATGGACGCGATTATAAAACCAATGGGAAAAACTACCGCTTTTATGATGAACAGGGTAAATACAAATATAGTTTCAGGGTGCCTGCAGCCTGGAGAGGCAAACAAGTGAATATTGTATTCGATGGCAGCATGACCGATACCGAAGTAAAGATCAACGGAAAATCAGCCGGTGCGATTCATCAGGGTGCCTTCTACCGGTTTAAATACGATATCAGCAACCTGATCAGTTTCAATCAACCCAACTTACTGGAAGTAACCGTGAGTAAGATGAGTGCCGATGCTTCTGTCAATAACGCAGAACGGTTGGCGGATTACTGGGTCTTTGGCGGCATCTTCCGGCCCGTTTTCCTCGAGGCCATGCCCAGGCAATATATAGACTATGTAGGAGTAGATGCAAAAGCAGATGGCTCATTCGCCTTGCAGGTATGGCCCAAAGGGCTCAATGCAAATGCCTCCGTAGTCGCCACTATTTTCGATGCAGCTAAAAAGCCAGTTGGAACAATAAAAGCAGCAGTGGGTAAATCAGATGAGCAACTCGTGTTACAAACTAAAATAGCCGGTATCAAAACCTGGACTTCTGAAACGCCAAATCTTTATTCAGTCAATGTGGCCTTAGTGGATGCCACCGGAAAAAAAATATATGAGCTAAATGAACGATTTGGTTTCCGTACCAT
>Ga0138256_10008672_pt1 | contig 10675 bp, 9 predicted proteins | sample KNB2016incub_MG_FD_105486 | JGI IMG/M metagenome (GOLD analysis project Ga0138256, IMG submission 105486) | Active sludge microbial communities from wastewater in Klosterneuburg, Austria - KNB2014incub_MG | ecosystem: Engineered > WWTP > Activated sludge > Unclassified | place: Austria... | reverse complement strand
TAATGAATTTTTTTATGAATGCGCCCCGATGCGCTGTATATGTTTCGCTCCTTAGGATCTAATGGTTTCTCTAGTTTTGTTTATTATTAAGCTAATGCCCCGATGGGGCTGTGTATGTTTCATTACTACAGAGTTAATGAATTTTTTTATGAATACATCCTGACGGGGGTGTTTAAGTTTCGCTCCTACGGAGCTAATAATCTCTTTGGTTTTATTTATTATTAAGATGGCGCTGTATATGTTTCGTTCATATTGAATCAATAAATTTTTTTATTAAGCCTACACGACTACAAGGCAGATTTTAGATGATTAAAATAATCCCTCTCAATGTAGTAATATGTTTTTAATTGTTTCTTCAACTTCAGCACAAGTTGATATGCACAATTCATTTTTATTACCCATTTTATCTACCATTCATCCTACTTAAATTGCCAATTATCCAAATGTAAAATTTTTTTTAATTACAAAATAGTGCATAACTATATGATAAACAACGACATAGGATAAGGTGTTCAATAATTTACTGCCCACTACCTTTAAAAAGATAGTAGTATGTGTTGCATAGTACCAAATAATTTATATCTTTGTATTGTCATTGGGAAAAAAAGGTCTTAAGAAAGAACAATTCCGGAAATGATTCAACCGTCTTAAGATTTTTAAAAACAATGAAAAGTATAGCCATGAATTTTTTAAATATTTTGCCATGAACATTGATAACACAGCTAGCCAGATGCGGAAGGGGATTTTGGAATTCTGTATCCTGTCTGTAATAAAAAGAGGAGAAGCTTATCCTTCGGATATTATAGATATGATGAAGGGTGCCAACCTCAATATTTTTGAGGGTACCCTATATCCTTTATTAACCCGCTTGAAAAATGCGGGGTTGCTTACCTATCGTTGGGTGGAAAGTAATAGTGGCCCTCCACGAAAATATTTTTCACTTACTGATAAGGGTGCAGCATTTTATACCGAACTGGAAACCACCTGGAACGAACTAGCCAATGCTGTTAACAGCATCACCAATAAAACACAATAAACTCAACAAAAAAAGTATAGCCATGATTTTTGTTGATACACAACTTCAACTAACGAAACAAAAAAAAATTAATAAGCCATGAAACAAGTAATCAATATCAATTTCCAGGGCCGGGTAGTTCCCATAGAAGCCACTGCATTTGATATATTAAAAAATTACACAGATAGCTTAAACAGGTATTTTGTAAATGAGCAAGGGAAAGATGAAATAATAAACGATATTGAAAGCCGTATAAGCGAACTTTTCCAGGAACAATTAAAAACAGGCGCCACTTGTATTACCGAAGAGGATGTAAATGCCATTATACGCAGTATGGGACGCCCAGAAGATTTTGATGATACCGATGCAGAAGCTACTAATACGCAAGGAGCCCAGGCAAATGAAAGCCATACCCAGCCCAATTTTACTTTTGGTACTGGTAGCAGCAACCGTAAATTGTACCGGGATGAAAACAATAAAGTATTAGGCGGGGTTTGTAGTGGTATTGCCAATTATTTTGGGATTGATACTGTAATCGTAAGGATTGTATTTGCATTGCTCATATTTTCTGGTATTGGTTTTATAGCCTACCTATTATTATGGGTAGTAGTACCAAGTACTGCCAGCACAGAAATAGGAAGCCAAAGAAGAAAACTATACAGGGATAACGACCACAAAATTATTGCCGGTGTATGTTCCGGCCTGGGAAGTTATTTTGGCGTGCCCGTTTGGTTGCCACGTGTGTTATTTCTTATCCCGTTCTTATCCTTTGCTTTTAAGTTTGGGCATTGGGGTATTCCTAATTTTATCTCATTCAGCTTTAGTCCTGGCTCATTGATCATTTATATCATATTATGGCTGGTAATTCCAGAAGCCCTTACCACATCAGAAAAATTAGAAATGAAAGGTGAAAAGGTAGATATGAATTCTATCAAGAACTCAGTGATGGAAGAGATGCAGGGCGTAAAAGAAAGAGCGCAAAAACTAAGCAAGGAAGCTGCAACATTTGCCCGTGAAAAAAGTAAAACTGTAGCATCTGATATACACCAGGCGGCACATCGGAATGGCCGTAGCCTGGGCGATGTAATAGCATTGCTATTTAAAATTTTCTTTTACTTTATTGCAGGATGTATTGCCATTGCACTCGTTGTAGGATTATTTGGTCTTGGTATTGGAGCGGTTGGTGTATTTCCACTTAAAGATTTTATTTTAAATGGTACCGGCCAAAACCTCTTAGCATGGGGAACCTTATTGTTTTTTATTGCAACACCTATTATTGGCATTATTACCTGGCTTATTCGACGTATTACAAGGGTGCGTAAAGGCAGCGCAGCTTTGACCTGGATATTTATATGCTTATGGATATTGGGCTGGGCTTGCTTTATTGGGCTGGTAGCCAGTTTAAGCAAAGATTTTAAAAAGAGCAACTCCCCACAGGAAACATTTATTAGCCTGGCAAATCCCAATATTAATAAACTGGAAATTACTGCAGAGTCTCCATTTAAAACCTATCATCGCCGCCGCTGGAACCGGTTAGACCTTTTTGAAGCGCTGGACAGTGATTCTATTTTTGTTCAAAACGTAACACTGCAAATAATAAAATCCCAAAGTGATAGCTTTAGATTATCAGTAATGAAACTGGCAAGAGGCAACAGCCTTGACAATGCAAATAAAACTGCAGCGGCCATACCCTTTAAGGCCGAACAATTTGATAGTATTTTAACAATAGACAAAGGATTTGCCATTACGCCCCAACAAAAATTCAGGAACCAGGAAGTAATCGTAAGGATTTATGTACCGGTGGGTAAACAAATAAAAATTGATGAAAGTATTGGCTGGTTCAATGTAACGAATGTGAGTTTCTTTAATGATGAAGATTGGGATTGGGATTTCGAAAGTAAGAATACACAACATAACTGGGAACGCAATACAGATTATATTATGAAAGAAGATGGCCTTTATACTTTGGATGGAATAAAGGCAGATAGCCCCGATAATGATAACACATCATGGAGAGATGGTAGCCGCAGGAGAAATACCAGGATTAAAATAAATGAAAACGGTGTAGAGATAAACGAAGAAAAGGGCGGGTCATATCGCTATGATATAAACGATAGTCCAAAGCTCGTTGATACGATAAAGGTCAATTTAAAATTACAGCAGCAAAAACTGAAAGACTCATTGCTGAAGGTAAAAGAAAAAACAGAAGAAGAATTAAAGAAACTTAATGCACAAAAGGAAGGAGGCACAGCATTTATAGGAACCATTATTACAGGGTTTAATTCTTTTATGTAAACCCCATGAAGTTTCAATAGTTGAGTTGAAGTTGAAGCAAAAGAATCCTGCCTATGGGCGGGATTCTTATTTTAAAAATGTGGTATAAGTATTGTACGTTTAGTGTAAAATGAATCCTTAATTTACAGTAAGATTTAAGAAAAGAAAATTAAATTGAAATTGGCAAATAAAATGAAAACATTAATAGTTGTACGACATGCTAAGAGTAGCGATGCTAAAACAGGCCAGCGGGATTTTGACAGGCCACTAAATGCAAGAGGTGAATCGGATGCCATGCAAATGGCAAAAAAAATATCAGAAAAAATATTACATATTGATCGTTTTGTGAGTAGCCCTGCCCGCAGAGCGAGCGATACTTGTAAGTTTTTTTGTAATGCTTTTAAAACACCGGTAAGTGAAATAAAATATATCCAGGAACTATACAATGCAGCGTTACCAACTTTTTATAGCGTGCTGAATTTCTTAGATGATGCGGATGATTCGGTAGCTTTATTTTCGCATAATCCTGGTGTTACCCAATTTGTAAATAGTCTATGTACCGGGTTCAATATTGATAATATGCCTACCTGCGCTGTATTTGCTGTACAATCTGAAGTGGTAACCTGGAGAGATTTTCAACATACAGAAAGAGAGTTTCTTTTTATGCATTACCCCAAAGAATAACTTTAGCTTTTCTTTTTGTTTACTAAATACACCCCCGCTGCAATCATTACCCCCGCAGTAATTTTTACTAGCGTTAATGGTTCTCCCAAAAAGATCATGGCGATAGCGCCTGCAAAAATGGGCTGCAAATAAATATAGGCACTGGCAACAGAAGCGCCAAGAACAGCAATGCCATAAATATTAAAAAGATACGCTAAGAAGGTTCCACAAACTACAATCAGTGCAAGATTGAGCCAGGCAAGGCCGGAAAGTTGCGGCCAGTTAATTTCATTAAACTCAGTCCAGCAAAATGGAATCATGATTAGCAGGCCAAATGTAAATGCCATGCGGAGCACCGTCACCATACTATATTTGCTCATCAGCGGTTTTACCAAAATAAAATAGATTGAGTATGCTACCGCATTTAAGATAAGGAGAATATCGCCCCATAACATGTTACCGGAATTGGTATTGGCTGCATTGGTTTTTGAAAGTACCAGGAAACATGCGCCCCCGATTCCCAGCCCGAGACCAATTATATTTATTATACTATGCCTCTCTTTTAGTAGCCATGCAGCCAATATGGTAATTAAGATAGGCGTAGTAAGCATTAGTAATGCGCCATGTATTGGCGTGCTATACGACAAACCTTTTATAAACAACATTTGGTTGATGGCAATGCCCATTAATCCGCATAAAAAAATCCGGAATAAATCTTTTTTATCAATAGTATCCTTTGTTTTTTTAAAGAAATATAAGATCCAAAGTAAAAGCGTTGCTACCAATACCCTTACGAGGTTCAGCCCAAAGGGTTTCATAAAATTATTGTTCAGCAAAAATTTTATTGCTGAAAAATTAATTGCAAAAAAAAGATTGGTGCTCAATAAGGCAAGGTGTGCCTTTACATTTTGTTGATTTATCATTTTGCTGGCACAAATGTCGGTGATGGAAATACAATAAAAAAACCGTCCTTAAAAAAAGACGGTGTCATACTTAATAAACCAACTAAAATAAATGAGTGCTTATTGCTCAGGCACGTTTTTAATCTTGTCTTTAATTTTGGCTTCTATTTCTGCAGCCATTCCGGGGTTATCGAGTAGCAATTGTTTTACTGACTCCCTGCCCTGGCCCAGTTTATCGCTGTTATAGCTAAACCAGCTCCCGCTTTTTTGTACAATCCCCATTTCTACACCCATATCTATAATTTCGCCTACTTTAGAAATTCCTTCTCCATATATGATATCAAATTCGGCCTGGCGGAAAGGGGGCGCCACTTTATTTTTTACCACTTTTACCTTTACATGGTTTCCTACTACTGCATCTCCATCTTTAATTTGGGCCAGCCGGCGAATATCTAAACGCACAGAAGCGTAAAACTTTAAGGCATTACCTCCGGTGGTTGTTTCAGGATTACCAAACATGATTCCAATTTTTTCCCTGAGTTGGTTTATGAAAATGCAACAGCTATTTGTTTTTGAAATGGTGGCAGTTAACTTTCGTAATGCCTGGCTCATTAAACGAGCCTGTAACCCCATTTTACTATCTCCCATTTCTCCTTCTAATTCACCCTTGGGTACTAGCGCAGCTACAGAATCAATCACTACTACATCTAATGCGCCGGAAAGAATGAGGCGGTCTGCAATTTCTAAAGCCTGCTCTCCATAATCCGGTTGCGATATCAATAGATTATCAATATCTACTCCCAGCTTTTGAGCATATATGCTATCAAATGCATGTTCTGCATCAATAAATGCACAAATGCCACCTTTCTTTTGTGCTTCGGCAATTACATGAATTGCCAGGGTAGTTTTACCCGAAGATTCAGGGCCATAAATTTCTACTACCCTGCCTTTTGGAAGACCGCCTACGCCCAGTGCTACGTCGAGGCCCAGTGACCCGGTAGATATCACTTCCTGCTCTATCACCCCTCTTTCATTCATCATCATTACTGAACCTTTGCCAAAATCTTTATCGATTTTGTCCATGGTTAGTTTTAGCGCTTTTAATTTTTCTGTGTTGCTCATTGATTTTTTTTTAATTGATGTATCTGTGTTTTGCGATGTAAATTTATTCTGCATTACAAATGTAGGATATTAAACTTATCAACACTAATATATTTAGCAAAATAATGATAATATTTTTGGCAAAAAAAATATCCCACCCCGGAGAACCGGAATGGGAAGAGTGTTCAAGCATGAGAAAGTTTAGTAAGTTATAACGTTATTTAGAGTAGGTTTCAAAACGGGCCGTTTTGATTTACCAGGTATACAATTTCTTTATATTCACAAAGAGAGGATTTATTTTTGAAATAAAAAATACCTCTTTTGGGGTATTTTTTCACACTTATAAGTTTTTATAATTATATAAGGCTTCGGGACTTGTACCGGCTTTAATTTGGTAAATGGGTTTTATAATTCCATCGCTTAAGCCATATACCCACCCGTGCAAATGGGGGTAGTTGTTATTGGCCCAGGCTTTTTGAATGATATTAGTCTTAGCCAGGTTAAGTACCTGCTCCTGTACATTTAATTCTGTGAGCCGGTTTTGTTTTTCTATTTCGGTAGGCAGGTTTTCAATTTCAGCTTTATGGAGGCGGTACACATCTTTAATTCCATTTAACCAATAATCAATAATACCCAGGCTATTGTTTTGCATGGCTGCATTAATGCCACCACAACCATAATGCCCGCACACGATAATGTGTTTTACTTTCAATACTTCTACTGCAAATTGTAATACACTTAGCAGGTTAATATCATTATTCACTACCATGTTAGAAATATTGCGATGTACAAATATTTCACCGGGCTGGGTGTTTGTGATCTTATCTGCCGATACCCTGCTATCGCTGCAACCGATCCATAAAAATTGGGGGGTTTGCTGCTGTGCCAACTGTTTAAAGAAATCAGGGTGCGTTAGTTTTTGTTCTTCTGCCCATTTTTTATTATCGGCCAGCAACTTGTCGTATGTGCGCATATATTTAATTTTTTGAATTGCTCATTCGGATGAATTTTTTTAGAAATTTATAGATACAAATATGCGGTAAACAAAAATTCATTCAAATATCCGAAATGCATCACAAGGTACTTATTTATGATTTTATTTTATTGGATGATTTGTCTTTAACTTAAAAACGGGAATTATTTTTTATCGCTCATTTTTTGTAAGGCCAGAATAATTATTAAATAAACAAATCATCAAACAATTGCCCACCTGGTACTACTGCATATTTATCTAAATTGGAGATTCCTTCTGCAGCTAATACTTGCTCATCTATTAAAGTTTGCCCGCTGTACGAATTAGAGGGTTTACTTAAAATGTAATAAGCGGCATCGGCTAAAATTTCTGGGGTACGGCTCATTTTCATCAACGCATCACCGCCTAATAAATTTTGAACGGCAGCAGTAGCAATCGTAGTGCGGGGCCATAATGCATTTACGGCAATATTATATTTTTTTAATTCTGCTGCCAGGCCAAGTGCAATCATGCTCATATTATATTTGCTCAGCGTATAAGCCAGGTGCCCGGCAAACCATTTCATATCCATATTTAAAGGCGGGCTTAACGTAAGGATATGTGGATTTGATCCTTTTTTTAAATGTGGGATACATGCCTTACTTAACAGGAAAGTGCCTCTTACATTTATATTAAACATCAGATCGAACCGCTTGGGTTCAGTTTGTTCTGTGGGCGTTAATGAAATGGCAGATGCATTATTTATGAGTATATCAATTCCGCCAAAGGTATCTACGGCTTTATTTACGGCATTTTCTATTTGGTTTTCATCTCTAATGTCGCATTGTATGGCGAGGGCCTTACCGCCTGCTTCTTCTATTTCTTTGGCAGCAGAATAAATGGTTCCACCTAGTTTTGGATTTTCCTGAACAGATTTAGCTGCTACAATAATATTTGCACCGGCGGCGGCCAGTTTTAATGCTATTGCTTTGCCGATACCCCTGGAGGCGCCGGTAATAAAAACGGTTTTATTATTAAAATGCATGTGGTTTTTTTGAAAGATAAAAAAGATAATTTTTAAATCATTTTAAAAGTAAACAATTTTAAGGATGGAATGAGCCTGTAAAATAATTTCAAGATACTTCAATCCGCAAAATCATCAAAAAACTTACATAAGCATTTGTAATAGTATAAGAATAGAAATAATATGCCAGTCCTGCACCCGGGCTATAATTCCAATAAGGGCCAAAGCTCAGTCCAAGGTTGGGGTTAATAAAGGAATTAATTTCCATTTATTTTAAAAGATACGTGATTAAAAAGTCACAGATTGGAATAATCATCCCCAATAAGCTAAAAACTACCAACATCAATACCAGGTTATAGAAATTGAATGTACCAAAGGAATTAATAAGTGTAAAACACACGAGCCCCCCTCCGAAGGCGTAGCTAATGCATTAATATTGCTGGTGCTGGTCTAATCACATATAACGGCAATCCACAGCTGGCGGTCATAATTGGTGCATACCCACAGCGACGGAAAATCATTATACTTCATCAATCATCACCACAACAAATCTCTCTTAAAGGGAGGTTTGACAGCCCCCATACTACAATTTTCCATGTATTCTCTTTGCGTACAGATGCAAGCGGCCAAGCTATATGAGGAGGATTATGTGCTGCATTTAATGGCGTATAATAGTTATGTGTGCCAGGCGAAATATTTACCCAGATATTTGAATTGCCATATCTTACTATAACTGTAGCACCTACAAAAATAGAACTCCCTGCTCCTGTATAAATACTATCATAAGAAGAAGGTAATATATTGATAAGTGAATCAATGGGTTTATTGATATATTGGCTAAAATTGATAGCCAATATGCTATCCTGTAAGGTTTGTGCTTTCAAATTGTTATTACTTATAAATGTAAAAACAAAAACTGTAATTAATATCTCTTTCATATTATTAAGGATTAATTTTTATAAAATTTGTTTTTGAAGTATCGTTTGTTTCATAAAAGCCAAGGCCGCAATTGGCAGTGGAGCCAAAAAATTGTATGGCAGCATTAATGGATGCTTGTTGGCCATTCGTATAATAAGTAGATTGTAGGGGGAAAATATAAATTACCACATAAAGTTATTTTAAATGTTTTTTTAAAATAGAATAGATATTTAAAAACCGTTGCCTCGTTATATCTCCGGGGCAACAGTGCAAGAGTAACTTTTCGAGTATGAAAATCAGAAGCTGTTTAATGCATTATAGCATTTAATGAATGTTTGCCGATCTTTATTACCGGGACAACATTCATTATTGAAAAAAATATCCCGGTAAGATTTTTTTGTTATTTCCCCTTTTGTCTTTATATAAATATGATAAGTAGCCACATCATTTCTATTACAGAAAATGAATTTCCCTTTGCTATTCTTATGTAATTCTGAAGTATCACACCCTTCATTTATTGAAGGAATTTTTAAAAAATTATTTAACTTAAAAATTTTATAAATAGAATCTCCCAAATTCTTTTTTATAAGAGTTTCTGAATAGTTAAAGGGTAGTCTCATACCAGGCAACTTGTAACCACGCATTTCAAAAGTTATTAATTTCCATTTACTTCTCTTTCGAATTAAGCAGGTATGTTTCCAACCCGAATAATTCCATGCACTTGTTGTATTGCTCATTACAATCAATTTACTATCCGCAAAAAGGCTGTCAATAAAGGTATCACCTGAGTCAATTATTTTTGATGGATAGTTCTTTTTTGCACATCCAATTATAGACATTAACATAACCAGGTAAGTTATCAATCGCATGGATTTCTCATTTTAAATGATGAAAAGTTTATAGTATAGATATTTGAGCATGGGGAAAGCCCGGGAGGGACATTTGGAGTAAACGGAGAATTAAGGGTTCTATTCTTTGCCACTTCATTTATTGCTAAAATATCACATATGCCTGATTGCTGTTTAAAAATATCTGTTTTTTCCAGTCCCCCCCAGCCAAGCGATCTGTAAACCGAATCTCGCATTTGTTGAGTGAGCCCTGGGCTATTGGCAAATGCTGTAAGAGATTGTGCTATTGTATTTACCCAATTATTGGCAATTAAATTATGTTGCTGTAAATCACTTGTTGCATAGGATAGTTTTCTCCAAAAAATTGGAAAATCTGACTTAATAGCATTGGAATCAATTACATGATTTCTGTATTGAGCATAGCGATATTCAATATAAGCATGCATAGCTTCATGAGTAATTGTTGCTGCAATATATTCCTTAGTAGCATTAGAAATTAAATTAGGATTAATAACTATAGTTGCATAAAAATCAATATTGCCGTCATCTGTCAGTGTATCACTTATTTGTATCGTTTGAGCAGCAATATTTGCCGACAAACTTGAATCCATCTTGACCGTTAAATGCACATATTTATTCACTCCAAAAATAGTACTGAGCGCCACTTGCGCTTTTTGATTTAAATTGCCAAATCTAGATAGTGTATCAATTATTTTTTTAAGACAAGGATAATGATTTGTTATGGAAGGATCTATTATAACTTCATCGGCATTATAAGGGTTATATTCACCGGGTTCATCTTCTATTGGCACTGGTATCCCTGTACAAGGGTTCTTCCATATACCAGTTTCAATGTCAGGCACAATTCTTACCCAGCCTCTGCCACTGCCGCAAATTGTTGGTAGGTTATTAGGTGGGTTTGTAGTGGTTGGGTTTGTTCCGGTACCACTGCCGCTACTACTGCCAGGCGTGATGGTG